>Ga0209467_1001884_pt1 | contig 16402 bp, 22 predicted proteins | sample Higcelwee11metaG_FD_187175 | JGI IMG/M metagenome (GOLD analysis project Ga0209467, IMG submission 187175) | Freshwater pond sediment microbial communities from the University of Edinburgh, under environmental carbon perturbations - High... | ecosystem: Environmental > Aquatic > Freshwater >...
TCAATTAAAGCTACCAAAATCCTTAATAATCTTGTATAATCCACCATATGCTAAAAATTAAACTCGCCCCTAGAGGTAAAAAACATCAAATTACTTATCGTATCGTCATTGCTGAAGATCGAAGTAAGATTAACGGAACTATCATCGATGATATTGGTTTCTACACTCCTCAAACAGAAACTTTTGAAATTAATAAAGAAAAATTAGCTCAATGGCAAAAAAATGGGGCTCAATTGACCCTTGGGGTTGATAAATTACTTAATCCAGATAAACACCCACGAGTTAAAAAAGTTAAAGCTGAGAAGAAATAAGCTAAACTATGAACACTATTAAAGAAACTTTAGACTATATTGTCAAATCAATCGTTCCAGAAACAGAAAACCTCATTGTTAATGAAACTGAAGAAAATAATACTCATATTCTAGAAATTGATGCTCCAACCGAAATTGTTGGAAAAATAATTGGGAAAGAAGGTAAAATAATCAAATCAATTCGTTCTATTTTAAGCCTTTCTTATCCTAACACTCGTTTCATCGTCAAAATAAAAGAATAATATATTGTGTCATTGCGAGGAATTCACGACGAAGCAATCCCATACGATAAAATTACCACATTCATTATATTAACTGCCTGTATTAAAGTTTTTATTTTCAAAAAGAATTATAGTCGCCCTTTTTAAGGGAGATGCTGAGCTTGTCGAAGCATAGGGTTTAATCTTAAAGACTAAAAGGATTTGCTCGAGTATATTCTTTATATATGGCCGATTCTGTTCCTTCTGTTGATGATGAAGATTCAACCTCTTTAAAATCATTTAATCTTTTTAGTAAGCCAGATTCTTCTTCTGTTAAAGTTAAATCTGCTAAAGACAAATTAGCGATATCTAAATTAGTATCATTATTAATATAGTAAGAAGAAATTGTTAAATCTAATTCTGTCAAAGAATCAACTGTTTTTGTTTCAAATTTATCAATAAATAAAATTGGTAAGCTATTTTCTAAAGCTGTAATCAAATCTAACATTTTGTCTTTTGGACCAGATAATGTCACTGCAATAGGTGTTTTTTTAATAGAATTATTTTCACCAGTCATCTTAATAACAGAATCATCATTTTTAACCTCACCAGGATTAATTGAAAAACTACTAATATAGTAAGAATAATTATCAGCAATTTTTTTAACAATTTCAGTTAAAACATAAGCCTTATTTTCCTTTAATACAGCTGAATTTAAAAAATTAGCATTTTTTTCCAACTCTACTTGATCGACCGATTTTAAATAATTATTTTTCGTTTTAACTAAACTATTTTGACTATTAACACTTTTTATTTTGTCATTTACATCTTTAATTTCTGATATTTTAGGAATTATTATTAGTTTTAAACTAATTAAAAAAACTATAATTAGAGGTATAGGGATTAAAAAAATTTTTATAAAAGCACTTTCTACTCCAAACATTTTATCTGGCAAATTTAAACTAAAGAAATTATTTTTTTTCATTTTAAATCAACCTCCATTTCAAAATTCCATTTATTGTCAAAACCAACAGAAATAGAAGATAATTTAGCTGCTTTAAAAACCTCTGTTTTACCACCATTAATTTCTAATATTTTATTTTCTACTTCGTCCATATATTTACCTTCATTAATTATTCCTGTCAAAATAAATTTATTTTTATTTTTAATTTCAAAACCATCAATATTAATATTGCTAGAAAAAATTGAGTTAATATTTCTAATTGAATTTCCATATTCAAATCTACCGCTTAAAACTTTTCCTACTAATTTAGCTTGATATTTAATTTTTTGAGTTAAAACCACATTATTTGCTAATGTCTTATATTCAGCCAAAGATTTTTGATATTTTTTTTCAGAATTAACAAATAAAGTTTTACTTATTATTAACCAAACAAAAATTATTATTATTAATAATACCCAAACACCAGTAAAAATCGACATAAATAAATATATTTTTTTACGTAATTTAATTTTAGCTGCCTGAAACTTTGCTTCTGATGGTAATAAATTTAATCCATCGATCATAAAATTCCTCTTAAAGCTAAACCAACTGATAACCCATATTTATATCCATCTGTATTTAAATTAAAATTAGGCGTAAATCTAGTTGAATCTACCCCTAAAAATGGTTGTAAAACTTGGACTTCAATTCCCAATATTTTTGTTAATTCTTCAGCCATCCCTGGCAATCCAGCTCCACCACCACCCAAAACTAATATTTCTGGCTGTTTTCCAATATCTTCAACAAATAAAGAAATTGTTTTTCTTATTTCTTCAACAATGTTATTTAAAACAGGCATAACTGCTAATCTAATTTTTCCTTCCAACTCTGTCTCTTTAATTCCATAAGCTTTTTTATATTCTTCTGCCGATGGCATATCTAAACCCAAACTTAAAGAAATAGCTCTAGTTAAAGATTCACCTCCAACTTCCAAAGATCTAGAAAAATAAACATTACCATTATTTATACTAAAAATATTAGAAAATTTTTCTCCCATATCAACTGCTAATAATCTAGTAACTGTCGGTAAATTTAATTTAAAAGATCTTCTCAGAGCAATAGCTGGTGATTCCAAAGCTAATAATTCCAATCCCAAATTTTTAAATAATTTAATATAACTTTGAATTAAATCATTTTTAGCCGCAATTACAAAAATTGATAATCTACCAGCATCATCTTTTTCAATAATTTCATAATCAATTGAAACTTCATCCAAAGGGTAGGGGATAAAAGTTTCAGCTTCAAACTTTAAAGCATCCATTATTTCACTATCTTTTAAGGGTGGCAATCTAACTAATCGACTAATAACTTCATCTTCAGGCAAGCTAGCGACGACTTGTTTACTTTTTATTTTAGAATCATTTAATAATGATTTTATTACTGGCTCAATTTCATTTAATAGTTTAATACTATTGTCAGTTGGTTGGGCCAATTTTGGTGTTTTTGCTTCACCAACAAAATCTAAAAAAAACTTATCATTTTCTTTACTTATTGAAACAATCTTGGCAGTATTTTGTCCAATGTCAATTCCTAAAATATTACTCATACATTACAGTATATAGACTTTTTTCCATCGACTCAAGACTTTAAGGAGAAATTTCGTTTATTGCTGAAACTGATTCTGTAAAAAAATCTGGAACACTATATTTGTTAATTGTTTTTATTTGTGTCTTTACTCCATTTCCAACTTCACCAACTGCCGTAATTACTTCTCCTTGAACTGGAAATACTCCAGTTCCTTTCAAGGTAATTAATCTAACATTTTTTCCAATTGGAGTTACTACTAATAAAAGAGCATCTTCAGCCCCAATATTAATATTGACTGTTTTACTAGCACTATATGGATAATTATTAACCACGGAAGTAGTATTAAAATTGTAACCACTACGAGTAACAGAATAAACAGCTCCATTTTTATAAAAATAATCTATTTTCAAAGCTCCATCAAAAGCCGGATCGACCGTTAAATTTAAAGTCACATTTTTATTATAATAAGTTGTTCCTACACTTCCGTCTATATTATGATCGACCAACCAAAATAAAGTCTTTTGGCCATCTAAAATAACTCCATCAGAAGTTATAGAAGTTCCAGTTCCTATCGATTCAGTTGAAATATCAGCTTTAGCACTACTATCATTAGTAGTATAAGTTTTGCTTCCGTTAGATAAATATTGATTAATTCCAGATTCTGCCACATTAAAAGCATTTTTTAATTCAGCCTCATCTTGATCAACTTTAGTATCAGTAATAGCTTTTTTAGAAGCTGATAATCCTAATGTTAATGCTACTGCTGAAATCAACAACACAATCAAAGCCACTTGACCTTTATTATTATTATTATTATTTATAAGTTCCATCTTATTTATTCTATAACATTTAAAAAAAAGCTACTAGTTTTTATTTCTTAAAGTAACTTTTAATTCAAAATCTTTAGTGACGTAAGTAGGGGATGAAACATCACCAGTATTTAAATTAAACTTAACTGTTACTCCTGAAACTTTTAATGAAGGTAATGTTTCACAACTAATAAATTCATCACAATTAGTTAATTTTAAACCGCCATTATTTTTGAATAATTCAACATTTTTAGCTGCTGAAGATGAAGCAATACTATAATTTCCACTTGAACCTAAACATCCCAAAACTGTTCTATTCCCATCTTTTATATTTTGAAAACTAACTGATTGTCCAATCCCTGTTGGACAAATAAAACCAATTCCACTAGCATTCAATAGATTTTTTTTAATTTCTTCTATTACCCAATTACCTTGTTGGCTAATAATATCGTTAGATTTATTTTTACTTTGAGAATTAAATACTCCAGATAAAATACTAGTCAAAGATATCATTATTAAAGACAAAGCTCCCACAATTACAATAATTTCAATCAAAGTAAATCCTTTTTTCATTTTAATTACCTTTTTTAGAAAAATATCTTTGAATGGTTAACGATTGATCTGCCCATCTAACAGTTACTACCATATTTAAATCCTGACCAACATTAGTTTTGCCAACATCATAAGATAATCCTTCAAAACCAACCATTGTTTGATCAGTTAAAGAAATTGGATTATTCCAAAAACTATCAGGAGTATTGTCTTTTTCTTTGATTTTATTTTCTATTACTATCGTTGATAAATCACTAGCCTTTTTTCTTAAAGAAGCCTCACCTCTAACACTCAAAACTTTTACCATTAAACTTACCACTCCAGTTAACACCAAAACTACTACAGTTATAGAAAAAAGAACTTCAATCAAACTTTGTCCTTTATTATTTTTCATAAATATTACCTGAACTTTGAATTAAAATATTTTTAGTAGTAGTTGGGGGATTTGAAACTAAAGTAATTCCAACATCTCCATTAACAGATCTCCCATCAGTCACACTAAAAACAATTGGAGAACCAATCATAGTTGCCACAATCTCACTTGTAAAAATAGTTTTTGATAAAAAAGTTTTTCCACTATCACTTATTGATGCCACTCCATTATTAATGTTAAAAACAATTCCTGTTGCTCCAACTGATAATTGATTAGTCATTGCATAGTTTCTAGCAACTCTTAAATTAGCTAAAATTTCCTCTTTAGCTGATTCTAATTTCTGATTTCCATTAAAATCTCTAATCATACTTACCCCCATAGTTGATAACAACATTAGTATCGACAACGACACAATCAATTCAATTAAAGTAAACCCAAAATTATTATTCTTCACTATTTAATTTATAAAATCTAATTTTTAATCTTAAAATAACCAACATAACCAGATGGTAAACCAGTACAATCGGAAACATCTTGCGTAGTAGAACCAACATCTTCAACAAAAGCACAAAGTCTATATACGTAATTTGATTCTCTAAAATAGGTATAACTTTCTCCACTCTTTGGAGGAGTTGGAAAAGTTGTTAAGTAAGTTGGGGTTAATGCACTAACAATATTAGCAGTAGCTGGATAAGTTGACCCAACAGTTTGTTGTTTCAATGCTTCTAAAGCAAGTGCAATTTTTTGTAAATCAGCCATTCGTCTACCATCTCTAGATTTTTTACCAACTCCAGTAAAACTAACTGCCGCCACCACTGTCATAACCGCAATAATTGTTACTGACACTATTAATTCAATTAAGGTAAAACCTGATTTATTTAATTTTATTTTTTTATTTTTCATAATTTTATCTACAATCTAACATCTACGATCGATGATCTAATTTACTGTTGGTTTTTAACACAAAAATAATTAGTAGTAGGGCCAGGAGCAGTAAAATTAGTGCAATTATTAGTTGAATTTCCGTTTGATGTGTTTTCTACATAAGCACAAAGACAATAACCAGCCGTATTACAAGTTCCTCTACAACCATAAACATAAGGAGCTATATTTTTAGGGTCAGTTGGAAAACTTTCCAATACTGCTGTAGTATTTCCACTTGGAGTCCATGTTTTTCCAGCAGCATAATCACTCGTAATAGGGTAAAGATATGTATTTTGTGAATAATATTGTTCAGCGGCAGTTTGGATTAATTTTAAATCTTGAACTCTTCTTGAATCTCTGGCTTTTTTTTGAGCTCCCGAAAAAGCTACTGAAGCCAAAGCTGTCATTATAGCAATAATTGAAATACTTACTAAAAGTTCAAATAATGTAAAACCATTTATTTTTTTCATTTTTATTTTTTAATAATTAAGGTAATAATGTTCCAACGACAGTGTTTGGACTAGACACACCATAACAATAATTATGTCCATTTCTATTCCATTTACCAGTATTAGAACCTTCACTCTCTTTAATACATTGACTATCATCTTTATTTTCCAAATCAGCAAACAAATTAAAAGAAGTTCTACTTAAACTTACTTCATAAACATAATCTGACAATTCATCTTTTTTTGGATCTTCCGGTGTCACTCTCATATAAATCTGTTCATTAGGACCAGTAAAACCAACATCTTTATTTCCAAAAAGTTGTCCTGAAGTTAAATTAGGAAACACTCCATAATCGTTGTAATACATCATTAAAGCATCATGCATTGCATTCAAATCAGATTTCCTTTGAGTATCTCGAGATTTTACTTGAGCTCTTGTAAAGGAGGCTAAAGACACCACGCTTAAAATTGCAATTATAGCAATCACCACCAACAACTCCACTAACGTAAATCCACCTGCCCGCCTAATTGCGAAGCTTTTGGCGGGTTTTTTAATTATTTTTTTAGTACTTTTCATTTTTATTTTATTTTTTATTTCTCCCTTTCATCAAAGGGAGAAACCCGAGTCCACGAGGGGAGAGGGGTTTAGTTTGCGCAAACCGCAAACATACCATTAAGAGTATCACCAACATCAATTCCACATTTTAATTGTGAATTTACATCATCATCACCAGCTCCAGCCTCCAAGTCTACTCTTAATAAAAATCCATCTCCATTATTTTTTTGATCATATAAATATGTGAATCCTATATTAGAAATCCCTGGCATATATTCAACAGTTCCTATCTCAGTATTCAAATTTGGCCCAACAGGATAAGTTTGATGATCATTGTAATATAACCTTAAAGCACTTTTAATTGATTCTAAATCTGAAATTTTTTGAGCATCTCGAGCTCTTTCTCTAGCTCCCATAAAATTAGCCATTAATAAAGCTGATAAAACTGCGATAATTGAAATTACTACTAATAATTCAATTAAACTAAAACCATTACTCTTCTGTTGTTTTATTAACATAGATAATATCAGTATAACAATATTTAACCCCTTGGCAAACATTTCCATCTTTTTTACAATCCTTATCTTTTTTATTATCAAAATCGGCAAACATTTTAAAACTTAAACCATCCGTACTAATATCATAACAATATTCTTTTTTGCCATATTTTTCTTTTGGAATTGATTTTGCATAGGTGTAATTACCATCAATAAATTCCTTTCCCCATAAACTATTTATTAATTTGATTTCTGGCAATTTACTATAGTCATTAAAATAATTTAAAATAACTTTAGAAAATTCATGTAAATCAGATCTTCGCTGTAAATCTCTCGATTTATCTCTAGCAAAAATAAATTGTCTATAAGTTACAAAAGATAATAACCCCACAGCTATTAAAATAATTAAAAATTCATAAAAACTAAAATTTTTTATAGAGGGTTTTATTTTATTTATTTTATTTTTTTTCATAGTTTTTAATTTGACGGACAACCAAATCCACAACAAGGAACTTGACATTCACCTGGACAATCACCAGTAGCCGCATAACAAATAGAACCTAAAGGACATTCTGTTACTGCATTTTCGGTAGCATCATAACAAAGACCATTCTTATTATATTTAAGACAAACATCATCTTTATGATGTCCTGGATAAAATGAACATTTAGCTGGTACATCTAAGTCATACCAAGAAATATTAGGACTAGAAACTCCATAATTAACATCATCATTTGTATAACCACCAGTATTAACAAAATTTTCTGCCAAATACCAATCATCAGGAATATCACTATCTTTTTTATTTTCTAGATTAGTTAAAATCTTAAATTTATTTGGATAAACAATTATTTTATAAGGGTTACCATCTGGATCACATGGCCAAGGTTTTAAATAAGGAAAATTAGAAAGATTCTTTCCGCAATTAGATTTTATATTCCAATTACTAATATCCATAGGATAAGTTCCTTTATCATTAAAATATTCTTCAAAAGCAATCTTTATTCTATTTAAATCTTTTTTTCTTAAAGAATCACGACCTCGATTAAACATTCCAGATGGATTAAAAGCTCCAAGCATAATAATTGCCAAAACAATCATTATTGCCATAACCACCAATAGTTCAACTAAAGTAAAACCTGCCTGCCGGCAAACATGGTCTTTTCTATTCATCATTACTTTAATTTTACATTGTTTTTCAAACATTGGAAATTTAAATATTTTTTGTATCAACATAAAACAATCTTTTGTAGGGGCGCGCTGCAGCGCGCCCTATATTTATATATATTATTTTTAAAATTAAAAATTTAAAATTAAAAATTTAATTATCATTTCTCCCCACCACCAACTTATAAAAGTTCCTAAAATTAAAAATGGACCAAAAGGAATTTGGGTTTTCTTTTTAGCTTTTTTAAAAATCATTAACAATATTCCAATTATTGCTCCAATTATAAAAGCAGCATAAAAAGCTATTATTATTTTAGGAAATCCCAAAAATAAACCCATAAATATCGCTAATTTTACATCTCCCATTCCCATCCCTTTACCTTTAGTTATCAAATTTAAAAATAACAAAAATCCACTAGCCAATATCGCCGATAATATAAATTGTACGGGCGACTCTTGTGGTCGCCCTATTATTATTCCAATTATTGCCACGATTATCAATATAACCGTTGAAAAATCAGGCAAAATCATATATTTCAAATCAAAAACTGTACTAAAAACCAAAAAAACAATAATTATTAAACTAATTAAATAAAATAAAAATTGAGTTTTATTTAGAAATTGGAAATTAGAAATTAGAAATTTAGAATTAATTACAAAAATTATTCCAGTAATTAATTCTACTAAAGGGTAGGAGAGTGGTAATTTTTTATGACAACATTTTGTTTTACCTTTTAAAATTAACCAAGAAATAACTGGAATATTTTCATACCAATTTAATTGCTTTCCACAATAATCACAAAACGATCTGTTCTCACCCTTCCGTAGCCTTGGCGAAGGAGGGTTTATTAGTTTATATTTCACTGCAGTGCGATAAACGAGCATGTTTACAAAGCTCCCAAAACATAATCCTAAAACAAAAATAATTATTACCATCAATATTTCCATAAATCATTCTAACAAAAAACCCTCCAATTTCTTGGAGGGTTTTCAATAAACTATTTTAATTTATTAATTAATTTGTCCTTCTGGAACACACAATAAATTAGCATAAGCACCACCAGTAGTACAGAAAGTTGTTAATTTAGCTTCTGTTGTAGTTGGTCTAGCACAATTAGCATCACCAGCATTCAAAATAGCTGCTGTAATAGCTGCATCTTCACTTGTTGAAACACCTGAAAGACACTTCAAATTATTGACAGTATCACCAGTTCTATTAGCATTTGCTTTTGGACAAAAACAAACATAATTTGAATCACTAGAATGATAAATATACATTGAATCTTCACTAGTTCCGTTCACAACAGTACTAACAAAAGGTTCTTTACCAGCAAATGCACTTTTTAATTCTGAAGTTGAAATTAATTGAGAATTAGTTGTATTTCCTGAAGCATCTAAAATTCCAAATCTCCAATCTCTAGAGAAGAAAGCAATAGAATTTGTTCCAGCTGCTACTTCATCATTATCAATAGAACCACTAGCATCATTATCCATATTCCATGGATATTTATTTTGAGAAGCGTAGAAACGTTCATAAGAATTCATAACTTCGGCTGCATCGTTCTTAAATTTAGCATCACGAGCTTTATTAGATTGTTCAATAGGATTAATAGTTGCCAACACTGCCACTGACAATATTGCGATTAAAGCGATAACGATTAAAAGTTCCACCAAGGTAAAACCTTTCATTTGTCTTATTTTATTTTTCATTTTTTTTAAAATATTTAATTAATTACTAACTTAATATTAATCACTAAAATTACGATGTCAAGTTGTAATTAAATTAACCTACATGCTTGAAGTTAAGTTATAGATTGGCATTAACACCGCAATAACTAAAAATGCCACCCCTAAACCTAAAAGAATCATAATTATTGGTTCGATTGCTGATGTCAAAGATTTGACTGATTGTTCTGCTTCAGTGGCAAAATAATCAGATACCTTCATTAAAATTTCGTCCAATTTACCTGTAGCTTCACCAGTTGCTACCATTTGATTTACAATCACTGGGAAAACCGCTGTTTCTTCAAAAGAATTAGCAATACTAAATCCTTGTTGAACTCTTTCTGAAATCTTTAAATAAGCACTTTTAAATAGTTCGTTACTAGCCACACTCGCCACAATTTTTAAAGCTTCAACTAAAGAAATTCCGGCAGATAATAACATCGACATTGTCCTAATAGTATTTGCCAAAACATTCTTCTCAAGCAACACTCCTATAATTGGAATTTTTAATTTATAAGTATCAATTTTCAATCTAAATTTATCATTTTTATTACCAATTTTAAAAGTCATTATTAAACCAATTACAATAATTGGAATTAAAAACCAAAATCTTGTCATAAACCCAGACATGGCCATTAAAACTCTGGTTGAAGCTGGCATAGTTGCTCCAAAATCTCCATATAAACCCATTAATTTAGGTATTACAAAAATCATCATAATCACTACTACTGCAAACATACCGATAATAACTATCACTGGATAAATCATTGCCCCTTTTACCTTACTGCTAAAATCACTTTCTTTTTCCAAATTATCAGCCAATTTACTTAAAACTTCTTCCAAAACTCCTCCTTGTTCTCCAGCACTTATCGAAGCCACATAAGCCTCACCAAAAAATTTTTTATATTTTTCCAAACCATCAGATAAAGAATGTCCTCCTTGAACTGTATTTAAAGTATGATCCAAAACCTCAAACATCAAACTTTTTCTATCAGTCTGATTCTTTAATAAAGATAAAGCATCTGTCATTGCCAAACCAGAAGTCATCATTGTGGCTAATTGACGAGTAAAATTAGAAATTTGCTTTACTCCAATTCTAGAAAACAAACTTTTATAGACTTCATTTAATAATGAATCACTTTCTTGAGCAATCGATAATAAAACTAAACCACTATTTTTAATTGACTCCATTGCCTCAATTTTATCCGTTGAATCAAGTACTCCTTTTATAGTTTTTCCGCCCCAGTCTTTAGCTTTGTAAAAGAATTTCGTCATATTTTTTGTCGTCTTAGTTTATTTTCTAAATCCGTTTGACTAGTACAAAAACTTAAAGCGACTTCTTCAGTAATTTTGCCTGCCAAAACTAATTTAGCTAATGATGTTTCCAAGCTAACCATTCCTAAATCAGCACTAGTTTGGATAATATTATCAATCATAAAAGTTTTACCTTCTCTAATAATATTTTTTACAGCTGGAGTTGCAATTAATATTTCAAAAGCCGGAGTTCTTTCTCCATTAATAGTTGGAACTAATCTTTGTGACACAATCGCTGTAATTGCCGAAGCTAATTGAACTCTAATTTCATCTTTTGATTCAGCTGGAAAAACATCAATAATTCTGTCAATTGTTTGTGAAGCTGAATTAGTATGCAAAACTGAAAACACTAAATGGCCAGTTTCCGCAATAGTTAAGGCTGAAGATATTGATTCCAAATCACGCATTTCTCCAACAAAAACCACATTTGGATCTTGTCTTAAACAAGATCTTAGGGATAAATCAAAACTATTAGTATCGTTACCTAATTCTCTTTGAGAAATAATTGATTTGTCTGGTTTTATTAAATATTCGACTGGGTCTTCAATGGTGACAATATGAGTTGCTCTAGTTCGATTAATTTCATCCAAGATTGCGGCGACTGTAGTTGATTTACCATGACCAGTTGGACCAGTTACTAAAATAAAACCTTGTTTATAGTTAGCAAAAGTTCTTAAAATGTCTGGTATTCCTAATTCTTCAAAAGCGGGGATTTGAGAAGATATTAACCTTAAAGCACAGGCTGGACTTCCTTTTTGAAAATAAACATTACATCTAAATCTGTTTTCTGCCGATTCAAAAGAAAAATCTAATTCTCTTTGATTTTTAAAATCTTCTTTTTGTTTATCAGTTAACAAAGACAAAACCATTTCTTCAGTCAAATTATTATCAACTTCAGTAAAACCATCAACATTTCTTAATTCTCCATTTACTCTAATTTTTGGCGATACTCCAAACATTAAATGAATATCTGAAGCTTTATTTACCAAAGCAAATTTTAATATTTCTTCAATTCTTTGATTCATTTTATTTACTTTATAACTTTATAAACTTTTAACTTTATAACTAATATTGCGCAACTCTGACTACTTCTTCCATGCTAGTAAATCCTTGTAAAGCTTTAACATAACCATCTTGTTTCATTGATAACATCCCTTCTTCCATAGCCAATTTTTGAATTTCTGAAGCTGCTCCTTTACTAACTATCAACTTAGCAATTTTTTCAGTTACTGGCATAACCTCATAAATAGCTAGTCTTCCTAAATATCCAGTGTTATTACATTTATCACAACCAACAATTTTAGGCAAAGTCATTTTTTTACCGTCTTTCTTAAATTTATCTTCAATCATGTCGTAAATTGGACCTAATGTAGATTTTAATTCAGCCATTTTATCTGGTTCTATTTCCATTTCTCCGACACAATTTTTACAAACTTTTCTTAAAACTCTTTGTCCGACCACGCAATTCAAAGATGAAGTTAATAAAAATGGTTCGACTCCCATATCTAAAAGTCGTGGTGGAACTCCAGAAGCATCATTTGTATGCAAAGTTGAAAACACTAAATGTCCAGTTAAAGCTGCATTAACAGCTAAATCAGCAGTTTCTTGGTCACGAATTTCTCCTACCATAATTACATTTGGATCCTGACGTAAAAACGAACGTAAAGCCGAAGCAAAAGTTAAACCAGCTTGAACATTCACTTGAACTTGGTTTACTCCTTTCATTTGATATTCGACTGGATCTTCCACTGTTACCACATTAACTTTTGAAGTTGCCACAATATCTAAAACAGAATATAAAGTTGTTGTTTTACCAGATCCAGTTGGACCACAAACAATAATAATTCCATGAGGTCGAGAAATAGCATTCATTAAATTCTTCAAAGCTAAACCTCTTAAACCCAAATCTTGTAAACTTGGAACTTGTTGAGATTTTTTAAGTAAACGCATAACCACTTTTTCTCCATAAGTCGTTGGTAGGGTAGACACACGTAAATCAACATCTTGACCATCAACTGAAAAGAAAAATCTTCCATCTTGAGGAACTCTTTTTTCATCTATTTTTAAATCGGATAAAATTTTAATTCTCGAAACTACTGCATCATGAACATTTCTTGGTAATAAATACTTTTCTTGTAAAATACCATCAATTCTATATCTTATTCTGACACTATCTTCTTGTGGTTCAATATGAACATCGGACGCTCTCGATTTAATTGCATATTCTAAAATAGTTGACACAATTTTTGCCACCGGAGCTTCAACATCAACTTTCTTTTCCAGCTTTTTTTCCATTTCTTCATCATCATCCTTTCTCTCATTCAAAGCCCTAGTAACTTCAGAAGTTATATTTTTTTCTCTAATGTATTTTTCTTTAACATAAGAAATAATTTGTTTTTCAGTCGAAATTGAAGCATTTATCTTTAAATTGGTACTTTTTTCTAAAAATTCAATTGTTTCCAAGTCCAAGGGATTAACCATGGTAATAAACAAGATTTTATTTTTAGTATCCAATTTATAAGGAACTATTTTGTATTTTTGAGCCACACTTTCTTTAACCAAAGTTAAAGCTTCAGGGGAAAAACCAATTGTTTCTAGATCAACAAAAGGAACTCTTAAAAAATCAGCCTTAGCCTTAATAAAATCTGTATCAGATACTAGTCTTAAAGCTTTAATTATTTCTTCTTCTGTTTCACCAGTTTTAAGCTGTCTTAAGTTTATTTCTTCAACTTTAGCCGCATCAATTAGACCTTTATCAAACAGGACATCTTTAATATTCTTATAAATTTTCTGGGCAGAATCATTCATAGTATATAATCATAGTACAGTCTTTTTAATTTCAAAACAAGGTTTTATGAATAAATTTCCAAGCACTATCATCATCAGTCAAAATCAAAATTTAATTAATCATCAAATTGATCAATTTTGTCTTGATTTAAATCATAAATTTGATCAAAACAATCCTGATATTTTTATCATTAATCAAGATACTGGATGGGGGATTGATCAGGTCAGAAAAATTAAAAATTGGCTTTCTCAAAAACCATTTTCTCATCAAAGTAAAATTGTCATCATTTTTGAATCCCAAAATCTTAATACTGAAGCTCAAAATGCCATTTTAAAAAATCTCGAAGAACCAGGTGAAAATAATTATTTTATTTTAACCGTTAACAAAAGTTCCTCTCTTTTAAAAACTGTTATTTCTCGTTGTCATCAAATCAAACTTTCAAAAATTGACAAAGATCCTTCAAAAGAAATTATTAAAACCAGTTCTAACTTAAATTCCAATCTACTTTTATCCGAACAACTTGGCAAAAACAAAGAAGATATACTACCACTTCTCCAAGACCAATTATTTTATTTTCAACAATCTTTAATCAAAAATCCTAACAAAGAAACGGTTGTTTTAATTAACAAAATAATCAAAGCCATAAATATGATTAATGCCAACGTCGACCCTAAATCCGCCCTCGATTTTGTATTCTTATCTTAGTTTTATTTATAGTCTACGATCTAAAATCTATTTTACCGCATTTTCCCCTTATTGATTATTAAAAAAATGATATAATCTCTTACAGATGTTTTCTCCTATCTTTTCAATCAATAATCAAATTCTCAAGAACATCGGCACTATTGAAGGTGCCAAAGCTATTATTGACGAAGCTCCACTTATTCCTGCCTACGAAAAACAATTTCAACAAGAAGCTATTGTCCGTACTGTTCATTATGGAACTCGTATTGAAGGAAACGATCTTACTTTTCAAGAAGTTGCCAAATTAGTCGAAGGTCAAAAAATTACGGCCGGCGAACGTGATATTCAAGAAGTTATTAACTATCGTAATGTTGTTTCTTATCTTGAGGAATTATGGTCTCTTTACGACGCCAACATGCCTCTTCCAGAAGAAAAAATAGTTCCTAGTTCAGATAATAAATCTCAACGAGACTTTTTTTATAGTGAAACTTTAATTAAACGAATTCATGAATTAACTACTGCCAAAATCATTACCGAAACCGAAGTTGGTAAATACCGTCATCAACAAGTTGTTTTAAAAAATACTCGTACTGGCGAAATTGCTCATCGACCACCACCAGCCATTGAAGTTCCATATTTAATTGCCGATTTTATCGATTGGCTCAATAGTTCCATTTCCAAAGAAATCCATCCAGCCATCAGAGCAGCTATCAGTCAGTACATTTTAGTCGCCATTCATCCTTTTATTGAAGGTAATGGTCGAGTTAGCCGGGCTTTTGCTATGTTGCCTCTCTATGTTGAAGGTTATGACATTCGTCGTCTTTTTTCTCTTGAAGAATATTTCGATCGTAACGCCGAAAGTTATTACACCACTCTTCAATCCACTCATGAAACTTCCTCTGATATTTTCAAACGAGATCTAACCAATTGGGTTGAATACTTCACTCAAGCTTTAGCCATCGAATTAAACCGAGTTAAAGAAAAAGTTCAATCCCTCTCTCGAGACATTAAACTCAAACAAAAACTTGGTGGTAAACAAATTCACCTTACTGAACGACAAATTAAATTAGTTGAATACATGCAACAATTTGGGGGACTCAGAATGCCAGATGCTCAACAATTATTACCAATGGTTTCTGATGACACTATTTGGCGTGATCTTAAAAAATTAGTTGACACAGGGGCAGTTGAAAAACGAGGTTCCACCAAAGGTGCCTATTACTGCCTTGCCAATGCCTAATTTAATAACAAGTCTCCCTTTCCTCAAGGGGAGATGTCCCGCAGTAGCGGGACAGAGGGGTTTTGATAGAATACATTTATGATCACTCTTGATTCCCTTAATCTCCAAACTATTACTCCTGAAAAACTTGGTGAAATTTTAATGGATGCTAAAAAAGTCTATTACACCACCGGAAAACCAATCATGGATGATCATACTTATGACACTCTAGAAGATATTCTTCGTCAAAAGTCTCCTTATCATCGTTTGTTTTCCAAAGTTGGTAATTCTAATTTTGATACCG
>Ga0209467_1001886_pt1 | contig 16385 bp, 14 predicted proteins | sample Higcelwee11metaG_FD_187175 | JGI IMG/M metagenome (GOLD analysis project Ga0209467, IMG submission 187175) | Freshwater pond sediment microbial communities from the University of Edinburgh, under environmental carbon perturbations - High... | ecosystem: Environmental > Aquatic > Freshwater >...
GGTGAGATCAGCTGCACCTTCGCCTGACCACAGGCCACGGCCTGGGCGAACGAGAACAGCAGCGTCAGGTTGGTGTGGATGCCATCACGCTCCAGCCGCGCCGCAGCCTGGATGCCCTCCCAGGTGGACGCGATCTTGATCAGCACGCGGTCGATGTGCACGCCTTCGCCCTGGTAGAGGTCGATGATGCGGCGCGCCCTCGTCACGGTCGCTTCGGTGTCGAAGCTCAGGCGGGCGTCCACCTCGGTGGACACACGGCCTGGGATGTGTTTCAGGATCTCGCAGCCAAAAGCCACAAGCAGACGGTTCATCACCTCGTCCGGCCCTTGCGCGCCGTATTTCGCCACCGCATCCTTGAGCAAGTGGGCGTATTCCGGCTTCTGCACCGCCTTCAGGATCAGCGACGGGTTGGTCGTCGCGTCGCGGGGCGAAAAGGCCGCGATCTGGTTGAAGTCCCCGGTGTCGGCGACCACGGTGGTGAGCTGTTTGAGTGCGTCAAGCTGGTTCATTTCGTCATTATCGGGTGTAATAAGGTTTCACAATCTCCATGTAACCTGTTTCGTAACCCGATTGTTCCTCATGCTCGACCGCATCAAAGCCTCCCTGCCCTCTCTGGCACCCGCCGAACAACGGGTGGGCAAACTCGTGCTGCTCGATCCACGCAGTTTTGCCAGCCTGCCGGTGTCCGAGCTGGCCGAACGGTCGCACGTGAGCAAGCCCACGGTGGTGCGTTTTTGCCGCAGCATGGGTTACGACGGCCTCTCGGATTTCAAGCTCAAGCTCGCCGGCACGGTGAGCGAGGGTGTGCCTTTCATCCACCGCAGTGTGGACGTGGACGACAAGGTGGGCGACGTGCTGGTCAAGGTGATCGACAACACCGTGGCGGCCTTCCTGAAATACCGCAACGACGCGTCCACGCACTCGATCGAGAAGGCGGTGGATGCGCTGTTGGCCACTTACAAGAACCGCGGCCGCATCGAGTTCTACGGCGCGGGCAATTCGGGCATCGTGGCACAGGACGCGCAACACAAGTTCTTCCGACTTGGCATCAACGCCATCGCCTACAGCGACGGCCACATGCAGGTCATGAGCGCCTCGCTGCTGGGGCCGGGCGACTGCTTGGTGATCGTGTCCAACTCGGGCCGCACGCGCGACCTGATGGACGCGGCCGACATCGCCCGCAAGCACGGCGCCACAGTCATCGTGATCACGGCCAGCGGCTCACCACTGGCGGCGGCTGGGCACATCCACCTGTCGGCCGACCACCCCGAAGGCTACGACCGCTACAGCCCCATGACATCGCGACTCATGCACCTGATGGTGATCGACGTGGTCGCCACCTGCCTGGCGCTGCGCATCGGAGGCAGCAAGCTGCAGCCGCTGCTGAAGGAAATGAAGAACAACCTGCGGAGCAAGAGATACGCTTGACCGTGCGCGTTGCGCACAGGTCAAGCGTCCCCCTGCGCCGCTGACGCGGCTTCCCCCAGAGGGGGACGATGCCTGTGGCCCGGCAAAGCCGGTTCCACGGCATCCTTGGGTTTGGAGGCACGTGCGCCGAACAGGCCTGAGGACAACGGGTGTTTCCCGCAGCGAAGTAAAGGAGGAGGCCTGCGCAGCAGGCCGGGGAACATTCGCGGAGTGGAGTGCCCGTTGTCCGCGCCAACGCCAACACTTCACCCCGTCAGATCCGGCCTTCTTCGACAGCGTGACACGCCACTCGAACACCTCCAATAGTCTGCAACTCCGGCCGCTCATTCCGACACCGCTCATTCACATGCGGGCAGCGCGGGTTGAACGCACAGCCAGTCGGCGGATTCAGCGGGTTGGGCACTTCGCCTGACACCGGCGTGCGCGCCTTGCCTGTGTCGTGCATCTTGGGAATGGCATCGAGCAGCATGCGCGTGTAGGGATGACGCGGGGTGTCGAACAGCGTGTGCTTGGGCGCCAGTTCCACAAGTCGGCCCAGGTACATCACGCCCACCCGATCACTCACGTGGCGCACGACGGCCAGGTTGTGGCTGATGAACAGATAGGTCAGACCACGCTCGCGCTGCAGGTCTTTCATGATGTTGAGCACCTGGGCCTGCACGCTCACATCCAACGCACTGGTGGGCTCATCGCAGACCAGAAACTCGGGCTGCGTGGCCAGCGCGCGCGCGATCGAGATGCGCTGGCGCTGCCCTCCCGAGAACTGGTGCGGGTACTTCACACGGTCGTGCGGCGACAGGCCCACGGAATGCAACAAGGCATCGACGCGGGCGCGCAGGGCCACGGGTTCGGTCTCGATGCCGTGCTCGCGCAGCGGTTCGGCAATGATGTCTTCCACCACCCAGCGCGGGTTGAGGCTGGCATACGGATCCTGGAAGATCATCTGGATGCGGCGACGCAGTTGGCGGCCCGCCGGCGTCTTGAACGCCGCATGGGCATCCTGCCCGTCAAACTCGAAGCCGCCGCGCGTCGGCTCGTACAGACCCACAAGCAGGCGCGCCACCGTGCTCTTGCCACAGCCCGACTCGCCCACCAGCGCCAGCGTCTCGCCGCGCGGGATGTCAAAGGAAACCCCGTCCACCGCGCGCAGGAGCTGTCGCGGCTGGCGCTCGAGCACCCGGTTGAGCCAGGGCGCCGAGACGTCGAACGTCTTGGCCAGGTCGGTCGCCCTCACCAGGGGTTCAGAGGCCACTGACACGGTTTGAGCTGTTGCCGGCGCAGCCTGGTGAACCACCACGGCCGGGGTGGTCAGATCGATCGGTTGAGCGCTCATTGGGAAACCTCTTCGCCGCGGGCTACAGCAGGTGCATGCAGCCAGCAAGCCGCCCGGGTCACGCCCGCGGGCATCAGATCGGGGCGCTCGTCGTGGCAGCGGTCAAGCACCCGGTCGCAGCGCGGGTTGTAGGCGCAGCCGGCCGGAATCGCGTTGAGCCGCGGCATGGCACCATCGATCTGGTGCAGGCGCTCACGGTCCACGCTCATGTCCGGAATGCAGGCCATGAGCCCAGCGGTGTACGGATGGGCCGGATGGTTGATGACTTCGTGCACCGGGCCGATTTCGGCGATGCGCCCGGCGTACATCACGGCCACCCGGTCGCAGGTCTCGGCGATCACGCCCATGTCGTGCGTGATCAGCATGACGGCGGCACCGCGCTCCTTGCAGATGTTCTTGAGCAGCGTGATGATCTGCGCCTGGATCGACACGTCCAGAGCGGTGGTCGGCTCGTCGGCCACGATCAGCTGCGGCTCGGCCGCCAGCGCCAGCGCAATCACCACCCGCTGGCGCATGCCGCCCGAGAACTGGTGCGAAAAGTGGTCGATGCGCTGCTCGGCCGCCGGGATGCCGGTGTCGCGCAACAGCTGGATGGCGCGTTGCCGCGCTTCGGCCTGGTTCACCGGGAGGTGGGTGGTGATGGTTTCGATCAGCTGGCGGCCCACCGAATACAGCGGATTCAGCGAGGTGAGCGGATCCTGGAAGATGGCGCCGATCTGGCGCCCGCGCACCTTGCGCATCTCATCGAACGGCAGGTTGTCGATGCGGCGGCCCTCCAGCAGGATCTCGCCCGAGGCCACACGCCCGGGCGGCTCCAGCAGGCCGATGATGGACGCGCCCGTGAGCGACTTGCCCGCACCGGACTCGCCCACCACGCCGAGAATCTCGCCGGGCGCGATGTCGAAGGAAATGTCGTCGAGCGCACGCAAGGTGCCCCTTCGGTGGCGAAACTCGACAACGAGGTTCTTGACTTGCAACAGGCTCATCGTGGTTTACCGGAGTCTTGGGTTGAGCGCGTCGCGCAGCCAGTCGCCGAGCAGGTTCACCGAGAGCGCGATCAGCACCAGCATCGCGCCCGGGAAGATGGTGATCCACCACTCGCCCGAGAACAGGTAGTCGTTGCCGACCCGGATCAGCGTGCCCAGCGAGGGCGAAGTGGGCGGGGCCCCCACGCCCAGGAACGACAGCGTGGCCTCGGTGATGATGGCGGTGGCCACCTGGATGGTGGCCAGCACCATCACCGGCCCCATGACGTTGGGCAGCACATGGCGGCGCATGATGCGCAGCGGCGCCACGCCCGTCACCCGCGCGGCCTGCACGTATTCCTTGTTGCGCTCCACCATCGTCGAGCCGCGCACCGTGCGCGCGTACTGCACCCAGCCCGTGAGCGTGATCGAGAGGATGAGCACACCAAAGGCCAGCGAGTCGTGGGCATCCGGAAACAGCGCCCGCCCCACGCCCGCGATCAGCAGCGCCACCAGGATGGCGGGGAACGACAGCATCACGTCGCACAGGCGCATGAGAAAGGCGTCCACCCAGCCCCCCAGAAAACCCGCCAGCAGACCGAACGCCACACCGATCACCACGGACAGCACCACCGAAGCCAGACCCACCGCCAGCGAAATGCGCGCGCCGTACATCAGGGCCGAAAGGATGTCGCGCCCCTGATCGTCGGTGCCGAGCAGGAACTGGGACACACCACCCTCGCTCCAGGCCGGTGGCAGGCGCGCATTGGACAACTCCAGGGTGGCGAGGTCAAACGGGTTGTGCGGGGCCACCCAGGGGGCGAACAGCGCGCAGAACAGGCAGACGAGGGCGATCGCTGCCGCCACGATGGCGGTGGGCGAGGTGCGGAAACTGTGGCCGACATCACTGTCAAGCCAGCGGCGAACAAAGGCAATCAAGTGAGGTGCTTTCGATGGGTGTGAACCAACCAAGCGGCTGAGCGGAAAGGAAGCCCATCCAGAGCCAGCAAGGAACCGGCTCCTCCGGGCCACTGCTGGCGTCCCCCTGGGGGGAGGCCGCGCAGCGGCGCAGGGGGGGAGCCCTACCGGACGCTGATGTAACGGAACGGCATCTGGTTGTCGGCCCGTTGCGTCAACTGCACGTTGTTGGCCACACCCCAGGCCAAGGCCTGCTGGTGCAGCGGCAGATGACCCACGTCGTTCGAATGCAGGGTGAACGCTTCCTTGATCATGGCGTTGCGCTTGGCTTGGTCGGTTTCAGACTGGATCTTGAGCGTGAGTTCGTCCACCTTCGGGTTGCAATAGGCACCCAGGTTGAACTGGCCCGACCCCTTGTCGTCCACACAGCGGATCAGTGCATTCAGCACGTTGTGCGCGTCGTAGGTGCTGGGCGACCAGCCCAGCAGGTAGAAACTGGTGTCGCGCTTGAGCACCTTGGGGAAATAGGTGCCCTTGGTTTCCACCTGCAGGTTGACCTTGACACCGATGCGGGCCAGGTTGGCCGCCACCGCCTGGCAGATGGCGCCGTCGTTCACGTAGCGGTCGTTCGGGCAATTCATGCCGACCTCGAAGCCGTTCGGGTAACCGGCCTCGGCCAGCAGCTTCTTGGCGGCCTCGGTGTCGTACGGCAGGCGGGTGTTCATGGCGGGATCAAACCCGTTGATGCCCGGGCCCACCAGCAGCGCCGCCGGTGTGGCCGCACCACGCATCACCGTTTTCTGAATGCCGTTGATGTCGATGGCCTGGTAGAAGGCCTGGCGCACGCGCTTGTCCTTGAACGGGTTCTTGCCCTTCACGCTGGAATTCAGCAACTCGTCGCGCTTCTGGTCCATGCCCAGAAAAATCCAGCGCAGCTCGGGGCCCTGGAGCACCTTGGCCTTGCCGCTGGCGTTGACGCGTGCCACGTCCTGCACAGGCACCGGTTCCATCACGTCCACCTGGCCCGACAACAGTGCCGCCACGCGGGTCGAATCGTTGCCAATCGGGGTGTATTCCACGTTGACCACGTTGCCTTCGATCTTGCCCCAGTAGTTGCCGTTGCGCACGAAGCTGGACTTCACGCCGGGCTGACGCTCGCGCAGGCGGAACGGTCCCGTTCCATTGGCGCGGAACGACGCAGCGTTCTCAACACCTTTGCGGCGGTCCACCGGCCGGGTGGCCTGGTTCTCCTCGCTCCACTGCTTGCTCATGATGTAGAAGAACGACAACACGCCGGGCAGGATGGGAAACGGCGCCTTGGTTTCAAACTCCACCGTGTGCGCGTCGATCTTGCGCACTTCCTTGATGTCGTTTGTGTAGCTCTTCATGTCCGAGCCATCACCCGACCCACGGGCAAAGCTGAACAGCACATCATCGGCGGTGAAAGGCTTGCCGTCATGAAACGTCACGCCCTTGCGCAGTTCGAACCGCCAGACGTTGGGCGAGGTCTGCTTCCAGCTGGTGGCCAGCGCGGGCTCCAGCTGCAATTCTTTTCCGCGGGTGACCAGGGGCTCATACACATTGCCCGTCACGCTGAGTTGCAAGGACTCGTTGAGCGAGTGCGGGTCCATCGACAGCGCATCGCCCTGGTTGCCGATGCGCACCGTCTGCGCGTGCACGGCCCCCAGTGTGGCGAGGGCAGCGGCCACTGCACAGACCGTCAACGTTTGCTTGAACTTCATGAGTCGCTCCTAGGCGTGGTTGGGAAAATGAAAAACATCAGTCGGCGCTGGCCAGCGGCATGCCCTGCTCGATCAGGCCGGCGTGCAGCGCGGCGCCCAGCGGCAGCACATCGTCGTTGAAATCGTAGCGGCTGTTGTGCAGGAAACAGCTGCCCACGCCGTTCTCGGCGCCCTGCCCGAGCCGCAGATAAGCCCCGGGCTTGACCTGCAGCATGAAAGAAAAATCCTCGGCACCCATGCTGGGCTCCAGGTCGCGGTTCACGTGGTCGTGCCCCAGCAGCTTCTGAGCCACTTCGGCAGCGAACCGGGCCTCCTGGCGGCTGTTGATGGTCGCGGGGTAAATCCGCTCGTAATTCACATGGGCCGCGGCGCCCAGTCCCAGCGCCACACCGGAACACACCTCGTGCAGCCGACGCTCGACCAGGTCCTGAACCTCCGGGTTGAAGGTGCGCACCGTGCCCATGAGCGTCGCCTTGCCCGGCATCACGCTGAACGCGCCCATGTCGCCAGCCTGCATCGCGCACAGGCTCACCACGGCGCTGTCGATCGCCCGCACATTGCGCGAAACAATGCTTTGCAGCGCCGTGATGATGTGGGCCGAAACCAGCACCGGGTCCACGGTCTGGTAGGGGTGCGCGCCATGGCCGCCTTTGCCGGTGATCTCGATCATGATGCGGTCCGCCGCGGCCATCATGGGTCCGGGGTTGATGCCCACCGTGCCCGGACGCATCTGCGGCCAGTTGTGCATGGCGTAGACCGATTGCACGGGGAAGCGGTCAAACAGACCGTCTTCGATCATGGCCTTGGCACCGGCAAATCCTTCTTCACCGGGCTGGAAGATCAGCACCGCCGTGCCATCGAACTGCCGGGTTTCGGCCAGGTAGCGGGCCGCGCCCACCAGCATGGCGGTGTGGCCATCGTGGCCGCAGCCGTGCATCATGCCCGGCTTGAGGGATTTCCAGGCAAAGTCGTTGTGCTCCGTCATGGGCAGGGCATCCATGTCGGCGCGCAAGCCGATCATGCGGCCACTCTGGCGCTGGCTGCCGTGAATCACGGCCACGACACCGGTCTTGCCGATGCCGGTGTGAATTTCATCCACGCCGCACACCTTGAGCGCCTCGACCACGCGCTGCGCGGTGTAGTGCTCCTCGAAACCGATTTCGGGGTGCGAGTGCAAATCGCGCCTCAACGCGGTGAGCTCGGGGTGGTACGCCGCGATGTGTGCGAACGCGCGGCCATGTGCCTTGATACGGGGCGCCAGCAAGTCAGTGCCCTCCCGCTTTGTCGGCACGCAGGCGCGGGTCAACGGCGAAATACAGCAAGTCGACGACCAGGTTGATCACCACGAAGATCAGGGCGATCAGGCACAGGTAGGCGGCCATGACCGGTATGTCCGCAAAGGTCACGGCCTGGATGAACAGCAGCCCCATGCCCGGCCACTGGAACACGGTTTCGGTGATGATGGCGAAGGCGATCAGGCCGCCCAGCTGCAGGCCGGTGATCGTCATCACGGGCACGAGGGTGTTTTTCAACGCATGCCCGAAATGCACGGCCCGGTTGGTGAGGCCGCGCGCGCGCGCGAACTTGATGTAGTCGGTGCGCAGCACTTCAAGCATCTCGGCACGCACCAGCCGCATGATCAAGGTGAGCTGGAAGATCGCCAGCGTGATCGCCGGCAGCGTGATGTGCAGCCAGCCTTTGGCAGTCAGCAGCCCGCTGCTCCACCAACCCAGCTGCACCACGTCGCCACGGCCAAAGCTGGGAAACCACCCCAGTTGCACGGCAAACACCAGGATCAGCAAGATGCCAATCAGGAAGGTAGGCAGCGATACCCCTAGCAGGGAGATCGTCATGAACAGCTGGCTGGTGAAGCTGCCGCGCTTGAGCGCCGCGTACACCCCCATGGGAATACCCAGCGCCAGCGCCATCACGCCAGCCACCAGCGCCAGCTCCAGCGTAGCGGGCAAGCGTTCACCGATCAGCCGCGACACTTTGGCCCCCTGGCGCAGACTGAGTCCGAATTCGCCTTGAACGGCGTTGACCAGGAAATGCCAGAACTGCACCACAAACGGCTGGTCAAGCCCAAGGTCGACGCGGAGTTCGCGAATCTGTTCTGGTGTGGCGTCCTGCCCCAGCAGGAAGACGACCGGATCACCCACATACTGGAACAGCATGAAGGCGATCAAGGTCACGCTGACCATCACCACCACAGCCTGCGCCAGGCGCCTGAGAATGAATGCGAACATCTTGTGGGGAAGAAGAGAGGGTCAACCCAGCCGGTGAGCGATACCCTGCCGTCTGACTGAAATCAGTTTACCTTGATGAGGCGCAAGTCCATCCAGTTGTCGGTGCGATGCACCACATCGGTGTTCTTCTTTACGGTCCATGGGATCACCTGATTGATTCGGGGAATGCGGACCCCAACAGCCAACGCTGCTCACCAGAGCATGAGCGGTGTTTTCATTGCTTGACATCTAAATGAAAGCAGTAGCCGCACTATGCAACAACCGTTCCACAACCCAGAACAGGACTAACCCTAGCGGCCCCTGGCCGGACACCGACTTCATCTCCTCAGGTTGGCCCAGCCCGACCCGTTCTATGGCCACGGCTCGTTGGCACAAAACCGGCAAGATTTCCCGGCAAGCTCCATCGATTGGCTTCAGCGTCTCATATATACAACTATTTAGTTATCATTTCAGGCCCATTCATCCAAAAATCCTCCATATCCCCCAAACGCGGGAGGGACATTCAATGCCGACTCCTCTAAATTTCGCATAGGTGTGTGTTTGTTACACGCCAACGTCGCGCCCAGCTCAAACCCGAGCAACAGCGCTTTTTCAATCTGTATCCAGGGAGTTTTGAATGATCAGGAAGATGATGATGGCCTTGCTCGCGCTGTTCGCCGCCAGCGCATTTGCCGCCGTTGACGTGAACAGCGCCAGCGAAGCCGATCTCGACAGCATCAAAGGCATTGGTCCAGGCACCTCGACCCGCATTCTGAGCGAACGCAAGGCGGGCAAATTCAAGGATTGGGCGGACCTGATCCAGCGGGTTTCCGGCATTGGCGAAAAACGCGCTGCGAAGCTGTCAGCGGAAGGACTGACCGTCAATGGTGTCGCACATCAAGCCACTTCAGCACCCATCAAACCCAAGCTGGAGAAAACGGGGACGAAAGCCACTCCAGCCCCTGGAACCGCGCAGTAAGACAGCCCGCTCCATCAACGAAAAAGCCCCCGGGGACATCTCCCCGGGGGCTTTTGTTCTGTGAATCCCACGGCCTCAGGGCCGTCTGGGAAATCAGAACTTGTGGTTCAGGCCAATAGCGAAGATGTCGGCATCGGTACCCGTTGCCTTGCGGTCTTCAGCACGGAAGCCGGTGTACACCATGGTGCGCTTGGACAGGCTGTAAGCTGCGGCCACACCAAAGGCGCTGTCGCTCTCGGAAGCACCGTCTGCCTTGGAGCTGGCGTAGCCCACGGACAGCGTGAACGCACCCAGGGGAATGTCAGCGCCGAGTTGGTAGGAGTTCACGTCAGCGTCGGCAACGCCGCCAGTGTCTTTGGTCGTGTAGTAGCTGGCGAGCAGCTTGGCGGCGCCCAAGTCGTACGAGCCGTTCAGCATGGTGCCCTTCTGGCCGACTTCGTTGGTTTCGTAGCCAAGGGCCACAGCCACAGGACCACCGGCGTATTTCACGTGACCAGCGGAGATGCGCTTGGCACCAGCAGGAACGTTGCCGGTCAGTTGCGTGCTCACAGCACCGCTGACACCAGCGAACTCAGGCGTAGCGTAGTACAGCTGTGCATCGGCAGCACCGGTGTAGCTGTTCTGCCAGACGGCGTTGGCCGACAGAGCCGAGTCAAAGCCGCTGTTGGAAGCGCCAAAGACGTCGTCCATGGCGTTCCAGTTGCGACCCAGCTTCAGGGTACCGAAGCCACCGGCCAAACCGACGTTGGCTTGACGATCAAACAGCTTGTCGTTGGTCGAACCATCGCCCAAGCTCAGCTTCTGCTCGAACTGGAAGATGGCAGACAGACCGCCGCCCAGATCTTCAGAGCCCTTGAAGCCCAAACGGCTGGTGTTCACACCACCGCTGCCGGCAGCAGCCGACTGGCCTTTGACCTTGGCCACGTAGATGTCGGCGATACCGTACAGGGTCACGCTGGACTGGGCCATGGCAGCGCCCGAAGCAGCCAGAACGGCCAGAGCAATCAGAGACTTTTTCATGAGATGTTTCCTTGTTTGAAAAATCCAGTCCCGTATATCGAAACCGGCTGTGAAGCGAAATCACGCTACAAATACTAAACTGCGCTCTCCGACCCACAAGGGTTTTCCCGCAAAAAACGACCAAGCTTGTTCAAGTTTGTCGGTTTTTTGACACAGCGACATACTCCAGAAGAAACCAGAAGTGAGCCATAAGACCACATGCAACGAAACCACCAATAAAAAACCCCTGCCGGCTGACCGGCAGGGGTTTTGATTCGAACCAGTCGCCAGCTCAAGCCGGCGTCAGATCAGAAGTTGTGGCGGATGCCCAGAGCCAAATGGTTGAAGTTCTTGGCGTCTTCTCCCTTGCCATCACGGACGATCGCTGCGTAGGTGAAGGTGCGCTTGCTCAAAGCGTACTTGGCTTCAACCAGCAGATCGGTGTCCTTGGCTTCGGTGTCGCGAGCGACATCCAGCGTCAGGGTCACAGGACCCATGGTGGTGCTGCCGCCCAGCGTGAAGCCCTTGGCAACGCCGGAAGGATCCATCACGGAACCAGCCAGCTTGAAGCCGCCGAAGTCGTAGCTGCCGCCCAGCGACTTGCCGGCCTCAGCATCCTGGACCTTGTCGTAGGCGAAGGCCACCACGATCGGGCCGTTGCGGTAGATGGCGTTCAGGTTGTTGCGCGCACGCTCAACACCCGCGATAGCGGGCGTTGTGGCGGTAGCGGCCACGGCGCCCACGACGTTGTTGCCCTTGAGCACGTGAGCAAAGCTGACAGAGAAGCCGGCCATGCTGGGAGATGTGTACATCAGCTGGGCAGAGCTGCGGGTGTTCAGGAAGCCGAACTGCGAACCGACCACCGAGTAGTTGGCGGTGCCGGTCAGTTCCCAGGCAGCGATGCCATAGAACGAAGGCGTCAGGCTGCGGCCCAGACGCAGGTCACCGAAGCCACCGCTCAGGTTCATCCAGGCAGCACGGCCGAAGTCACCAGCGCCAGCGGTGGAGATGGAACCATCGCCCAAACTGAGACCTTGCTCGAAGTTGAAACCGGCCTTCAGACCGCCACCGAGGTCTTCGGTACCACGCACGCCCCAACGGCTGGTACCGTTGTTCAAAGCGCCAGCGCTCATCACAGCCGCGGAGGTGTCGGTCGACTTGGTCAGGGCCACGTCGGCCACGCCGTACAGGGTCACAGAAGACTGAGCGAAGGCGGCGCCGGTAGCAGCCACGGCGGCCAGAGCAATCAGGGTTTTTTTCATTAAGAGTATCTCCAAGGTTGAAAAAAGAGGCCGCGGGTCTGATGCCCCCGAGCCAACCTCCGTTTTGGAAGCTGAATCGATTGCACCAGAATGCACTGCCCGCCGCCATGCTCACAGGGCCGACTCTGGGTAAACCCTAAGGCTTCTGTTGTTCCCTGACAACAGACTCCCAGACCGCCCACACATGCCACCAAGTGCCTTGATGGACAGTCTGTTTTGATGTCTGACAGACTGACGCCTGATGGCCAACCCGCCTTGATCCTCGAGGCGAGAACCACCGTCACGCTGACGACTTTGGAGAAACACCCATGTCCCTGGATCCCTTGCTGAACGCTACCGATTCGGCACTGCGCACGTTGTTTGCGCCCCCGCGCGCTTCACGCGCCTGCCCCATCCTGCCCGAACGCGGCGATGTCGATCTGGGGGACGCCGACCGGCGGCTTTCAGGCGCGCTGATGCGGGTGAACCACGTGGGCGAGGTCTGTGCCCAGGCGCTGTACACCGCCCAAACGCTGGCCGCTCGCATGGGCGGTGCAGCGACCAATGAAATGCTGGCGCGACAGCTGGACGCCGCCGGCCGGGAAGAAGCGGACCACCTGGCCTGGACCCGGGAGCGGCTGGACGAACTGGGTGCTCGCCCTTCTTTGCTGAATCCGCTCTGGTATGCGGGTGCTTTTGGACTGGGCTTGCTGGCAGGCCGCTTTGGTCCAGGCGTGAGCCTGGGCTTTGTGGTGGAGACGGAGCGCCAGGTGGAAGCGCATCTGGCGAGCCACATGGACCGCCTGCCTCCCGGTGATCAGGCGTCACGGGCCATCGTGGCTCAGATGAAGGACGACGAAGCACGTCACGCCCGCGAGGCCCAACACGCGGGTGCCACCGACTTGCCAGAACCCGTCAGAGGCCTGATGCGGCTTGCCGCCCGTGTGATGACGACAGTGGCGCATCGAATCTGAGCGCCTGGAAGGCACGCGCAACGTGGGTCTCAGGCTTCCAGCACCTCGAAACCGGTGGTGATTTCCGCCGTCTTGCCCAGCATGATGCTGGCAGAACAGTATTTGTCGTGGCTCATGGCAATGGCTCGCTCCACCGCCGCGGGCGGGATGGCCTTGCCGGTGACCGTGAAATGCATGTGGATCTTGGTGAAGACCTTGGGATCGGTCTCAGCCCGTTCGGTGCTGAGCTTGACGCTACAGCCCCGAACATCGTGACGGCCACGTTTCAGGATCAGAACCACGTCGTAGGCGGTACAGCCACCGGTGCCCGCCAAGAGCGTTTCCATGGGCCGCGGCGCCATATTGGCCCCGCCATTTTCAGGTTTCGCGGCGTCTGGAGCACCGTCCATCACCAACACATGACCACTGCCGGTTTCTGCCACAAAACCCATGTGCGATCGGGTACCGGTGGCGCCGGTCCAGGAGACGGTGCATTCCATGAAACTTCCAGATGTGAAATAAACGACGATTTTGGAATCTGCTCCCTAAAAAGGAGCGAATTCACGATTCAGGATGTTGCGTTGCAGCATGCGAGCGCTATACTGATGTCATTGTATTGAAGGTTGTCTCCTCTGCCCTCCAAGGGTGGATTTAAACCCGGACCGGTTCTTCCAGTCCGGGTTTTTTTTGGCCGACTGGCGCGCTCTATATGATGAGCACCGAGGAAACACCATGCCCGTCAGCCCCAAAAAGCCCGCCGCCCCTGCCGCTCTGCCGGCCTCGTCCCCCGTCACAACGCTGACACCCGCCGAATACCTCAAGAAGATCCTGACAGCCCGGGTCTATGACGTGGCCGTTGAATCGCCCCTGGAGCCGGCAAAAAACCTGGGCCGGCGTCTGCACAACACGGTACTGCTCAAGCGCGAAGACCAGCAACCCGTTTTCAGCTTCAAGCTGCGCGGTGCCTACAACAAGATGGCGCATCTGACCCCCGAGCAGCTGAAAAAGGGGGTGATCTGTGCGTCGGCCGGCAACCACGCCCAAGGCGTGGCGCTGGGCGGCCACAAGCTGGGCACCCGCGCGGTGATCGTGATGCCGACCACCACGCCACAGGTGAAGGTGGATGCGGTTCGGGCACTCGGTGGTGACGTGGTGCTGCATGGCGACAGCTATTCCGATGCCTACACCCACGCGGTGGCGCTGCAGAAAAAGCAGGGCCTGACTTTCGTGCACCCGTTTGACGACCCGGACGTGATCGCCGGCCAGGGCACGATTGCCATGGAAATCCTGCGACAACTGCAAAGTCTGGGTTCGGACCACCTGGATGCGGTGTTTGTCGCGATTGGCGGCGGCGGCCTGATTTCCGGTGTGGCCAACTACATCAAGGCGGTGCGACCGGAGATCAAGGTGATCGGCGTGCAGACCGTGGACTCCGACGCCATGATGCAATCGGTCCAGGCCGGCCAGCGCATCACGCTGGCCGATGTGGGTCTTTTCGCGGACGGTACGGCCGTCAAGCTCGTGGGCGAAGAAACCTTCCGTATCGCCAGCGGTCTGGTGGACGAGTTCATGGTGGTCGACACCGACGCGGTGTGTGCCGCCATCAAGGATATCTTTATCGACACGCGCAGCATCGTCGAGCCCTCAGGCGCGATGGCGGTTGCCGCGGTCAAACAATACGTCGCCAAGCACAAGACCAAAGGCGAGACCTACGCCGCCATCCTGTGCGGCGCCAACATGAATTTCGACCGGCTGCGCTTCGTGGCCGAACGCGCCGAGGTGGGCGAAGAACGCGAGGCCTTGTTCGCCGTGACCATCCCCGAGGAGCGCGGCAGCTTCAAACGCTTCCTGGAAACCATCGGCGACCTGCCCGGCGGTCCGCGCAACGTGACCGAGTTCAACTACCGGATCGGCAACGCCGACACAGCGCACGTTTTTGTGGGACTGACCACGCAGGGCAAGGGCGAGTCCGCCAGGATCGCCGCCAATTTCAAGCGCCAGGGTTTCGAGGCGCTGGACCTCACGCACGACGACCTGGCCAAAGAACACATTCGCCACATGGTGGGTGGGCATTCACCGCTGGCCCAGGAAGAGCGCCTGTTGCGCTTCGTCTTTCCCGAGCGGCCGGGCGCCTTGCTCAAGTTCCTCAGCCTGATGCGCCCGGGCTGGAACATCAGCCTGTTTCATTACCGCAACCAGGGTGCTGACTACGGCCGCATCCTGGTTGGGCTCCAGGTGCCGCCCAAGGACGACAAGGCGTTTGCGCGCTTCCTCGACACACTGGGCTACCCGTACGTCGAGGAAACCGCCAATCCGGTGTACCGTCTGTTTCTCAAGAGCTGAGGCACCGACACCATGGACGCAAGGACTGACACAGTGGTTGAAGAACCCCGGAACAGAGCGTCCTTGCCCGAACCCCAGTGGCCGCAGGTGGTGCCCACGGATGACGCTGAACTGGAGCCGTACCTCCTGCAACAGCTCCGGCCGGTGCACCTGCCCGAACACGCCTTGGGCCGCATGGAAACGCTGGCCCTGCAACTGGCCCGCATCCAGCACGCCAGCCCGCTGATCTTCGATCAGGTGCGCCTCGACCAACCGCAGTTGCTGGTGTTTGCCGGCGACCACGGCATTGCCGACGAAGGCGTCTCGCTGTCTGAACAGGGCCTCACCCGCCAGCGCGTGCTGCACATGTTGCAGGGCACGTCACTGGTCAACAGCCTGGCCGAGCAGCAGGGTTTCAAGCTGACGGTGGTGGACGCGGGTGTGGCCTCTCACATCCTGATGCCCGGCGATGCCCCGTCGCAAGTCCCGCTCCTGTTGCGCAAGATCGGTTACGGCACCCGCAACATGGTGCTGGGTCCGGCCATGTCGGTTCCGCAGGCCATTGCCGCGTTGAAAGCAGGCATGGACGTGGTGAAGCACCTGCCCGGCAACGTGCTCGCCCTCGGCGATGTCGGCGTGGCCAACACCTCCTGCGCTGCGCTGCTGCTGTCGCGCCTGTGCGGGGTGCCACTGAGCGACGCCTGTGGAGTCGGCGCCGGCCCGGACGAGGCCCGGCTGAAACACAAGCTGGAAAAACTCTTCGCCGCGGCCAGCCGGCACCGCAAAGCGGTCAAGCCACTGGACGCGCTGGCCGCCATGGGCGGGTTTGAAATCGCCATGATGGCCGGCGCGATGCTGCAGGCCGCGAGCGAGCGGCGCGTGGTGCTGGTGGACGGGTTTGTGGCGGGAGCGGCAGCGCTGGTGGCGCGTGGTCTGGTCCCTGCTGTGGCGGACTACCTGGTGTTTGCCCACCGGTCGGCCGACCCGGGCCACCGCTTGCTCCTGATCCACCTGCAAGCCCAGCCACTGCTGGACATGGAACTGCGCATGGGTCAGGGTGTGGGCACCTTGCTGGCCTGGCCCCTGCTGCAGGCGGCCCAGCGGCTCTTGGCGCGCTGAACCGGGGTCTTTCAGTCCTCGACCTTCGGCAGGACCAGCTGCACCGTGCTGGGCCCGGTGCGCTGGGGTCCCAGCCGGGCTTCACGGCCGTTCACCGACTGCAGCACCAAACCCGCCTCCAGTGCATCGCCCACCCGCACGGGGTGCGGCGGCTGGTCGTC
>Ga0209467_1001887_pt1 | contig 16370 bp, 11 predicted proteins | sample Higcelwee11metaG_FD_187175 | JGI IMG/M metagenome (GOLD analysis project Ga0209467, IMG submission 187175) | Freshwater pond sediment microbial communities from the University of Edinburgh, under environmental carbon perturbations - High... | ecosystem: Environmental > Aquatic > Freshwater >...
CAACAACACCCCGGCCTGCCATGTTCGACTGTCCGGCAAGTACAAAGAGCCAGACCTTTCCCTTCGGCGGCAACTCATCAACGTACACCTGACTTCGTGGAAAGAACCTGGTACGTTCATCCTGAACCATCGCAGCAGACAACGAGAAGAGCACTGCCAGCAACATAAACCGTGTCAGCCTGCCGCGCATATTAAGGTGTCCTGTTTCCGGTGAGCCTCTCATGAAGCAGAATCAGCTTACGGTTCCTGATCAGATTCTGTTCGGCTATCTCAGTATCATACAGAAAGCCCTTGTTAAGCCTGGCAAATCTCCTGTCAAGGGCCCTTGTTTCCCTGATAAGCTGTTCCAGGTCTGCAACAATGCTCTCCCTGCCATCAATCGTAAAACCGGGGGCATTGAAGCGGGCTTCAGTCTCCTTGAACGCCAGGTAATGATTCCTGATGTCAAGCATAAGTCTGAGATGCTCAAATTCTTTTGTGTTTTTCACTGCCTTAAGGGTATTCATCTTCGCGACAGCTGCAGCAACGGTATCCCGCATAGCGCTGATTGAAGGAGAGGTGGCAGGTTTGCCGTTCACAATGAGTTCAGGTGAGATTGTGAGTGTCTCCCATAAAAGCTCTCCCTCAGCTTCTTCAAGGCCGAAGCGGTCAATTGCATACTGAACAACAAACTTATGGGGATCAAGCGGTTCCAGCTGGTTAAGAGCCTGTGCATAAGATGCCAGAAGGATCCTGAAACCGGAAAGCGGGTAGGTGTTTCGTATCTGCTCCATCTCCATCACCTCGAAGTTGACGTCCCACAGAAAGCCATACACCCCCGAGGTGGACCAGGATGTCATAACCACGCCTGTGTATCCTGCCTCCCGCGCGTACGGAATGAAGTCGCGCTGGTTAATGAAGTGCTTCTCCCAGCAGGTGACGTACGCATTGTCCGGATGGCTTCTGATAGCCGGAGAACCCCAGAATTCAAATCCCTGCTCCTGAAGGGCAGTTATGTCGCCAAAGTAATTTGTCTTCCAGCCGTAATTCCAGTCTATGAAGATTGTCTCATCAGGCATCTCATTGGCAGCTTCAGGGTACTTGAGAAGTATATCAGCCCACATCACCGGCTTCTTTCCCAGGCTTATGATTATGTCGCACATCATCTTCATGTAGTCGACGAAGAGCTTTGATTTGCCTTCGGTGGCAGCCTTGAGGGAGCAGTCGGGACAATGGCCCAGGAGGTATGTCTCATCGCCGCCGATATGAATGTAATCCGACTGATGCATTGAGGCCATATCGGCAAAGAGGTCTGCAAACAGAAGGCTGTCAGCCTCTTTCTCAAGCGGGCACAGCTGCGATATATCCTTGCGGTCCTCCTTCAGGGCGCTGTACCGGTCATGCCTCAAAATATACTCTACATGCCCGAAGCACTGCTGAAGGGGAATGACATCGATTCCCCGCTCCTCACAATAGTCAATGAATGCAGCGATCTCCTCCCTGGTGTAGGCCAGGTCGTTAGAGATGGTTGCATTGTTAAGGTAGGGATATGATGCTTCCCACTCCATCACAAGAGTGTTTATTCCAAATCCGGCCAGTTCGTCTGCGAGGGCCTTAAGTGCCTCAATTGTCATGACCTGGATACGCAGATCAACATGGAACCCTCTTACTCCGAACTGATTCCCGGTCATCTGTAAGGGGGCCTGCTCCGCCGGTGCGGCTGGTTCGGCATGCCGGCACCCTGCCATAATAACCAGTACAACCGCGATGATATAGATAACTTTTCGGCCCATCTGCTTAATTGATTATAGTTTACCTCCACTAAACATAGCGATTATTTAACCAGGATGACACCTCTGTCTGAGATTGAAATCCTGCGTCTTCTGCCATCTCTTCCCCTTAAGCTGATGAGGGTACTCCCCTTCTTTTTACTGATCTTCATCTTCGGCGTGCCTGTTTCTTCCGTTGAAGGAACGACGATCAGGTGTGAACTAACGGTACCTGAGCCTTTAAACATGAATGAAGCTACCGGAGCCTCCCTGCTGAAGCCGCTGATGCTGACCAGACCGGTGGAGAGCCCTACTTCACTTATCAGATTTTTATCTGCCGCAAATACTTCCACAGCTGTCTCCGAATTGACTGTCAATGATTTACGCGACTGGTCAACAGTGACGGAAGATGGAGGGAAATGCAGAAGAATCTCATAATTATGTTCACCTTCAGCTTCAAAGGTATCACTTATGAGGGCGACCGAATCGCTGACAATTGTAATTTTCCTTGTCCAGCGGACGGATGAGTTAGTCAGTTCCTCCGGTGGTGAGACCATTTCCAGAGATGACATCTCAAAGCCTGGCTCCCATGAGGTTATCCTGTTAGGTGTCTCTCTCCGTGGCACCCAGAGCAGCCTTGATGATGTGGCAGCCTCGGTGACGCCGTCGATCACAACCGTGTTATGGGCCCTTGTTGTCCTGTACCATGACACCAGTGCCGGGTCATCATAGTTGCAGCATCCGCTCTCTATAATGAGCGGGGCACCGGCGTGCCACATCTCGAAGCCAAGCCGGCCGGCATGTGCATGTGCCCCTATGACGGAGGCGGGGTTGGCAAGCAGATACCATCCGCCCTGATCCTTGTCTCTCATCACCGCCACCTGGGTGTCAGGAAAATAAACCGACTCTCTCTTTTCAATCAGAGCCAGTGAACCAAGGATCTCATTTACCGTATCAATTGTCGGTTGCACAGGCATCTCGTAAGAATCATTAACCTGCGGTACCGTTCCGTCCGGCCGTTCAACCGAAGACAGGAAATGAACCATTTTGCGGAGCATCGGAAGAGAGTTCACCGGGGGCTCGAGACCATTAGCCGTGCAGAGCAGGAACGCGTCACGGAAAAGATGTGTTTCAAACGGGTAGTAACCGAACATCTGCTCCACATTGCCGCCATCGGCATAAAAAGCTTTTTCAAGGTGATGGTTCAGTATGACCATTGCCTTGCTCCGCAGTTCCGAGGCCTGTTCCAGCATAGGGAAGAGAACCCCGAGATAGAGCATTGCCAGTGCACCGTGCGACTGGTGGTTGAACTCGTTCAGTTTAGCCTGACCGAACCCGGTTATAAGTATATGGGCATGCTCCTTAAGTGAATTAATTATAAGACTCTTCTCTTCAGACGTCAGTCCCTTTTCTCCAAGGTAATAACACCAGGAGAAATGGATTGATCGCCATGCCACCTGCATGTCTCTCCAGTTATAGGTAGTGCGGTGCGAGTCAGGCAAACGGGGGTTATCAGATATCCATTGCCTGATGATTCGCATCATATCGTCAAGATAGCTGCGGTCACCTGTCAGGTGATACAACCTTGCAAATGAGGGAAGGAAATAAAACCTGTTCAGCCAGACACTCTTCTCTATCTCACTCTTTTCATATTTAGACCAGCCTGTCGGCTCCCCGTAAATATCCCGGATGAGTCCTCCCCTGACGGCAGCAACAATCTTCTCATCTTCCTCCGAGTGAATGAGTGCCATCTGTATGAATTTGCCGCCCTGGTCCTTTGGTATATACTCACCTATATTATATCTGGTTACATACCTCAGGAACGGAAAGACGGGTGAGTCTCCCGGTGCCGGGTTGAAGAAAAGCCGCTTAAAGGCAACTGCCGGTACTGCATTAATAAATAGTCCCCCCAGCGCAACACCGGCAGTGCCTGTAACCATGTTTTTTAAGAATCTTCGTCTTCCTCTGCTCATTCTTTAAACATAATAATTTTACACTTCCCCGAAAGAATCCCTGTCGAAATAAAACCTGCAGTCAGGGTGTTTTTGCAGCACCGATGCGGGGCAGGAAGTAGTAACCGGACCGTTCAGGGTATTGTACACTGCCTCTCTCTTGCTTGTTCCGGGAACGACACAGAAGAGGTGAGATGCATTGAAGATGACAGGGATAGTGAGTGTCAATGCCTTTTTCGGTACCTCATCGAGGGTGGCGAAACAACCTTCATTGACTTGCTGGATCCGGCATGCCCTGTCAAGGCTGACCTTCTTGACAATGCTTGTATCTCCGAAATCAGCCACAGGAGGATCATTGAAGGCAATGTGGCCGTTCTCTCCTATACCCAGGCATATGATGTCAATCGGTGCTTCAGTCAGCAGCGATGAATATCTCCGTGCCTCCTCTTCGGAATCAGCGGTTCCGTTAAGCAGGTGGACTTTCTTCATCCTGACCTTACTGAATAATCTTCGCGAGAGGTAGAGTGAAAAGAGCTGGTCTGCCCCGCCGTTGAGGCCTAAATATTCGTCCATATGAAAGGCTGTCACCCTGCTCCAGTCAATAACCTCCGAGCCAGACAGGTAATCAAGCATTTCATTCTGTGAAGGAGCGGCTGCAAAGACCATCCTTATCTCATCCTTTACCTTTAGCAACGCTTCTATCCGCTCCTCCACATCCTTTCCGGCAGCACGACCCATCTCCATCCTCGTCGGGAAAACGTTGACATTAAGGTGTTTATATCTGTTAATCCTCATTGTGATTAATCGTTAGTTCTGCCCGGACAGGTGCCCGGACCAATAGTAAAAAACAGTGCAGGTTAAGAAGGTTTTTAAAGAATCAGATGGGTTATTCCTTTCTGTACTCCAATCACAACGTGGAATACCCATCTGATCTTCAACCTTAAAACCAACCTTCTTCCTGTTGACCCGAATCAGAGTGACAGGTAGACGATATCTGCCGTCACATGTATCACCCCGTTCGTGGGCTCAATGTTTGATGTAATGATCGTCCAGCTTTTCTTGGTTCCCTGGTTGATCAGCCCCTGATAGCTGGAATTGTGAGAAAGGAACATCACAGCCCCGCTCTCTGTGGGATATGATATGGGTTTGTCGTTCTGGAGCAGTTCCGGGTCGGTAAATATCACCTTTGCGTTCACGACGTGATATTTGAGTACCGTTTCGAGAGCTGCTACAGGGATTGCGCTGATATTCGCGTAGCTGTTGGTTTTCATGTAAGCCCTGAAAGCGCTGTTTCTTGGAGCTATGAAGGTCCTGACAGTTGTTCCCGAATAGAGGCTCTGAAGCCCGGTGGCGGTGATTGCCTCTTCCAGAAGGGAGAGTGAATCAGTTGTCTGAATGAATTCCCAGGCTGTCATGCTGACCTTGCCACCTGGATTACCATATACGTATTCATAGTCCTCCTGGATCTCGCACGATGCGAACATCACTGCAAGTGTAAGGGGGAGAAGCAGCACCTTTACCAGGTGCAACTTTCGAAAAGTCATATTATTCTTTTTCATTTTTCGTGTCTTTGATAATTCTCAGCAGCAACTAGTTATAAAATGAATTCTGCGTCATGTTCGGGTTCTTGTTCAGAGAATTCTGATGTACCGGCCATACCAGGTTATCCTCGTCGCTCAGGCCGTTGATCGGGCCCATTGTCGAGATAGCCTTGCCTGTCCTGACCAGATCGAACCAGCGATGACCTTCGAAACAGAGTTCAACCGACCTTTCATGAAGAATAGCCGACTCCAGGTCACCGTACATGGCAACTGCATCAGCCTCGGTGGCGTAGGGTGTCAGACCGGCTCTTGACCTGATAGTGTTGAGCAGGGTAAGTGCCTCTGCTTTGTTTGCCTCTCCTCCTATCTTGTTCAGGGCCTCTGCCCTGAGAAGCATGATGTCAGCCAGCCTGATAAGAATAATATTCTGTTTTGCAGGGGTGGCAATCTCATCGCTCACACCCTGTCCCAGGTATTTCCATATAGCCTTGGGATCGGCAGGAACCACATCGTAAACGAAGTTTTCCCTGAGGTCACCCTCTTCTATTGATTCCTTCCATTTGACTGACGGGGTATAGATGGCATAAGACCCTACGGCGTAGAGTGTCCGGAGACCGTTGGTTTCAGTGTCGTTGTAACCTACTTCGAAGATACTCTCCTTGGAATAGCTGTTTGAGAACATCTTGCCCCAGTCGGCTATAGGTACCAGTGAGTAGAGGCTGTTTGACATTACAAGGCTGGAGGTTGTGAGTGCCTCGGTGTACTTGTGTCTCCACATATATACCTGCGTAAGCAGTCCGTTGGCAGACCCCCTGGTGAACATTATCCGGTCATTGTTGCTGTTGAACCTTTCGATGCAGTTTGCAGCTGCATAGATCAGATCCTCTTCAACCTGGTCGAGAACAATCTCACTGTCGGTCTTTCCTACGAAGATGTCCTGATCACCCGATGTATAGGGCTCGGTTATGAATGGCACATCGCCCCATACCCTTACAAGGTAGAAATAAGCCAGTGCCCTGAGGGCATAAGCCTGCCCGAGGAGTCGCTGCCCTGCAACATCATCAGCCTCGAATACATTTGGAATGTAGGCTATTGCATAGTTGGCCCTGCTTACCATTGTATAGAGAGCAGTCCAGTCCGCCGAGGAAGCTGTATTTGTAAGGTTGTTCGAGATGAGAACAAGTGATTCGCCCGACTGTGCGGTCTGGACATTGTCAGCTCTTCCTTCACCCCAGTAGGCGAAATTAAGCCTGAAGACTGACTGTGCAGCATCATAAATCCCGTAGATGCCAGCCTGAGCATCAGCGGTAGTCTTGTAAAACCCTGATGCTGAGAAGCTGCTGACGGGATCCTTGTCAAGGATATCGGTACAGGCAGTGACCTGCAGAAGTACGATAGCCAATAAAACTGTCCTGATATATTTTAATTTCATATCCGTCTGTTTTTAAAATTCCATGTTGACACCAAATATTACCGTACGGCTCTGAGGATATGCGCCTTCATCAACACCGACCTGCAGACCGCTGTATGAGTTTACCTCAGGGTCATAACCGGTGTAATGGGTGAATGTCAGAAGGTTCTGACCGGTAACGTATGCCCGGAGCCTGCTTATGCCCACCTTGCCGGTAATAGCTGTGGGAAGCGTATAGGAGAATGTGACATTCTTGAGTCTCATGTATGAGCCATCCTCTATCCACCTGTCTGAAACCCGGAGGTATTCATTTCTCATCGGGTCATTACGAACAGGTGCAGGATAGTCGGTAACATCGCCCTGCTCTCTCCATCTGTTGAGAGCATCGGTGGAGACGTTGTTGTAGGCAAACACCCAGTTCCTCATGTTGTTGAGGTGACTGTAGATGTCATTGCCGTAGGAGAACTGCAGGAAGATATTGAGTCCGAAGTTCTTGTATGAGAAGTCGTTGTTCAAGCCTCCGGCGAAGATCGGCTGGGCATTGCCAATGATCTGCTTGTCCTCGTCATTGATTATATTGTCATTGTTGACATCATCCCAGATTATGTCGCCGCCTTTGAATACCTTACCGGTTGCGGAGCCAAATTTCACCGCATTCACGTTGTCTTCATCCCGTGAATAAACACCAAGGAACTTCCATCCGTAGAATGTGCCGATTGATTCGCCCTCTTTCAGGATATGATATGTACCGTTCTGAATGTATCCGTTTGTGAGAACGTCCTCGGGGAGGGAGACTACAGTGTTCTTGTTGAACCCTATGTTGAAGCTGGTGTTCCACTGGAAGTCGCCGTCGAAGTTATGGGTGTTGATTGCAAATTCCATCCCCTTGTTTGAAATGTCACCGATATTCCTGGTGATGTATCCGAAGCCGGTTGTTTCAGGAATGGGAACCGCAAAGAGCAGGTCAGATGTATTCTTGATATAGAAATCGCCCACAAAGCTGACCCTGTTGTTGAACATAGCCAGGTCAATACCGAGGTTATACTGTGTGGTTACCTCCCATTTGAGAGCCTGGTTGGGCATGACTGTCGGAGCTGCGCCCGAATATGTAAGGTAGTTGGTACCTATTGAGAACTCACCGCCTGATACATAATTGGGTATTGACTCGTTCCCGCCCTGTCCTACGCTTAATCTCAGTTTACCGTCTGTCAGGAATCCAAATCCGTTGGCAAATGATTCGTCGGAGAACCTCCACGCGGCGGAGGCTGACGGGAAGTACCCGAACCTGTTCTCGGCACCGAATCTTGATGATCCGTCAGCCCTCAGGTTGGCTTCAGCGATATACCTGCCCTTGTAATTGTATGAGAGTCGGCCGAAGTAAGAGACCATTGAATGTTCATCGGTACGGTTAACAGCCTGGTTTGAGATTGTGCCTGCCCCGTTGAGTGTCCTGATGTTGTCACTGGCAAAATAGAGTCCGTCGAGACCTGTTGTCTCCATCCTCCAGTCCTGCATACTGAACCCTGCCATAGCAGATACCTCATGAGCATCGGCGAGGGTGGTTGTATAGGTAAGGTAGTTCTCGTTGGCCCAGGTCATGTTAGTCCTGGCTCTTACCGAACCCCAGTTGTAACCAACACGGTAGTCTACTGTAGTTGGATAGAACTCATCCTCCTTCATCGTGATGTAATCTATGCCGAGGCTTGTTCTGAACATGAGTCCCTCAATAATGTCGTACTCGAGGTACTGGTTCCCGATTACTCTGTTTGACACGTTGAGGTGGGTGCACTCTTCAGCCATACCAACCGGGTTTCTCTTTCCGTTAAAATAATAGATGGGTGATCCGTCGGGATAGGTCAGGGAGTAGATCGGGGGTCTGACCAGGATCGACTGCACGAGGCTGAGGTTACCGGTACCCCCGGCATTGATCCTGTTGTTTTTGCCGTTTGTATATGATATGTTCTGCCCGATGGTCAGTTTGTCAGAGACCTTGAAGTCGGTGTTCAGCCTTGAGGTGATTCTCTTGTAGTTGGAGGCAAGGAAAATACCATCCTGGTCGAGATATGATGTACTGAATGCATACCTGGCTGCCTCTGTGCCGCCCTGTACTCCGAGTTCAACCTGGTGCTGCCATGCCTTACGGTACATCACGCTCTGCCAGTCGACATCCCCGTTATTCATCGGGTTAAGTGAGTCAATTGCAGTCCAGTGAGGTTCAGTAGGTGTAATGGCATTGTTGTACCTGTCGAGGTTCTTATAAGAGTCTATTATCACCTCGCGCCATTGAGTTGCATTGAGTACGCCCAGTTTGCGGGTTATCTCGCTTATGCCGCTGAAGTAGTTGAGGCTGACTGTAGCTTTGCCCTCCTTGCCTCTCTTGGTTGTGATGAGGACTACGCCGTTGGCGGCCCTTGAGCCGTAGATGGCTGTTGAGGCTGCATCTTTGAGGACTTCAATTGATTCTATATCACCGGGGTTGATGTCTGACAGCGGGTTGAGGCCGTGCATGTCATAGCCGTTGAGCGAGGTCATGCTGCTCGATTCGATAGGCACACCGTCGATGACGTAGAGAGGGTCGTTGCCTGAGTTGAGTGAAGAGTATCCCCTCACTCTGACTGTAATACCGTCGCCGGGGGCACCTGAGTTGGATGTCACGAAGACACCCGGGGCACGTCCCTGCAATGCCGATAGGACATCCTTGACAGGAGTGTCTTCAATATTTGCAGCGCTGATGGAGGAGATTGAACCGGTGAGGTCCCTCTTCTTCTTGAAGCCGTAGCCTATGACTACCAGTTCCTCAATCATTGTCACGTCGGCCTGCATTGCCACGTCAATGACAGTACGTGAGCCTACTGCCACCTCCTGTGAAGCATAACCGACGGAGGTAAACTGAAGGACGGCGGTATTTGACGGGACATCAATTGCATACGATCCGTCAAGGTCCGAAGCCACACCGGTAGTCGTACCTTTAATTACAATGGTCACTCCGGGGAGCAGTTCACCTGTAGTTGCATCGGTGACCTTCCCCGTGACCCTTTTCTGCTGCAAGGCGAGGGTTGATGATGCGGCAGCGCTGAATGTCAGCAGAACTGAGAGCATAATCACCAACCCTGACAGCAGAACCGGTTTCTTCAAACCCATTTCTGGACAGAAGAGCACGTTCACTTGCTTTTTTTTCATAATTTTGATTGTTTAGGGTTTAATTTAAATCCTGACACAGACCTGCTCCCGGAAAGCATCCTCAAAGTGCCCGGGAGCGGTTTTGTTAATCGGTTTCAAGTTATCACGTTAGTTTTCAGTACTTTAATTAATTGAACTGAGCCTTACAGATCAAAATTATGATATTAAAATTCAAAAAGCAAACGTTTGCGTAAATTTTTGTCCTGGAATATATAAATTTAACATTTTCCCTCCCTTCCCGGTCAGACGGCAATTATATGAGTCGTAAGATATCATACATATTATGCTCTTTCATTGATATTTAATGATTATATTTATCCCTGTGCATATTTTTATTTAAATTCGCAGTGTTGATCAAACGTTTGCATTTTAAAAGATCAGTAACTTTATACCATGCCCGGCACAAGAGTGACAATAAAGGATCTCGCGAAAAGGATGAACCTTTCCGTCTCCACTATTTCCAGGGCCCTGCACAACAACCCGAGTATAGGGGAAGAGACAACCAGGGAGGTGTGGAAACTGGCCAAGCAACTCGGGTACCTGCCAAACTCCGTGGCATCCAATCTGCGGCGCAGAAAAACCAACCTGATAGGTGTGATCGTACCCCGCATTGATATAACGTTTCATTCATACGTCATCAGCGGCGTGGAGGAGATAGCCTATAAGATGGGTTATAACGTAACAATATACCAGTCAAAGGATTCCCTTGAAAGGGAGATAGCAATCACCGGTATCCTGCAGACGAACATGGTGGCCGGCATTATAGCCTGCCTCGCCATGGAAACACAGAACTGCAGTCACTTTACCAGGTTCAACAGTCTCAAGGTGCCCCTGGTCTTCTATGACAGGGTAAGCAATGACCTTGAGGCAAGCAAGGTAATCATTGACGACTTCGATGCGGCCTTCAGGGTGACGGAACACCTTATTATTACAGGCTGCAAAAAAATAGCCCATATCGCAGGGTGCCAGACAACATCAATCTTCGCATCAAGGCTCGAAGGATACAAGGCTGCTCTCCTGAAATACAACATCGCCTTCGACCCCAACCTTGTATGCTGCGCCACAGACCTGAGCTACGAAGAGGGCTCCAGGTGCACAAGGAAGCTCCTGAAGCTGACTGAAATCCCTGACGGTATCTTCTGTGCAAACGATTATACAGCCATAGGGGCCATCCAAACAATAAAGAAGAGTAACCTCAGAATACCGGATGACATCGCCGTGGCAGGATTCAGCAATTATCCCGTCTCCACAATCATCGAACCGGCGCTGACAACAATTGACGACCGTGCTTTCGAGATGGGAAAGACAGCTGCGCGAATGCTCATACGCCAGATTGAAGACCGCGACGTGAACATAGCTTCCGAAACCGTGGTGATTAAAACCGATCTCATTGTACGTGAATCGACGAAAAGAATGGTTGCCGTGGAAGCAACAAAGACACCGGCTAAGAGGGAAAAGTAAAATCCTGCCTGAAAACGTGCCGGATATAGCTCCCCTCGCCCCTTTAAATCACTATTTAACATGCATGCAGTTCCATATATTATATTTTTTCATACTTTTAGGCCACTTTTAAAAAGATGCACAGTTAAACGCAAAATGTGTAATTAAAACCGAAACTCATGAAAAAAATCCTTTCAGCATTTTCCGCACTTCTTGTCACCGGGTCTCTCCTTGCCGGGGGACTGGTTACTAACACCAACCAGAGTGCGCAATACATCAGACTGTTAAGCCGAAACGCCTCCACAGATGTTGATGCTGTCTATTACAATCCCGCAGGCCTTACAAAACTGGCCCCCGGATTTCATTTTGGAATCAATAACCAGACCGTCGGACAGGGAAGATCAGTAATGACTACCTATCCCTATCTTCATGGTGCTCCCGACAGAGAATATGTCGGCACCGTCAGCGCACCCTTCTTCCCCAGCATCTACGGGGTATTCAACACCGGTAAAGTGGCAATCTCCGCAGCATTCAATCCGATAGGCGGCGGCGGTGGTGCAACATATGATGAAGGACTTGCCATGATCGAAATGCCCATAGCCGATCTTGTACCGCTTCTCTCATCTCAGGGTGCCGAGGATTACAGGCTTGAGACCAATTTTGTGGGATCATCCATATATTACGGTTTCCAGGGTAACATTTCCTACAAGATCAATGACATTATATCAGTTGCCGTTGGTGCCCGTTACGTAATGGCACGCAACACCTACGAGGGCAAACTCGAAAACATTGCGCTCAATATGGGCGGCACATGGATTCCTGCAAGTACAGTCTTCACAGGCGTTGCCTCTCAGCTCAGCAGCATCGTGGCGATTCCAGCCACAGTGGCTCCCATCATCACAGGTGGTGGCGGCGGATTCACTCTGGCCCAGCTTGAAGGCGCAAGTTATATCACAGCTGCACAAAGAGCAGGCATTGAAGCCGGACTGGCCGCAATTGGCCTAACGACTACTCAAATTTCCGCAATGACACTCAACCAGGTCAGCGGTGCCATTACAACCGCCACACCTGTTCTCAATGGCCGCATCGCCCAGGCTACGGCTACATCCTCGCTTATGCAGAACCAAAGAGCCGAGGTGCTCCAGACAGGATCAGGCATAACCCCCATCGTTGGCGTTAACCTTACATTCGCCGACATAGTAAATGTGGGTATCAAATATGAGTTTGCAACCAAACTGAGAGTCATAAACGAGACAACATCCGACTTTACAACCGGCTTCTCTCCGACAGGCACACCCATCACGATGTTCCCCGACGGTGCAGAGACAATCAATGACATGCCCGCAATGCTGGCCATCGGCGCAGAGATCAGGCCCACGGAGAAATTCATGTTCACCGGCAGCGTCAACTACTACTTTGACCAGTCAATTGACTATGACGGCAGCGCCGACAAGGACATCGACATGATCGACAAAAATTTCCTGGAGTATGCATTCGGAGTTGAATACGGCTTCACAGAAAGCATCCGTGCAAGTGTGGCCTATGCAGGTACCAGCACCGGTGTCAACCTCGAATACCAGGATGAGCTGAGCTACAGCCTTAACACAAACACTTTCGGCGGTGGCCTCGGATTCAGAATTACCCCGATGATCGACCTGAACATCGGAGGGATTTATACTATCTATCAGGAAGGTGAGAAGAGCTACAGCCGCCCCATGACAGGCTCAGGGCTTCTCGTGCCTTTTACCGAGACATTCAATAAGGATACCTGGGTTGTCGCCATTGGCGTCGACCTCCATTTCTAATACTGGCTAACCTGTGAAAATCAGAGACGCCCGCGATCCGGGCGTCTCTTTTTTATTCAGTAACTCACTCCCTCCCTGCGCAGGGTCTCAAGATAAAGACCCAGGTCAGGGGTGTCTGAGGTCATCATCCTGTTGTACCACGTCCGGGCTGCCTCTTCCCTTCCAAGCCTGCGATCAATGAGGATAAGGGAAGTATAGACTGATCCCTCGATTCCCAGGTTTAATGAATCCGTATCCTCGATGATCTCCTTAAGGATTTTGTATGCTGACACATCCTCACCCCTGTCGCTGTGCGCATAGGCCCTGTCAAGCTTCTCATTCAGGATTGTATCCGTAATGATGCCCCTGACCGAGAGGCAGCCACCGACACACTCTTCAACTATTGAAAACCAGGGAAGCATACCCGTTGCCGGAAAAGTCATCGAGAACGAAGCTTTCTCACCGGGCCGCTTGAATTTGTATGTGGCAGGACAGTGAGGGAGGCCCTTGAGACCGGTAAGCTTCAGCTTCATGCCGTCCGGCCTTATCAGGAAAGTATTCCTGTCAATACAGAACCACGCGTTGTTGATGTCACTCATTATGGTCAACCAGACAACCGTGGCATCTCCATTGAAATCAACCCTCGTTATCTCCGCCGTGAGAGGCGCCTTTATCCCGTAATTCGGGCTGGTAACGCTCTGCGGAACAGCTATCTGGCATAAGGCCGTGAATATCAGTGCAAGAAATATATGTTTCATAGTTTAGTTGTAATATCAATTTTCATACCGTAAAGTTAATGATTTACACTGAGAGCCTTTTCAGTCTTTTTACCCCCTCCTGTATCCGGTCTTAATACTAAGTTTGTAACAACTTTGTAACATTTGTGTAACCTGAATGTAACAAAACTGAAAGATTTTTGTATTGTCAAACCTTCAACCTTTTATTCTTATGAAAATTAAGTACTTATCTGCTGTCATCAGTTTTATGGCATTGACATCTTCTGCTACAGTCGCCCAGGAGAGTGACGATTTCAAGCCGGGAGGCAAGCTCTTCGGCCTGCTTTTCGCCAATTATCACACCTCGTTCTCAGGCGGTGAGAACAATGCGGCATTCGAGATCACCCGCTCCTACCTCGGATTCGATTACCTCTTCGCGGAAAAGTATTCAAGCCGGATCATGTATGACGGCACCACCGAAGTCGTTGGCGGGAAAACCATATACTCTGCATACCTGCGGAATGCATACCTCCAGTATGACGACGGCACATTCACTGTACGCGGCGGACTGATTGGCACCGAGCAGATCTCGGTGATGGATAAGATATGGGGGTTCAGGTTCGTGACAAAGCCACCAATCGACTATTCAGGAATGATACAGGCTGCTGACCTGGGAATTCTGGCCAAATTCAATGCCGGTGAGAAGGCTGTATTTGACCTCTCAGTGACTAACGGAAGAGGCTTCAAGGACATTGCATCGAACGGGACCGTAAAACTTACTGCGGGAGTCTCCGTGATGCCCGTCGAGCACGTTATGATCCGAGGCTATTATGACCTGATGGGACCGTCGGGTAGGATGCAGCGCACAGCAAGCATAACGGCTGCATGGATTGGCCCTGAATTCACTGCGGGAGCCGAGTACCTGAGACAGGATAACCATCTGATGATTGACGGTAATAATTACTCGGGGTTCAGCATATTTACAAGGGTAAAACTGGCAGACAAGGTGTCGCTGTTCGCGAGGTATGACAACATTAATTCAGTTATTCCGGATGAGGAGACAGACCCGTGGAATCTTGACAGGGACGGATCATACCTGTTTGCAGGAATCGAGTTCTCTCCTGTACGAAATATAAGAATATCACCTAACTTTATTGGATATATACCGGCATCGGACGGGTCAGACATTGTCAGCACAATAGGGCTGAACATTGAGGCAAGGTTTTAGTGAATGAATTATGAATTAAGAATTATGAATTAAGAATTAAGAATTAAGAATTAAGAATCAGGTAGTCATTTGCAGGCAGCAGGCAATAGGCAGTAGTGAATTAATTAAGAATTAAGAGTTAAGAATTAAGAATCAGACTGTTAGACCGCAGGTTGAGGATTCGCCAGATGGCTGAAACGAAATCCCGACCACGAAGTGCTACGGGAAACCCAGGACCTTTGGACACTAGACCTTCAGACCTTTTGACTTTTGACTTTACAGACTTTACAGACTTCAGACTTTAGACTTTACATACATACAAAAATGAAAAAACAGATCATCATCCTTTTCGTCATCACCGCCATGGCAGCCGTATCATGCGGCGGCGGCGGCTCAACAACCGGTAAGAGCAAGCAGGTTACCCTGTCAGCCGCCGGGGCCACCTTCCCACAACCCTTCTATAACCTCGCCTTCAAAAAATACAACGAGGCCGGCGGCCCGCTCATCAACTACGGCGGCATTGGCTCGGGAGGAGGCATCAAGAGTCTTCGCGACCAGGTGGTAGACTTCGGTGCTACTGACGCTTATCTTTCTGACACTGAGCTGGCTGAGATGCCAGGCGAGGTGGTGCATATCCCCACATGCATCGGCGCAGTGGTGATAGCCTATAACCTGCCCGGTGTGACGGAACTGAAGCTTACACCCGCCCTGCTGGAAGGCATCTTTCTTGGAAACATCAAGATGTGGAACGACCAGAAGATCCTCGATGCCAATCCCGGTCTCATAATCCCCGACACGGAGATAACAATCGTATATCGTTCCGACGGCAGCGGCACCACCTATATCTTCAGCGACTATATGTCGAAGGTGAGCCCGGTATGGAACGCATCACTCGGCACCGGCAAGTCGCTCAACTGGCCCACAGGTATAGGCGCGAAGGGTAATCCCGGCGTCTCCGGCACCATCAGCCAGAGCGAAGGCACAATCGGTTACATCGGATATGAGTATGCCTTTGCACAGAAGATCCCCATGGCGAAGATAATGAACAGCGCCGGCGTATATATTGAACCTACGCTGGAGTCATTCACTGCAGCCGCTGCCTCAGAGATGCCGGCTGACACGAGGGTCATGATCACCAACTCACCCAATCCCGCCGCTTATCCCATCACCAGTTTCACATGGATCATCCTTTACAAGGAGCAGGCTTACGGTAACCGCGACCGCAGTGCGGCAGAATCGACAGTCAACACTGTTAAATGGCTCAACGGTGCAGACGCACAGGCCATTGCCACCAGCGTTCACTATGCCTCTCTTCCCCAGAATGCATCGTCACAGGCATCTATCCTGCTGCAGGGCATCCTCTTTGACGGTGAACCTCTTCTGAAGTAGCC
>Ga0209467_1001894_pt1 | contig 16316 bp, 16 predicted proteins | sample Higcelwee11metaG_FD_187175 | JGI IMG/M metagenome (GOLD analysis project Ga0209467, IMG submission 187175) | Freshwater pond sediment microbial communities from the University of Edinburgh, under environmental carbon perturbations - High... | ecosystem: Environmental > Aquatic > Freshwater >...
TCGCCCTTGCGACCCACACCTCATTCCAAGAGATCGTCGAACAATCCAAAAAAGTATCCGACCTGATCGGAGAAATCGCTATTGCCGGAAAAGAGCAGGCAGAGGGTATGGGTCAGATCAATCAGGCGATGGGTCAAGTCGACCAAGTGACCCAACAAGTTGCCGCCAACTCCGAAGAAGCAGCTGCTGCAGCCGAAGAGCTGAACGCACAGGCGACCTCTATGATGGAGACCGTACGAATCTTGGCTAAAATGGTAGGGATGGAGAGCGATGCCCCTGCGGCACACAGTATCAAAAAGATGAACCTTCATCACATCGAGATGAAGTCTCAAGCTCCGGCACCGCGCAAAGCGGCACCCGCACTGAAAAGCAAAGCCGCTCCGAGGGCCGATGAAGTGTTTCCGCTCTCTGAGAACGATCTGAAAGAGTTTTAAATGGAATTCGACGGAGACGCTCTCACCATCGATGTATCGATGAGTATGGAAGAGATTAAAGAATTTGAAGCGTTCGTCCGTCCCCGTATCGACTATATCGATCGTATTGAGATAGAAGATGGGGGGATATTAAAAAGCAGTGCTCTTCTGGCTCTTTTAGCGAGCTTAAAAAAAACACGCCGTGAACTCATCATCCCTTTTTTAGAAAAAGGGTCGATCGTTGCACCGGCGTACGGAACCATTCATTGGATATGTCATGACTAAACAAGAACAAGTCAAAGCCATTTTTATCGAAGAGGCGGGAGAGATTATCGAAAAGCTCGATGTCGATATTCTCCGCTTTGAAGAGAACTCTACCGATTTTGATCTCTTGAACGAAGTATTCCGAGGGGTACATACCCTCAAAGGGAATGCCAATGCTTTCGGATTCACCCGTTTAGGCGAATTTGTCCACCATTTCGAGGATGTTCTTGACTATTATCGCAGCACAAAAGAGGAGATCGAGATCATTCATCTCGAACTCATCGTCAACAGCGTCGATGTAATCAAAGAGGTGATGGTATGCGAACTCGACCAGCTCCCTGATCTGCCTGAGGACTATGAACAGTGCTTAGAGGGGATTAAAGTATTGATCGCATCCAAAAAAGGGGAGGCAGTTCAAAGCAGTACTCCGGCTGAAACCGTTTCTGTATTTTCCGATCTTGCATCGGAATTCGGATTGGAATGCCCCGATCAGTATGAAAATGATATGACGCAATCGATTGAGATGATGCGTGCCTCTCAAGAAGAGGGGATGGAAATCTACCGTATCGAGTTGACTCTGGATCAGGACAGCTACAAACGGGGATTTGATCATCAGATTTTTATCGGACTGCTTGCCGAGAAAGCGATTTTAATAGAGAGTTTCTTTAATCTTGATTCGGTTCCGCCGCTGGAAAATTTCTCGTGTGAAGAGAATTATTTGCCTAAAATGGGGATAATCCTACTCACCGCTCAGTCCCGCTCGGAAGTTGAAGAAAATTTTGAATTTTTATTTGAGCATGAGTATTCGATCAGTGTGATCGATAATGCAGTTGAAAATAGTGTGCCTGAAACCGTTGCGGCTTCTATTGAAACCGTAGCGGATACACCGAAAACGGTTTCAAAAACAGCTTCAGCCGGGATGGATACGTCCACTTTGAACGCGGCAGCCAAATCGACGATCCGAATCGATACCTTCAAACTCGATGAACTTTTCGATTCGGTCGGTGAGCTGGTTATTGCGCAAAATTTTATCGCCCAAAATGAGAAAATACGGCTGATCGAAGATGAATCGATCAGTCGAACCATCGAGACTTTATCGAAAATCACCAAACGGATTCAAGACCGCGTTATGAGTTTACGGATGGTCGCTATCCGCGATACGTTTGACAAGATGAAGCGTGTGGTCCGTGATACCTCTAAAAAGACGGGGAAAGAACTTCATCTTAATGTCTTGGGAGAAGAGACCGAGATCGATAAAACGATGATTGACAGCCTCTCCGATCCGCTGATCCATATTATCCGTAACGCAATCGATCACGGTCTGGAAGCCGACGGTGCGGAACGGCTGAAAGCGGGCAAGAAAACGGAAGGGAATATTACTCTGCGTGCCTACCATAAAAGCGGCAGTATTGTCATCAGTGTCAGTGATGACGGCCGTGGTATCAACAAAGAAAAAGTGTTGCAAAAAGCGATTGAGCGGGGGATTATTACAGGGGAAGAAAATCTCACTGATTCTCAAATCTTCGGTCTGATCATGCAGCCGGGATTCTCCACAGCAGATGCGATCAGCGATCTATCCGGTCGCGGTGTCGGATTGGATGTCGTCAAAACCTCCATCGAAAAATTGCGCGGAAAAATAGAGATTGAATCCCAAGAGGGGGAGGGGACAACCTTCTCCATGGTACTTCCTCTAACGTTAGCGATTATCGACGGGATGCTGGTGGAAGCCTCAGGCGAGATTTATATCATCCCGACGCTGAGTGTCGTCGAGTCGTTTCGACCGGAACGGGAGATCGTCCATGCCCTTAAAGAACAAGGGGAATTTGTATCGTTGCGCGGGCAGCATTTGCCGATTATCCGTCTTAGCGATGTATTCACTCTTAAAACAGAGCGGATCGAGCCGTGGGAAGGGATTTTGGTGTGCGTGGAGACCGAAGCAGGCCGTATCGCTATCATGGTCGATGAGCTGGTAGGACGCCAACAGGTTGTTATCAAACCGCTTGGGAAATCATTGGCGAAACTCAAAGAGATATCCGGCGGAGCGATTTTGGGAAGCGGTGATATTGCTTTAATTCTCAATGTTGATGCACTGCGTCCGATCATTGAGGGAACGCATGCTTGAGATTGAGCTTCGTCCCGAAGAATTTGCTCTGTTTCGCAAGTATATTTACGAAAAAGTCGGGATATCCTTATCGGATCAAAAAACGACGCTGGTCAAAGGTAGGCTCAATAAGAGACTCAATCATCTGGGGTTAAAATCGTTTCGTGATTATTATGATTATCTGGTATCCGATTTAAGCGGTGAAGAGCTCTCATTTTTCGTCAGCGCGATTTCAACCAATGTCACCTCTTTTTTCCGTGAAGGGTCCCAATGGAAGTGGCTGGAGAGCTATTTACCCGCATTTATCGCCTCTAAAAAGGAAAAAAAAATCCGTATCTGGTCGGCTGGGTGTTCCAGCGGGGAAGAACCGTATACGATATTGATGTTTTTACAGCACCATCTGAGCGATTTTGAGAGATGGGATATCAAGATTTTAGCAACCGATATCTCGTCGAAAGTACTTACCCACGCAATGCAGGGAGCCTACGATTCCAAAGCGGTAGAGGGGTTATCCAAAGAGATCATTGCACGCTCGTTTGAGGTGAAAAAAACAGAAGAGGGACGGTATCAGATCCGTTCTTCTCTACGAGAGAAAATTCTGTTTCGCAAATACAATCTGGTGACCGATCCGTTTTTTTTCAAAAACAGGTTTGATATGATATTCTGCCGTAATGTGATGATCTATTTTGATGATGTTACCCGTCATGAATTAATAGGACGTTTTACGACGCTTCTTCCGAAAGGGGCTCCTCTTTTTCTGGGAAGCTCCGAATCGCTTACGACCCATCGTGAGAGTCTGAAACTTATAGGCTCTTCAATCTATCAACGACTATAAGGGATTAAAAGTGGAAAATCGAAGCCCTGCCGGCGAAAGCAAAGAGGCTAAATTCGAAAATGACGAACTTTTTTTCTCGATAACCGATCGTACGAGTACGATCCTTACGGGAAATGAAGTTTTTGTCCGTATCAGCGGCTATAAAAAAGAGGAACTGATCGGACAGTACCATAATATTATCCGTCATCCCGATATGCCGCGAGTCGTATTTAAAGTGCTTTGGGATCATATCAACAACGACAAGCCGGTTGTAGCTTATGTCAAAAACAAAACGAAAGAAGGGGGCTATTATTGGGTTTTGGCCGCTGTCTTTCCGTTAAACGATAAATTTATCTCGATACGGATAAAGCCCAACTCTCCGATATTCGCCGCTGTGCGTGAGCTTTATTGTAAGCTTTTAATGGCCGAATCGAGCGGTGGGATGGAAGCCGGCCTCCCGATGCTGACGGATCTTTTAGCAGAGCTCGGGTACAACAGCTATGACGATTTTATGTCGGATGCACTTCTGTCTGAACTCGGAGAACACAAAAAATTTCTTACCGGCATCGATCAAGATTCAAAGGTATGCCCGGAAATCCATACGCAGCTCGGCAGAAAACTAAAGCTTTTGCTGGAGTACAGTCAAATTTTGATGCACAGATATGAACGGTGGTTTGAGAAGATCGATATGTACAAGCAAGTCAAAATCGTCTTTGATGAAAAGGGGCAGGAACTTCGTCATCTTGCCCGTGATATCGTTTTTTTATCTTTGAATGCTTCGGTAGCTTCGTACAAAGTAGAGAGTGGCGGAGAAACGTTCGGGGTACTTGCCAGTGACGTCCGTATCAATGCCAAAGAGAACGATGCCCTGATCGGACATATCCATACGTTGGTCCAATCACTGACCGATACCCTTAATGAACTCATTTCTACCGTTTCGGCACTGAATATTCAGATTGAAGCGGTAAGTTATTTTCTATTTGAGACATTGCAATGCCATGTTCAGTCTGTTTCATCGGAGTTGAAAGAGAATATCGAATTTTTGATCAATCTGGTCTCTTTGTATAATGAGAAATTGGTCGCGTTGCAACTGAAAATGGATTGTTTTATACAAGAGAGCGGCACGTATCTAGATCGGCTTGAACGGCAGGTGATGTATCTGGGCTATATTCAAGTGTACGGGATTATTGAAGCGGCTAGCAATCATGATGAGACAGTCGGATTCGGCGGTATTTTTTCGCAGCTTAAGGGATTGATCGGAAAAATGTCCGAAGAGATTACCGTTATGCAGAATATGGGGCACAATTTCCATGCAGAAAATCAAAATCTGATGGGTGAAGCCGGCGAGATCGGCAGTTTGTTAAAACAGGTTAGAACCGAATCGGATATTATCAAAACAATGGATGAGTAGAGACAATGAACGAACAAGAGAATGAAGAATTTGCATTTTTAAGCCGGAAAATCCTAGAGTTGAACAAACAGCTGATGGAAAGTGAAAAAGTTAAATCGCGTTTTTTATCTTTAATTGCGAGTGAACTCAATAATCCTATGACGGCACTTTTAGGGATGATCCCACATTTGGCGCCTCCGGCAGGTGATTCACGTGAGGAAATTTTTGAACTGGCACACGATGAAGCGCTTCTTTTGGAATCGCGTATCCAGAATCTTGTAGCCGCTTCCGAAATAGAGAGCGGAGTGATGGACGTCACTCATGCGTCGGTCAATCCCGAAAAACTTGTTGAAGAGGCTCTAGAAGAGTTTCAATATAAGCTGAAGCGTAAAAATATTTCAGTCATTGTTGAGAGTTCATTAAAAGAAAAAATCGTTACCGATCCTAAAAAGCTTTATCTTATTCTTAAAAATATTATCGCCAATGCCTGCGATTACGGCGATTCGGACGCTATCGTCACTATTAATATCGATCAAAAAGGCTCTGAAGTTATTGTTACCGTAAAAAACCGGGGACATGGACCGAATGTAAAATACAAAGCGCAGGTATTTACCCGATTTTCTGAGGGGATGGAGGGGTCGCACGGTTTAGGACTCGGTTTAAGCATTGCGCGGGAACTGTGCGGATTGATAGACGGAAAAATAGACTATGAAACCGATGCAGCCAGTGTGATTTTCACGGTAACGATACCGGTACAAGCGATACAGGCTGATTCTGAAGCATGCGGCTCAAATGAGTTTTTATTCGAATCATTTGATGATGCTATCGAACTTTAATGATACACGGCTCTTCTATTTTTATCCATGTCGGGCAGATTCATGTCGATCAGGCGCCGCAAGCTATTTCGACGGTATTAGGTTCCTGTGTCGCGGTCTGTTTGTATGACCGTACACTCGGTATCGGCGGTATGAATCACTATTTGTTGCCGTTTTGGAACGGAAACGGCTTACAATCACCGAAGTTCGGCAATATCTCGATACCGAAGATGATTGAGCAGATGATGGCGAAGGGATCGACTCCCAAAACGCTCGAAGCAAAGATTTTCGGTGGTGCATCGATGAGAATCAGCGGTTCCGAAGCCATGATGATCGGTGAAAAAAACGTACTTGTAGCGCACGAAATTTTAAATGAGTATCGAATACCGATTGTTGCCGAAGATATCGGAGGACAAAGCGGTCGTAAAATCCAGTTTAATCTCGAACGGGGGAAAGTGTTAATGAAATATGCTACCCGCAGTGAATTGTAAGGAGAACTCGAATGGCAATACGGGTATTGATCGTCGATGACAGTGCAACGGCACGTGCCGTTCTGCGTGAAATTTTGGAAAGCGATCCCTCCATCGAGGTGGTAGCAACCGCTTCAGATGCCTATGTAGCACGTGATAAAATCGTTGAACTTAAACCCGATGTCGTATGTCTGGATGTAGAGATGCCCCGGATGGACGGTATCACGTTTTTAAAGCGGCTGATGCACTATATGCCGGTACCGGTCGTGATGGTCTCTTCTCTAACCCAAAACGGTGCGCGTACGACGCTTGAAGCGCTCGAAGCGGGTGCCGTCGATTTTGTCGGTAAACCCCATTCGCACATATATGACGGTGTGGAGACGATGCGGGAAGAGCTGTTAAGCAAAATTAAAATGGCATCCCGCGTCCGTGTTCGGCAGCGTGCCCTCGAGAGCATTCAACAGGCCAATACGACCTCCTTGGCTGAAACGACCAATAAAATCTTAGCTATCGGTGCCTCAACCGGAGGTACTGAAGCGCTCAAAGACGTGTTAATGGGATTACCTCGTAATGCGCCGGGGACCATTATCGTACAGCATATGCCCTCGAATTTCACCGGTCCGTTTGCCGAGAGGCTGAACGGGTTATGCGCTATGGAAGTGCGCGAAGCGCGCAACGGTGATTCTATTACGCCGGGCGTGGCACTCATCGCACCGGGAGATTATCATATGGTAGTACGCCGTTCCGGCGCCCGCTACTATGTTGAAATCGGCAGCGGTGAAAAAGTATCCGGTCACCGTCCTTCAGCCGATGTATTGTTTAACTCCGTGGCTAAAATTGCAGGGGTTAATGCAATCGGTGTCATTTTGACGGGAATGGGGGGAGACGGCGCCCGCGGTCTGTTGGCAATGCGTAATGCGGGTTCTCACACCATAGGTCAGGATGAAGCGAGCTGTATCGTCTACGGCATGCCGAAAGTGGCATACGATATCGGTGCGGTGGAAAGACAGCTCCCGTTGCAAAATATTGCCAAAGGGATTTTGGAACTATTGTAGATTGGTGTGATTGTTTTATGACTTTAAATGTCTATGATATGGCTAATCAAACTAACGGGCGGGATTGGAGGACGTAGATGATAACGATCAAAGATGTGCAAAACTATTCGAAGCAACTGTCCGTATTGTATGTTGAGGATAATGATCAAGTCAGAGCGGAGACTACGGAGATTTTCAAGCTTTTATTTGCCAAAGTGGATACGGCGGGCAACGGTCACGAGGGGATAGAAAAATACAATCACGAAACGTATGATATCGTTATCACCGATATCAATATGCCCCGCCTAAACGGAATCGAGATGATTTCTCAAATCCGAGAAATCAATCCCGAACAAAAAATTATTGCTATTTCCGCTCACGATGAACCTGAAATTTTGATTGATATGATGCGTCGCGGGGTGAGCACTTTTTTGCTAAAACCGATCAATCTTGAAGAGATGATACGGATTATTTATCCGGTATGTCGTGATGCGTCTGCCCAAAATGTCAATGCCGAACTCTTTGAAGAACTGAATCAAGAACGGATCAAATACAAACATATTGTTGAAAAACTGCTTGCCCATTTACGTACCGTCGAGATCAAAAATTCGCAGATGGGTAAATTGTATGCGCAAAATAATCCAGCCGAACGTTCCCAAATGCTCGAAGAGTATTTTGCGAAAGATGAAGAGAATGAGAACGAAAAAGTAGTGTTTTTAGGCGATGATTGCGAGGAGATGACCGATCTATTAGGAGAAATTCCCGATCAGCTTTCACGTTACGTTGTGGACAAAGATATCCGTCATATTCAGACGGTACGCGACGATGTCGGCAAACTCTCAAACATTTTGTTCCACTATACCCCTTTTTTAGATCCGTTGGCTAAAAGTCTTGATGAACTTTCCGGCGTTATCGCGCAGGAACAAGATCTATTATCGAAACTCGATGCAAAGCCCGATCAGATACTTTCGTTATTCGATGCGATTTGTATCGATTTGAGCCTTTATGTCAAACGATTTTCACAAGAGAGTATGGCAATGAAAAATATTCACCATATTCATCAGCCGACATCCTTGAGTATTCAGCAGATTATCGGCTTGATCCGCCCTGATCTAGCCGATGACGGCGGCGATATGGATTTCTTTTGATCCCCGTATTGCAGTAAAAAATATGAAAAACCGGTTCAAAAAACTCTTTTACGAGACACTTGACGAAAAAGAGTTCCTTCATAGCCGTTTCCTCTCCTTGATCGGTTTAATACTTTCAATTGCATTGATTTACGGTGTTTGGTTTTTTTCGGAACGTTTTTTTTATCATCAGTCACAGATGCGTTTTGAACATCATGTGAATGAGGACCTTTATAGCCTTGAACATAGTCTTAAAAAGTATAAGAATGCGCTTCAAAGCGGAATCGGTTTTCTACAGGCGAGTAATGATGTTTCTCGAACCGATTGGCATCGCTATGTAAAGGCGATTGATCTGAAACGGAATTATCCGGGGATGCAGGGGATCGGATATTCGACAGTCGTCTCGCCGGATGCTGTGCAAACTATCGAAAGTAAAATGCATCGTGAAGGGTACCCTTCCTTTGAGATAAATCCCAAAGGAAAGCGAAAATTCTATACGACTATACTTTATCTGGAACCGCTTGATAAACGTAACCAAGCCGCTATAGGTTATGACATGTTCTCAGAACCTGTACGACGCGAGGCGATGGAACGTTCCAGAGACAGCGGAAAAGAGGCCTTGTCGGGGAAAGTCACCCTTCTTCAGGAAATCGATAAGGATATTCAAACCGGAGTTTTGATGTATCTCCCTTATTATGCGGAAGGGGAGGAAGCGGATACGGTAGAAGAGCGTCGTCGATCTTTGATCGGGTATATTTATGCCCCCTTTCGGATGGGCGATTTTATGCATGCGAATTTCACCCACAAAGATATTATGAGTACCGAAGTTTACGATGGCGTAGGGAAAAACAGTAATAATCTTCTTTACCAATCATCGGCTTTTCCAAATTATCATTCGGATTACCGTACCGAGCGTACTTTAAATATCGGTGGGCGGGAATGGCATATTTACTATTCGAGTTCTCCGGCATTTGATGCACGCCACAGCAGTCAATATCCGATACTTTTTACCCTGATCGGGTTGATCCTGAATTTGATTATGCTCTATGTTATTGTCGAGCTTCTGAAGAAACGCTCAATGCTCAAAATAAAAACAGAAGCGCTTAAACATGAAAAAGAGATTGCTCAAAACTACCTTGATATCGTTGAAGTCATGGTGTTGGTACTGGATTGCGAGCACACGATACAAGTTATAAACCGTCGAGGTTGCGAGATAATCGGCTATCGTGCCGATGAGGCGATCGGCAAAAATTTCATTGAACTTTTTATTCCTGAACGGATGCATGAAGAGCTGTTTAATGTTGCAAACAGCGTGATACTTCATAACGGATACGAGTACAATGAAAATCCGATTATCACCAAAAACAAGGATGAACGGCTCATCGCATGGCGAAACCGCTTATTAAAAGACGATGAGGGGAATGCGATCGGAATCCTGAGTTCGGGAGAAGATATTACGGAGATGAGACGGACTCAACTGCAGTTGCAGGAGAGCGAAGCCTTTTATCGAACGGTGTTCGGCTCCATCGAAGAGTCCATCGTTATCTTGAATGAAAATCGTATAGTCGATTGTAATGATGTCGCCCTTCGATTATTCGACACAGAGAAAGAGTCGTTTATCGGAGAATCGATTTTTGATACGGCGTATGAGATTGAATGTCAAGATTATCCGCTTCACCATCATATTAGCATTGCTTACAACGGCAAATTTACCTCTGCACGATGTACGCTGCGTCTTCATACGAATCCCAATGTTATTAAAATTGTCGAATTCTCCTTTTCACGATTCGGAACAAACGATGAGAATAAATTGGTCATGATTTCCCGTGATATTACCCGTAAAGTAGAGGAAGAAAAATTGCTGACGATGCACGGACGCCAGGCACAGATGGGGGAGATGATCTCCATGATTGCCCATCAATGGCGCCAGCCTTTGGCAATCATCAATGCGATCACTACCCAAATGCGCTTTAAAGCAATCATGAGTGGCAGTGAAGATGATGAATTTGTAGATAATTTAGTGAAAATAGAGCAGCAAAGTTCTCATCTTTCTCAAACGATTTCAGACTACCGGGATTTCTTCCGACCCGATAAACCCAAAGAACACTTTAATGCCGTCTCTTTGATTAATCATGCTTTGAACCTTATCGATCATACGTTGAAAAATCATTCGATACATATTGAGACAGCCAATATGCAAAATTTAGACCTTTTCACCTATCGTAATGAAGTGCTTCAGGTGTTGATTGTGTTACTCAAAAATTCTCTTGACGCATTCGTAGAAAACAAAATAATCGGAGGGGAGATTATGATCAGTGTCCAACCTGAGGATCAATACTGTGTCATTGATGTTCGTGATAACGCGGGAGGGATTCCAAAAGAGATAGTGCATAAACTCTTCAGCCCTTATTTTACGACTAAACATGACGGATACGGTACCGGACTCGGGCTTTATATGAGCAGGATAATTATTGAGGAACATTGCGGCGGCTTGATCGAAGTTTCAAGTGAGGGAAATTCAACTACATTTACGGTAAAACTACCGTGCAGGGAAGCAGAATGACGTTTAAAGAGATGATACGGCAAGTTTCAGAATGTGCACAAGGGATGAATGTTCTCTACGTTGAAGACGAACCTTTAATACGGGATAATACAAAGCTGCTATTGGAGACGATTTTTCCATGCGTTAAAATAGCATCAAACGGACGTGAAGGGCTGGAACTCTATCGAGAAAGAGTGTTCGATATCGTCATTACCGATATTTTGATGCCGGAAATGAACGGAGTCAATATGATCCGAAAAATGAAAGAGTTCAACTCATCTCAACGATTTATCGTTACATCAGCCTGTGAAGAGAGCAGCTATTTGCTGGAGTTGATCAATCTGGGCGTAGCTCAGTTTTTACTCAAACCCATTCAGACCGAGCAGATCATACAGATTCTTCATGAAGTGGTTAAAAATATTTACAATGAACGCAAAGTGGCGGAGTTTAACGCTAAAATCAAAAATGATTTAGTACACCAAACGACGTTATTGGAACAATACAAAGAGGTCGTTGATCTCTCTAGTATCGTGGTTCAAACCGATTTGGAACGCAATATTGTCTATGCAAATGAGCTGTTTTGTAAAACAAGCGGGTATGAACTGAATGAAATCATTGAGAAAGGTCATAACGTTCTCCGTCACCCGGAAATGGGAAGTGAATTTTACGATAATCTTTGGAAAACGATACAGACTAAGCAGCCGTGGAAAGGGACGATCAAAAATCTCAAAAAAAACGGTGAGTATTATATAACCGATACGACGGTCAAACCGATTTTAGATGAGCATGGAGAGATCATCGATTATATCAGTATCAGCCATGATGTTACGGAACTGTTTGATCTTAATGAAGAGATTTGGCAGACACAGCATGAAATGCTCTCATTATTGGGCGAAGTAGGGGAGACCAGATCCCATGAAACCGGAAATCATGTTCGGCGTGTTGCCAAATATGCAAAGATATTGGGAGAACTTTACGGACTCGAAGATGAGGAACTACGTCTTCTCTACAGTGCCTCTCCGATGCACGATATCGGCAAAATCGGCATTTCGGATGCTATTTTGCTAAAGCCCGGCAAGCTTGAAGCGGATGAATACGATGTAATGAAAACACACAGCACTATAGGGTATGATATCTTGAAAAATTCTTCCCGTCCCCTTCTTCAAGCCGCCGCTATAATTGCGCGCGAACACCATGAAAAATGGGACGGAAGCGGTTATCCTAATGCTTTGAGCGGAAGTGATATCCATATTTACGGTCGTATTACCGCATTGGCAGATGTATTTGATGCCCTAAGCTGTGAACGTATTTATAAAAAAGCATGGCCGATGGAAAAAATAATCGAGTTTATCCTGAATGAGCGGGGGAGACATTTTGATCCGGATTTGGTTGATATGTTTATGGAAAATATAGATCGCTTTAAAGAAGTAGCCGCTAAATATCAAGATTAAAAAGGCAATGAGATGTCTAAATTCAATGAATTTAAGAATCTTTCGGTTTTATACGCAGAAGATGATTCCGAGTTGCGGGAAATAACCACAAAAACTCTTCAGCTCGTAGTAGGACAAGTCTTTTCGGTTACCGACGGTACGGAAGCTTTAGCGGTCTATGAGAACAACCGTATCGATATTGTTATATTGGATATTCATATGGGATCGGTCAGCGGGATCGATGTTGCCAAGAGTATACGCAAAAGCAACGATAAGGTACCGATTGTGATCGTATCGGGATCGATTGCGACCCAAGATCTATTGGAAGCCTGCAAACTTAATTTGATAGAGTATCTGCGTAAGCCGATTGAGTTTAATGCTCTGATTAAAGTCTTGTATCTGGCCGTTGACCGCCTCAAATCACAGGGGATGCTGATTGCAAAAATCAATGACTCGGTATCGTATGATTATTTTGCCAAAGCCTTTGTCGATCCGGATGGAAAAATAACGGCATTGACGAAAAACGAAATCAATGCGATGGAGCTGCTGCTCGCTCACAGAGGTCAAGTCGTCACGTATGAAACATTTTCAAATGTTTTGGAAGAAGAGATGTCGGATGGAGCGTTGAAAAATCTCATCCTTCGAATTCGTAAAAAAATAGGAGACGACAGTAACCTGCGCAATCTTGCCAAGGTAGGATACATGCTGACATAAAGCTATTGGTAATGAGAGATATTTATCTTTTATCACAAATGTATATAATTTTATCTAATATCTTGACTCGTAGGTTTGAAATCGATAAAATGGTGCGAGTTCATCATAAAAGGTTTCAAAATGTTAAATGATAACAATGAGTGGTTGAATGAAGAAGAGGTGCTTCAACAGTTGAAGCAAATTTCAACGCAGCAAATGATCATCGTCTTTCGCGCAAAGATGAGTAACTACGAAATACTTCTGTGCCAAAAGATCAGTGCAATGAGCAAAACCCCCCTCAGTGACGTTCTTGAAAAAATGGAAGCATTTAAGCAAACGAGCGAACATTTATTGTATAAAAAAGATTTCATCTTTGTTTGATCTTTGTCTATCCCCGATTTGCCGCTCCTTTTCGATCTTCATTTATAATTTTTAGTTCACTTCAAAACCTCCACTATTAAACATAGCTATGAATTAGTTTTTTACTGTATTAAACTTGACTTTACTTATTTATTACTGGTAAAATACTGTATATAACAGTTATTAATTATAAGGAATTAGATGAATATTACTATTGTCAATTTTAAAGGGGGGGTGGGCAAATCGATGATCGCTCACCAGTTGATTACCGGCTTCGGGTTTTACGGATATGAGATCGATCCGTACGGTTCACTCTCCGATCGATTGCCGGAAAGTGTTGAGAGGGTAGATATACAGCAAAAAAGTATCGAGAAACCGATAAAAGAGACAATATTTGATTTCGGGGGATTCGATGATATCAAACTCGATCAGGCGATCGGTTATTCGGATCTGATCCTTATCCCTTTTATCCCGACGTTGGAGACGATCCAAGGGACGGTTGATACCCTCGTACGTGTCGCATCGGCAAACAAACCGATTTTGATGGTGCCGAACATGAGCCAAAAAGAGAACGATATCGGCGATGCAAAATTCGTCTTCGAAGATACGCTTGGATTTGAAGTCGAGATGTTTCCGATCCCGATGAGCGTCGCGCTTCAAACGGCGATCAATGAGAACCGCTCCATCGGCGAGCTCTCAAAGCAGGGGGGGATCAAAGCGTATGCCTATAAAAAAGGGGCGCAGCTGATCAGTGATCTGCATGCCAAAATTCGCGAATACGAGAATATCTAATCGGTTAAAAACTCTACAAAAGGTGGTTAAAGTGGAAGAGGTCAAAGAGAATAAATTTGCTGCACGGGTCACTCAGCGCGAACTCTCAACCCATAAAGAGATTCAAACGGCCAAGCATCCGGGGGGGCGTCCTAAAAAAACCGACGAGATCAAACAGAGCGAAAAAGTATTTTTAACGTTGACCAAAGGTGAAAAAGTCAAATTGGATGAGCATACGGCACGCACGGGCGAATCGATCGCGGGGGCGATACGGCGTGCGCTCAAAGAGATGGGGATGATATGATAGGAACAATGATGAAACGGACAGCCATAGCCGCGGCGGTATTACTGATGTTGGGAGGGTGTGCACAGCAGCCCGCCCCCGAACCTCAAAAAGCGTGCATGGATGCGGCGCAGCTGAATGAATACGGATACGATCATCTGGAAAGGGTGGCGAAACTGTTACGTGAGGATAAAAAGAACATTGCGTCGTTTGAGCTGTTCATCAATGCCCTGAAAGGGACGGTCGATAACTATTCGGATATGATCAAATCGAGTGTCTATATCAGCAATGCCGTTCGATTCTTGCCGGTACCGTATGCGGGGGAAGTATCCAATACGACCAAGCTGATTTCTAAAACACTCTTGAATCTCGGCGGAGCGGCAAGCGCGTTGAACCGGTATAAAAACAGTTCGGATACTTTTTTAGCCGGTTTTGACAAATTAAACCGTACAAATCTTAATGCCGCGGATGTTTCAAAACTGGCGGCGTATGCCGATACGAAACTCCTTAGCGACGCACGCACCCTTGAAGACTCACTGAATGAGATATCCTCTTCGACGGCTATGATGGCGGCAACGACACAGAGTATCGCCGATGCGTTGGATTCGACAAGCGCCTATGTCGATCAGGCCAAAAGTTTTGTAGGGCTGTCGCAGCCGGGCGGCGATGATAAAACCAAGGTAGTGCAAAATCGCAACACGATCAACACCCGGATGGCACAGCTCAATCAGAAAATCGTATCATTGGAAAAAAGCGGACAAAGCAATCGCAATAATATTGCTAAAGCACGTATTTATTCGGAGTTGGCGGTGCAGTTGGAACAACAAGTAAAATAAAGTGGTGCGCCCGAAGGGATTCGAACCCCTGACCCTTGGTACCGGAAACCAATGCTCTATCCAGCTGAGCTACGGACGCGTTATAGAGAAGAAGAGAATGAGGCGAAGACCGCCTCGAGAAGAGTTTACGCTTTTTTCATAAATGCGGCAACAAGAACGATGGTAGTGCCGTTGATTTTTCCCTCGATGTATCGAGCATCGTCGGTAAGACGGATATTTTTAACGATGGTTCCCCGTTTAGCGGTGAATCCGGCCCCTTTGACTTCCAAATCTTTGATAAGCGTTACGGTGTCACCCTCGGCGAGGATCGTTCCGTTGCTGTCACGTTGAATCACCGCTCCGCCGTCGTCATTGGCGGCAGTATTGAGCATACCTGATTGCGCCCAAGATTTGATGTCATCTTCGAGGTACATCATGTCAAGCTGATCTTGGTCTCCGAGTGCGCTGAGAAGACGATATGCCATCACCTGTACGGCAGGCACTTGACTCCACATACTGTCGCTTAGGCAACGCCAGTGGTCGGAATCGAGATTCTGAGGATTTTCTATCTGGCTTTTGCACGTTTCGCAGACGTAGATTGATTGGTCTGCCGAAGCGTCGCTCGGAGTGACTTCATAAACGCTTAAACCTTCTGTTGCTCCGCATAGTTCGCAAATATTTCCGCTTCTTTCTTGTAATGATTGTTCAATACTCATAATAACACCTTACTGATTTAATAGCGGCATTATAGCGTATTCATCGTTTTGCCCCTTTTTGACATAAACGAAATTTTCCATGGCATTCAAACTCTATATATAATGATAAGAGTGATACGAGTGGTAAATTTTTTTTGCCATATTTTCGATTTTCTTTCAAAAACCTCTTGACATCTTTGATAATTTCCCCTATAATTCCCGTCCACAAACGCTGATAGGCCTTGAGTTAAGGTTTAGAGTTTGAGTTTGCGATCATTGAAAACTAAGTAGGTTTAGCG
>Ga0209467_1001901_pt1 | contig 16233 bp, 14 predicted proteins | sample Higcelwee11metaG_FD_187175 | JGI IMG/M metagenome (GOLD analysis project Ga0209467, IMG submission 187175) | Freshwater pond sediment microbial communities from the University of Edinburgh, under environmental carbon perturbations - High... | ecosystem: Environmental > Aquatic > Freshwater >...
CCTCGACCGCAGCCTGAAGGAACTGGCAGAGGCAAATGGCGTTACCGTGCTCGCGTCGCCCTATGACACGTCGAGTACCAGCCTCCTCGTCATCTATTCCACTCCGGTGGAGACGATGGGCGACGAGTCGATAACGCCGGTTCGCAAGGACGAGACACTGCGCCGCGCCCGCGAGGCAATTTCGGCATCACCGAGCAGGTCGGTGCCGGTGCTCGACGCTGAAGGCCGCGTCATAGGGCTCTTCGACGAGGGCGACCTGATACGCGAGCCGAACATATCGCTGATACTGGTCGACCACAACGAACTCGGCCAGGCCGTCGAAGGCGCCGAGCACTACCGGATACTCGAGGTCATCGATCACCACAGGCTCGGCGCATTCAGCACCAGGTACCCGATCACCTTCATAAACCGCGTTGTAGGTTCGACCAGCACGATCATCGCGTCGATGTACCGCGACGCCAAGGTGCCGATACCAAAACCGATCGCATCGCTGTTGCTCGCCGGCATCCTGTCGGACACGCTGATACTCAAGTCATCCACCGTCACCGAGGCCGACCGGGAGGCAGCCGAGTACCTGGCCAACATAGCCGACCTGGAGATAGATGAATTTGGCCGGGACATCATGAGTTCCGCCAGCCTCGTTGGCAAGAAGCCGGTTGCGGAGATTGTCCGCCTGGACATGAAGGAATACAGCGCCGCCGGCAAATCCTTCACGGTAAGCCAGGTCGAGGTGCACTCGCCGCAGGAGATACTGGAACGGGCGGCCGAGGTCGGCGCTGAACTGACGGCGCTCCGCGCGGCGGGCAGCCACTACTTCAGCGCGCTGATGGTCACCGACATCACCGAGCTGTCCAGCGTGCTGTTCGTCGAGGGTGACAAGGATTTTCTGTCACTGCTGCGCTTTCCCAGACTCGACGAACGGACCTTCGAGCTCAAGGACGTGCTGTCACGCAAGAAGCAGCTCGTGCCGCTGCTGATAGAGCTGACCGAGAAGGCGCTTGGCGCCTGACCAGGCGCGACACACCGTTCAGCCGCCCCGTCGCGCCTCCCGGTTCATCATGGCAGTGAACACGGCGCGGGAAACATAGTTGGTCTGGGCGACCAGAGCTCCGTCGCGATAGTAGCGCAGGTACGGCACGCTCCGGTTGCCCAGGACATCCTCTTTCCATGCCATGAACGGCTCGAAGAATGTCTCCTTGTCGTATTCCAGATAAAAAACCGCCGCGCCTGCCTCGCGCGCCGCGTCGTCGAGCCATGACATGGTCATGTCCCACTGGGGGCACCAGCTCTGCGTCAGCACGACGACCACCCGAGGCCCGGCCTTGATAACATCGTCGCCAAACTCCCCATCGCGCATCGCCCGTTCACACTGGGCCCTACCGAGCTTCGTCGCCGCAATCTGTTGCATATGCATTCCTTTTTCAGCCACCGGACATCAGGTGTGCGGCTTCCATCACATCGCCATCGGATACCGCAGTATGAGCCCATGCATCCCTGCGCACCGGAGCTCCATTGAGCCTTACAATTATCAGCGGGAACGACCAGCGCTTGGCGGCGAGAACCCCCGCCACCGTAGCGTCATTGAGCGGCAGCTCCTCGGCAATGCCATTGATAACAAGCTTCATGCAGCCACTATAGCCAACAACGATGCCATGATGCAAGAAAGTGAATTTGCCTTTGCACATTTTCACAATCAGGGCGTATAATTTGTCGATGAAAATTCCAGGTAAATACGGCATCTCGATTCTTCACGGCAAATCATCCACGAGCGGACTCAAGCGCATCATCATATTGCCATTCATGGTCATCATCATGCTGGTCTTCGGGCTGTCCTGGATGATGTACATCAATGGCTCCCGGGCAGCCATGCGCGATGCGGTGACATCAATACTGGGCACTTCGACAAAGCGAATCAAGGAGGAGATTGCCAGACAATTCGAAGTCGCCGCCCTCGCCGCCGGTGCCGACGCGGCGTTCCTGAGCACGTCCCAGACCACACGCCTGACTTCTGCCAACCTGCAGAGCATGCTGATGGAGCACCTGAAAGCCAATCCGGCCATCGCCATTCTTGCGGTGGGCTCAGCGGACGGCGAGTATGTCGAGGCCCAGCGCCAGCCTGCGGGCAAATTCCGCGTTGGCTCCGCCGGTGACGCGACGAATGGGACGCTGATATTCAGGCCGGTACTGGAAGATGGTTCGTACGGCGAGCCCAGTGGCTCTGCGGCCAGCTATGACCCGCGACAGCGACCATGGTACCAGACCGCCATGCGGGCCCGTGGGCTCTCATGGAGCGCGCCATATTCGCTCTACTCGAATGCCGATCCGGCCATTGCCGCAGCGGCCCCCGTCTATGCACACGGCGCGCTGGTCGGCGTGACGAGCGCCACGATTACCCTCGGAACACTTTCAGATTTTCTGGCCGCTACCGACGAGTCGAAACTGGGTGTCCTGTTTGTGACCGATGGCGATGGTCGCCTGATAGCCACATCTGCCGGTTCCATCGTCGATTCAAGCGGCAGCCGTGCCGCCGCGTCGAGCCACGAGGATGACCGGGTCGCCCGGACCTGGCAGGCCGCGTCTGCAGGCGCGCAATCGGATGGCGGGTTCGCCCGCTTCACGTACAAGCACGATGGAAAGCGATATCTGGGCACCATGACGCCATTTTCCCCGGGCCCTGGCCAGAACTGGCAGATCATCACCTCGGTACGGGAACAGGCATACTATTCCGAGCTGCTCTCCGCCGACGTACGCAACTTCATACTGCTGGCGCTGTCAGTGCTCGTGATGTTCGCCGTCGGATGGTTCATCGTTGACTATGTGACCAAGCCCATGCATGCGCTCGCCGATACGGTCGACAACCTGAAGCCTGGGCACGCCATTCCATCGACACTCAGTACCTTCGCGCTCCGCAACAACGAGCTCGGTCGGCTGTCGCGGTCATTTCTGGCCATGAAGATTCGCCTGGACGAGAGCTTTGCGTCACTGCAAGCCAGCCTCGACGAAAAGGATGTGCTGCTCAAGGAGGTCCACCACCGGGTCAAGAACAACCTGCAGATCGTCTCCAGCATTCTGTCGATCCAGTCGGGCACGCTCGATGACGAGCGCGCTCAGATTGCATTCGAACAGTGCCAGAATCGCATCCAGGCGATGGCGCTGGTTCATGAAGAAGTCTATCAGACAGGCTCCTTCGTCGAGCTGGGCATGGCCACCTATCTGGAGAAGATTTGCGACTCGCTCAGGTGGGGATGGGATCGCGGCTCCTGCAAGACCAAAGTCGTCGTCGATGTACAGGACGGTTCGACACTATCGGTGGACAAGGCCATTCCCTGCGGGCTCGTCGTCAACGAGCTCGTCACAAACGCGCTCAAGCACGCCTTTGTTGGCCATGCGGAGGGAACGATCACGGTATCGTTCGCTCGCGATACCTTTGGCTGGACGCTCAGCGTGGCAGACGACGGCATTGGCATGGATCAGGCATCAGAGGCGGCGCAGAACTGCGCCGGCATAGGCGGGCAACTGATCGATGGACTTGTCTCGCAGTTGCATGGTTCGATTCGCTACGAGCCGGCCGGCGGCGGCGGGACGCGCGTTATCGTCAGGATTCCACGCTGATGCCAGGTGCCAGGTCGCAGGACCAAGCCGATCTGCATTGCGAACTTGCCCAAAAGACCGTATACTGGTGATGGGTTCTCGTGATATATCAGTCTGCGCTTCAATGAACCAACAACTCCCTCAGACATTCACGATAAGAGACTTAAAAAGGAGGTCAACTACCGTGATCAAGTATCTCAAGATGGACGACCAGAAATGTGTCGGATGCATGAGTTGTGCGACCGCATGCTCGCTCGCCTATGCAAAAGAAGACAATCCAGCCAAGTCCAGAATTCAGGTTCTGGGATTGGGAAGTGGCCATTACCATCTGGTCGCCTGCGACCAGGAATGCAGACTGTGCGTTGCCGAATGCCCGGTGCAGGCCATCACGGTCAACAAGCAAGGCATCGTCATGATAGACAAGCGACTCTGTGTTGGCTGCCTGGCCTGCGTCGCCGTCTGCCCTACAGAAGCGATGCGCTATTTTCCCGCCGAGTCCGTGCCGTTCAAGTGCGTGGCCTGCGGCATATGCGTCAAGGTCTGCCCCAAGGGCGCACTGGAGATAGCCGAGAAGGAAGACAGCCCGGCGTCGAAGTTCCCGTTCGAGGTGGCGGCCGCGGCCAGACGCGACGAGGAAGGTATAAAATGAGCAGCACGTTCGACATGAAGGAATTCAAGCTGCTGTCGGAGACGCGCTTTGACAAGAAGCCGATCCATCGCGGGTATGCGATGCGCACCATGCACGTTGACGTCGGCGCGCATACAATGCGTGAGAAACCCGTATCCGACGAGATGAAGGCCAAGTTCGTGGGCGGCAAAGGCTTCGGCCTCAGGCTGCTCTGGGACGGCACCAAACCTTCGACCCAATGGAACGACCCGGAGAATGAAATTGTCATCGCGATGGGCCCGGTCTGTGGCAATACCAACTATCCCGGCTCCGGCAAAAGCCTTGTCGTCAGCCTTTCGCCGATGACCGGAGTTCCGATAGACTCCAACGTCGGCGGCTACTTCGGCCCCTACCTCAAGTTCGGCGGCTGGGACGCACTCGAGGTCCAGGGCAAGGCGGAGCGCGAGACCATCGTCTTCATCGACAACGTCGATGGCTTTGTGCGCTTCTACGACGCCCCGGACGGCCTCCAGCAGGACACACACCTACTCGCTGAAGAGCTGACCCACGCCTTTGCAGGCGGCGGAGCCTCGGCCGACCCGGCCGAACTGCAGGCGATTTCGGTCATCTCTGCCGGCCGCGGCGCCGACCACTCGCCGATGGGCCTCTTGAACTTCAGCCTGTACGACAAGCGCCGCGCTGGCATCCGCGTCAAGCAGGCCGGCCGTGGCGGCATTGGCATGGTGCTCCGCGACAAGAAGATCCGCGCCTTGGTCGTCCGCTACAAAGGCGTAACCCAGAACACCAACGATGCCGCCGATCCCGCGGCTGTCCAGCGCCTCGGCCTGAAGCTACACCGCGAGATCATTGTCAACGACAACAAGCAGTGCAAGATGCGCAAGCAGGGCACGGCGCACCTGATGGAGCTGATGAACGACTACGACCTTCTGCCCACCAAGAACCACAAATACGGCCAGGACCCCCGCGGCCCCGAGATAGCCAGCTGGGTCTGGGAAAAGCTGTTCAGCCAGGGCTTGCCCGACGGCTGCTGGTTTGGATGCACGCTCGCGTGCGCGCACGCGGTCGACCACTTCCAGCTGGAGACCGGCCCGTACAAGGGACAGAAGGTCTGCGTCGATGGACCCGAGTACGAGACTGCCGCAGGTTGCGGACCCAACCTCTACGTCTATGATCCGCACGGCATCCTTGAATTGAACTTCTACTGCGACACCTATGGCATAGACACGATCAGCTTCGGCACGATGACCAGCTTCCTGATGGAATGCTGGGAACACGGCATCCTGAACCTGGAGCGCACCGACGGCATCGACCTTACCTGGGGCAATTGGCAGGGCGCGGCTCGGATACTCCACGATATGGCCGACGGCAAACGCTTTGGCGTGCTGGCGGGCAAGGGCGTCAAATTCCTTGCCGAGTATTTTGCCAAGGAATACAAGGCCGATGCGCAGTTCATGAAGGACATAGCGCTCCACGGCAAGGGACTCGAGCAGAGCGAGTACATATCGAAGGAATCACTGGCCCAACAGGGTGGCTACTATCTGACCAACAAGGGGCCACAGCACGACGAGGCCTGGCTGATATTCATGGACATGGTCAACAACAAGATACCGACTTTCGAGGACAAGGCCGAAGCGCTGCACTACTTCCCGATGTTCCGCACCTGGTTCGGCCTGCAGGGCCTCTGCAAGTTGCCCTGGAACGACATAGAGCCGGCAGACAACAGCAAGTGGCCGGAGTCGAACAAGGTACCCGAGCACGTGCACAACTATTACGAGCTGTACACCGCGATCACCGGCGAGAAGCTTGACTGGGACGGACTGATCCGCCAGTCGGAGCGTGTGTACAATTTCCAGCGCGTGTTCAACATCAGGCAGGGCAAGGGTCACCGCGCAGACGACTATCCGGCCTACCGTGCCATGGGTCCCGTACTCGAGGACGAGTACCTGGCACGCGCGGAACGCTACGACAAGCAGATGAAAGAGAAGATAGGCATCGATCCTGCCGGCAAGTCGGTAACCGAGAAGCTGCGCATCACACGCGAGTTCCGCGTGAAGCAGTACGACCAGCTGACCGACGCCGTCTTCAAGCGCCGCGGCTGGACCAGGGACGGCATACCTACACCGGAACATCTCAAGGACATCGGCATGGACCTGCCCGAGCTCCTCGAGGTGGTCAGGAAGCACCTGTAAAAAAAAGCGGCCCGCATTCCATATGGAGTGCGGGCCGGATCATTTCCTTGCCAGATTCAGGCGATCAAAGTTTGAAGAGCAGACCAAGCCGTCCCGAAGAGCCATAGCCGTAGTATCCGCCCTCGAAGTTGATGGCAATATTGGGGGTCAGGTAATAGTTGTTGCCTTCTACGCTCGCGAAGCCGAACCGGAAGCCATTGTCAGTGGTGTAGTAGGTATCCGTATAAATATAGGCACCGAGGCCGAGGCCGACATATGACTCAAGCTTTTCAAGCCACGCGACGTCGGGGAATACATGCTTCCAGCTGAAATGGACGGTTCCAAGAGCTGCTATGCCAATGTCGCTATAGGAATAGCTGGAATAGACATCATTGCTCCAACCCCAGTAGCTGATGCGTGCCGCGGCGCCATAGGTGAATGGAAGAGTCTCGCCCAGCAGAAAGCTGCCCAGGCCCAGGTCGGCTCCGCCATACACGTCGACATAGCCAAAGAAGAAGGCCGAACCCAGGCCGGCCTGCACCGAGAAACTGCCAGGCTTGAACAGATCCTCACCACTTGCCGTCGGCTTGGCAACGACCTGTTGCGCCGCCACGCCGGCAACCGACAGCACCAGAAGTGCCGCGACCACGACCAAGAACTTTTTCATGCATCCTCCACGAGTCTTACCAATGACCAGCATCGCCATCATGATTCATGCGGCATGCTGTTCATTGCAACTTCATTCTTCGGCAACGCCGAACACCGGAAATGCTTGTTGCTGTGGAGGCATTTGTCAAGAGGCTGGGGCTGCCTTCCTCGGCAGCCCGGTATTCTCATGCCTTCCGCTTGATGGCAGCCAGAACCTTCTCCTTGTCAAGCTTCCTGGTACAGAAGAACCAGTCATGGCATGTCACGCCTTCAACCTTGCCTTCCATGCGCTCCTTTGCGACGCCGCAGGAACCAGCGGTCGGGACGATGACATCGTCACCGGGTCGCCAATCGGCCGGCGTGGCAACGGAGAACGCGTCGGCAGTCTTCAGCGCCTGGACTACGCGCAGCAGTTCATCGAAGTTCCTGCCGAGGCTGAGCGGGTAATAGATGATCGTCCTGATCACTCCCTTGGGATCGATGACAAAAACGGCTCGTACGGCCTTGGTGGCGGACTCCCCAGGCTGGATCATGCCATACTTCTTGGCTACTTCCATCGTGATATCCTCGATGAGCGGGAACTTCACCTCGACATTCTTCATGCCCTTGTAATCAATCTTGTCCTTGATTGTCCGGAGCCAGGCAATGTGGCTGTACAACCCATCGATTGAAAGCCCGACGAGCTTGCAGTCAAGCTCTTCGAACTTCTGCTCCAGTGTCGCGAATGTCATGAACTCAGATGTGCAGACCGGGGTAAAATCGGCGGGGTGACTGAACAGTATGACCCAATGGCCCTCAAACTGCTTCGGGAATTCAATTTCACCCTGGGTGGTGACAGCCTTGAATGACGGCGCCTTGTCGCCGATGCGTGGCATGGGGGTAATCGTCGTTTCGTTGAGTGTGTCCATGTAATTCTCCTTGTGTGTATGTCGTTTGGCACGGATTGACACGGGCATCTTTCTTCCCAAACCAATCAGTGCCGATACCAAACACATTGCAGGAAGCATGCCATGGCGTGGATTTTTGCTATATCAATACATGATATAGACTTATGAGATGTCATCATACAAGCTTCTTGCCATTCACCGACATTTCGGCAATACTGTACCCATATGGCGTTGAACAACGATATTTCGGTGTCTGATCGGATGCGCAGGGGTTGGTTGCGTCCGGGCATGGAAGCCATGCTGACGCCCGAGCGGACGATGGAGACTGTCCTCGATTCACTCAGGGAGCTCATCGACTACGAGCTTGCGGTGGTACTGGGCTTCTCCGGCGATGATCGCCTGATAGTCAGAACCATGAAGGGTCCGCTCGCGAGTCCTCGGCTGGCAGGCTATTCCATATCGCTGGCAAAGCGAACCGACCTCGCCGCGCTGCTGGCGACGGGCACGCCTCGCCTCTTCCTGACGGACGATGACCACATCGACACCTATGCCGAAATACTCGAATTGCCTGCGGGGCACTCGTGTCTGGCGGCACCGCTTGTCATCGATAACACTACCATTGGCCTCCTGACTCTTGACCACAGGCAATGTGGCGTCTTTTCTGAACAGATTCTGCGCTTTGTAGGCGTCATATCCCGACTCATCGCTGTCGCGCTCGTGCAATCAGAGGCTTCGAAATCCTTGCAGACCAAGAACCGCTTGCTGATAGCCGAACGCAACATGCTGCTGTCGCGCGAGTCGGAGACCTTCCACGACCTTGCGGGAACATCACCGGCGTGGCTCTCGGCACTCGACTCCATCAAGCTGGTAGCGGCCACTGAATCACCGGTATTGCTGCTTGGCGAGACAGGCACCGGAAAAGAGGAAGCCGCGCGTGCCGTACACCGCCTGTCGCGCCGCGCTTCCGGGCCCTTTGTGGCGCTCAACTGCTCGGCCATGCCGGCATCACTCGCGGAGAGCGAGCTGTTTGGTCATGAAAAGGGCTCGTTTACCGATGCGCGCTCGTTGCGCCGAGGTCGCTTCGAGCTGGCTGATGGTGGAACGCTCTTCCTCGACGAGATAGGGGATCTTCCACTGGAGATCCAGCCCAAATTGCTCAGAGCCCTGCAGGAGGGAAGCTTCGAACGGGTCGGTGGCGAAGCGCCTGTCCAGGTCGACGTCCGCGTCATAGCGGCGACTCATGAAGATCTGGGCGCGGCGGTGGATGCGGGGCGCTTCCGCGAAGACCTGTTCTACCGAGTCGCCGTCTTTCCCATCAGGATGCCGCCACTCCGCGAACGCCCCGGAGATGCCCTGATCCTCGCCGAGTTGTTTGCATCCAAATTGCGCGCGCGTCCAGGTTGGGACAAGCTGGCCTTTGACGAGAGCGCCATAAGCATTCTTGAGTCGTCCCCGTGGCCTGGCAATGTCAGGGAACTGCGCAACGCGATTGAGCGCGCGGCAATCCTCGCGCGCGGTGGCACGATTGGCGCGGCCGAGATCCGCGCGGGCGATTGGGCCAAGGGCAGGCCGGCTCCATGCCCCAAGGGGCCAGCATGTCCAGAAGGCTGCGGCGGCAGTCCCGTCACGCTTGAGGAGATCGAGCGCCAGCACATCAGGGCGATTCTCGAGCGTGCGCATGGCAAGATATACGGTCCCGATGGCGCCGCCGAGACGCTCGGGCTCAAGCCAAGCACGCTTCAGAGCAGGATGAAGAGGCTCGGCCTGGACAGGAAGATGGCGTTGCGATGAACCTGCTCGCCCACGCACTCCTCGCATGCCATACATTGGAAAACACCGAGGGACACGAACGCACCGGCGCGGTGATGGCGGATTTCTTTACTGGCCAGAGACTGGCCGATTACCCGATCGGCATACAGACCGGCATTCGGCAACACCGGGACATCGATGCCTTCACGGACAGCCACCCTGCCTTTGTCCAGTGCAGGCAACTGATCGCCGCCGCCGGAGCGCCCCGATTCACCGCCGGCATCCTTACCGACATATTTTGGGACCACGTGCTGGCGTCCGAATGGGCGACCTGGGGCGAGCCGCTGTGCGGAGTCGATCTGGAGTCATTCAGCGAGGCCTTCTACAAGACGCTGGAACTGACACGATCGTTGCACAGTCCCAGCTTTGCCCAGGCGTACCCGTGGATTGTACGCATGTCGTGGTTCACGTCATGGGAACGCAAGGACGGCATACGACGGACGCTTGCGGGCCTGTCCCGCTACATGAGCGGATCGGTAGATCTGGCAGCGAGCATCACGATCATGGTCGAGCAAGACCTGCCCATCAGGCGTCACTTTGGCGTCTTCTGGCCGGACCTGGTCGCATTCGCCGAGGCATGGACGGATGGTGAATCGCCAGGGGCTGACGAAGAGAGGATGCCCCCCGGCGGTGCCGGGCGCTAGTCACGCTTCTCGAATGCGCTTCCATTGGCAACGATGCGAACCGTTCCGTACATGATGAAGAGCCATACCGCCAGCAACACGACAGTCAGGCCCGCTTCGGTCCATGCGAAGAATGGCAATCGATAGAGCTTGTTCAACGCCCCCGTGGAGACTGCCAGGGCGCCGATCGGAAATGACAAGGCCCACCAGCCGAGCGCAAAACTGACCGCCGCAGTCCTGAGATGCCTTGCCACAAGAATGATGGCGAGCATGAACCACCAGACAGAGAAGCCCCATCCCACCAGCGCGAGCGCCCGGGCCGTCGCCGGGAACGCGGGCGAGATCCATGGCGAGCCCGGAGCCACGGCAAGGCCTGCCAGCTTGACCATGATGATCGTCAGTATCGCCGTCGGCGCAAGGCCAATCATCACGGTAGGAGCCATCTTTGACGTCGGCAGCTCGTGATATAGATAGCGGTGATATACATTGGGTCCGACGAAGAGAAAGAGCATGACGCCTATGCCAAGGCTCGTCATCGAGATTATGAAGAGCGCCGCCGACAGCGCCGTGCCAGCGTATATGATTGAAAGATCGAGGCCAACAACCGGGACGATCAGCTGGGAGACCGGCGGAATGAACCAGCCAAAGGTTGCATGCGCTGGCTTTATGTCACGGCTGCCGAACATGATTGCTGTAGCGGCGAGTCCGAGCGCATAGATACCGGCGGTACCCAGAAGGAACAGCCCAAGGGCAATCCGATGCGCCAGATCAGGAGCAACTACCCTGGGTCCCACCTGGATGAAGTCGATGGCCAGTATCATCGCTGCAATCGGAAGTGTTGAAAAGAAGTTGCCCGCAACCGGGTGCCTCATGTCCTGCACAAGCTCATCGCGCGCTACAATTGTCCGGACAATGGAGAGCACCAGGATTATTGCAAACAGCACGACGGACAGCATGAAGAACACAATCCCGAGTGGCTTCGTAGCCGGAACCAACGGTTCCATGAACAGCAACGCAACCGGTATGATGCCGGTACCCATGACCACCGAGGGCCAGCTGGGTGCAAAATTCTTTATCAACGCATGCATGTATGAACCTTCCTCATCGACATCGGATCATTACATAGTACAGATATTATATATCATTTTCAAGATATCGAATGAGCCTCTGGGTTCTCTTAGCGATCTATCCGTGTCCAGTCGATGGTATAGCCTATTCGCGAAGCCACCGATTGCACACTCTCGTCATCGTGATACAGCATGCCAGCGGCTTGCGCGGATATGGCGCCATCCCTCGAAGCAAAGACGCGAGCCACATGGTGGGATGAAGCCAGCGTCTGTTCCTGGTTGCCTCTGGCGTCAATCGTATGCACTACGCCATTACAGGCGCACACATACGTCGATGTTGCATCTACCCAGACACAGAACGATGTGCCGCGGACGCCCAGGACGGCCTGACCAGTGGAAATATTGAAGGAGTCCCGGCCGGCCAGCTTCTCCAGCTTCCGGAGCACCGAGGTCAGCCCACCCCGGTCCACGCTAACCTGTGGAGCGATGCTCGTAAGATCGATATGAACGAGCGCGTTCTGGGCTACACTCAGCACATTTTGTCCATCGAATACGACATCCAGACGCGAACCCTGCTCCGTCTGCACCGTGAAGGTGCGCCCTATCTCTTCGCCCAGTTCTACCGATGAGCCGTTTACCGAAACGACTCCTTGCACATAGGCCACCACGGCAGGCCGTACCGACCGGCGAACTCCATCCTGTGAACGAGAGCAGGAGACAAGGACAGGAACAGTTCCGGCTAGCAGTATCGCGATCACTAATGTATTGACTCTCATGACTCATGGTATCGCCCATTTTCTGATAGCGGTCAATAGAAACATGGATGTACTATTTGTGGCCATTCCGGTGTATTGTATCGAGCGGTACGCTGCGTACTGTCAGCCCACGCGGAGGTTATGGCCATGAAGCGCTCTCTTCTGGGGAACATCCCTGTCCTGGTAAAATTTCTCATGCTTACGGTGATCTTTCTAGCCGCATTCGCGGTCACCTTCATTACCGCCGACAAGGGCCTTCGATCATTAGGCAGCGCACTTGAGACCATCCAGGTCGTGCAGATGAAGACATACCGCGCGCTCTCCGATGTCCGCTCGAGGATGGCCATGTTCAACGAGCGCGTACTCCTGCTCGCCAACGCCGCGATGTCGGCAGACGGAACCAGCGACGTCAGCTCCAGAGTCTTCTGGCTTGAGGATTCCCAGACAAAGCTGATGCAGGCCATCAATGCACTGGCGTCGCTATCCAGCGATGCCACAACGGTCACCGAGTTGCAGGCATACATAAAGTCCGCGGCGCGCGTCAAGGATGCCGCAATGGCCGCCTCGGCAGACATAAAGGCGGCTCTCGGCGAAACGGTCAGCCAGTACGAGAGCGTCGAGAGGAATCTTGATGCCATAGAGACCGCAGAACGAGCAAAGCAGGATGAAAGCTACGCGATGGCGACGAAGGACGCTTCGAACAGCAGACAGATTCTCGTGCTGGTGAACCTGTTGGCGGCGCTTGTGATTCTTGCCGCATCTTCGGCGCTGTCGCTCTCGATGACCAGGTCACTGGCGACGCTGGTCAAGAGCCTGCGGCGCATGGCACAGGGCGATTGCACGGAACGGATAGAGGCCGCAGGCGCGGACGAGATCGGCTCGATCGCGACAGCTGCCAACGACCTGACGGCCTCGCTCAACACGATTGTCGGCACCGTCCGCCAGCGCGTGCTGTCGCTGCGGGAGCAGGGCGAGGAACTTGCCGCACAGATGCACCGCATGTCGAATTCGGTTGCCGGCATCGACACGGCGGTGGATACCTCCCGCAGCGGGCTTTCCCGACAGACAGATGCCGTCGACGCGGTGGCAGCGGCGATAGAACAACTGGCGCGCACCGTCGATTCGCTGTTCACGATGATTGGCGACCAGGGCGCGGTCATAGGCGAGTCAGCGTCGCTCGTGGAAGAGATGATAGCCAACGTCAAGAGCATCGCATCGAACACTGACTCGGCCGGCAAGGCGACCGACTCGCTGCTCGCTTCTTCGAACGATGGCTCCGCGGTACTTGGCGACATGGATGGGGCGGTTCTGGAAATAACGCGTTATTCGGAGGGACTCGCGGCCGCCGCGATGACCATCGCCGACGTGGCCAAGCACACGAACCTTCTGGCCATGAACGCAGCGATAGAAGCCGCACATGCGGGCAGCGCCGGCAGCGGCTTTGCCGTCGTAGCCGACGAGATACGCAAACTTGCCGAGCGTAGCGCGTCGCAGGCAACCGACATATCAAAGGACCTCTCCAGAGTCGCCGAATCGATCGCCAAGGTGAAGGACGCCGCGGCCGCGGTCAGCGGCTCATTTGGCACGGTGCTCGTGCAGGCGAACGATGTTGGACGGATCGTGGCGGAGATCAGGCGCAGTACGGCCGAGCAGAGCTCGGGAGGTTCACGCGTACTCGAGGGCCTGGCCCACCTCGTATCGATAACGAAACAGGTCAACGACGGCGCCCAGGAAATGACCCTGGGCAACGGTCAGATACTGGAACAGATATCAACGCTCAAGGCGGTTGCCGATGCGACCGTATCGGCGAACGACGAAATCGGGCGAGGCACCGCCGAGATAGAACGGGCGGTCGTCGCCACCTCGGAGCTGGCGGAGCTGAACGAGCGACAGATACTCGCGGTACTCCAGGGAGTCGATGCCTTCAAGATAGACTCGTGCAGCGATATTCCTGAAGAGGTTGACCCGGTCTGACCTTCCCGCGCGGACCCGCGATAAGGCTTCAGGGCAGAATGCACCGCACCTTGTGGCCGCCGCCAAGATCGCGCAGTTCTGGTACGGCCTCCTTGCAGACAGCCGTCGCGTATGGGCAGCGTGGATGGAAACGACACCCCGATGGCGGATCGATCAGCGACGGTATCTCGCCGCTCGCCGCGAGCCTTGCCCTGGACAGCCCTGCCTCAGGAGCCGGTGACGCCGACTTCAGCAACTGGACGTACGGGTGCAGCGCTCCTGATATGACCGCATCGGTCGGACCTGTCTCCATGATCATGCCGGCATACATGACCGCTATCGTGCCGCACATGTAGCGTGCACCGGCAAGATCGTGGGTTATGTACAGGTATGAGACGCCCTTCCTGTCCTTGAGGTCGAGCATCATGTTCATCACGCCCATGCGTATCGACACATCGAGCATGCTGGTCGGTTCGTCAGCAAGCACGATGCTCGGCTCGACAGCAAAAGTGCGCGCTATGTTGACGCGTTGCCGCTGCCCTCCGGACAGTTCATGCGGGAAGCGCCGCAGGTACTCCTCCGCCGGAGACAGGCCCACCTGCTCCAGTATATCGTGGAGCCGCGCGTCGAGGTCGGCCTTGCCGTTGGCCAGGCGATGAATAAGGAACGGCCGCTCCAGAATACTCCGTACCGTGTGCGTCGGGTTCAGGCTGCCGAATGGATCCTGGAATATCAGCTGAACCTTTTTCTTGTAGCGTAGCGACTCGGCCCGTCCGTGAAAGGGCCCGGCCGGTTCGCCATCGACAATCAGCTCTCCGGAGTCGCGTTCGTACAGCCTCGCTATCACACTCGCCGTGGTCGTCTTGCCTGATCCCGATTCCCCTACGAGTGCCAGCGACTCGCCTGCTTCAAGTGAAAAGCTGACATCATCCATCGCATGCACCGACTTGCCGAAGTTGGCCAGCGACCGGAGGGGAAAGTGCTTGACGACACCGTTCAGTTCCAGGGCCTTCGGGCTCATCGCAGACTCCCTTCAAGCACGCATGCACATGACCGCCCCGCCCCGACATCGCGCAGGGCCGGGCCGTCTCCGCTCTTGCATTGATCGGTCGCATATGGGCACCGCGGCCAGAATCTGCAACCCGCTGGCGGCGACAGCAGATCCGGCGCACGCCCCTCTATCCCGCCCATGCGGACGATCGGCCCCGACATTGACGGGAAGGAGTTCATGAGCCCCTTCGTGTATGGGTGCCTGGGATCGGAGAAGAGCCCGCCCGCCGGTCCGTATTCGACAATCCGGCCCGCGTACATGATTGCCAGCGCGTCGGAAATCTCGACAAGCAGCGACAGGTCGTGTGTTATGAATATCACCGAGAATCCCAGCTGCCGCCGCAAGTCCTCGATCTTCTCGATGATCGATCGCTGGACGACGACATCGAGCGCAGTCGTCGGCTCGTCCATGATCAGCAATTGCGGTTTCAGAATCAGGGCCATCGCTATCATCACGCGCTGCTTCATGCCGCCGGACAACTGGTGCGGATAGCTCCTGAGCCTGTCCGCGTTGATGTCGACCAGCCGCAGCATCTCGACAGCCATCGCCTCGGCCTCGGTCTGGCTTACCGTCCGATGTGCGTGCACCGCATCGGTCAACTGTTCGCCGACGGACAGCACCGGATTGAGGGCGTTCATCGCCGACTGAAACACCATGGCCATGTCTGTCCATCGATGCGGCTCGACTTCAGCCATGGTCATCGATGCGAAGTCCTTGCCCTTGAATCGAATCGAACCCGACTCTATCATCGCGTTGTCACGCAACAGCCGCATGATCGCGTAGGCCAGCGTTGACTTGCCGCAGCCTGATTCGCCGGCGATTCCCAGGAACTCGCCACGGCCCAGCGTGAACGAGACGCCATCGACCGCGCGCACAAAACCCTTGGCGGTGCCATAGCCCGCCCGCAGATCCTTCAGCTCAAGCATCGTTTCGCCCATCGGCCTACCTCTTCCGCAATCGCGGGTTCGATATTTCGTCGATCGCGAAATTGATCAGCACAAACGACGTCCCGACGAGCGCTATGCATATTCCTGGCGGCAGGAACCACCACCA
>Ga0209467_1001903_pt1 | contig 16216 bp, 18 predicted proteins | sample Higcelwee11metaG_FD_187175 | JGI IMG/M metagenome (GOLD analysis project Ga0209467, IMG submission 187175) | Freshwater pond sediment microbial communities from the University of Edinburgh, under environmental carbon perturbations - High... | ecosystem: Environmental > Aquatic > Freshwater >...
CTGCCAGTGCAACCTTGGCTTTGAATTCGGAAGTGCGGTTTGTTCTCATGTTTGCCACCATAGATTACCCCCGTAATCATAGGCAAACCAAACTTAACTACCTGTCCGAAAAACCGTAAGTATTATATACGACAACGCCAAGAGCCTGGGGGCGTAACAATGAATTGGCTAAAGCAACGCGTCATGTTCGTGCTGCGCTTGGACTTCACCCCCAGCTTGTTGCCGATCGTGCTGACGAAATTTCACTTTTGGAAGCATACATTGATGAAACACGTTATATCGGTGAAGTAGGGCTGGACGCGGGACCGCGATTCTATAAATCGTTTGATTTACAAAAACACATTTTTGAACGTGTATTACGAAGTTGTGCCACTGCTGGTGACAAAATAATCTCTGTGCATAGTGTTCGGGCGGTCAAGTCTGTTTTAGACCACATAGAAACTTTCTTGCCTCTTGGTAAAGGCAAAGTGGTTCTCCACTGGTTTACAGGTACAAAAGCAGAGGCTCTACGTGCTACGGATATGGGTTGTTACTTTTCGATCAATGCAGCGATGCTTAATAATACTCGCCATGCATCGTTAATCGCTGCCATTCCTTCTAATAGGCTACTGACAGAGACAGATGGCCCATTTACTAAGACTGCCGAACGTCCATCAAAGCCTGCTGACGTCGGCTTGGTTGTTGATACCTTGGCTCTCGTTTTAGGTCTACCAACGACGACAATTAAAAAAAGGATTCAAGACAATCTACGCGATTTGCTTGCCTAGATAAGACTATATGTGTGCTGCTATGCATGTTTTAAGGTGAATTATATGGTATTTGACATAAGTAGCCTGTCACGACTAAACGATTTTTACTTGGAGACAAAAGCACTGGGACAAGTGCTTTGTGGATCTGTGAACACCGAAACGAGTTCAAAGTTGGGCAAAACTCTTAAAGTATCAGATGCTGACAACATTGATTTTACTCGGCATTTGCTACATTTAATTTGCAAAAAGACTGTGACTGGGGATGCTGAAAATAGCTCGCAGCTTCAGGAAAACAGGTACACGGATGACGAAATTAGACAAGTATCAGATGATGAGTTAGAGACATTTGCTCAATACTTTATCGCTCATAACGGATGGCTTCTTCACGATTCTAATGGCAATGAACGAAAAGTTAGAACCAATGACGATGGAGAAAGAGTTGTCTCGTACACACCGAAAATCGTTGACATTCCGAAAGTGGATGATGAGTGTTATTCCAAATATTTGGTTAGGTTGTATCGTAAATATTTTGCAGACCAGAAAGATCAACTAAATAGGATGGTAAAAGCTGCAACGGGTATGACCGTCCAGCAATCAGCACTTGCTCGGTTTTCTGAAGTAAACAGGTATATGTCAGAGACCAGTGCCATTGCTGACATGGTAGTTCATGTGAAGCGAGAGCAAGAGATGATGAGGGCAGCTACTTATTCATTTGAAATTGCAACACGCCAAAGTGAGCTAATCACACAAAGTGCCGCACTAGCAAAGACCATTTACCATGATATGGATCTGATTAAGGAATCTGCTCGACAGTGCCTAACTCAGAGTGTGGTTATACCTAATGCTATGATTGCAGAGATAAATAAAAAGCGAGAAGTCGCTGAATTATTAAGAAAACATGAATCAATGTTCCGACTCCCGCAGGCATTCGAGGTTGCTCGTTTTATAGTTACTAACCAACTTGGCGCGGTTGCCAAATTCGCTCAGCAACATGCCCAATTTGTCAATGATCAGCAGATGACACTTAAAGCGATCACAACCCCCTGGCTACATAAAATTGAAGCTACACGATCTGTTACTGCTTTCCTTGAGTTGCAGGGAATCGGTAACGCACTAAAGATGATGAAGGGATTTGATCCTGATTTTACTGTGGCACTTCGACAGGATTTTGGTGACTGGCGAGATAAAATCACTTTCCCGGAGGAGATTTTCACTGATCCTGTCGTTCGGACAGATTTTTATTTAGATCGGGGTTTCAACTCTGCACTCACTGATTTCCCTGAGGCTGCGTTTCACCAGAGTCTTGATCTTGCTGGTCTTGACGACGAGTATATCGATTTGGAGTTCTATGGTTCGATTACTCCTCGATCAAGAGATCCAGAAGAAGAAACTGGTCTGCAAAGAACAAATATGTGTCATGACCATTTGCAGAGGTTTGAGAGGCGGTTACGTCAGTTTATTGATGAAAAAATGACTGAACAATACGGTATTACCTGGCCTAAAAGACGGCTTCCACCTGAGCTTTATGATAAATGGATATCCAAGAAACAGAGAGCCGAAAACAACGGGGAAAATTTAAAAATTATAGAGGCTGCTGATTTCACAGACTATGAAAAGATCATCTGTAGGGAGGATAACTGGAGAGAAGTCTTTGGGCACAAGTTTATGAGAAAAGAAAGTGTCCGTGAATCATTTCAGCGGCTTCAGCCAATTCGTATAGCAACCATGCATGCTCGAATTGTCACAAAAGAAGACGAGCTTTACCTGTATGCAGAGATTTTAAGATTGAGCGGGGCAATCAAGTGATAGTATTTACGGCTATTAGCAATAGATTTGAGACGACCTGATGGAATTCCGCATAGCTGACACATTCACCGACAGCCTCGCCAAACTGACCGGCGACGAGCAGAAGGCTGTAAAGACCACTGCCTTTGACCTGCAACTGAACCCGGCCAATCCGAGCATGAGTTTTCACAAACTTGAAAAAGCCAGGGACAAAAACTTCTGGTCAGTTCGGGCTGGTAGTGATTTGCGGATAATCGTTCACAAGTCAGCGGATAGCCTGCTTCTCTGTTATGTAGACCATCACGATCCCGCCTACCAATGGGGAGAGCGCCGCAAGCTAGAGATCCACCCCAAGACCGGTGCAGCACAGTTGGTGGAGATTCGGGAGACGGTTCAGGAAATCACTATCCCTAGGTATGTGGAAGCCCCACTACTGGTTCAACCCAAACTGCCGTTGTTTGACCATATTGCTGAAGATGCCCTGCTTGGTTATGGCGTACCCAAAGAATGGCTGGATGATGTCCGCATTGCCAATGAAGATACCATCCTTGAACTTGCCGACCATTTACCTGCCGAGGCAGCCGAAGCACTGCTGGAACTGGCGACTGGCGGAAAGCCTCAGCAACCCCAACCAGCAGCTGTAGGTACAAATCCATTTGATCACCCTGATGCTCAGCGCCGTTTCCGCGTGATGAATAACGTGGAAGAACTTGAAAATGCCCTTAATTACCCATGGGAGAAATGGACAGTATTCCTCCATCCAGCACAACGTCAACTGGTAGAGAAAGATTATAGCGGTCCAGCACGGGTATCTGGTTCAGCAGGTACAGGTAAAACTATTGTCGCCCTGCATCGCGCTGTGTATTTGACCCGTAGCAACCCAGATGCACGGGTACTGCTGACCACCTTCTCTGATACTCTGGCAAGTGCATTGCGAACAAAGCTGAAACGATTGATCGGCAGTGAACCCCGTCTTGGTGAACGGATTGATGTCCACTCCATGAATACAATCGGATTACGTCTTTACGAGATGAACTTTGGTCGGGCGCAGGTGGCAACCCGTGAGGTTGTTAGCCAACTCATTTCAAAGGCGGCAGCAACCGTCGAAGCTAACAAGTTCAGTCAGCACTTCCTATGGACTGAATGGGAGCAGGTAGTTGATGCCTGGCAGCTGGATAGCTGGGAGTCGTATCGTGATGTTACCAGGCTGGGACGAAAGAACCGCCTGACAGAACAACAGCGCAAACTGCTTTGGTCTATCTTCGAGCAGGTTCAATCCAGTCTTCAATCGCAGAAAATGATTACGAACGCTGGAATGTTCAGCAGGCTGGCAAATCATCTGACTGAAAGTAAGCAGCATCCATTTGACTTCTGTGTCGTCGATGAGGCCCAGGATATCAATGTTGCCCAGTTACGCTTTCTGGCTGCCCTTGGCAAGGATCGTCCAAACAGCCTGTTCTTTGCCGGAGACCTTGGGCAAAGGATTTTTCAGCAGCCTTTTTCATGGAAGTCTCTCGGTGTTGAATTACGTGGACGATCCAAAACCCTGAAGATCAATTACCGCACTTCCCATCAGATCAGAATGCAAGCAGACCGTCTGTTAGGCCCGGAAATTTCAGATGTTGATGGTAATTCTGAAAACAGGCTTGGAACAACATCGGTCTTTAATGGGCCTATGCCCACCATTGCATCAATGAACACTCCTGAAGATGAGATAAAAGCTGTTGGTAAATGGCTTTCTGATCGAGCCGCTGAGGGTATCAAACCGCACGAGATCGGCATATTTGTCCGGTCTGCAGCACAACTGGATAGAGCATGTACCGCCGTAGAAAAAGCTGGCATTGCATTCAAGGTGCTTGACGAAAAAGTAGAAACCACCGCAGGTCAGGTATCAATAAGTACCATGCATCTTGCCAAAGGGCTGGAGTTCCGGGCTGTAGCTGTTATGGCGTGTGATGATGAAGTCATTCCCCTGCAAGAGCGGATTGAAACAGTAACGGATGATGCAGATTTGCAGGAAGTCTACGATACCGAACGGCATCTGTTGTATGTGGCCTGCACTCGCGCCCGTGATTATCTTTTGGTTACGAGCGGTGATGTACCTTCTGAGTTTTTGGATGATTTGAAAGTGTAGATCTGCAATATGTCGATAAAAGCTGCCATAAAGGGATGGATAGGAGAGGCTCAAGTTACCCTTGCTAAAAAGGTTTTCCTCGATTCCAATGTCTATTTCGATGTCAACAACGTAACTATACCAACGGCAAATGGTACTACCCAAATCGACCATATAATTGCCTCCCAGTACGGAATCTTCGTTGTTGAGACCAAGAACATGGATGGTTGGATATTCGGGGATGCAAAGAACCCGGCATGGACTCAAAGTCTGTTTGGAAAGAAATCTAAATTTCAGAACCCTATTCACCAAAACTACAAACACATCAAGGCGTTGTCTGATTTTTTGGGTATCGAAGAGGAAAAGTTTCACTCGTTGGTATTCTTTGCGTCCGACTGCACCTTTAAAACAGACATGCCGCCAAATGTGATGAATCATGGCTATATTCCGTACATCAAAAGCAAGACGGAGGTCTTCTTTACACCAGTTGAAGTGCAGGAAATCATCTCGGCCATCAAATCCGGAATGAAACCTAAAACGTGGGCGACTCGAAAAGAGCATGTAGCTGGATTGAAAGAACGATTCGACAGCACCACAACCTGTCCAAAGTGCAGTAGTGCATTGATTCTCCGTACAGTGAAGTCTGGAGACAAGGCTGGAAGCCAGTTCTACGGATGTTCTCAGTTTCCAAAATGTAGGTACACCAAACCGGTAGAGTAGTTGAGGAGAGATCATGACCAAAGCAGATATTGCAGAAAAGATCCACATCACCACCGGCTTCTCCAAGAAGGATTCCGCAGCCATGATGGAGTCGGTCTTTGCCATCATGAAGGAATCACTTGAAGCAGGTGAGACCGTCAAGATTTCCGGCTTCGGCAGTTTTGTGGTCAATCAGAAGAACGCCCGCCATGGCCGTAACCCACAGACCGGCGAGGCTATTACTATTGAGGCGCGCAAGGTGCTGACCTTTAAACCCAGCACAATATTGAGGCAGGCAATTAACGATATCGATGATAAGAACGGTGCCAACATGTTGTCCAATCATTAGATACCAGCAAGATAACTTATTTTTTGCATAAAAACATATTAGATGTTATCGTACATAATAGTAGTTGTAAAAGGCAATGTATGGATAACCTGGCACATAAATGTGAAATCTACCTCAACGAAACGTTGGGGCTGACTGTAACTCTCACCGCAGCAACAGCTCGCGCTCACCTGCCTTTCTACCTTCAAAGCGCATTTACGCTGTATGAGCTTCAGCTGCCAGGCCTTGATTGCCTAGTTGCAACTCCCCAAGAGAACACAGAGCATTCCCCAGCAACTATTAAAAAATATTTCAAACAAATACAGGATGTGTGTAGCCAGGAAGTTATCTATCTTACAGATTCGATTTTTCCCCATAATCGTAAACGGTTGGTTGAGCACAGGATTTCGTTTGTAGTACCGGGGAATCAGCTTTACCTGCCTCTATTAGGTGTCGATTTTAGAGAGTATTTCAAGAAGGTACGGGCAAAAGTATCAAAAGTTAGTCCTGCTACTCAGGTTGTTATTTTATTTGTCCTTACAAACGATATAACAGCAACTTATACACCGCTATCGCTTTCACGGCTTCTGGGCTATACGCCGATGACCATGACTCGCGCCTTTGACGAGCTGGAAACGCTGGGGTTTGGTGAAATTTCAAACGTAGGTAAAGAGCGGGTTCTTCGCTTTACTGAAGACAAGCGGATTCTCTGGGAAAAGGTACTGCCAGTTTTGAGGACTCCGATAAAGAGACGGCTTTGGGCAAAACATGATCCTGCAAACAACTGGCACTGCGTACAATCAGGACTGGCAGCCCTGGCCCACTACTCGTTGTTAGCAGAACCAAAACAGCCGGTATTTGCAATGAGCCAGGATAACTGGAAAAAACTGGCAAATCAGGCAGATGTAATTGAGTTGCCTTATGCTGATAATGATACCTGCCAAGTGGAATTATGGAGCTATGACCCATTTCTGCTTGCTCAAAATGATACTGCTGACAGATTTTCCCTCTATCTTTCCTTGAAGGATGACAATGATGAACGTGTAGCTGCGGCTCTGGAAGAGATGATGAAGGGAATGGTATGGTAAAGGGGCTTGGCCTATTTAAAGAGCATTTTACAGCCTTCAACGATCAGTACGTTCTGATTGGCGGCACCGCATGTTCTATACTTTTGGAAGATGCTGATCTTGAATTTAGAGCCACAAAGGACTTGGACATTGTTTTGTGCATTGAAGCTCTGAATGCTGATTTTGTGAAGGCGTTCTGGGATTTTGTCCGGGCTGGACAGTATGCGGTTCAGCAGAAAAGTACGGGTGAAAAACAATTTTACAGATTTAAAAAACCCGAGGACAACAGATATCCATTTATGCTGGAGCTGTTTTCGCGGAAACCGGATCTGTTATCAATAGCCGATGGTGGAGAGCTAACTCCAATTCCGCTGGATGAAGATGTATCCAGTCTGTCAGCCATTCTGCTGAATGACGATTATTACCAATTCATCAAAAGTGGAATTGTCCAGTTTGATGGTTTACCGCTGATACCTGCCGAATATTTGATTCCTTTAAAGGCAATAGCCTGGCTTGATCTCTCTCACCGGAAGTCTGCTGGCGAAGCTATTGATGGTACAGATATCAACAAGCATAAAAATGATATCTTCAGGTTATTTCAGCTGGTAATCCCTTCTCGAAATATTACGCTTCCACCCCAAATTCATACTGATATGCAACGATTCATGCAGCGTATCGAAGCGGAACCTGAGGTAAACACGAAACAGTTAAAAGTTGGAGCAAAGGCGACTGATATCATTGCCGTGCTCAAGAATATCTATTCCTTAGCGTGATGTCGGGTGGTGTCAAGTCCCTATGGAGTAGCTGAAGCTCTCAAAAAATGGTGTTAACAAAATTGAGCCAATATGATTGGTTTGAAAACTAAAGGTGGATAATGTTTGAAACGCAATACAACGAAGAGATGGAAGCTGAGGTGAAGAGGCTTGACGCAAAGCAGAGGGCAATAGCCGCCGGACACCCTGATTGGGATAATGCCTGTAAACTTTGCCAATGCAAATTAGAGGGCATCCAAGACGATATGTGCGCAAAATGTATTACAGGCTGATAGTTGCCTCTTCTTCCCTGGACTGATCATTATAGTCTGCTTCACGGGCTGCCTCTCTCTGAGGTTCAAAATCAGATTCAGGTGCCCTGCTGGCCTCTGCCTTCTGAGATTCCAGAGTTTCTTTCAACTCCGAGATCAGCTCCCTGCTCTCCTCTAGTGTTGAGCTTTTTTCCTGTGGGGCACTTACTGCTTCAAGCAGCTGATCCTTGTTATCCGTAACAATCTCAACACCACTGGTCATCCGGGTGAGGGCAACATAAGCCTTATTTTCACTCAAAAGTTCTGCCGGAGCATCGCTTGGCATGAGTGTTACAACATGGCTGGCTGTAACCCCCTGGCTTTTGTCAATGGTGATTGCCTGGCCGTTGGTGATGAATGCCCCATCCATCTGCTGCTGTACAACATTTCTCTGCTCTGTGCGGATGGTGGCAACACCAACCTTGATATCTTCAATGGTGCCGGTCACGCCGTTTTTAAGGCCGTTCTCCTTGCCGTAGTCACTATTGTCATTTTTCGTCCAGATCACCTTTTCGCCGATTGAGAATGGTGTCTCTGTCTCACGGTACTGACTGAGGCTGTTACCATCTTGCCTGACCATGATTTCATGCTCATTGCCCTGTTTGTCGGCAACAGTGATGCTGTTTCTGCTAGTATCCTGACCAATTATCAGAGCTTCGCTGCCTTTGGCCATCCCGTCCATATCCTTATTCAGGAAAACGGAATTGCCGACTTCGTATGAGACAGCAAGCCGCTTGGCAACTCCCATCAGGTTAACCGGCTGCCTGACATTAAAGCTGTGATCATCCTGGCCGATTCTGCCTTCAACCTTCTCCATAGTGCGGATCTGTTGAATCAGCTCCACCCTGTCCCGGTTGGTCACAGTGACAGCCAAAGCACCATCACCGGCAGCAATGTAGCGCTCTGCTGCCAGATCAATACGATCAGCACTATCTGCAACCTGATGTATGTTGCCACGCTGATCCAGCAAATCAAATGCCTTCGTCATATTGTGATCTTTCAGGGCAGTGGCAACATCTCGCGTATAATCTGTTTTCTGGCGCAAAACTTCATCCATAACAGACGTGGAGACCAGGCCATGCTGTTGAAGATCAATGAACAGCTTCCCGGCTGAGATAGCCATGATCTGCTTCTGGTCACCGACCAGTACCACCTGGGCGTTCTCCGCAACAGCTCGCTCAAGCATCCCATGCATCTGACGACTGCCCACCATACTGGCTTCATCAACCACCCAGAGTTGACGACTGTGGCCGTCCCAGTCAGGCTTGGACTGCAGAAACGAATGAATTGTCTGAGAGCTAATGCCTGATCCCTGCTCAAGCACGGCTGCTGCCTTCCCCTGAAACCCGAAACCTCGGATTGTGATATCGCCACTACTTCCAGCTATACTGGATAAAGCGCTGTTAACTGCTTCAAATGCTGTAGATTTTCCAGCTCCTGCATCGCCTTGTATCAGCATCAGCCTTCCAGTGCCGGAAAGGACATGCTCTATGGCAGCAGACTGGCCTTTTGTGGTTTCAAACCCTTTTCCCTGTTCATACTGTTTAACCGCTGCCTGTGCTTCATCTTTCGTCATCAACGGGTTGAAGTAAGAAGACTGTTCAACTGAGATTCTGGCAACAGTAGCCTCCATCCGCTGCATTTCAGGGGTGGTAAAGGTGTTAGCCCCGACCTCAAGAATGTCCCGCTGCGCTGTTGCCTCCTGAAAAGCTTTTTCAAGCTCTGTCCTGGTCATATCACCAACAGAAATACGCACTGCCGTTGACAGAATGTCATGGCGACTGACAACACTTTCCCTTTCAACCAGGTCTGAGACTGCCATTTTGATATACTCACCAGCTGCCAGCCGTTCCTGTTGCTGTGCAACTCCTGCTGACTGGGCTGCTGCGATGACCGCCTCAGAGGTTGTACCTATCCCCTGTAATTGGAGATCATGACTGCGGATCATTTCATGCTGAGAAAGATCCTTGTCTTTGGCGGACTTGGTCTGTAGCTGTACTAGTTCATTGACGTCCCGCTCAGACAGGGTGGGAAGTCGATCACGGATGGAGTTGGCCAGATCACCGGATTTATCAATTGCTGCATGGCGCTTACTGAACAGATCCCGCACCTCTGCAGAAACACCGCTGATCTCTGGTACTACGGCCATGCCTTTGTCCATGCGTAGGTCTACGCCGTACCCATGTTCTCTGGCAACTGCGGCGATGTTACTGTATAGCTCCTGCCTGATTTCAGTCTGGGCCTTGAATAGTGGATGGTTTTCAAGGGTGGAGTGGGTGCCGTCTGGACGTTCCACCACATTCATGATCAGCAGATGGCCATGAATGTGGGCGTCACCGGCTCTACTGGTGGAGTGGAAATACAAGCTACCGACCATTTTTCCGTCCACCATCTCGGTCTTGCCATCTATGGTTTGACGACCATAAACGTTTTGCTCGACAAAACTGGCTGTATCTACAAAAGCCTGTTTCAACCCCTCACGAAACTGATCATCATATAGGGCCACAATGCTGAAGGATTTTGGCAGCGCCAACGGTATATCGGTAGCAGCATTTTTGCCATGATCCGACTCACGCCCGGCCAGCCGCTGACTGCCATCAGGTGAGAGCCCGCGTAGCAGGAGACTGGATGCCTCAAAATCAACAGCCCCTTTCAGGCCGAGATTTTCAGCACCTTGGCCAACCCAAAGGTGCTCGTTCAAGCTAAACACAGGATCTGCCTGGTAGTAGTATTCTTCAGCCTTGTCGGCCCCTATTTTCATTGGTACCATCTGGTTATACCTCATCTACATCAACGTATTCTTCTTGAACAGTGCCTTATTGTTACCGGTCTTCTTGGCCGGAGCAGTGCCCTCACCATAATGCTCAAACTCTTCTCGCAGAGCTGCCAGTGACATCTCCGGGTGTGGCAGATGCGCTGGTATCAATTCCGGCCACTCCTTGTAATCAATGCTGGTCTTGGTCACAGGATACCCGGATGACTGCACATAGAAATGTAGTGCTGGCAGGTTTTTAATCTCATCCGGCAGAATAAGAACATCTTCCGCTGTTTCCGACATCCTGGTAACGCCGCCTCTGGTTGAATTGATCGGTGTGGACAGATTCTCACGGGCACGTTCGATTTCACGCCGCCCCATTGCCTTTGACAGCTCTTCCAGGGTCTGTTCATCCTCATTCCTGAAGACCAGCTTGGTGGCAAAGCCGTTCATCAGAGCTTTCCGCTGTTCTGGTCCATAAAGCAGATCAAGCTGCGGATAGGATTGGGTGCCGGCAACAATGGCAGCCCCCTTGGAACGTCCGAGGTTCGCCAATTGAGACAATCCTGGGATCTTACCCAGTGCTGCCAACTCATCCAACCCGTACCAGATACGTCTGCTACTATCATTGGGGAGCGAAAGGTGATGGACAATCAGGAGGTCAACAAATACCGAATAGAGCGGGCCAAGCTGCCGCTGCAACTTGGGAGTGGCTGGCAGATAAATTCTGCCACTGCCGGACTTGACCCATTCGGTAATGGAAAAGCCATCTCCAAGGTGTTTCAAAAGCTGCAATGGTCTGGTGTAAAGGCAGACGGTAATGAAGAAGGAATTGGCTGGAGATGACCCTGGTTCTGCCAGCAGGCCGGCGGCCTGTTCGGCACCGGGCGTGTGCCGCAAGCAGTCCCGCATTCCCTGGGCGTCATACGAAAAAACTTCACAAACCGAACGGTTGCTACGATGGCCTGTCAGGTAGCAATACTTGAGAAGGCCTGAAATAATCATCTTGGCCCCGCCGCCCCATACCTTGGTCTTTTCGTTTGAATCATCCACAAGTGACTCGGCAATAATGTCAAAATCACTCAGATCTGTGATATCAGACATTAACGACCATCCGACCGTTCGTGCGTCAGCCGGACAGAAGATCACATCACCTGTCCTCCAGTGAGTGGCAATAAAGTCATCCCCTTTTGCCGTGAAAATGACGCCACGCTCATCTCTTTCTACGACGGTATCCAAGATACGATTTTGTAGCTGGGTTTTACCCACCCCCAGCATGCCGACGGCAAATAGCCCGCGTACCTCTGTAGCTCGTGGAAGTCGGACTTCCCCTAACATTATTTGTCCATCACCCTCTGTCTTGATAAGACAGCGATTCAACTCTTTCGGAATCACCAGTTGAGAACCACGCCGGTGACGATCTTCTGTTTGGGATACAGCCTCTTTCCTCCCCCACCAGAATCCAAATACAAGGATGGCAACGCCACTACCAAGAGCTTCATATCCCGCTTTCTTTAGGGCAAACAAAATTGTTGTATAAAGATCATGATATGCCACCGTTTGGCTGACCACTGCTGAACGGTAATTGTCTTCCAAAAGCCAAGACCAAGGTTGCCCAGTCCAGACCGTAAATTCGTACAATGATGCCCTGACAAAAAACTCGGCTATGCCTCCACCCTTCATCACGGGATAAGCTCGCCATGCAAAAACAATAATGGCAACCACTAACGCGATATACAGCCAGAACTTGACCGCAAAAATGAATTGATTAAGCCTATTGAAAAGCGATGCTGTACCCGAAAATCTGGAACGTTCGATGCTCATTTGATGTTCTCCTTGTTCTGCTTCCATGACATGTACTCATCCTTGGCCAGCTCAAAAAGCCCGGCCTGTTTTGCCAAGACTCCTGAAGATATGGTTCCTTGGATGACATACTCTTCAAGTCGGTTGATCCTGCTGATTAAAGGTGTGAACTTTGCCAGCTCGCTCAGCAAATCAAGGGATTGCTTCTGGAGAGACACTATTTCCTGTAGAAGCATACGACTGGTGTCTAAAACAGCCGTTGTTTCTGTATGTTCTAATGCCAATTTGATCGATCTGCGGGCGGCTTCTGCCCTGTTACATTTCCAGATATTTGCGAGGGTATTCAGGGCGCTATCCTCAACGGTTGAAACCTTGCAACTGAATGTTTCCATAACGGCTAATCCTCCGGTGTACTTAAAAACATCTGAAAGTTTATGTGGTTACGCCCCTTTCAAAGCACCTGCGGTATACTTGTGGTATACCGATAAACATCGTTATTTCAGCCTGTTTGGGGATTCAGTGGCAATCCACATTGCGTGGAGTGCCATGAAAAAACGTCCGCCTTTATGCCTTTTGAATCCAATGCGGTTCCGACACTTTTTTGCCGACAATCCGTTCCAATTCTTCAGACAGTGATTCCCACGTTGAAGGCCAATCAGTTTGGATTTCGCGTCGAAAAATCTCGCCGATTTGGACCAGCTGATGCTGGTGCAATTCGGCCTCCTTTTTTCTTGCCAGCCGGATTAGTTCGCGCCCTTTTGCAGCGATCTGATCCGGCGTCATGGTTTCAATTTTTTTACCCATTTCGGTGTGCCTCCCAGATAGTTGTTTTGAATCGTTGGCATTTACGTTTACATCGAGCAGAAACTCAGCTTTATCGACTGAAAGCTAGATACAACAACAAGGTGAGAACTGATAAAGCTCCACTGAAAAAAATAAGATAGGGCAACACCATTCTCAGGAATATAAGCTTGACCAACCAATACACCCCCTTATGGTGAGGGTTGTACTGCCAGGCAGCTTTCCAGATGCTGTGTTGACATGGCGTTTCCCAGAATCTAACTTCCTCAGCTCCCAAGGCGGCAAAATAGTGTGTAGTGTCATGGCTGAAAACTGCTTTGCAAATTCGGAAGATATTCATGGTTTAATCCCCCGACGTTCCAATTCAAGAAGAAGATGATCTGTGCTGATCTGTGCCAATAGTTCATGTACAGGTGCCGGTGATGTGGAAGGCTCTTCAGATATTGACTCATGTTTCTGAATCCATGCTTTATGCGCCTGGGCCATTGTGCATTTTTCAACTTTTCCGTCCTCCTGAACGATGCCCCAGTAACTCTTGGTCTGACTGCGACTTGGCCCTTTCTGCCCCCAGCGGATGATATCACCAGGTGTGGCCATGATTTCTGCATCTCCACCATCTTCGTCACCTTGGTACCTCCCCCAGCTGACGATTGCCGACTTACCTGATGGCCACTCAACAACCTTTGAAATCCAAGGCCTATGAAATCGATATTTGTTGTAACTGTCGAAATTAATCGCTATCAGCATTTGTTTCCCTCCATTGATTTGTTCCTTTATTTTTCATTGTGAACCGTTTTTCAGAAAACTTTTACTGACCCCAAAAAATTTTTCAGATTTTTTTATTCTTGCCCTGGAGTAACATATAGGTTACCATTTAGGCATGAGCTATCGTGTACTTGAATTACTGTTAGAAGATGGCAGCAGCCCTTATGAGGAGTGGTTTTTAACCCTTGATCCGCAGGCTGCTGCGAAAGTCGCTGTGGCAAAAGTTCGGATGGAACTGGGGAACCTTTCCAATGTGAAGTGGTTCTCTGGCATTGGTGAGTACAAGATAGACTGGGGGCCGGGATACCGTATCTATCTTGCCAAGGACGGTACCCGGATCATTATTTTGCTTGGCGGTGGCACAAAAAAGGGGCAACGAAGAGATATTGAACGGGCTCTGGAGATTTGGGAGTCATACAAGAGGAATAAATCCGGAGAGAAGGTGTAATATGGCATCTACAAGAGATTATAAACAGACAGTTGTGGCAAGGGTGCAGAAAGATCCTGCTTTTGCCCAGGCGCTACTGGATGAAGCGCTTACCCTGTTCGTTAATGGTGAGCCTGATTCTGCCAAGCTGATTTTGCGCGACCTGGTGAATGCGACGGTTGGCTTTGAGCAACTTGCTCAGGTCGTGCACAAGCCAAGCAAGAGCTTGCACCGTATGCTCTCAGTTTCTGGAAACCCTACCATGGAGAATCTGTCCAAGATTCTTCTGGCAATCAAAGAATCTCTCCATGTAGAAATTCGTACTTCCGTTGTTTCGGTCGTCTGATGGTCTTGCGCGACGATGCGCCCAAGAGGCGCGCTCGTCGTCGCGCGGTTTTGGTTTTCCACAGGGGTTGGCTTCAAACTACAGGTTTCTTCAGCTACAGAGAGTTTTTAACTACAGGGGGCAGCCGCAAACCCAATATCTGATTGGATTTCAGCAGGGGTAGCGCGAGTTAATCATCGCATTTTTTACCTGAGGTGCGAGTTGTTCATCGCTCATTACGTTTGATAGGCGCGAGTTAATCATCGCGGATAAATTCAATTTTAAACAAGCTTATCAACGTCTTGTAATATGCGTTCGTGATGGTAAAAGTATCAGCCCCTCGTCTGACAAGTGATAGTTCGCATCAGGATAGATATATCTTACCCTCTGCAATCCTTTTTTGAAGTTATGACGAAAATCTCTAGTACGTGCATAATCAGCCCCAAACTGTATTTCAAGCAGTTTCCATGGTATTTTAGTAGACTTTCTCAAATAGCTGTATCTATAGGACAGCCATGAGTAGATATCGATTGCCATCGGCGATGTTTTTAAAGCTACGTATGCACGAAGATCCAGTGGTACAGGATATTCGATGAGTTCTTCAAAAAACGTCTGTGATAGTGTTACTGATGCATTCCATGTATTTTCTGACGAGTCATCAACAAAGCCAGTCCACAAACTGTATTCATCTGCTACGATAAGGTTTTTAGAGTGTGATTCTGTGTCATTACAGTATCTTATTGACATTGCAGAAGAGAACAAGCGTGCTGTCTGATCTTTCAATCTGGTTATATCACCTCTTGGTCCACCAGACCGCAATAGTTCGAAATTTTTTAAAAAAACTGAAAGTTTATCCCCAAGAAATATATGACGGCTGTTTGTAATAACGGCTTCCCTGCCAACCCAGGCCAATAGCAGCCGAGGAATTGTGCCATAAGGCAATCCTAACTCAGGTAAAATGGCTGTTATTGTTAAAGTCAGATTACCATTAGTTCGACTGAATGTTGATGATTTCTGCTCGCGATGAGGTAAAGTTGCCTGGACAAGACCTCGTGCTATGTAACCTATACTGTGAGCTTCTTTTGCAGGTAACTGTAGTATGGCATCAGCAGCATCAAGAAATTTTACGATGCGTGGCTTAATCATGCCGTCAGAGACTCAAGTTGGTTCTTCAGCCACTTAATCGCTCGATGCAACTGAGTTTGCGTGATACCTGCCATACGAGCTGCGTCAGCATGGTTACTTGCTTTGCCTGTTGCCAAGAGGCTTATAGCAGCTGCCTGCTTAGGTTTAAGACACCTGTTTGCCAGGGTTATCGCGAGATTAAGCTCCTCAGATGCTATTAGGCGCGACTCTGGATCATCCGCAGAAAACGCAACTTCCTTAAAATATTCAAAGAGTGCTGCATCTGTGAATCGGCATGCAATATTGACCCACTTTCGGGTGTAATCGGCGTCCAAAATTGACCCACCTCAGCACCTCCTCCATTCTCTTTGGCATCATCCAGAGAGAGGAGTTTTGAAAGGAGATGCTGAT
>Ga0209467_1001907_pt1 | contig 16180 bp, 16 predicted proteins | sample Higcelwee11metaG_FD_187175 | JGI IMG/M metagenome (GOLD analysis project Ga0209467, IMG submission 187175) | Freshwater pond sediment microbial communities from the University of Edinburgh, under environmental carbon perturbations - High... | ecosystem: Environmental > Aquatic > Freshwater >...
GCGCGCCTTTCCCGTCAGCCGCGTGCTCATCGAATGCCTGCTGCAGACGCTCATCTATCCCATCATGTGGTATCTGGCCGAAAATCTGTTCCCGGAGCGGTTGAAGCGCCATGAAGAACCTGCTTAGCGCCTCGACCCAGAATATGCCGCGTTTCGGCCCCGCCCTGCTCCAGTTCCTGGTGCTCGGGCTGTTTCTGCTGTTCGCCGTGCGCCTGTGGTACCTGCAGATCCACCTGGGTCCGGTGTTCACCGAAAAAAGCCGCAACAACCAGCTGCGCATCGAATACCTCTTTGCGCCGCGCGGATTCCTGCGCGACCGCAACGGCGAGCTGCTGGCCGTCAACGAGCCCGCCTTCGCCCTCGGCCTTGTGCGCGAGGACTGCGAGGACATCCCCGCGACCCTGGCCAAGGTGGCCGAACTCACCGGCATCCCCGAGGAGCGGCTCAAAGAGATTTACGCCCGCAACAAGCCCAAGGTGAAAAGCTTCGAGCCCCTTGTGCTGGTGCCGGACATGAACTTTGAGACCATCGCCAAGCTTGAGGGCGTGGCCGTGCGCTGGCCTGGGCTTGAGATTCTTGCCCGCACGCGGCGCAAATACAACTATGGGCACCTGCTTTCGCACGTGCTGGGCTACGTGAGCGAGGCCAACGAGGCCGAGATGCAGGCCGACCCGACCTTGTCCCTGGGCGACTTCGTGGGCAAGCAGGGGCTGGAGAACCGGCTGGACTCGCGCCTGCGCGGGGCCAAGGGCAAGCGTCTCATAGAGGTGGACGTCACCGGGCGCAGGCTCTCCGAGGAACAGCAAGGCGAGCCCAAGGCAGGCGAGGAAATCTTCCTCTCCCTGGACCTGGGCCTGCAGCAGCTGGGCCACAGGCTTCTGGAAGGCAAAAGCGGCGCGGTGGTCGTCATGGACCCGGATTCCGGAGAGGTGCACGCCCTGGTGAGCGAGCCGAGCTACGACTCCAACATGTTCACCAACGGACTCTCCAGCGCCCAGTGGGCCGCCCTGCGCGACGACCCCCTGCACCCGCTGCAGAACCGCGCCACGCAAAGCGTGTATCCGCCGGGCTCGGTGTTCAAGCTGGTCACGGCCGCAGCGGGGCTGCACGAAGGCCTCATCGACCCGAGCGAGACCGTGAACTGCTCCGGCGAACTGGCCCTGGGCAACCACGTGTTCCGCTGCTGGAAGCATTCCGGCCACGGCTCCGTGAATTTGCAGCGCGCCCTGGTGGAGTCCTGCGACGTCTATTTCTACAAGCTCGGCATGAAGCTCGGCGTGGACCGCCTGAGCGCCTTCGCCAAGGCCGCGGGCTTCGGCGCGCCCACAGGCATAGACCTGCCCCACGAGAAGGGCGGGCTCATCGCCTCCAAGGATTGGAAGCTCAAGCGCTTCGGCGTGCGCTGGACCAAGGGCGAGGACCTGAACATGGCCATCGGCCAGGGCTACACCGTGGTTTCGCCGCTGCAGGTGGCGCGCTACATCTCCGCCCTGCTCAACGGCGGCAAACTGCTCAAGCCCACGCTCATCAAGGGCGAGCCCACCCAGGTGATGAGCCAGCTGCCCCTCACCCTGGACCAGGCCGCCATCATCAAGCGCGACATGGTCTCCACGGTCGAGGATCCGCGCGGCACCTGCCGCAGAATCCTCACCCCCGGCGTCATGGTTGGCGCCAAAACGGGCAGCGCCCAGGTTGTGCGCCTGACAGAGGAATTGCGGCGCATGGGCGACGGCGTTCCCTACAAATACCGCGACCACGCCTGGATGGCCGGCTTCGGCGAGCAGGGCGGCAAACGCTATGTTATTGTGGCCATGATGGAGCACGGCATGCACGGCACCGCTGCGGGCCCCATCGTCAAGGCCATGATCGACGCCCTGTTCATGGGCAAGCGCGAGCTGCCGCCCAAGGACCTGGAAGGGGCGGAGCGCCCCGCCGGACCGGCCAGGCTCGACACCATCGAACCGCAGTTCCCGGAAGCACCGGTTGTGGAACCGCCGCAGGAGGCGACCGAGCAATGAGCCCCATCGACAGGCGGATGTTCTACCATGTGAACTGGCGGCTGGTGGGCGTGCTGGCCGCGCTCTTCGCCATCGGGGTTTTGAACCTCTACTCCGCCAGCGGCGTGCGCCTGGGCGACGGCGTGCAGGTGGAGAACTTCTATCAGAAGCAGCTCATTTGGGGCGCCATAGGCCTGGCGGGCATGGCCGCGTTCATGACCTTCGATTACCGCAGGCTGCACGCCGTGGCCTGGCCCCTGTACATTGTCACATTGGTGCTGCTGCTGGCCGTGCCCGTGCTGGGCAAGACGGTGCTCGGCGCCAGGCGCTGGCTCGACTTCGGCGTCTTCAGCTTCCAGCCCAGCGAACTCGCCAAATTCACGGTGCTGCTTCTGGGCGCGCGGCTGCTTTCCGGCAGCTCGGAGCGCCTGGACCTGAAGGAGCTTGGCACGGTGCTCGGCCTGGGCGCGCTGCCCGCCCTGCTCATCATCAAGCAGCCGGACCTGGGCACGGGCATGCTGGTGTTCCTGCTCCTCGGCGGGCTCATTCTGTACCGGGGCATCGTTCCCTGGCTGTTCCGCACCCTGTGCGTGCTGGTGCCAACCGTCACCCCGCTGTTCTGGTTCGTCCTGAAAGACTACCAGAAACGGCGCATTCTGGCCTTCCTCGACCCCGCCACCGATCCCCTCGGCTCCGGCTACCACATCCTGCAATCGGAAATAGCCGTGGGCTCGGGCCGCCTCTTCGGCAAGGGCTTCCTCGCCGGCACGCAAAGCCAGCTGCGCTTCCTGCCGGAGAAGCACACAGACTTCGCCGTGGCGGTTTTTGGCGAGGAATGGGGCTTCTTCGGCATGATCGTGCTGCTCTCCCTGTTCTGCGCCTACCTGTACCAGATCGCCGTGGTCGCCCGCGACGCCAAGGACCCCTACGGCAGCTTTCTGGCCGCAGGCGTGTTCTTCTACTTCTTCTGGCAGATCCTCATCAACATGGGCATGGTCATGGGCCTCATGCCCGTGGTCGGCGTGCCCCTGCCCTTTGTCAGCTATGGCGGCAGCGCCACGCTGGTCAACTTCAGCCTTGTCGGCCTTGTGCTCAACGTCTCCATGCGCCGCTACCTGTTCAAGCAGACGTAGATTCTTCGGCACGCGGAACGGCTCCATGCGCTTCAAGCGGGCCATGGCACAGTTTTCACAAGCTCGCGCCGCCCGGTGTGAATTTGCGCGAGCGGCCCGCAAACGCTTGCGGCCCAAGGCATGAAAGGCTCTAAGGAGCCGGGAAAAACGAAAAAAGGCTTTGACAGGGTCAAATTGTTGGTGTAGGTCCCCGGTGACTTTGGACCAAATTTCACAATCCCAAATCCAAAGCGCTGGGGGCCGCAATGATTGATATTGACAGTACCTTTTTCATTCAGCTCATCAATTTTCTTCTTACGGTGGTGTTCCTGAACATCCTCCTGATCAAGCCCATTCGGGACAAGATCAAGGAGCGCAACACTCTCATGGCGGACCAGCTGTCCACCATCGAGAACTTCACTGCCAATGCCGACGAGAAGCTGAAGGGCTACGAGCAGGCTTTGGACTCCGCCCGCCAGCAGGGCCTCGAACTGCGCAAGAGCATGCGCGCCGAGGGTTCTGGCGAAGAGCAGCAGATCATGTCTGCTGTCGGCAAGGAAGTGGCTGCGACCATGAAGGCCGCTCAGGAAGCAATCGCCGCGCAGGTGGCCGGGGCCAAGAGCGCCCTCGGCGCCGACGTGGAGAAATTCGCGCTGAAGGCCACCGCCAAGATCCTTGGCCAAGCCTAAGCCGACAGGAAGAAGGAGGGGGAACATTTTGAAAGTTGCACGGCATACAGTACTGACCCTGATTGGCGTCCTGGCGTTCACCGCGCTGGCTTACGCCAACGGGGGCGAAGGCGCCGAACCCGAAGGATTGCCCTGGGCCAACTTCGGCTTCCGCATCCTGAACTTCGTCATCTTCATCTTCCTGTTGTACAAGTTCGCCGGGGCCAAGGCCGTGGCGTTCTTCGGCGGCCGCCGCACCCAGATCAAGAAAGAGCTTGAGGATCTGGAAACCCGCAAGGCCGATGCCGACAAGCGGCTCAAGGAAGTCGAGAACGGCATCCGCAACCTGGAGCAGGAAAAGGCCGCCATTCTGGCCGAAGCCAAGACCCAGGGCGAAGCCATCAAGGTCGCCATCATCGAGAAGGCCCACAAGGACGCCGAGGCCATGCGCGCTCAGGCCGTCACCAGCGCCGAGAACGAGGCGCGGGCCGCTTTTGACCGTGTGCGCGGCGAAGTCGCCGACCAGGTCATCGACCAAGCCACGAAAATCGTCCGCGAGAAGCTCACCGCTCAGGATCATGAGCGCCTCGTTGATGAATACTTAACAAAGGTGGTGCTCAATTGAGCGGGAACATCGTCGCGCGCAGGTACGCCAAGGCGCTGTTCACCGTAGGACAGAAGCACGGCGCGGCCGAGCTTGAGACTTACGGCAAACAGCTCGCCGAGTTGGCTGGGGCATTGGCGGAGTCGCCGGAGGCCATGCGGTTTTTCCGCAACCCGGTCTTCAGCGTCGAGGAGAAGAAGGTCGTTCTCATGCAGATCACGGAGAAGCTTGGGGTCAGCAAGCCCATCGCCAACTTCGTGAACCTGCTGGCGGACAAGACCCGTCTCGTCTCCATCCCCGAGATCGCCGCGGACTTCAAGGCCATGCTCGATGAGCTGAATGGCATTGTCTCCGGCAAGCTCGTCACCGCCGTATCGCTTTCCGATACCAGGAAGGTTGAATTGAAAGAACGGCTTGAGAAGCAGACCGGCAAGAAGCTGGTGCTCGATTTCGCCACCGACGCCGAGATTTTGGGCGGCGTGGTGCTGCAGATCGGCGACAGCGTCCTCGACGCCAGTCTGCGCGCTCAGCTGAACATTTTGAAAGAAACCATCAAGAGGGGTGAGTAGGGCCATGCAGATCAAAGCGGAAGAAATCAGCAAAATCATTGAGGGACAAATCGAGAATTACGAGTCCCGCGTGGAAATGAGCGAGACCGGCACCGTTTTGTACGTCGGTGACGGTATTGCCCGCGTGCATGGCGTGAAGAACGCCATGGCCATGGAGCTCCTTGAGTTCCCCGGCGGCCTCATGGGCATGGTGCTCAACCTCGAAGAGGACAACGTCGGCGTCGCGCTCCTCGGCGAGTGCAACGAAATCAAAGAGGGCGACCCGGTCAAGCGCACCGGCAAGATCTTCTCCGTGCCCGTTGGCGATGCCGTTATCGGCCGCGTCATCGACCCCCTGGGCCAGCCCATCGACGGCCTGGGCCCCATCGCCGCCACCGAGACCCGTCCGGTCGAGTTGAAGGCCCCCGGCATCATCGCGCGTAAGTCGGTCCATGAGCCCATGGGCACCGGCCTCAAGGCCATCGACGCCATGACCCCGGTTGGCCGCGGCCAGCGCGAACTGGTCATCGGCGACCGTCAGGTTGGCAAGACTGCGGTCTGCATCGACGCCATCCTCGCCCAGAAGGGCGGCGACGTGAAGTGCTTCTACGTGGCCATCGGCCAGAAGAAGTCCACCGTCGCTCTCGTGGCCGACACCCTGCGTCGCTACGGCGGAATGGAATACACCACCATCATCTCCGCCACGGCTTCCGAGCCCGCGCCCCTGCAGTTCATCTCGGCGTACTCCGGCTGCACCATGGCCGAGTACTACCGCGACTCGGGCAAGCACGCGCTCATCATTTACGACGACCTGTCCAAGCAGGCTGTCGCTTACCGCCAGATGTCGCTCCTGCTTCGCCGTCCCCCGGGACGTGAAGCGTTCCCCGGCGACGTGTTCTACCTGCACTCCCGCCTGCTGGAACGCGCCTGCAAGGTGAACGACGGCCTCGGCGCCGGTTCGCTGACCGCCCTGCCCATCATTGAGACCCAGGCCGGCGACGTGTCCGCGTACATCCCGACCAACGTCATCTCCATCACCGACGGCCAGGTGTACCTGGAGCCCGCGCTGTTCAACGCCGGCATCCGCCCGGCCATCAACGTCGGCCTCTCGGTCTCCCGCGTGGGCGGCGCCGCCCAGATCAAGGCCATGAAGCAGGTGGCCGGCACGCTGCGCCTCGACCTCGCCCAGTACCGCGAGCTGGCCGCGTTCGCGCAGTTCGGCTCCGACCTGGACAAGGCCACCCAGGCCAAGCTCAACCGCGGCGCCCGCCTGGTGGAGCTGTTGAAGCAGCCCCAGTACCAGCCCATGAGCGCCCAGGAGCAGGTCGCCAGCCTCTACGCCGGCACCCGCGGCTACATGGACGACGTGCCGTTGGACGCCGTGCGCAAGTTCGAGACCGAGATGATCGAGTTCATGCGCAACTCCAAGGCCGACGTCCTGAAGGACATCGCCGAGAAGAAGCAGCTGGACGCCGACATCGAGGGGCGTCTGAAGGCCGCCATCGAAGAGTTCAAGAAGGGCTTCCGCGCCTAACCGGCGCAGGAGGGTGCGATGGCTTCCCTGAGGGATGTCAAAACGAAAATAGGCGCGGTCAAGAAGACCAAGCAGATCACCAAGGCCATGAACATGGTGGCCTCGGCGAAGCTGCGCAACGCGCAGAGCCGCATCGAGCGGTTCAAGCCGTATGCGCAGAAGTTCTATGAGATGCTGGGCGATCTTGCCGCCGGGGCGGACGAGTCGGTCCATCCGCTCCTGGCCAAGCGCGAGGAAAAAAAGACCGTGGGCATCGTCCTTGTGACCTCTGACCGCGGCCTGTGCGGCAGCTTCAACGCCAACCTCATCAAGGCCGCCCTCAAGACGGCCCGCGAGAAGAAGGCCGAGGGCCTGGGCGTGAAGTTCTACTGCGTGGGCAAAAAAGGCCGCGACGCCATCCGCAAGGCCGAGTACGAGATCGTGGTGCAGTACCGCGACGTGATGAACAGCTTCGACTTCACGCTGGCCAGCAAGCTCGGGCAGGAGCTCATCAACTCCTTCCTGGACAACACGCTGGACGAGGTGCTGGTCATTTACGGCGAGTTCATCAGCATGGGCCGCCAGGTGCCGGTGGTGCAGGGCGTCCTGCCCATCAGCGGCGCCCCGGGCGAGGCCAAGGGCTCGGGCAAGGAGTACATCTACGAGCCGTCCGTCGAGGGCCTGCTCGCCGAGCTCCTGCCCCGCTTCGTCAAGGTGCAGGTGTACCGCGGCATGCTCGACACGTCCGCCAGCGAACATGCCGCGCGCATGAGCGCCATGGACAACGCCACCAGGGCGTGTGACGACATGATCGGCAGCCTGACCCTGCTCTTCAACAAGACCCGGCAGGCGTCCATCACCAGAGACCTTATGGATATCGTCGGCGGCGCTGAGGCGCTGAAAGGCTAAAAGGGGGCCAAACAAATGAGTGCTGTCATTGGAAAAATCGTGCAGGTCATCGGCGCCGTCGTTGACGTCGAGTTCCCCGAGGGGCACCTGCCGCACATTCTCACCGCGCTTGAGATCACGAATCCGAACAACACGGACGCGCCGGACCTGATCTGCGAAGTGGCCCAGCACCTGGGCAACAACGTGGTCCGCACCATCGCCATGGACGCCACCGAAGGGCTGGTCCGCGGCATGGGCGTCACCGACACCGGCAAGCCCATCATGGTGCCCGTGGGCGCCGGCGCGCTGGGCCGCATCCTGAACGTCGTCGGCCGTCCCGTGGACGAGCTCGGCCCGGTGAAGAGCGACAAGCTGTTGTCCATCCACCGCGCGGCCCCGCCCTTCGTGGACCAGAACACCAAGGTCGAGGTGCTGGAGACCGGCATCAAGGTCGTGGACCTCCTGATCCCCTTCCCCAAGGGCGGCAAGATGGGCCTGTTCGGCGGCGCCGGCGTGGGCAAGACCGTCATCCTCATGGAGATGATCAACAACATCGCCAAGCACCACGGCGGCCTGTCCGTGTTCGCGGGCGTGGGCGAGCGCACCCGCGAGGGCAACGACCTCTACCACGAGTTCAAGGACGCCGGCATTCTGGACAAAGCGGCCCTGGTGTACGGCCAGATGAACGAGCCTCCGGGAGCCCGCGCCCGCGTCGCCCTCACCGGCCTCACCGTGGCGGAGAACTTCCGCGACGCCGACGGCCAGGACGTGCTCCTGTTCATCGACAACATCTTCCGCTTCACCCAGGCCGGCTCGGAAGTGTCGGCGCTGCTCGGCCGCATGCCGTCGGCGGTGGGCTACCAGCCCACGCTGGGCACCGACCTCGGCGAACTGCAGGAGCGCATCACCTCCACCACCAAGGGGTCCATCACCTCGGTGCAGGCCGTGTACGTGCCCGCCGACGACCTGACCGACCCCGCCCCGGCCACCACGTTCTCGCACCTGGACGGCACCCTCGTGCTTTCCCGCCAGATCGCGGAGCTGGGCATCTACCCCGCGGTGGACCCGCTGGACTCCACCAGCCGCATCCTGGACCCGCTGGTCCTGGGCGTGGAGCACTACGGCACCGCCCGCAAGGTGCAGATGATCCTCCAGAAGTACAAGGAACTCCAGGACATCATCGCGATCCTGGGCATGGACGAGCTCTCCGACGAGGACAAGCTCCTGGTCGGCCGCGCCCGCCGCATCCAGCGCTTCCTGTCCCAGCCGTTCCACGTGGCCGAGGCCTTCACCGGCAAGCCCGGCCGCTACGTCAAGCTTGAGGAGACCATCAAGGGCTTCAAGGAAATCATCGAAGGCAAGCACGACGAAATCCCGGAAAGCGCCTTCTACATGGTGGGCGACATCAACGAGGCCATTGAGAAGGCCAAGCAGGGATAGGTGGACGCCATGTCCAAAAAGCTCTTGCTCGAAATCGTGACGCCCGACCGCAAGGTCCTCTCGCAGGACGTTGACTATGTCGGCGCGCCCGGAGCCATGGGCGAGTTCGGCGTGCTGCCGAACCACATCCCCTTCCTCTCGGCGCTGGGCATCGGCAACCTGTACTACAAGGACGGCGGCAAGACGCACTACGTCTTCGTCTCCGGCGGGTTCGCCGAAGTCAATCCGGACAAGGTCACCATCCTGGCCGAGGCCGCGGAAAAGGCTGCGGACATCGACCTGGAGCGCGCCCGCAAGGCGCAGGATCGCGCCACGCAGAGGCTGCAGCGCGCCCAGGAGAAGATCGACTACGCGCGTGCCCAGGCCGCGCTGCGCCGGTCCCTGGCCCGCCTGAACTGCCGCAACTCCGGCGAGAAGGCCGGAACCTGCTAGGCGCCCGCACGCTCCCAACAACCAGCAAGGCAGGCCGGAACCCTCCGGCCTGCCTTTTCTTTTGTCCTGAAAAGTGCCAAACTGCCCCTCTCCGCCACACCGATTCACAGGAGCAGCCATGTCCAGAGAGCACACCGCCGCCGTCATCCTTGCCGCGGGCAAGGGCACGCGCATGCATTCGGACAGGCCCAAGGTTCTGCAGACCCTGCTGGGCGAGACCATGCTCGGCTGCGTGGCCCGCGTGGCCGCCCAGGCCGCGGCGCATGTCATCACCGTGGTGGGCCACGGCGCGGAGCTCGTGGTCCGGGCCCACCCGGAGCTGGCGGACGGCTTCGTGGTCCAGGCCGAGCAGAAGGGCACGGGCCACGCGCTGCAGACCGCCTGGGAGGCCGTGCGCAAGACCGGCGCCACACACTGCCTGGTCCTCAACGGCGACACCCCGCTCGTGGTCCCGGACGCGCTTGACGAACTCATGAACTCCGCGGCCGAGGGCGCGGACCTGGCCTTTCTGACCGCCGTGCTGCCCGACGCCGGGGCCTTCGGCCGCGTGCTGCGCAACGCGGACGGCCAGGCGCGCGGCATCGTGGAGGCCAAGGACTTCGACCCGGCCAAACACGGGGCCGACACCGGCGAGGTCAACACCGGCCTGTTCTGCCTCTCGGTCAGCGCCATCGAGAACATCCTCTTTTCGCTCACCAGCGCCAACCGCGCCGGGGAATACTACATCACCGACCTGGTGGAGCTCGCCGTGGCCGGGGGCCTGGACGTGCACGCGCTCAGGCGCGAGGACGGCGCGGACCTGCTCGGCGTGAACTCGCCGCTTGAGCTCTCCACGGCCGAGGAGCGCCTGCGCGGCCGCATCACGGCCGGTCTGCTGGCCGCCGGCGTCCTGCTCCACCACCCGGACCTCGTGGTGGTGGGACCGCGCGCGGCCATCGAACCCGGGGCCGAACTCTTCGGACCCTGCCGCGTGCTCGGCGCGTCCTTTGTGGCGCGCGGGGCGCGGGTCTCGGCCTTTTCCTCGGTCATCGACTCCGTGCTGGAGGCGGGCGCGACCGTGCGCGAGTCCAGCTGCCTTGAGGGCGCGCGTCTGGGCCCGGACAGCGACTGCGGCCCCTTCGCGCGGCTCAGGCCCGGCGCGGAGCTGAAGGCCCGCGCGCATGTGGGCAATTTCGTGGAGATGAAGAAGACCGTGCTGGGCGAGGGCGCCAAGGCCGGGCACCTGTCCTACCTGGGCGACGCCGAGGTGGGCGCCGGGGCGAACATCGGCGCGGGCACCATCACCTGCAACTACGACGGCGCGAAAAAGCACCGGACGGAAATCGGCAAGGACGCGTTCATCGGCAGCAACACCGCGCTGGTGGCCCCGGTGCGCGTGGGCGATGGAGCGCTGGTCGGCGCGGGCTCGGTGATCACCAAGGACGTGCCGGACGAGGGCCTGGGCATCGGCCGGGCGCGCCAGGCCAACCTGCCGCGGCGCGGCAGGAAGTCTTGATTTCAACGCGAGAAGGCGTTAAGGGTTCAAACATGGAACTTATCGAAAGGTTGGAGGCGCGGTTCGGGGAACTTATGGCGCGCGTCCAGCAACTGGAAGAGGAGAACCGGTCCCTGGCCGCCCAGGCGGAGGCCGAGGCCGGCAAGCGCAAGGAGGTCCAGGACCGTATCGAGGCCCTGCTGGTGAAGGTGCAGGCGTCGCTGGACGGACGCTAGGCGTCCCGTAGACCGCCATGCCGAGCTACACCATCACGGTCAACGGACTGGAGCTCTCCTTCAAGACGGATGCGGACGAGAAACGCATCCAGGCAGCCCAGGCCCTGCTGGAAGAACGCTTCGCCGAGCTGAGCAGGGGTGGTAAGTATATAAGCAGGGAGAAACTGCTGACGCTCTTGGCGCTCGGGATGGCGGACGACTATCTCGAACTCCGGCAGCGGCTGGCGGGCCTGGAGGCCCGCATGCAGGAGCTCTTGGAGAGGCGACAATAGGCTGGCTTCGCAGCCTTGCGCATAGGAAAACGCGGCAAAACCCTGGGGAGTTCGTGATTGTTCTTGAGTTCTTGAGCCAATACGTCCAAAAAGGGATCTTCCAGCGCCCGCCCGTGTGCACGCCCGCGTAAGCGGGAAGCCTGACGGCGGACCGGGGGAGCCCACCTCGTAATACGAGGTTCAAAACTCCAAGACCAACACGGCGCCCCGGGGCATACCGGGATGCAGCCCCTTGGGCGCACACGCCCGAAACCGCGCATTTTCCGCAGCACACCGCCCACTGCCCTCCAAGACCTCCCGCGAGAAACCCACGGCTCATGCGAACCAGGGGCGCCCCCAGGCCCTGTCCGCACGCTTCAGGCCCGTTTGGCCTGTGCATATAACCGGCAAAGGAGCAGCCCCATGTTCGAACCAAGCCAGTTGCTCATCGCCCTGGACGCCCTGGCCCTGATCCTGGGCCTCGTGGGCGGCTACTACCTAAGCGGCTACGTCTCCAGAAAACGCAACCAGGACACCCAGAACCTGGCCCAGCGCATCGTGGAGGAGGCCCGCAAGGAGGCCGAGGCCCTGCGCAAGGAGGCCCGCCTCCAGGCCCAGGACGAAATGTTCGCCCTCAAGAAGGAGCAGGAGCAGGAGTTCAAGGACCGCGAGCAGACCCTCAAGCGCGAACAGGCCCGGCTCCAGGAGAAGGAGGAGCGCCTGGAGAGCAAGCTGGAGAAGGTCGCCCAGAAGGAGTCCGGCGTCGTCGAGCTCGAAAAGCGCCTCATCAAGCAGGAGAAGAGCCTCGCCGAGAAGGAGGAGGCCCTGGAGGCCGCCGCCGACGTCCACGAGCGCAAGCTCCAGGAGATTTCCGGCCTCACCGTGGAGGAGGCCAAGGAACGCCTCATGAGCGAGGTCGAGTCGCGCACACGCCACGAGGCCGCGCGCATGGTCCGCAACATCGAGACCGAGGCGCGCGAGGTGGCCGGCAAGAAGGCCAAGGAGATCCTCTCGCTCGCCATCCAGCGCTACGCCGGCGACTACATTTCCGAGCAGACCGTCACCGCCGTGACCCTGCCCAGCGAGGAGATGAAGGGCCGCATCATCGGCCGCGAGGGCCGCAACATCCGCGCGCTGGAGGCCGCCACCGGCGTGGACCTGATCATCGACGACACGCCCGAGACCGTGGTCCTCTCCGCCTACAGCCCGCTCAGGCGCGAGGTCGCCAAGCAGTCGCTGGAGCGGCTCATCCACGACGGCCGCATCCATCCCGCGCGCATCGAGGACATCGTGCGCAAGGTGGAGCAGGAGATGGACGTGAAGCTGCGCGAGATCGGCGAACAGGCCACCTTCGACGTGGGCGTGCACGGCATCCACCCCGAGGTGGTCAAGCTGCTCGGCCAGCTGCACTACCGCACCAGCTACTCCCAGAACGTGCTGCAGCACTCCATCGAGGTGGCCTTCCTCTGCGGCATCATGGCCGCGGAGCTGGGCCTGGACGAGAAGATGGCCAAGCGCGCCGGGCTGCTCCACGACCTGGGCAAGGCCGTGGACCACGAGGTCGAGGGCCCGCACGCGCTCATCGGCGCGGACCTGGCCAAGAAGCACGGCGAAAGCCAGGACATCGTGCACGCCATCCAGGCCCACCACGAGGACGTGCCGCCCCAGACGGCCATCGCCACCCTGGTGCAGGCGGCGGATTCGCTCTCCGGCGCGCGCCCGGGCGCACGCAAGGAGCTTTTGGAAAACTACGTGAAGCGCCTGGAGGAGCTGGAGGGCATCGCCACCAGCTTCGGCGGAGTCAGCAAGGCCTACGCCATCCAGGCCGGCCGCGAGGTGCGCGTCATGGTGGACGCCGAGCGCGTGCCCGACGAGCAGACCTACCTCCTGGTCAAGGACATCGCCCAGAAGATCGAGACCAACATGACCTATCCCGGCCAGATCCGCGTCACCGTGATCCGCGAGAAGCGCGCCGTGGGCTACGCCAAGTAGACGCGCAGCAGCAAGGAAATCCGAAGGGGGCCGAACGGCCCCCTTTTCTCGTGGCCCGCCGCGCCCCCCGGCTCCCCGCCCCTTGCCCGCGCGGCCGTCCAGGCGTAAGCAATCCTCGTGACCACGACCAACCGCCTCGAAACCCTGTTCGCCCGCATGAAGACGCGCGGCCACAGGCTCACCCCGCAACGCGCCGCCATCCTGCGCGCGCTTGTGGAGCACGCCGGCCACCCCGGCGTGGAAGAGCTGCACCGCCAGCTCCTGCGCGACTTCCCCACCATGAGCCTGGCCACGGTGTACAAGACCATCGCCTTCCTGAAAGACCAGGGCGAGGTGCTGGAGCTGGGCTTCGGCGAGGCCGGCTGCCGCTACGACGGCCGCAGGCCCGAGCCGCATCCGCACCTCGTGTGCACCCGCTGCGGGGCCATCCTGGACCCCGCGCCCGGCGCCGCGCGCGATGACGCCGCCCTGCGCGCGCTCATGGAAGACCTGGCCCGCCGTTCCGGCTTCAGCCTGTCCCACCACCGCCTCGACCTCTTCGGCCTCTGCCCCGCCTGCCGCGCGGCCGGCTGATCCCGGCGGGCGGCACCCCCGCTTTTGGCCTTTCAGCGACAGCTCTCGCACGCGCCGTTGACAAGAATGATTCTTTGGTGATAATAATTATCCGAAGGCCCTGGCGATCGTCCCCCTTGGGGCTTGTCATTCGCCCGCGTCATGCTATTGCCTGTGATGACCGGAAACCCGTCCCCCTCAAGAGTCCACAATGGAGGCACCCATGGCCAAGAGGAAGCTGACCACCAATGCGGGCGCGCCCGTGCCGGACAACCAGAACGTGCTCACCGCCGGGCCGCGCGGCCCCATGCTGCTCCAGGACGTCTGGTTCCTGGAGAAGCTCGCCCACTTCGACCGCGAGGTCATCCCGGAACGGCGCATGCACGCCAAGGGCTCCGGCGCCTACGGCGTCTTCACCGTGACCCATGACATCACGAAATTCACCCGCGCCAAGATCTTCAGCAAAATCGGCAAGCAGACCGAGCTGTTCGTGCGCTTCTCCACCGTGGCCGGCGAGCGCGGCGCGGCCGACGCCGAACGCGACATCCGCGGCTTCGCCATCAAGTTCTACACCGAGGAGGGCAACTGGGATCTGGCGGGCAACAACACCCCGGTGTTCTTCCTGCGCGATCCGCTCAAGTTCCCGGACCTGAACCACGCGGTGAAGCGCGACCCGCGCACCAACCTGCGCAGCGCGAAAAACAACTGGGACTTCTGGACCAGCCTCCCCGAGGCCCTGCACCAGGTCACGGTGGTCATGAGCGACCGCGGCATTCCCGCCAGCTACCGCCACATGCACGGCTTCGGCAGCCACACCTTCAGCTTCATCAACAAGAAGAACGAGCGCTTCTGGTGCAAGTTCCACTTCAAGAGCCAGCAGGGCATCAAGAACCTTACCGACGCCGAGGCCGAGGCCCTGGTGGGCAAATGCCGCGAAAGCCACCAGCGCGACCTCTATGAGGCCATCGAGCGCGGCGACTACCCGCGCTGGACCCTCTTCGTCCAGGTGCTCACCGACACACAGGCCAAGGCCCTGCCCTACCACCCCTTCGACCTCACCAAGGTCTGGCGGCACCAGGACGCGCCGCTCATGGAGGTGGGCGTGCTGGAGCTGAACAAAAACCCGGAGAACTACTTCGCCGAGGTGGAGCAGGCCGCCTTCAACCCGGCCAACGTGGCGCCCGGCATCTCCTTCTCCCCGGACAAGATGCTCCAGGGGCGGCTGTTCTCTTACGGCGACGCGCAGCGCTACCGCCTGGGCGTGAACCACCACCTCATCCCGGTGAACCAGGCGCGCTGCCCCTTCCACAGCTACCACCGCGACGGGTCCATGCGCGTGGACGGCAACCACGGCGGCACGCTGGGCTACGAGCCCAACAGCTACGGCGAGTGGCGGGAGCAGCCGGACTTCCAGGAGCCGCCGCTGGCGCTCTCCGGCGCGGCCGCCCACTGGAACGCCCGCGAGGACGACAGCGACTACTACTCCCAGCCCGGCGCGCTCTTCCGGCTCATGACCAAGGCCCAGCAGCGGGCCCTGTTCGAGAACACCGCCCGCGCCCTGGGCGACGCGCCCAAGGAGATCAAGCTCAGGCACGTCGGCAACTGCCTGAAGGCCGACCCGGCCTATGGCGCGGGCGTGGCCAAGGCCCTGGGCCTCAAGGTTCCCAAGGCGGAATAAACGCGGCGGTCTTGCGTCCCGCGCGGCGATGTCCTAGAAACAAAGCATCGGTAAACCAGCGCGCTCGGCGCGACGCTCCACCACAACGCACAAGGAGGCCATGCATGGCGATCGAACCCAGAGAGAAACGCAAGGCCAAGGTCATCGAGGTTCTCAACAAGGCGCGGGCCATGGAGCTCAACGCCATCACCCAGTACATGAACCAGCACTACAACCTGGACGACAAGGACTACGGCCAGATGGCCGCCAACATGAAGCTCATCGCCATCGACGAGATGCGCCACGCCGAGATGTTCGCCGAGCGCATCAAGGAGCTCGGCGGCGAGCCCGTCACCGCGGGCGAGGGCAAGGTGGTCAAGGGCCAGGACGTGCGCGTCATCTTCACCTTCGACGCGAACCTGGAAGACGTCACCATGGACACCTACAACCAGTTCCTCAAGATCTGCCGCGAGGCCGGCGACAACATCAGCGCCAACCTCCTCCAGTCCATCATCGACGAGGAGCAGATCCACTACAACCACTTCGACAACGTGGGCGAGCACATCAAGAGCCTGGGCGACACCTACCTCGCGCGCATCGCGGGCACGCCCTCCACCACCGGCGGCGCCACCAGGGGCTTCGCCCTGCCCGGCGGCGGCGGCGCGGCCGGCTAACAGACGCCGGCACGGGCTGAACGCTGGCGGCGGGCAGGAGACTGTCCGCCGCTTTTGCGTTGTGGTTGGGGGTGTGCCTCCGGCGGCCGGAGGGGGGCTGCGCGCCCCCCTCCGGACACCCCCTGCGCTCCCTTCGGGAGTT
>Ga0209467_1001910_pt1 | contig 16177 bp, 10 predicted proteins | sample Higcelwee11metaG_FD_187175 | JGI IMG/M metagenome (GOLD analysis project Ga0209467, IMG submission 187175) | Freshwater pond sediment microbial communities from the University of Edinburgh, under environmental carbon perturbations - High... | ecosystem: Environmental > Aquatic > Freshwater >...
GCCACCTTCACCCCCGCCGCGCGCAGCATCCGCGCCGTGCGCTCGTGGTAGTCCTCCATTCGCCCCAGCCGCGCCGGCGGGTAGAGCGGCGCGGGCACACCCCCGGCCAGAAGCGCCCCGAAGAAGCCCTCAAAGAAGCCGATGTTTGTGGGGAAGATCAGCCCCACACGCTCGCCGGGCTGCAGCCCCAGCGCGTGAAGGCCGCTGGCGACTCGGCTGGCGCCCTCCAACAGCGCAGCCCACGACACCGCGGTGACCTGCTCTTTGCGGTCCAGAAACCGAAGGCCCCCGTCGGGGCTCGTCGCCGCCGCGCGCAGCGTCTCGGTGAGCGTCGGGGACATGCCGATGAGGCGCCCGCCGTCAATCCGCAGCATGGCGCCTCCGCAAGAGGGTGATCAGCTCGCCGACGGTCTCCACACCTTGCTCGTCGCCCTCATCCAGGCACAGCTCCAGGCGGTTCTCGAGCTCGACGACCAAGGTGAGCAGCCGCACCGAGTCCAAGGCGAGGGCCTCAACGAGCCGGGTGTCGTGGGTGAGCGGCCCGGTGTAGCCCAGGCGGGTCTGCGCGATCTCGCCGATGAGCGCCAGGAGCGCCTCGTCGGTCATCTGCGGCGCGGAGGCCGGTGTCACGTCGTCCATCACCCTTCCTTTCCCGGCAAGAGCCTCGGCTTCGCGCCCATGTGTTCGCCATAGTTGCACAGCTCGTTGAGCGCGGCCTCCTCTGCGCGGATGCGCACAGAGAGCAGCCAGGCGTTCAGCGTTGAGCTGACGAGCGCCGTGATCCAAGCCCCGTGCAGGAGCGGCAGGGCGCCAAGCTCCAGGATCACCGCGAGGTAGTTCGGGTGGCGCAAGTAGCGGTAGGGTCCGTCTGTCACCGGGCCCAAGCCCGGCACGACGATCACCCGGGTGTTCCAGCGCGGGCCCAAGGTGCTCACCGCCCAATAGCGCAGCGCCATCGTGCCGATGAGGATCACCCCGCAGACCGCGCCCAAGACCGGGGAGAACGCCCGGTCCAGCAGCCAGACCTCTGCGGGGGCGGCGATGAGCCCGGCGGTGTGCAGCGCCGCCATCGCCGGGTAGTGCCCTTGGCCACGCTCCACGCCGCATCTGGCCTTGGCCCAGGCGGCGTTCTTCGCGCTCAGGCGCAGCTCAAACAGGCGCTCTAGGGCGATGAGCCCCACGAGCAGGGTGTAGAGCAGGCGGGTGTCCATCACCACCTCAACAGCACGAGCTCAGAGCAGAAGCCCGGCCCCATCGCGATCATCAGGCCCAGGCTGCCCCGCGCCGGGCGCCGGGTCTCCATCGTGTCCCGCAGCACCATGAGCACTGAAGACGAGGAGAGGTTGCCGACCTCGCGCAGCGAGCGCCAGGTGAGCTCCAGGGCCTCGGGGCCAAGCTCCAGCACCTCCTCAAACGACTCCAGCACCTTGGGCCCGCCGGGGTGGCACACCCAGGAGGAGATGTCTTGGATGTGGAGGCCGTGGCTGGCCAAGAAGCGGTCCACGTCGCCGCGCAGGTGGGCCTTCACCACATCAGGCACCCCGGCGGAGAGCACGATGCGGAAGCCACGCTCGGAGATGTCCCAGCCCATGACGTCTTCGCTGTTCGGGTAGAACACCGAACGTGTGGCGATCACCTCTGGGGCGTCTTGGGCGGCTTGGGCCCCGACGCCCCCGGCCTCGGCGAGCCGCGCGGCGAGGCGCTCCCCAGCGACCACGGCGCAGGCCGCCCCGTCGCCGAAGAGCCCCGAGCTGATGAGGTTCGGGATCGACACGTCTTGGCGCTGCATGGTCAGAGAGCAGAGCTCGACGGACAACAACAACGCGGCCTCATCGGGGAAGGCGCGCACATAGTCCGCCGCCCGGGCGATCCCCGCGGCCCCAGCGACGCAGCCCAAGCCGAAGATCGGCACCCGCTTGAGGGCTTCTGGCAGGTGGAGCCGGTTCATCAGCCGGGCCTCGATCGACGGCGTCGCGAGGCCGGTCACCGTGGTGAAGAAGAACGCGCCGAGCTGCTCCGGCTGCACACCGGCCCGGGCCAAGGCGTCTAACACCGCGGCTCCGCCGACCTCCTGCGCTACGCTGATCCAGCGATTGTTGGCGTCGGTGAAGCCGTTTAGGCCGAGGTAGTCCTCAAGCGGCAAGGCGAGGTGGCGTCCGCCGACGAGCACATGGCGATGAAGCTGCTCTAGCCGTCGTTGGTTGTGCATCGCCCCGGCCCAGTGCTGGGTGAAGGCGGCGATGAGGGTCTCCTGATCGTAGTAGTTCGGGGGGAAGGCCCGCCCGACGGCGAGGACACGCATAGCTCTCCATGACTGGCGTAGATCAGGGGATCCGCGCAGTTGTGTGGCTTATCACACATCCGTCCGCCCGCGTTGCGCCTCCTGAGATAGATTGGTCGTCTCGGAGGCAACACCCCACGGCTCCGAGTTCGACAGGAGGAGAGCGATCATGGAGAAACCACAGAAGCGCCCGGCGTGGATGCGCGAGGTGGTCACCGCCGGAAACGACCTTCACGCAATGAAGAAGGATCCCCTCTGGCACAACATCATCAACGGCATCAGCACCTTCGTGCTCGTGCTCGTGTCCATCTTAACGATGATGCTCTCCGCCGCCCTGCCGCCGCTGCTCTACATCCCCATCGCGGGCGTCATCTTCGGCGTGGTGTACTTCAGCGTGAACGTTCTTGTGATTCACGAATGTAGCCATAATATGTTTGTGCTCAGCGCCGATCGTGAACGCAGCAAACGGCTCAACCGGGCCGTGGGGGTGTTCGCGGGCTGGCTCTTCTTCACAGACTACATCCGCCATTGGGAGAAGGGCCACACCGTCCACCACCTGCGCCCCTGCGAGGCGGACGACCCCCAAGACCGCTACCCCATCACCGGCTGGGAGCTCTACAGGCGCCTGCTCATCTTGGCGCTCATCCCCCTCTCATTCGTGGCGTATAACCCCTCGAAGCAGTACCCCGGCCAGCTCAAGCGCGCGGCCATCGGCCTGGCCGTCTGGGCGCCCATCGTCGCCCTCACCTGGATGACCTTCGGCTGGGTGGTGCCCGCGGCCCTCGTCGTCGGCTTTCAGGTGGTGTCGATCCTGAACTACCTGAAGAAGGCCCAAGAGCACGGCGGCGGCCTCGCCCACGAGCCCGACCGGCTCCTGCGCTCCCGCACCTACTTCTACCCCGTGGCCGTGATCTTCTCGCCGTTCAACATCAACTACCACTTTGAGCACCACGCCAACTTCTCCGTGCCCTGGTACAGCCTCCCCGCGTACCACAAGAAGGCCCGCGAGATCGTGCCCGAGGCCCTGCGCCCCTACTACTTCCACAACCAGTACCTCATGCAGCTCGCCGGTCAGAAGCCTCTGCCCCCGGCGAACCTGCGGCCCCTGATGGGCGAGGGCCCTGAAGTCGGCGCCCCCAAACGTGAGGAGGACTACGAGGCTGAAGACGCGCTGGGTGGGGTGCCGGTGACGGCGTAGTCGGCGAGGTCAACTGCACCGGGAGGTTGCGCGGTTGTGTGGCGGCGCGGGCGGAGGTAAAGGGGGGTATGAGCCTCCCTTCTCTCCCCAAGCGCCCTCGCGCAGAGTCCCTCAAGGTAGAAGACCTCATCTCTGCGGCGGAGGAGGGGAGGCTGCGGGTGCCCGAGTTCCAGCGCCCGCTGCGTTGGAGCTCGGAGAACGTCGTCGAGCTGTTCGACAGCATCGTCCGCGGCTTCCCCATCGGGAGCCTGCTGCTCTGGAGCAAAGAGCTTCCCCCTGGAGTCCAGCGGTTCGGGCCGGTGGAGGTTCAGGCGCCCACGCAGCGGGAAGGGCTCTTGCTCGTGGATGGTCAGCAGCGGGTCACCGCGCTCATCGGGGCGCTGCGCCACCCCACGAAGAACCCGTGTGGGGGGGTACATTCGGTCTGGGTGAACCTCAGGGATTACTCCTTTGAGGTGATGCGGACCGCTCCAACCGAGCTAGCTTGGCTGCCGCTGAACGTCATCGGAGATCGGAAGCAGCTCCATCAGTGGTCCCGCACGTTTCAGGCGGGGACCGAGACGGAGGAGCTCATCAGCCGGGCGTTCGATCTTGAGAAGATCATCATGAACTACGCGGTGCCGGGCTACGTCGTCGTCGACGCCCCCTTAGACGCGCTCAAGCTGATCTTCTCGCGGGTGAACCACGCGGGCGTCGCGCTCAAGGAGTCCGAGGTCTTCAACGCGCTCTTTGGCGATGAGGAGGACCAGCCCCTCGCGCGGCTCGCCGAGGAGCTTCATCGGAGCACGGGCTTTGGCAGGCTCTCCGAGGACTGGCTCTTGCGCTGCGTGCGCGCCGTGCACGATCCCAACCCCCGACGAGAGTTCTCTGAGAAGGAGCGCCCAAACAGCGCGCTCATCGATCGTGCGATCCAGGCGCTCACCGCGGCCTGTGACTTCATCATCACGGAGGCCGAGATCCCCCACAGCGCCTTGCTGCCGTATCGGGGCGCCCTCATTGTGCTCGCGCGGATGTTTGATGTACACCCCAAGCTCACACCACGGGATCGTGCGCTGCTCGTGCGCTGGCTGTGGCGCGGCGCGCTCTCGGGCGTCCACGCGAACACCTCCAACGAGGTGATTCACCGCCAACTCACGGACATCGGTGAAGATCCTACGGACTCAGTGCAGCGGCTCCTAAGGCGGGTGCCGCGTGAGCATCGCGCGCCGGATCCAATGGCCAACTGGAACGGCGGCGGGGCGAACACGCGGCTCTGCGCGCTCACGCTGTGCAGTCGGCTTCTTCGCGCCGAGGTGATCACCCACAAGGCGCTACAGAGCGAGCTTGACGTGCGTGATCTCAGCGAGTTGTTCCCGACGGTCTGCCGCGCGGGCGAGAAGACCATCGCCTCACGCGTGTGGAAGGCCAAAAAATACAAGCTGCCCGGCGGGCAGGACTCAGCGTCTCTCTTCGGCGCCCCCGACCCCTACGGGCTCCTGCTCGACGACACGATGATCTCCGCTTGGGACGCTGGTGATGAGAACGAGTTTCTTCGTCTGCGGGGGCTCGCGCTGAGCGCCGAGCTAGACGAGCTGATCTCGCGTCTCGCCGCGCCGGGTGAGAACGACCGTCCCGCGATCGCGTACTTGGTGGGCGGTGCGGCTTGATTCAGGTCGCGTTTGTGTATGTTCACGAGGTTCTGGTCGGTCGCCTGGAATTCTTGGGGTTCGACTCAAACGCCAGCAGCGGCTACGATCATCGGTTTGTGTTTGATAGCGCTTGGCTCAAGGACGCTCGCCGTCCGGTCCTCGGGCAGCAGCTAGAGGATCATCGCCCCAAGCCCATCCTCTCTTCTGGAGTTCCGAACTGGTTCGGACACCTGCTGCCGACCCGGACGGTGCGCCGGATCGTCGCGAAGTCGGTAGGATTGGACGATGATTCCTCTGATCTTGAGCTGCTGGTGGCCATCGGCCAAGACCTGCCTGGGGCTGTCACGGTTCACCCTGCGTTGAGCGCAGACGACCGCGTGGTCGCCGGTCGGCGTCCTGAGGTTCCGCCGGGCACCTTCGCGTTTGGGCTGCATGGGGTGCAGATGAAGGCGTCCTACCGCCGAGATGATGGCGGTTTCGTGTGCCCTGTCTATGGTGAGGCTGGCGACTACATCGCGAAGTTTGAGGATACTCAGCATGGACGGATGCCGGAGGTCGAGCACGCCACAACGCTCTGGGGAAAAGAGGCGGGGATCGAGACGCATCAAGTTCGTGTCACGTCGATCCAAAACGAGCGCTTCGTGATCCCAGAGGGCGTCAAGCTAGGGCGAGGAGTGGTGCTGCTCGCGGAGCGTTTTGATCGGGCGGATGGTGGGGTTCGTGTGCATGTGGAAGACTTGGGGCAGATCAGAGGATGTGCGCCGTCTTCTCCTGGGCTGTTTGACGGGTCGTATGAGCAGATGGCGCGGCTGGTGGTGGGGTTGTGCCCTGAAGATGTCCATCAATGGCTCCAGCGCCTCGTGTTTATGCTGGTCTGTGGAAACACCGACGCGCACTGGAAAAACTGGGGCGTGATCTACGCCGATCGTCGCCACCCGAGGTTGTCGCCCGCTTACGATCTCGTGAGCAACGTAGTGTTCGGGTACGATGATCTGGCCCTCACCCTCGGCGAGTCAAAGGCCTTTGAAGACGCCAAGCCCGCCCGCTGGGACAAGCTCGCCCGCGCCTTGGACATGGACCACGCGGAGCTGGTCCGCGTCGCCCGCGAGGCCCGCGCCCAGGCCGAAGCGGTCTGGTCCCAGGATCGCCACACGCTCGGCTTCGACGCGCGGGAGGTGGCTCTGGTCGAGCGCCACCTCCTGCGCCTGCCCTCGTGGGACTAGCTCAGAACGTCACCACCTGCTTGCCCGTCGTCGTGCGGTCGCCCAGGGCGCGCAGGGCGTCGGCGACGCTCTCCACCGACCACGAGGTCGGCGACTCCGGGGTCATCACGCCGGCCTGCAGAAGCTCGGTGACCTCCGCCATCTCTTCAGCGAAGAGCTCGGGGCGGCCGACGATGAGCTGGGTGATGTGGTAGCCGATGAACTCGACGGGGCTGAAGATGAGCTTCACGTTGTCGATCTTGGCCGACTCACCGCTCGCGGCGCCGTAGACGACGATGCGGCCATACCGCCGGGTGACGTCCCAGCTCTGGTGTAGGGTCTGGCCGCCGACCATCTCCAGGACGAGGTCAACGCCTTTGCCGTTGGTGATACGTTTGACCTCGTCCACGAGGTTCTGCTCGGTGTAGTTGATGCCGTGGTCGAGGCCACGCTCGGCGGCCATGGCGAGCTTCCCGGCGGTGGACGCCGTGCCGATGGTGATCGCGCCGAAGTGTTTGGCCAGGCGCAGCGCGGCGAGGCCGACACCCCCGGCGACGGCATGGATGAGCACGGTCTCCCCGGCTTTGAGGCGGCCGACGGTGCGTAGGCAGCCGTGCGCGGTGAGCCACTGCACGGGGAAGCTCACGGCCTGGCCGTCCGTCCAGCCTTCAGGCGTAGGGAAGAGCGCGGCGCTGTGCGCGAGGGCGTACTCGGCGAAGCACTCCTGGCCGAAGCCCATCACCCGAGCGCCCAGAGGCCAGCTCGCGCCTTCACCGGCGGCGACGACCTCTCCGGCGAGCTCAAAGCCCGCGAAGTACGGGGCCTTGGGGCCGCCGACGTAGAGCCCGAGGGTCTGCATGAGGTCGGCGTAGTTGAGCCCACCCGCGCCCACCTTCACCAGCACCTCGCCGGGGCCAGGCTGGGGCACCTCACGCTCAACGATCGTGACGGCCTCGGGGCCGGTGAGGGAGGCGACGTGGACAGCGCGCATCGTGGTCGGGACAGACATGAGAGGCTCCATAGACAGAGGGGTTGCCCTGCTTATTAGCCCGGCTCCGAGGCTAAGTACGGCCTATATTTATGACGGCGCGCGCCCCCCCCTCACAGCTTCCCCTGCAGCGCCTCCAACGCCACCACCGCCTTCTGGTAGTCGGCCTTTGTGCGGGCGAGGTTCACCGCGGCCTCATCACGGGTGGAGATCGCCAGGAGCACGTCCTTCTCGATGGCGCGGCCAGCGTCTTGTTTGGCCTTCTCGGCGGCGAGGGTCTCTTCAGCGAGCTGGAGGTTCAGGGCGGCGAGATCCACCTTTCGGGCGGCGCTCTCCACGGTGCGGATGTTCATCGTGACCTGCTGGGCGATGTTACGCTCGGCGGTCTCGAGGTTGATGTTGGCCTGGGTCAGCGCGGCGGCCTGGCTCATCACGTCGCCGCGGGCGGCGCGGTTCGCCAAGGGCATGGAGAGGTTCACGCCGACGCTCTGGCTGGGCAGCTCACGGGCGGCGAGGTCTTTGAATGAGGCGGAGTAGGTCACCTCGTCGCCTTGGGACGAGTCCTTGAACGACTGTAGGCCATAGCTCGCGTTCACCGAGAGGCTGGGCAAGAGGCCGTGGCGGGCGTTTTGGTAGCTGCGCTCGGCGTTCTCGGCGGTGATTCGTGCGACATGAAGGCCGGGGTTCGCCGCCATGGCGGCCTCGATGGCCTCGTCCACGGGCACCCGCACGCCGTCGGGGGCGTCGCTGGGCTCGGTGTCGGTGGAGATCGGCATGCCCAACGGCAGGCCCAGGGTCAAGGCGAGCTGATCCGAGGCCAGCTCATAGGCCGACTCGGCGTCGATGAGGTTGATCTCGGCCTGGGCCAAGGCGGCGTCTACCCGAGTGCGCTCCACCGGGGCCACCTTGCCCACGTCCAGGAGCGCCTGCACGATGCGCTGCTCCTCCGTCGCCACCCGCACGGCCTCTTCAGCCACGGTGAGGGTGGCCCCGGCGGCGTAAAGATCCCAATACAGCGTCGCGACGTTGGCCAAGGTGGTCTGCCGCTGCTGGAGCAGGGTGGCCTCGGCTTGGCTGAGGTTGGACTCGGCGCTGATCACCGAGCGCATGTTGTACGACATCCGCCAGCCCTTGAGGAGCTGCTGGCTGACGCTCAGGTTCGACGACATGCGCAGGTTGTTGAAGCCCTCCACGGTGCTGCCGAAGATCTCCAGATCGTCAATGGAGGTCTCGGCGCCGGAGAGCGCGAGATCCCAGCTCGTGCCCGTAGGCGTCATCTGGCTCAAGCCGACGTTCCAGGCCACGGTGGACGAGCTGAGCTTGTAGGTGAAGCCGTTGGAGAAGTTCTTATCGGTGCTCACCGGCCGGTTGAGCCCGGCGTTGAGCTGCGGATCCCAGCTCGCTTGGGCCGCGAGCAGCCCACCCTTCGCCGCGTCCCGCTGGGCGGCGGCGAGCTGCAGGTCGGGGTTGTTCTGCTCGGCGAGGCGCAGGGCCTCGTCATAGCTCATGGCCTGGGCGTTGGTGGAGAGCACGAAGAGGGCGAGAAGGGTCATGGGGTCTCCGACGCGGGGCGGCCCTGGGTCGCGTACCGTAAGACGCGGGTGGCCGTCTCACGAAGGTCGTCGAGGAGGGTGTAGCAGTAGGGCACAAAGAACAGGGTCAACACCGTCGAGGCCGCCATGCCTCCGGCGATCACCCGGCCCAAGGGCGCGTAGGGGATGCCGATGAAGGTGTCGGAGCCGATACACATCGGCATCAGGCCGACGATGGTGGTCAGGGCGGTCATCAGCACCGGGCGCAGGCGGCGTTCACCGGCCTGGAGCAGGGCGTCTTCACGGGAGAGCCCTTCGGCGCGGAGCTGGGTGACGAGGTCGATGAGCACGATGCCGTTGTTCACCACCACGCCGATGAGCACCACGAGGCCAACGCCGCCCATCACGTCCAAGGGGGTGCCCGTGAGGTACAGCGTCCAGTACACGCCGATGAGCGCCATGGGGATGGTGGTGAGGATGGCCATGGGCAGCAGCAGGCTCTCAAAGAGGAAGCCCATCAACAAGAACACGAACACCACCGAGAGCAAGAGCGCCATGTTCCGGGCGCTGTCGCTCTCCATCTGCTCCATCCAGCGGTCGCCCTTGTCGATGCCGTAGCCCCGGGGGAACTCCATGTCCGCCGTCGCCGCCTCCACCAAGGCGAAGCCCTCGTCAAGCCGCATGTCTTCAGGCAGCTCGACGGAGACGGGCACGCTCGTCTGGCGGTCTTCGCGGTGAATCGAGCGGAAACCTCGGGCGGGCACGACGTCGGTGAGCGCGCGCAGGGGCACGGCCTCGCCGGTGAGCGGGCTGGCCACGGAGAAGTCGCGTAGCGTCTCGACGCTGTCGCGGTCGTCCGCCGAGAAGCGCGCGTACACCGAGACCTCTTTGGCCCCCAAGTGCAGCGGCGGCAGGGACGTGCCGCGCATGGCGAAGGCCAGGGTGCGCCCGATGGACTGGGCGTCGAGACCGTAGCGCGCCGCCACGTCCCGATCGACGCTCAGGCGAAGCTCATCGCTGCCCTCCTCCTCCAGGGGCACCTCGGCGCCCTTCACCCCGGGCATCAAGCGCAGGCGCCGCACGACCTCTTCAGAGAGCCGCAAGAGCGTGTCGCTGTCTTGGCCAGTGAGCGAGAGGTTCAGGGTGTTGGTGCTCTCTTCGCCTTGGCTGCCATAGCCCGAGTAGATCTGCACGCCGGGCAGGTCGGGCATCTTGGCGATGGCGGCCTCTTGCACCTCTTCAGCGGTCATCTCCTCAAAGTCTTCGAGGATGTAGACATAGGTGCTGCCCCGGATCGAGCCCGCGCTCACGCGGCTGCGGTACACCCGCAGGCCCCAGGCCTCGCGGTTCTCCTCCAAGACCGCCTCGATGGCGTCCACCGTGGCCACCTTGTCCGAGAAGCTGAAGGTGTTCGGCAGGTCGTAGCGGATCGAGAAGTCGTTCATGCCCCCCTTGGCCTGGTCGGTGCAGCCGACCTTCTGGAACGGCAAGACGACGGTCAAGAAGATCACGGCCGTCACGAGCAAGGCCGAGTCAAACCGCCGGGTGAGCACCCAGCGCATGCCTCGCTGGTGCCAGGCGCTCATCCAGCCCACCCAGGGCGGATCCTCCGTGACCTCACCGCCTTGGAGCACGGCGGTGGCGACGGGGGTGAAGATCAGCGCCACGACCAGGCTCGCCGCCAAGGCGAACACGATGGGGAAGCCCAAGGAGCCCATGAAGAACGAGAACATCGCGTCTTCGCTCATCAGGATGATCGGCAAAAACACGACCATCGTGGTGGCGGTGGAGAGCACGATGGCCAGGTTGACCTCCCCCGTGCCCTCGATGGCCGCGATATCTCGGGGCTCGCCGAGCTGCCGTCGCCGGTAGATCGTCTCCACCACCACGATGGAGTTGTCGACCACCATGCCCGTGGCGATCATCAGGCCCATCAACGAGAGCAGGTTGAGCGAGTCGCCGATGAAGTACAGGACCGTCACGGTCATCAACAGCGAGAGCGGGATCGCCGTGGCGATGAGCGTGGTGACCTTGAGCTCCCTCAAGAACACGATGAGCACGAGCACCGCGAACAGCCCGCCGTAGCCCGCGCTCTCCAAGAGCGTGTCGACGCTGCCCTGAATCAGCTCCCCTTGGTTGAAGAAGGCGAAGAAGTCGAAGCCCTCAAAGCTAGGGTCGGCCTTCATCTCCTCAACGACCTTGAGCACCTCTCGGCAGACCTCTACCGTGTTGGCGGTGGACTCCTTGCTGATGCCCAACGCCACGGCGTCGTCGCCGTTCACGCGGTTGATGCTCGCCTCTCGCTCGACGCGGTAGTTGATCTCGGCGACGTCGTCCAAGGTGACGTTCGGGGCCACGGGCCGCGCGGCGAGATCGGAGATCGCCTCGTACCGCGCCAAGGACCGCACAAACCGCACCTGCCCGGCGTCCTCGATGCGCCCGGACGCGAGCTGGAAGTTGTCGGCGCCCAAGGCCGCGACCACCGCGCCCAGGTCGAGGCTGTAGGCGGCCAGGGCCTCGCGGTCAAAGTCGATGAAGACCTGCTTCTCGTCGATGCCCCACACGTCGATACGCGCCACGCCGGGCACCCGCTCCAGACGGGGCAGCACCTTCTCGTGGAGCAGGCGGTATTTGTCTTCGACGTCTTTGGAGAAGGTCACCCCGGCCCACAGGACGGGCTCGTCGCTGGGGTTGAACCGGAAGATGCCGTATTGATCCACGCCCTCAGGCAGCTCGGGCAGCACCCGCTCAAGGCGGTCGGCGACGGAGTTGTAGGCCTCATCGAGATCCACCGACTGATGGAACTCCATCGAGAAGCTCGCCGAGCCCGCCCGAGCGTCCGAGCTGAGCGTCTTGATGCCAGGCACCGTGGAGAGCTGGCCCTCCACCGGGTCTACGAGCTGGGTGTCGATCTCCGAGGGCGTGGCGTTGATCCAGGGCACCTGCACCCAGATGTAGGGCGCGGAGAAGCCCGAGGGCATCATCTGGAGCGGGATTCGTGCGTAGGCCAAGGCCCCGAGCACGAGCGTGGCCAAGAAGGTCATCAACACCGTGACCGGGTGGCGCACGGCCATGGCGGGGAGCCAGTTCCTCATGGGGCGCTCTCGGCGGCGGGGGGCTTCGGGAGTCGCAGCCGCTCAATGAGCAGGTAGATCGCCGGGATCACCAACAGGGTGAGCAAGGTAGACGCCGAGAGCCCAGCGATCACCGTCACGGCGAGGGGCTGCTGCAGCTCCGCCCCCGCGCCGAAGCCCAACGAGAGCGGCAACAGGCCGATCACCGTCGTCGCCGTGGTGATGAAGATCGGCCTCAGCCGCGCCCGACCCGAGGCCACGACGGCCTCCTCCAAGGACTCGCCTTGTTCACGGCCACGGTTGATGCGGTCCACGAGCACGATGGCGTTGTTCACCACCACACCGGCGAGCACGATCACGCCGATGAACGCCACCACCGAGAGCGGCGTGTTTGTGATGAGCAAGGCTGGGAGCACCCCCACGGCGGCCATCGGCACGGTGAACAGGATGATGAACGGGTGAACCAGGCTCTCAAAGGTGCTCGCCATGATGACGTAGACGAGGAACACCGCGAGCAGGAGCGCGAAGATCATCGCGTCGAGGCTGCGGTCCATCTCTTCAGCCTGACCGGCGAGGGTGTAGCTGTAGCCGGGCTCTAGATCGAGGCCCACGAGGGCCTGGGCGATGCCTTGCCGCGCGGCGTTGAGGTCAAAGCCCTCTAAGTTCGCCGTGATCACCGCGGCCCGGCGCTGATCCACCCGCCGCACCTCGCTTGGGCCTTCAGCGGACTCCAAGGTGGCCACGGCGCTGAGCGGGATCGGCGGGTCGAGGTTCGGGTTCACGTTCACCCGCTCCAGGTCCGCCAACGAGGCGCGGTCGGCCTCGACCAGCCGCACCACCATGTCTACGCGTTTTTCGCCCCGGCTCATGCGGGTGGCCTCGACGCCTTGAATCTTGTCGCGCAAAGCGGCGGCCACAGACGAGGTCGAGAGCCCGAAGCGGTCCATGAGCGCGCGGTCGTAGCGCAGACGCACCTCGGGGAAGCCCGCCACCAGCGACGAGCGCACGTCGCGGAGGCCCTCCACGCCCTCCAAGCGGCCCACGATCTCCGCCGAGGTGCGGCGCAGCTCGTCGAGCTCGGGGCCGAAGACGAGCACCTCCACCGGCGTGCTGAACGAGAACAGCGCCGGAGAGCTGGCCTTCACCCCCGCCGAGGTGGCCTGCTTGAGCTGGCCGCGTAAGTCCTCCAGCGTGCGGGCCTCGCGCTCGGCGAGGTCACCGCCGGGGGAGAGCTGCACCAGCACCCGGGCGGTGTGTTCGCCCTCATCGGGCCGCGCGTCGGAGCGCCCGTCGCTGCCGATGGCCGAGTACACCCGCTCCACCTCGGGATGCGCCAGCACCAGGGCCTCCACGGCGCTGATCACCTCTTCAGTGCGGTCGAGCGGCGTGCCGACGGGCAGGCTCATCTCTAAGGTGAAGCGGCCCTGGTGTACCTCGGGGATCAGCTCACGACCGAGCTGGCCCCAGGCCAGCAGCGCGATCAGAAACGTGAACAGGCCCACGGAGAGCGCGGCGGTAGGACGCAGGATGAGCCGACTCAGCAGCGCGGGGTAAGCGTCGGCGACACGATCCCAGGCCTGGCCAAACAGGGCGGCGAGGTGCAGGCTGAGCGACGCGAGGCGGGGCACGATCAGGCCCCAAGCCCGCGCGCCGACCCACAGGGCGATGGCAGTAACTGCCAAGGTCAGCCGCGCGCCCAGCTCAGCGACGATCCAGGCGAGGTCACGGCCCAGGACGATCGGCGCCAGCAGCAGCCGCGCCTTCTTCTCCCACATCCAGGTGAGGTTCTCCCGCAGGGTCTTGGGCCCGGTGAGCGGCGCCCGCACGAGGCTCTGAAAGCTCTCGGCCTCGCCGTCGAGTCCAAAGTCACGGGCGGCGAGCACCGGCACCAGAAACAGCGCGGCGGCCAAAGACGCCAGCAGGGAGTAGACGACAGTGAGGGCGAGATCGCCGAAGATCTGCCCAGCGACGCCCTCGACGAAGACGATGGGCAAAAACACGGCCACGGTGGTGAGCGTAGAGGCCACAACAGCGGCGGCGACTTCAGCGCTCCCGGCGATGGCGGCCTCGCGGCGGCTCCACCCGGCCTCGCGGTACACCGTGATCGCCTCCAGCACGACGACGGAGTTGTCCACCAACATGCCCACGCCCAAGGCCAGGCCGCCCAAAGACATGAGGTTCAACGACACGCCGCCCAGGTACATCGGCGCGAAGGCGCTCACGATGGAGATGGGGATGGCGATGGCGATGATGCGGGTGGCCGAGAAGTCGCGCAAGAACAAGAACAGGATGAGGATGGCGAGAAGGCCGCCCTGCACGGCGGTGTCGCCGAGGTTCGTGATCGCGTCCTCAATAAACGCCGCTTGATCGTCCAGAACGGCGAAGGTCACCCCCTCGGGCAGACGATCGGCGAAGGTCTCCACGGTGAGGCCGGGGATGTCCATGCCCTCCATGCCGGGCATCACCTCCCCGCCGCCCTCTTCACCCAGCCACGCCTTCACCCGCCGGGCCACGGAGACGATGTTGGCGTCGGCCTCCTTAAACACCTCCAGCTCCACGGCCTCTTGGCCGTCGAGGTGGGAGATGACCTGGCGGTCCTTGTAGGTCTCCCGCACGATGGCCAGCTCCGAGAGCGGCACCGACTGGCCGTCAGACCGCCGCACGCGCAGGCGCCGAAGTTCGTCTAAGTCATCGATCTCGTTCAGGGTGCGGAGCAGGTACTCCGTCTCGCCCTCACGGATCGAGCCCCCGGCGATGTTCACGTTCTCGGCGGTGAGCGTGGCCTGGAGCTGGGCCAAGGTGACGCCCCGGGCGACGAGCCAGTCCTCACGGGCCTCGATGAGCACCTGGCGCTCTAAGCCGCCGCGCACCCGCACCGCGGCCACGCCGTCGAGGGTCTCGATGGCGCGCTTGACCTCGTCCTCAGCCAGCTCTCGCAGGGCGAACAGCGAGACGTCTTCAGCGGCGTCGGGCTTGACCGAGAGCGCGATGCGCAGGATGGGGTCTAGGGTGGGGTCGTAGCGCAGGATCAGCGGGCGGCCCACGTCGTCGCCGAAGGTGCTCGTCTGAAGCTGCTCCCGCACCGACTGGGCCGCGGCGCTCATGTCCGTGCCCCAGTTGAACTCCAGAATCACGTCGCTGCGCTCGGCGCGGCTGCGGGACTCGATGCTCAACAGGCCGTCCGCCGTAGACAGCGCCTCTTCAACGCGGCGGGAGACCTGGCTCTCGACCTCTTCAGGGGCGGCGCCGGGGTACTCCGTGCGTACGGTGAGCGTGGGGTAGCTCAGATCGGGCATCAGGTTCAGCGGGAGCTGGCCGTAGGACACCCAGCCGAAGACCGCCACGGCCACAAAGACCATGAGCACGGCCAGGGGCCGATCCACGAGGAACCCGTAGAAGCCCTCTTGGGGCCGCTCGGGAGGCGGGGGGAGGCTCATCCCTCCTCACCTTCGGCCTTCTCGGCCTTCTCGGCGCCGTCTTCTTTGGCGCCGTCAGCCTTGGCGCCTTCAGCTTTCTCGGCCTTCTCGGCCTCGGCCTTCTTCTTGGCCTCCTCTTCAGCGATCACGTCCTCAAGCCGCGGGTCGGCCTCAAACCGCACCCGGGCGCCGTCGCGCAGGTTCGCCTGGCCCACGACCACCACCTCGTCGCCGGGGTTGAGGCCGCTCACGATCTCCGTGGTGTCCTCATCGCTGAGCCCAAGCTCCACAGGCACCTTTCTGGCGACGCGGTAGGGGCCGGGCAGCTCGACCTCTTTCTCTTCTTCAGCGCCCTCGCCGCCCTCGCCGCCAAACGAGAAGCTGAAGCCCTTCTTCTCTTCCTCTTCGCCCTCCTTCTTCTCGTCCTCTTTGGGCGCCTCCTCTTTGGGGGGCTCCTCGATGGTGACGCGGTAGACCATCGCCTGACCGTCATCGTAGACGACGGCCTCCCGGGGTACGACGAGGGCGGCTTGGCGGCGCTCGGTCTCTAAAGACGCCGAGACAAACTGCCCCGGGCGTAAGGTGCGCTCTCCTTTGGGCAGGGCCAAGGTGGCGCGCACCGTGCCGGTGGTGGCGTCGACGGTGGGCGAGAGGCGGATGAGCTCGGCGGCGACGTGAACCTCGGCGTCGTAGACCGGAGTGAGGGTGGCGAGCTGGCCCACCTGCAGGCGGCTGAGGTCACGCTCGGGGAGCTTCACGACGTTGCGCAGGCGGTCGAGATCCACCACCTGGAACGCCCGTTTTCCCCCGGCGACCTCGCCGTAACGCAGATCGCGCAGGGCCACGGTGCCGTCGATG
>Ga0209467_1001911_pt1 | contig 16175 bp, 13 predicted proteins | sample Higcelwee11metaG_FD_187175 | JGI IMG/M metagenome (GOLD analysis project Ga0209467, IMG submission 187175) | Freshwater pond sediment microbial communities from the University of Edinburgh, under environmental carbon perturbations - High... | ecosystem: Environmental > Aquatic > Freshwater >...
CACCGATCTTGACGCTGGTCGGATTCTTCCGGATGTCATCGATGACCTGGGCAATGGTGGTGTACTTGGAATCCTTGCGCACCACGAAGGCACCGTAATCGGTAATCAGGCGGGCGAGCGGGGTGGTGTTCTTGAAGGAGAACGGCGTGGTGCCGTTCAGGTTGATCAGCAGCAGCGGCGGGCTGTAGACGGTCAGGACGTTGTCCTTGCCCTTCATCGACTGCAGGGCCGTCAGGAACACCGCTCCGCCACCACCGGCCTTGTTCTCTACCGGCATCGGCACCTTGACCAGCTTGGTGTCACCGAGGATCTTGGCCACGGTGCGGATGGTCAGGTCCCAGCCGCCGCCCGCACCGCTCGGAGCGTAGCACTCGATGGTCTTGGATGGGTAGCCCTTTGCCTGCGCGAACGCTGGCATCGCCAGAATGGCAACCAGCGCGGTTGCCGTCAGAATGCGGGTGATACGGTTCATGCTGTATCTCCTCCTTAAAATCGATCTCTTCTATCGCAAAGGATGGGTATGCGCCAACGGCGCTCCCATCCGGAGATCCTCTTGCACGCGATGAGCCGGAGCGCCTGTTCTGGAGCGCTCCAGCATCACCACGAATGCCGAGTTCACCTCGGCGCTGTCATGGATGGCTCGGCCCGAGCAGGCTATCGCCTCCGCCCCGCAGACGGCGCAAGGACGGGCCGGCAGGCAGAGGTCTGACCGACCCAGCGGGCCTTCACCATCCATCACGTCGATGTCGAGGAGCTGGCCGAGCCAGGAGCCTTCCTCCACATACAGGGCGGCCCGCTTCAGCTCTGTTGAGTCCGAATCCGATGTCCAGAGCCGCCACGGGCCGAGTGGCCCCGATCCGGCGCCGGCAGGCAACAGTTGCAGGGTTCGGTCGCGGCAGGCCGACTCGAATACCAGTGCGCCACGCTCCACGGGCTCCACAGATAGCCCTTGCTCGCGCAACGCGGCCGGCATCCGTGCGGACAGCCGGACCACCGAGTGCGCGCCCGAGGCCAGCAAGGCCGCCGTCTCGGCGGCCCGGCGGTCACGCTCGGCGGACACCGCGGCAGTGTTCAACGGGCCAGCCCCTTGGGCCGGCGGATCGTGTCTATGATGGTGCCATCGCGGTACTCGACCAGAGCGACGATGCGGTCGTCGAACTCGATCGGCCGCGGCACGCCGGTGTACGACTCCGCCAGCCGTTTGAGCTCTTCTATGTCGCGGACCGGCAGCCCCGCCGTCCTGAGGGCGTCGCGCAGTCCTGGGCGCCGCGGATTGACCGCTATGCCTCGGTCGGTGACCAAGAGGTCGACACTCTCGCCAGGCGTTATGATCGTCGTGACCCTGTCCATGACGGTGGGTATGCGGCCTCGCAGCAGCGGCTCGACGACGACCGTCAGGCCTGCACCTGCCGCCGTGTCGCAATGGCCACCGGACGCACCGCGGATGATGCCGTCGGAGCCCGTTATCACGTTGACGTTCAGGTCAAGGTCGACTTCCATGGCGGACAGGATCACCACATCGAGGGCGTCGACGGCGCATCCCTTGCGGCCCGGGTTGGCGTAGTACGACGCGTCGATTTCGCGGTGGCCTGGGTTTGCGGCAATCGACCGCGCGGCGTCCAGATCGAAGCTCTGCACATCGAGCAGGGTGCCGACGAGGCCTTCCTCGAGGAGGCGTACGAGCTGGCTCGTGATGCCGCCGAGGGCAAACGAGGCCTTGACGCCGCGCGCGACCATCAGTTCGCGCAGGAACCGCACGACCGCGAGGCTCGCGCCGCCCGAGCCTGTCTGCATCGAGAACCCGTTCTGCACGATGCCGGCCGCCGCTATGGCCCTTGCAGCGGTCTGCGCTATCAGCAGTTCGCGCGGGTCGCGCGTCATTCTGGTGGCGCCCTTGCCAATGCCGGCCGGATCGCCAACGGAATCGACCTTGACTATCACATCGACCTGGTCCTGCCGTATCGATGCGGGAGAAAGCGGGTAGGGCACCAGCTCCTCGGTCAGCAGTACCACCTTCCTGGCATTGCGGGCATCGACCATCGCGTAGCCAATGGAGCCGAAGGCCGAAGCCCCGCCCGAACCGTTGGCATTGCCCCGCTCGTCGCATGACGGTACGCCCAGGAACGCTATGTCGACCGATATTTCACCGGCTTCGATGGCGCGGGCCCTGCCGCCGTGTGAATGGATCAGCACCGGCTCGTCCATGATGCCCGCGCTTATCGCGTCGGCGAGCGGGCCGCGGAGGCCGCTCGTCCTGATGGTCCTGATCGTGCCGTCCTTGATGCGCTCGACGAGCGGCGCGTGTGTCGTTGTCAGTGAGCTCGGCGCCAGCACCAGGTCCCGGATGCCGCGGCGCGCGAGTGCCTCGATGACCATCATGACGACACGGTCGCCTTCACGGAAATGGTGGTGGAACGAAATGGTCATGCCGCTCCGCGCGCCGACCGCGTCGAGTGCCTGATCGAGGCTGGCGCAGAGCTTGGCGTCGGCGGTGCGCCGCTGGGTGGCGCCGCCAAAGGCGGTGATCGGGCCGTATCCGGGAATCGATTCCGGCAGCTCGCGGCCAATGCTGTTCCTGTTCACGCGTCCACCTCCCCGGCAAGAGCCAGTACGCGCATGGCGCGCTCCACTATCGGTTTGTCTATCATCTTGCCGTCGAGGGCTATGACGCCCGAACCCTTGGCTTCGGCGTCGGCTGCGGCCGCAACGACCCTGCGTGCCTTGGCCACCTCTTCGGGCGTCGGCGCATATATGGCGTGGACCATAGCAATCTGCGACGGGTGGATGACGCTCTTGCCATCGAATCCGAGCTGTTTTGCAAGGCGCGCCTCGCGCTGGAAGCCTTCCTCGTCGTCGACTGCGGTAAAGACCGTGTCGATGGCCATGATGCCGGCTGCGCGAGCCGCCATCACGAGCATGCTGCGCGCGGCGAGCAACTCGATGCCGTCGGGGCTGCGACTCGTGTGCATGTCGGTGACGAAGTCCTCCGCGCCGATCGCAATCGCAATCAGCCGCGGGCTCGCGGTCGCTATTTCGCGCACTGCAAGAATGCCCCGCGCCGACTCTATCGCCGCTACCAGCTTTACGGAGCCCGCGGGCCTGCCGAAGCGCCGCTCGGCCGCCGCGACCGCCTGTTCGACCGCGATAATGTCTTCCGGTCCATCGGTCTTGGGCAGTCGGACCGCATCGACACCGCCGCACACGACAGCCGCTATGTCCTCGAGTCCGAAGGCCGTCTCCAGCCCGTTGATGCGGACGATACGCTCGACGCCGGCATAGTCGTAGTGGCTGAGCGCCTGGAAGACCAGGTGCCTGGCGGCGTCCTTTTCACGGGGCGATACCGAATCCTCAAGATCGAACATCACCGAATCCGGGCCGTAGATGTGGGCATCGCGCAGCATCGCCGGCGCATTGCCTGGCACGTACAACATTGACCTGCGCAGCTTCATCGGATCGCCTCCCAGGGCATCGAGCCGCCATCGGCGGCGCGGCCGCAGGCGGCGGACAGCCTGGCCCGTATCGTCGCGTCGAGCGCTCCCTTTTCCTCTATGACGACCACGGCGTCGGATACGCCCAGCGACTTCAGTGTCGCCATGACCACCGCCCTGATGTCGTCACCATACCGGGCCGTTGACGGCCCGAGCAGTTCAACCGAGAGGCCCTTGTCCGCGTTGGGGCGCACCATGACCCGGGCGTCTCCGGATTCCTGCGTGCCGCTGCTCGCCTCGTGTGCAATGTTCATCAGCTCTCCTCCGCTCAATGCCGACCGGAGCCGGTTCGTATCTTCTGTAGTACTGGCGCAGCTTCCGCCGAGCGCAGCCATGCGGCCGTCGTCGGTGGCACCAGCGCCAGTGCGCGCGCCATGTCGCCGTCGTGCAGCGCCGCCCTGACAGCCGAGGCGCTGATCGCCGCGCCGCCCGACTCCACACGTGGTATCTGCACCAGTTCTATGCCATGACGGGGCAGTACCTCGGCCATCGCGCGGTTGTACCCGGCGGTCACCTGGCAGTACGGCTCCGTGCCGACGAACCTGCGCCTGATGCCGAGCGCCGGCGCAATCCTCGAGGCGAACAGCTCCGCGTCGAGCGCGGCCTGCAGGTCGGCGGCCTGGCTCTTTTCCTTAAGGTAGTAGGCAGGAAATGTTGCTCCGGAGACGCAGTACGCGCCGCCCGATGCCACAACGACGTTGCCGATGTCGGCCGTGCCGGCCCGCACCAGCTGTTCGCGGACGGCGCCGGGGAAGCTGGATCGATCGCCGGCGACGACGAGTACCAGCAGGGTTGACCCGTTGCCGGCACAGTCCGCTGCCGATCGCTCTATCAGGTAACGGTGGCCGAGCGTAAATGGATTGCAGTTGACGACGACGGCGCCTGCCGCTCTTGCCCCGGGCAGGCGCGATGCGATCGCCTCGGCCCAGCGGTCGAACGCGTGCGCGTCATTCTGCAGCAGCATCACGCCTTCATCGGGCCTCGCGCCGGCTGTCGATGCCAGCATCACAAACCCGAGGCTCTCGAATATCGAGCGATTGCGTGGCCGCGTATAGACAAAGAGGTGCCTGCGCCCGCGCGCCTCGGCCTCGGCGATAATGGCGGATACGGCTCGCGCCGCCGCGCCTTCGCCCTCGCGCTCGGGCAGTACCCCGACGCATTTGATGACGTCGCCTGCCAGCGATGCGGTCGCGATCGGCACGAGTCCATCATCGACAACGGCCGAGACTTCCACATCATCTTCAAGGTCCAGCCCGAGCGGAGCAAGAAACGCGGCGAGCATGGCTCGTTCGTTGGCGCCCGGTGGGTCGATGATTCGGGTGTGTATGCGAAACTCATCCATGCTGCTGCTCCGGCCAAGAACTATCGTATCGTGGCCACAGCATGCGGCGCGTCTGTAGAACGCGCAGTCGGACAGCCTATGAAGTTTGGGTAGGACAGGCAGGCAGCCGCGTGTACGATTCTGTCCTACGCGGCGTGTCGATGATGGCTAGACGATCAGCTTGTGCCGGTAGACGTACTGGGTCAGCTGGGCGTTGTTGGCAAGGTTCATCTTCTCGAGTATGCGCGCGCGGTAGGTGCTGACCGTCTTGACCGACAGGTTGAGCGATGACGCGACTTCGCTGACGGTCGAGCCGCCCGCGAGGAGGAGCATGACCTGATGCTCCCGCTCCGACAGCAGCAGGTGCGGCGGCCGCCCGTCGCCGCTCTTGATTCCAATGACCAGGGCCTCGCTGGCGGCGGGGCTCACATAGCTGCCACCGGAGGCGACAACCCTGATCGCCTCCACGAGCTCGTCCGGGGCGCCCGACTTGTTCAGGCATCCCGACGCGCCAAGCCTGAACGCCCTCAGGGCATACTGCTCCTCCGGCTGAATGCTCAGCATCAGCACCGGCGTCTCCGGCGACAGCTCCTTGATGTCCCGCAGGACCTCCATGCCGTCCTTTCCAGGCAAGGAAATATCGAGGACCACCACGTCGAAGTGTCCGGCGTGTACCGCCTCGATCGCCTGCGGCCCGTCGGCGGCTTCCTCGACAAGGCCGATGTGTACCGACTCGACGAGTATCTGTCGCAGCCCCTTGCGTATCAGAGGATGGTCATCGACTATCAGTACCCTAAGCATTGCTCGTATGCTCCCTTGCCGCCGTGCCGTGCGGAATCGTGACGATGACCTTCGTGCCACGCCAGCCGAACTCCTCGAGGGGTGATTCTATCTCGAAGGTTCCGCCTTCATAGCGCACCCGTTCGCGCATGCCAAGGATGCCCAGCGATTCGGGCGAACCGGTCGCACCGGCAGGAATGCCCATGCCGTCATCCTTGACCTCGAGCATCATGATACCGTCTCCGACCGCAAAATGCACGTCGACCCGCTGTGCCTGGGCGTGTCGCCCCACGTTGGTCAGAATTTCCTGGAACACGCGGAACATGGTCGTGGCCGCACCTGCATCGACCGCTTCCGGAGCCGGATCGATGATGGCCCTGCAATCGACCATCGATCGCCGTCTGAAGTCCTCGAGTTGCCAGCGCAGGGCCTCCGAAAGCGATAGCGTGTCCAGCGCACGGGGGCGCAGGCGCGTCGCTATGCTCTTCACCGAATCAATCGCCGAGTCGACCATCGCTATCGCCTCGCCGACCCTGCTGCCATAGGCTTCCGGGGCAGGGGGGTGCGTTTTGAGCCATGACAGATCCATCTTGGCCGCCGTCAGCAACTGACCCAGTTCATCATGGACCTCGCGGGCAGCGGTCTTGCGCTCCTCCTCCCGGGCGTCCTGTATGTGCATGGACAGCGTGCGCAACTGCTCGGCCTGCTTCTGGAGCGTCCTTGTCCTGATGACGACGATGATGAGGCCGATGGACAGCAGGCCAGCCGTTACCATCGCGGTGAACCAGCCGGTTTTCCAGAACGGTGGCTTGACTATGATCTGGAGCACGGCGCCTTCGCGGTTCCAGACGCCGCCCGCCGTTGCCCCGCTCAGACGCAGCTCGTAGTCGCCGGGTGCCAGCCCGCCCAGCACCGCGCGCGTCTGCGAACCCAGCTCCATGCGCTCTGCGGGCCCACCCCACAGCGTAACCGACAGGCGGTTGCGCATCGGATCCACGTAGTCGAGCACGGCGAAATCGAGGGCCAGCGCCGCATCCTCGGGGCGCAGTTCGATGACGCCCCGGTTCAGCGCCGCCCTGAACGCCCGCGCCCGTATCGATGTTCTGGCAGGGGCATCGTCGGAATGTGCTACAACCGATACGTTGGCTATCACGACCGGAGGAGGTACATCGGGATGGTTCAGCGCGCCTGGCTCGAAGAGGTCGATGCCTTCGGGCCCTCCGAGCATGAAGCGACCGTCATGCCGCGACAGGTAGGCATTCTGGCTGAAGCGCTGCTGGAATCCGTCAGCCGGACCCCAGGACAGAAACTGGCCAGTCGCCGGATCGAATCGGGATATGCCCCTGCCCGAGACAATCCAGACGGTACCGACCGGGTCCTCGAGTACCCCGACGATGTCATCGCTCGCCAGGCCATCCGCCGCCCCCAGGTGCTCGAAGGTCGTCATATAGGAGTCCTCGTGCATCCTGTCGAGGCCGGACCCGCCGGTACCGACCCATATCGTTCCCCTTGAGTCTTCGAACAGGCACGTCACCGAGGAGTCAGCCAGCGACCGCGAGTCATTGACCGGCCTGAATACGGCCAGCGCCGCGTCCGAAACGGGGTCCCATCGGGTCAGGCCGCCATCCCAGAGCCCAATCCATATCCGGCCCCTTGAATCCTGGAGCAGCGCACGTACCGAATTGCCGCTGATCGATGTCCTGTCGCCGGGCTTTGGCACGTGGTGCGTGAATGTCGTGCCATCATGGTTGAGTCGGTCGAGGCCACCGCCTTCGAGGCCGACCCACAGCGTGCCGCCCTTGTCGACGAGCAGGGCCCATACCGTGTCGCCGCCCAGCGATTCCGGCCTCCCTGGGTCACGCTGCATGCGCCTGGCACGCCCGGTCGCCGGGTCGAGCAGCGCCAGGCCTCCACCATCGGTGCCGACCCACAGCCTGCCGTCGGGTGCCTCGGCCAGGCATATCACCCGGTCGGCCGGGATGCTGGTCGGGTCGTTGGCAGCATACCTGAACCTGCGAATCGGCACGCCCTCGGCCGTCGCGTGCACGAGGCCTCCGCCATCGGTCGCCATCCAGAGTGTGTGGTCGGCCGACTCGATCATTTGCCTCATCTCGGCGGCGGGCAACCCTTTGCTGCTGCCCATCCGCTTCACGGCAACCGACCGCGGATTGTAGGCCGAGGCGCCGCCGCCCCTCGTGCCCACCCAGACGAGCCCGGATTGGTCGACCAGCAGCGAACGTATCGCGTTGTGACTCAGTCCGGTCGGGACGCCCGGCTCCGACTGTATCACGGTGACCGTCGATCCATCGGCAGACAGTACCCTGAGACCGCGGTCTTCGGTGCCCACCCATATGCGGCCAAGGAGGTCTCGCGTCATCGCCCTGATAAGCAGCGTATCCGAATCCGGCCCCAGCGCCACACGCGTCGCTGCCCGGCGTGCGCTGTCCAGCCTGTATACGCCTTTGCCATCGGTGCCGACCAGCAGGCTGTGGTCGACATCCTCCATGATGGCCCGGACCGTGCTCGATCCGGCACTGTCGACGGCGACGAAGACATTCCTGGATCGGTCGAAACGCGCCAGCCCGCTGGTTGTACCGGCCCACAGCATGCCTTCTTCGTCGCACAGCAGCGAGCGTATGGTGTCGGAAGGCAGGCCGGAGTCCATTCTGAAGTGTTCGAATGTTCCCTTGACGGTGTCCAGACGGTCGATGCCGGCGTCGGCGGTGCCGACCCATATCCACCCGTACGGATCATCGCAGACGGCGAACATCCTGTCGCTGCCGGGAGACTCGGCGTTGCCCGGGATGTGCACAAAACGGTCGAAGGCGTCCGAATCGCGCGAGTAGCGTGCCAGCCCACCTCCATCGGTGGCAATCCAGAGTGTGCCGGTGGCATCTTCGTGTATGTCGAATATCAGCGAAGACGACAGGCTTTCCGCGTCGCCAGGCACCGGCTTGTATGTCACGACCCTTGAGCCGTCGTAGCGCGACAGCCCGCTGAACGTGCCCAGCCACAAGTATCCGCTCTTGTCCTGGAGCATGCAGTATACGGAATCTCCGGACAGGCCATCCTCGGTTGTCAGGTGCCTGAACGCAAAGCCCGGCTGTGCACCGCATGGGAGAGCCGACAGGATCATGACGAGTGCCAATATCAGACGTGCCATCAGGCCATCGTAGTCCAGAGCCGATGGCCAGTCAACGCGGGTCCGGTTTCATTTGACAGATGGACAGGAAGGTTGTTTACTGGTGAGACCACAGCTATCGGTCTTTCCGGAAGGTGTGGACAAAATTGAGCACTGCGACATAAGGAGAGAATTCATGAAGAAGAGTCTGTTTCTCGTCAGCGTACTTCTGATCGCGCTCGCGGCAATCGGTTGCGCCAAGAAGGAAGCACCGGTAGCGCCGGCCGCTCCCGTCGCTCCGTACAAGGTCGCCTTCATATACATCGGCGTCCCTGGCGACATGGGTTGGACCCACGAGCATGACACCGGTCGCCTCGCCGTCGAAGCCGCCTTCGGTGACAAGGTCAAGACCGCCTATATGGAGAATGTTCCGGAAGGCCCCGACGCTACGCGCATCATCCGCCAGTATGCCCAGGACGGCTACGACATGATATTCGCCACGTCGTTCGGCTATATGGACCCGATGGCCGAAGTCGCCGCCGAGTTCCCCAAGGTCAAGTTCGTCCATTGCTCCGGCTACAAGACGTCCGACAACATGTCAACGTACTTCGGCCGCATCTATCAGGCGCGCTACCTGTCCGGTATCGTCGCCGGCAAGATGACCAAGAGCAACCTGATCGGCTATGTCGGCGCCTTCCCGATTCCGGAAGTCGTGCGCGGCATGAACGCGTTCACGCTCGGCGTGCGCTCGGTCAACCCCAAGGCACAGGTTCGCGTCGTCTGGACCAATACCTGGTACGACCCGGTCAAGGAGCGTGAGGCCGCCGTCGCCCTGCTCGATGCCGGCGCCGACATCATCGCCCAGCACCAGGACACGACCGAGCCGCAGAAGGCTGCCCAGGAGCGCGGCAAGATGTCGATCGGCTACGATTCCGACATGCGCAAGTTCGTCGGTGACACCGTCCTGACCAGCCCGATCTGGAACTGGGGCCCCTACTATGTGGACACGGTCCGCAAGGGCATGGATGGCACCTGGAAGAGCACCCAGTACTGGGAAGGCCTCTCCGCCGACGTGGTCCGCCTGGCTGACTTCAGCCCGCTCGTTCCGCAGGACGTCAAGGATCTCGTCTCCACCGTGAAGCAGAAGATCATCGGCGGAACCTGGGATGTCTTCACCGGCCCGATCAAGGACAACACCGGCAAGCTCCGCGTCAACGAAGGCGCCAAGATGTCCGATCAGGAACTGCTTTCATTCGACTGGCTCGTCGAGGGCGTCGTAGGAAAAGTGAAGTAACACAGTCGTTGCATGGCGCTCCCGCATGGTCGGGAGCGCCATATTTTTCTGTCTAATCGTTGTCGGCCATCGACGCATCAACGCATGCGCCGTATCGGCCCGGTTCAGGCGACTAGAATCCCATACAAGGTGCAATCAATCATGGAAGAAACCGCAAACGGGGCTCCGCTCGTCGAGATGCGGGGAATTCGCAAGAGTTTCCCCGGTGTTCAGGCATCCGACGGCATCGATCTGCGTCTGGGCAAGGGTGAGGTGCTGGCCTTGCTCGGCGAGAATGGCGCCGGCAAGAGCACATTGATGAATATACTCTGCGGCCTGTACCGGCAGGACGCCGGTGAAGTCTATGTCCGGGGCGTCAAGGCCGACATCAGATCCCCGCGCGATGCCACCGATCTGGGCATCGGCATGGTCCACCAGAACTTCATGCTGGTCGATACGATGAGCGTGGCCGAGAATGTCGTGCTCGGCATGCCGAGCCTGGACGTCATACCGGACATGAAGCAGATCAAGCGTTCCATAGTCGAGCTTGGTGAACGGTACAACATGAAGGTCGATCCGGACGCCTTCATATGGCAACTGTCCGTTGGCGAGCAGCAGCGGGTCGAGATACTGAAACAGCTGTATCGCAAGGCGGAGATCCTGGTGCTCGACGAGCCGACGGCGGTCCTCACTCCACAGGAAGCGAAGGAACTGAACGCCGTCGTCAAGCGCATGCAGGCCGAGGGCAAGAGCGCCGTCTTCATTACCCACAAGATGGACGAGGTGATGGCCTTCTCCGACCGGGTGATGGTGCTGCGCAAAGGCAAAGTCGTCATAGAGAAGACGACCAAGGACACGAATCCAAAGGAACTCGCGCGCATGATGGTCGGGCGCGAAGTTCTGTTTCATATAGAGAAGCAGTCATTTCAGCCGGGCGCCGTCGTGCTCGAACTGCGGGACGTCTGCGCAGCGGACGAGCGGGGGTTGCCAGCCCTGCGCAACCTGTCGCTGACACTGCGGGCGGGCGAGATACTCGGCATAGCCGGCGTCGCGGGCAACGGTCAGCGCGAGCTGTCCGAGGTGATAACCGGACTCAGGTCGGTCACCTCGGGAGGCATATCGATCAACTGCATCGATTCCACGAACAAGACGCCGCTGCAGATCATCAAGAGCGGCGTAAGCCATATTCCGCAGGACCGCATCGCAGTCGGTGCAGTCGGAGACATGAGCGTCGCCAACAACCTCGCGATGAAGGATTACCGGAGCGCTCCGATATCGATCGGCGCGCTGCTCCTGCCCAGGCGCATTCTGGAGTTCGCCCGCAAGATGATAGGCATGTTCAATATCGCGACGCCTTCGCCGGAGACCAGGGTCAAATTCCTGTCCGGCGGCAACATACAGAAGACCATTCTGGCTCGCGAGATCGAATCGTGCGGCAGCCTCCTCGTCGCCGTCTATCCATCGCGTGGCCTGGACATCGGCGCCACCGAAGGCGTGCGCAAGGAACTGGTCGCGCAGCGTGACGCGGGCAAGGCCGTGCTGCTCGTGTCGGAGGATATCGACGAGCTGCTGAGCGTCGCCGATACGATCGCCGTGATGTTTGACGGCAGGGCCATAGGCGTGATGCCGGCCAAAGGTGCCGATCCGGAAGAAATAGGCCTCTTGATGGCCGGTATCGATCCGGCTGCCAAGGAGGCGACGGTATGAGGTTTGCATTTGAAAAGCGCAAGTCCGTTTCCAGGACGGCGATCGTCGTTGTTCCGTTTGTTTCGTTCGCCGTCTCGCTGGTGCTGACCGGGCTCCTGTTGCTGATATTCGGCGCCAATCCCTTTACTACCTTTGGCGCCATGTACAAGGGCGCCTTTGGCTCGGGACGCGCCCTGACGGAGACCCTGGTCAAGGCGATACCGCTGATGCTGACCGGGCTCGGCGTCGCTCTGGCGTTCAAGCTGAAATTCTGGAACATCGGTGCCGAAGGCCAGCTGACCCTCGCCGGCGTTGCCGCGACCTGGGTGGCCATATTCTGGAGCCAGTGGCTGCCGGCACCGTTGCTGTTGCCCGTGATGGTGGTCATCGGATGCACGGCCGGAGCGCTGTGGGCTGGCATCCCAGCCTTGCTGAAGACAAGCCTCCGGGTGGACGAGACACTGGTCACGCTGATGCTCAACTACGTGGCGATCCTGTTCTCTTCATATCTATACTACGGACCGTGGCGTGACCCCAACGGCTATGGCTTCCCCGGCACCAAACTGTTTCCAACGGCGGCGTGGTTTCCCAGAATAGCCGGACGTGCCCACATCGGCTTGTTCCTTGCGCTGGCAGCCGCCCTGATCCTCTGGCTTGTCATGAACCGCACCAAGTGGGGTTTTGAAATCAAGGTGATCGGCAATAGTCCCAAGGCCGCCCGTTACCAGGGAATAGCGGTCGAGCGCAACATCATGGTGGCAATCCTCGTGTCAGGCGCCCTGTGCGGTCTGGCCGGTGTCGGCGAGGTAGCCGGCATTTCGAGGCGCCTGCAGCAGGGCCTGTCACTGGGGTACGGATACACCGCGATCATCGTCGCGTGGATGGCCCAGCTGAACCCGCTGGCCATTCCATTCGTAGCGCTGCTGATGGGCGGCCTGCTCGTCGGCGGTGACCAGGTGCAGATGGTGATGGGGTTGCCATCATCGATGGGCCTCCTGATGCAGGGACTGATGCTGTTCCCGATGCTCGCCGGCTCGCTGTTTACCGAGTATCGAATCAAGCGCATCGGCCGCAATGCTGCCATCGAATCCGAGAGAGGAGCCGCGTGATGGGCCTTATTACATCGTTGCTCGCCATAACACTCCGCGCCGGCACCAGCCTGATATACGCGACCATCGGCGAAACCTATGCCGAGCGGGCCGGCATACTGAACCTTGGCCTGGAAGGCATCATGCTGATGGGAGCGGTATCGAGTTTCGCGACCGCCTACTATACCGGCAATCTGGCACTCGCGGTGCTTGTCGCCATAGCGGTGGGCGGACTCCTTTCGCTGATACACGCCTTCCTGTCGGTGACGATGAAGGCCAACCAGGTGGTGTCGGGCCTGTCCATCACCCTCTTCGGCACGGGCTTTGCAAGCTTCCTTGGCCAGCGTCTTGGACCGGCCTCCAACGGTCACTATCTGGTCGGGCTGGTCGGGCCGCGCTTTACGCCATTCAACATCGGCTCACTGGGCTCGGTTCCCATCGTCGGCGCCATACTGGGGCAGGATCTCTTTACGTACGGAACATACCTCTTGATACCGCTCGCGTGGTTCTACCTGTACCGGACCAAGAACGGGCTGTGGCTGCGGGCGATAGGCGAGAATCCCAGGACCGCCGACGCGATGGGCGTCAACGTCAACAGGGCCAAATACGGCTATACGATCTTTGGCGGCATGCTGACCGCGCTCGGCGGCGCCCACCTGGCGCTGGCGTATACACCGGGCTGGTCAGAAAACATCACAGGCGGCCGTGGCTGGATAGTCATAGCCCTCGTCATCTTCTCGATGTGGAACCCCGCGCGCGCCATTACCGGTGCGCTGATATTCGGCGGCATCAACGCCGTGCAGTTCAGATTGCAGGCATCCGGAACGAACATACCTGCGGCGTTCCTGAACATGCTTCCATACATAGCTACCATAGTCGTGCTGGTCGCCATAACCTGGTGGGAGGCGCTCTCCAAGCGCGTCGGTTCCCCCGCGTCCCTGGGCACCGCCTACGTCCGGGAGGACAAGTAACCATGGCTTCGATAGAGATCAGGAAGGTCGAGACAAGACAGGACCTGAAGACGTTCATCAACTTCCCGTTCAGCATCTATAAGGGCAACCAGTACTGGGTGCCGCCCATCGTGTTCGACGAGTTCAATACGCTATCCAAGGACAAGAACCCCGCGTTCGATTTCAGCGAGGCCGAGTACTGGCTCGCCTATCGTGACGGCAAACTGGCTGGCCGCATAGCCGCCATCATCAACAACCGCTATATCGAGAAGTGGGGCAACAGGTACGGCCGGTTCGGCTGGGTGGAGTTCATCGAGGACTTCGACGTGGCGAGCGCCCTGTTCAGGACGGCCGAGGATTGGCTCCGCGCCAAAGGCATGACGGGCGTGAACGGCCCGATGGGTTTTACCGATCTGGACAAGGAAGGCCTTCTCATAGAAGGCTTTGGCGAGCTTGGCACGATGCCCATGATATACAACCATCCGTACTATGCCGAGTATATCGAACGGCTTGGGTACAAGAAGGATGTCGACTGGCTCGAATACGAGGTGAAAGTACCCGCTTCGATTCCGGAAAAGGTGCTGCGCGTCCAGAACATCGTGGCCCAGCGGACCGGTATCCACGTCTATGAGTGGAAGAAGGCTTCCGAACTCAAGGAGAAATTCGCCAAGGACATCTTTGCACTTGTCGATGAAGCGTACGCTCCGCTCTACGGCACGACACCGCTGTCCCAGCGCCAGGTCGACGCCTATATCGATCAGTATCTCGGCTTTGCGGATCCCCGGTTTACGAAAATCGTCGTTGACAAGGACGACAGGCTGGTCACCTTCGGCATCGTCTTTCCGAGCCTGTCTCGGGCGTTGCAGAAGGCCAAGGGTCGACTATTCCCATTTGGATGGATACACATACTGCGGGCGCTCAGGAAGCCGACCGGCATAGACATGCTCCTGATCGCGGTGACGCCGCAATACAAGTCCCAGGGGGCGGTCGCCTTCCTGATGACATCGCTGATCAAGAGCTGCCTGGATGTCGGCGTCGTGAGTGCAGAGACCGCAGGGGAGCTCGAGACCAATGTCGAGGTGCAGAGCCTCTGGAAGGGATACGACCGCCGCCAGCACAAGCGCCGGCGAGCCTATTTGAAGATGCTCTAGTCGTCCGATGCCGGGCATCGATGACGCGGCGCTGCGCGAGCTGTTCGCGTTGCGTTGACCCACCTTGTCCGCCGGATGTATCATGCTGGCGGAGGCAATCGTGCTCGAATACGTGGTGGCAGGCAATCCGGATGCGCGCATCATACGCAGGGCCGCAGCCATACTGGAAGGTGGCGGGCTCGTCGTCGTGCCGACCGATACCAGCTGGAGCATCCTGTGTTCCATCGCCTCCAGGGATGGCGTCGCACGGCTGAAACGTCTGCTCGAGCCTGGTCGCAACAGGCCCCTGACGGTGATGTGTTCGAGTATCGCCCAGGCCGCCGAGCTGTGCGAGGTGTCGAGTGCCGCATTCCGCGTAATGAAGCGCCTTGCCCCCGGTCCCTATGTCTTCATCCTGCCCAGCACCAACCGGGCCGCGAAGGACTTTGACCTGCGTCGCGCCGAGCTCGGCGTGCGCATTCCCGATCATCGTGTCCCGACCGATACGATCAACGCGCTCGGCCGGGCCGTATTGTCGCTGACGGCCAAGCGGTCGATGATCGACCCGGACATGCCATCTCCCGAGTATCCCGAGGAAGCTCTGTTCTCGGCGGGCTGGGAACTTGAGGATTTGCCTGGCATCGACATGATTCTAGACCCCGGCGAGGAGAATGAACGGCGCCTGGGGACGGTACTGGACATACGGACCGGAGAGGTCGAGGTAGTCAGGCTGGGGGCCGGACCTTATCCATGATGGCCGCTGGCGGCAAACCAGATAGCCTCAATGGACGTCCTGCACGAGCAGCTGGCGTTCGCCTTCCGGCAACCGGGCGGTTGCGGCTTCTCCCGGTTTCTTGCCAATCAGTGCCCTGGCTATGGGGCTCGTCCAGCCTATCAGCCCGCGCGGCGGATCGGCCTCGTCTATGCCGACGATGCGCCAGGTCGAGACGCTCCCCGACCCATCGCTGACGGTAACCGTGGCGCCGAACTTGACGCGATCGTAGCCTGCAGCCGGAACCTCTACCGTCTCGGCGAGCGATGCCATCCTGGACAGGTATTCTATGCGCCTGTTTACGCGGCCCAGGGAACGCCGCACATTGGACAGCGCCTCCGGTGCGGAGTGCAGGCCATCCTTGCCCAGTCTGTCCAGCTCGGACGCGAGCCTGGGGCGTTCCACGGTCTCCAGCTCCTCGAGCTCTGTGGCGAGGCGTGAGGCACCTTCCGGCGTCATATAGTTTCTGGAACCCGGTGGAATCGGTATCTTGATTTCGGGAGCCTCGTCGTCGGCCGCGTCGTACTGATCGTCTCCAACGAATGCCCTGGACATGCAGACTCCCC
>Ga0209467_1001915_pt1 | contig 16129 bp, 14 predicted proteins | sample Higcelwee11metaG_FD_187175 | JGI IMG/M metagenome (GOLD analysis project Ga0209467, IMG submission 187175) | Freshwater pond sediment microbial communities from the University of Edinburgh, under environmental carbon perturbations - High... | ecosystem: Environmental > Aquatic > Freshwater >...
CCGATCGTGTCCGAATTGTACAGCTTGTCGTAGAGCACCATCATGCTTGCTATCCGGTTGACAGCGGCCTGCAGCGCGTCTTTGGCTTCCTGACTATCCAGCGTCTCGGCCTGGAGCCGGAGGAGCGAGCCAAGGATGTTCATGTTGTTCTTGATGCGATGCTGGACTTCCTTGAGGAGTATCTCTTTTTCGCGGAGCAGGTCGGCGACCTTCCTCTCCGCGGTCTTGCGCTCCGTCACATCGACGAAGGTGCATACGACCTGGCGTACCGCACCGTCGTCATCGAGCTGGGGAACGGCGTCCACCGCCAGCCACACCCGATCGCCGACCACAGGCCTCGCGACACCCATGATGGTGCCGAGTACCGGGCGCTTCCCGGCGATCGCCATCGGCACGGGATGGGTCGGCCCCGGAAACGGCGAGCCATCCTCGTGAATGACGTTCCAGCTTGGGTCGAAGGATGTCCTGCCCAGAAGCTGGTCCTCGCTGAGTCCGAGCAACTCCAGAGCCTTGGGATTGCTCAGCAGTATCTCGGCATGGGGACCCTGCAGGAGGACGCCAACCTGCATGTCCCAGACGGTATCCCTGAATTTCCGCTCGCCTCTCCTGAGTTCCTCTTCCATCCGCTTCTGCTCGGTTATCTCGAAGAAGGTTGTCACGAAATGATCCGGCTTGTTCTGATATGCCACGATCTCGTACCATCGGTCATTCAGTTCGAGGTGCTGCTGAAACCGGATCTCATTGCCCGTCAGAGCCACCTCACCATAGGTGGATATCCAGTCAAACGGGTCATGCTCGATGCCCGGAAACACGTCCGTCACGAGCTTGCCCGACGGATCGACAACGCCGGTCATCTTCTCGTAGGCGGGGTTGGCTTCGAGCACGACATAGTTTGCCGGCCTTCCATCGCTGTCGCAGACCATCCGGTGATAGGCGGTGCCGATCGGCCCCTTCTCGAACAGCGACCTGAACGTCTTCTCGCTTTCGTTCAAGGCTGCGGCATGCTTGATCAGGTCAGCCTGCGCAGCCCGCAACTCATCGTTGGCTGCCTGCAAACGCTCACACGCTGCCTCGATCTCGACCTTCTGATCCCGGATGCTTCTATGTGCCTCGAAAAGCCTGAATGCCATCTTGATGGAGGCGTCCAGCACGGTAAGGCTCGAATTCTTGACCACATACCCGTAGTTGGTCACCTTTTCCGTCATGTTGACGATTCCGGGCTCGGTGTGGGATGACAGGAAGAGCACGGGGATATCGCGACAATCATGAATCATCATCGCCGCCTCGGTGCCGTCAATGCCACGGCCGAGGTCAATATCCATCAGGACAAGGTCTACTGGGGCATTCTCGGCGCAGACCATCCGGATGGCCTGTTCTCCGCTGTTCGCGATCATGACCTCGTAGTTGTAGCTGGCAAGCCGCCGGGCCTCGTCCATCGCGATGAGTGCTTCGTCCTCGACAAGGAGGATGACCCTGCGGCGGGCATCACCCGCTGGAACAGTTGGGCCGACGGTAGACATGGACAAAAACGTAGCCCAAATGGTTTGAGCCGTCAAGTCGACACGCCTGGCAACCTCCATGGCGGCTGCAGGAACCGCGGCTAGGCCTCCTGGTCTCCGGCATCATCCGCATCGTCCGCCTCGTCCGGTTCTGGCTCATCGGGGGTAAAGTCGGGAACGTAGCGGGCGCGGGAGCTCGGCGGCCGCATGCCGCCCAGCTCGGGGTTGTGCACCAGGTCGCGCGGTTTTGAACCCTGGGCCTTGCCGACGATGCCCTTCTCCTCCATCAGCTCGACGAGGCGGGCTGCGCGGTTGTAGCCTATCTTCAGTTTGCGCTGCAGGAACGATGCGCTCGCCTTGCCCTGCGGCCTATCTTCAGTTTGCGCTGCAGGAACGATGCGCTCGCCTTGCCCTGCGACAGCACGATCTCCAGAGCCTTCTCGTACAGGGGATCGTCATCATCCTCGTCGAACAGCGATGGGCCTTCGTCTTCCTCGTCATCGACAAACATCTCGTCGTCGATATAGTCGGGCTCGCCGAGCGTCTTCACGTAGGCAACGACCCGTTCCACTTCGTCTTCCGATACGAAGGCGCCCTGCATGCGTACCGGGAATGCATCGGTGGCGCTGGAGTACAGCATGTCGCCGCGGCCGAGCAGTTTCTCGGCGCCAACCATGTCGATGATGATGCGCGAGTCGAACTTGCTCGCAACCATGAAGGCGATGCGGCTGGGTATGTTCGCCTTGATCAGGCCGGTGATCACGTCGATGCTCGGCCGCTGCGTGGCCAGCACCAGGTGGATGCCGACCGCTCGTGACATTGCGGCAAGCCGCGCCAGCGTCGATTCCAGTTCCTTGCCTGTCGTTGCCATCAGGTCGGCAAACTCGTCTATGACAACGACGATGTATGGCAGGCGGTCGGTCGCCATGTTCTTCTCGCCTATCTTGCGGTTGAACGACCTGATGTCGCGGACGCCCATCGCGTCGAGCAGGCTGTAGCGCCGCTCCATCTCGCAGATGCAGTACTGCAGCGCCTGGAAAGCGCGCTTGGGCTCGGTGATCACCGGAGTCAAGAGGTGCGGTATGCCATTGTACAGCTTCAGCTCGACTATCTTGGGGTCTATCAGTATCAGCTTGACCTCGTTGAACGAACGCTTGTACAGGATGGAAAGAATGATTGAATTGACGCATACAGACTTGCCCGAGCCGGTCGCACCGGCGATGAGAAGATGCGGTGTCTGGGTAAGCTCGACCACCTGGACATCACCGGTAATATCCTTGCCCAGGACGACTGGAACTTCCATCTTTGCGTTCCTGAAGACTTCGCTCTCGACGATCTCCTTGAACGACACGATCGAGCGCCGCTCGTTCGGCACCTCGATGCCGACGGCGTGCTTGCCGGGTATCGGAGCGACGATGCGCACGCTGGAGGCCGCGAGTCGCAGGGCAATATTGTCTGACAGGTTGGCTATCTTCGACAGCCGAACGCCTGGTGCCGGCAGTATCTCGAACATCGTTATAACCGGCCCCTTGCGTATGCCGGTGACCTCGGCGGCAATGCCGAATTCCTTCAGCGTCTCGCGAAGGACATCGGCGGCGTGCCGTGTCTTGTCGTCAATGATCCAGTACTGTCCGTCGGGATAGTCGGTCAGGATGCCTTCTGTAGGCAGCGAGTACTGCAGGACCGGTTTGGCCGGCCGGCGGCGGCGTGGCACAGCGCCCGGGCCTGTCGCCAGGGCCAGCTCCGCGACGACCGATGCCGGACTCGAGTGCCTGGCGGCTGGCCTCACGGCCTCGGCATGTTCGCCATCCTGAAAGACCTCGACCTTGGGCAACAGCGCCGATCGATTCGCGACCGCGCGGCTCGGCTCCACGGTCGGTTCATCATCATCGACATCGGTAACTTCTTCGGCCTCTTCGGCATCATCGACGTCTTCGGGCTCGTCAGCGGTGTTGGTATCGGCCCAGAAGGCGCCGTCCATCGCGGGGTCGGTATGGAGCATAGGCTCCGTATCGGGCGCACGATTGAACATCAGCGGTATGGGCTCGGGCTCATCGGTCAGCTCGGCCTCGCCATCGGGCGCCGCCGCCTCGCCGCGCGCTGCCGGCGGCACTACCGAAGACAGGAACGGCACCGGCGGCAGTTGCGGGATGCTCAGGTCCAGGTCATAGGGTTCCGTGTCCGACGTGTCGGGCCGGCCGATCGCCGCCTCGGTCGACCGCTCCTGGACGCGCCCGGACGGGCGATCCTGAACGCGCCCGGTTGCCGCTTCGGCCCCGCTACCCCGCCGGACCAGCAGTCCCAGCGCGGCGCCCATGCACAGCGTCAGCCCGAAGCCGAGCGCCGCCACGCCGCCGGCCCCGACGCCGCGCAGCCAGGGGTAGGCCTGGAACCAGGCTTCCGGGTCGTCCAGAAAGCGCGCGGTCATCGCCAGCGACGCGAATGGTGCCAGGCTTGCCAGCATCGCGGCCAGCAGGTCCGTCCTGAAACCAGGCATCGCGACAATCAGCGCGCCAACCCACAGGTAGGCCGGCAGCACGAAGGCCGACCACGACAGTCCGTGCAGGAAGAATGCTCCGACCGCGGTCTGGCCACCGAGGGCACCAACCAGCAGTTCTGCAAAGAGCGCCAAGCCTCCGGCGCAGAGTACGGCGCATGAGACGATGATGGACCATGATGTTCTGGTGTGCCTGGGCAATGCGTTCAGCTCCAATCCCTGTTTCACTTATCGGAGGTTCGTTACAGGAGGAAAAGCCCGATCAGCCCGGCCGGTATCAGATACGCGGCGAACCATGCCAGTTTGCCCTTCCGGACGATTGGCATAAGGATGAGCAGTGATACGACGCCCGCTCCGAAGGCGGCCACGGTGGCCACCGCAAGCGGCAGCGGCTGGATGGTGCTGGAGAGTTGTCCCATATCCTTCAGCTTGAGGACAAACGCGCCAAGGATGGCCGGAATCGCTATCAGGAAGGAGAACTCGCCCGCTGTCTCCCTGTTCAGGCCCGTCGCGGTGCCTGCGCTGATCGTGATGCCCGAGCGGCTGATGCCGGGGAAGACGCCTATGCCCTGGGCAAGGCCTATCAGCAGGCCGTGCGTCCAGCGCATCTGCCGGTAGCTCCGCTCGCCCCTGAAGAAGGTGGACGCCAGCAGTATCGCCGCGGTAACGAGCAACAGGCCAGCCACGATCCTCGGGCTGCCGCTCAGGTCTATCTTGTTTATCATGAGGCCGAGCACGGCCGTTACGACGGTTGCCAGGGCCGCCGGCGGGATGATGGCCAGATTCTCGGCATCAGAATCGTCACTCGTGCGCATGATCCACCGAACCGTCGACATGATGATGCCGCCGATGCGTTTCCTGAACACGATCAGGATCGATGCCAGAGTCGCCAGGTGCAGCATCACATCGAACAGCGCCGGAACGTCGGAGAGCCCCATCAGACCCTGAAAGACCAGCAGGTGTCCGCTCGACGATATGGGCAGGAATTCGGCCACGCCCTGAAAGAGCCCAAGAACCAGTGCCTGAAGTAGACTCACAGATGCCTCCGCTGTCGCACTATACCACGCAGGGCTTGAAAATCTCAATTATAGTAGGTACTTTATGCATGACGAAATGGCGTTTTTTGAGCTCCGTTCGATCCCGCCCGTCTGGCATGGCGTTGGGAACGCTTGGCGTTTTTCGCAGCCTGCTTCAAACCCGTATTTTCAAGGAAGGCAATCATGGTTATCCAGAAAGATCGTGTCGTATCGATCGATTATGTACTCAAGGGCGACGACGGAGTGGTGATTGACCGCTCTGAAGGCGAGCCGCTCGTCTACCTGCACGGCAACAGCAACATCATCCCCGGCCTGGAGCGCCACCTCGATGGCAAGAAGGCCGGCGATTCGGTCACCTGTGTCATCGCTCCGGCCGATGCCTATGGCGACGCCGATCAGGAACTGATATTCACGGTGGCCAGGACCGACTTCGCCGAGCCCGACAAGATCGAGGTGGGCATGCAGTTCCAGACCCAGGAGGACGGCGGCACCCGCGTCGTCACCGTCGTCGGCGTCGAAGGCGACCAGGTCAAGATCGATGCCAACCATCCGCTGGCCGGCAAGTCGCTGCATTTCGACGTCACCGTCAAGGACGTGCGCGAGGCGACCGTGGAAGAGCTTGAGCACGGCCACGTACACGGCGGCGACGACGAGGAAGGCTGCGGCTGTGGTTGCGGCGATGACGAGTGCGGCTGTGGCGACGGTGGCTGTGGCGACGAAGGTTGCGGCTGCAGCTGAAGTCCTGAATTGAGGCCCTCATGAGCATCGATGCCCCGGCTCCAACGCCGGGGCTTCTTTCGAGAATACGCATCAAACCCCTCGACGTGCTCATTGTGGTCGCATCGCTGGCCGCCCTGGTTGTGCTTTCGATTCTGGTGTACGGCGGTGCCCCTTCCGAGACACTCGTCGTCACCGCCGACACGGGAGAATGGGTCTACCCGCTATCGATCTCCAGAACCGTGGAAGTGCCCGGCAAGCTCGGCGTAACGGTCGTTACGATCGATCATGGCCAGGCCAGGATCATCGATTCGCCCTGTGTCAACAAGCTGTGCGTGGCCTCACCGCCCATCGGCAAGACTGGAGAATGGTCGGCCTGCCTGCCCAACGGCGTGTTCATACGCATCGAAGGAGCAAAGAAAACCGATGGTATCGATGCGGTTGTCCGCTAGGCACCTGCCACACTACGCCGATGGCGGCCGCCGCATGGCGGCATTTCTTGCCGCGCTCGCGTTCTTCCTCTCCACGATCGAGTACATGCTGCCGCGGCCGGTGCCGTTCATGCGGCTTGGACTGGCCAACCTGCCGATACTGCTGGCCGTCGACCTCCTGCCATTCGGCGCGTACATGCTGCTGGCGCTGGTCAAGGTCGTCGGCATGAGCGTCCTGACCGGATCGCTCTTCTCGTATGTGGCCCTGTTCTCGCTGACCGGCACGCTCGCGAGCGCCCTCGTCATGCGTGGCCTCCGATTCATCGCCGGGCCCAAGGCGCTGTCATATATCGGGCTCTGTGTCGCCGGCGCCGTCGCCTCGAACATGGTACAGGTCGCTCTTGCCCGCGTCTTCGTCTTTGGCCCCAGCGCCCGCCTGATGGCCCCGGCCTTCATGGCGTTCGGACTCGTATCCGGACTGATACTCGGCGTCTTCGCCGAAGCGTTCGCGTCACGATCGGTGTGGCTTGCCCGCGCAAGGGATGGACGGCATGACTAGACCGGAGCGCCGCGAACGGTGGGAGTCGCTGTTCGACCCTACACGGCTTGCGCTGACGGGCGTGGCGCTGTCGGCGGCGTTGCTGTGCCAGCCCCACCTCGGCGGCCGCATCGCCATCCTGCTGGCGGCGGCTGCCGCAGCCTGGCTGTCCGGCAGGAGGCTGTCGCCGCTCATGACGGTGGTCGTCATAGCGAGCATAGTCGGAGCCAACCTGCTCGTGCCGCTGGGCAAGAAGCTGGCATCATTTGGCCCCATCACGATAACCGAGATCGCATTGCTGGAAGGAAGCTGTCGCCGCTCATGACCGTGATGGTGATAGCGAGCATAGTCGGAGCCAACCTGCTCGTGCCGCTGGGCAAGAAGCTGGCATCATTTGGCCCCATCACGATAACCGAGATCGCATTGCTGGAAGGCCTGGAGAAGGCTATTACCTTCGAGGCGCTGATGTTCATATCCAAGGCCTGCCTCGGACCCGCGCTGCGCCTGCCGGGCAGGTTCGGTGCCTTCTTCGCCGACGCGTTGCGCGGCTACGACCGCATCCTGGAGCGCAAGGGTTCGGTACGAATGGCGACATTCTTCAAAGACATCGACGAAATACTGCTTTCGGTCTATGATGAGCACGATGACGACACGGTACCCAGTATCGACGAAGACAGAGACGGCCGCCGCAGGCTCAGGCGCAGTGATGCGTTCCTGGTCCTGGCCATCGTCGCTTCTGCCCTGCCCCTGGTATTTCGCTGATCGTCCACTGAACCCTTTGTCACCGCACAGCACCGATTCAAGAAGGATACCCTCATGACCTTTTCACTGCGAAACAAGCTGATGATTCTGTCCATCACGCCGCTCGTGCTTGCGCTTGCGCTTGGCGCGATGCTCCTGCAACAGGCAGGCAAGGATCGTGCCAGGGTCGCCGAAGCGCGACAGCATCTGGATGCGATGGAGGCGATGAGCGGACTCCTGCGGAGCCTGCAGGAAGAACGCGGCCTGTCCTACCTCTATCTGTCAGGGTCGGCCGCCGCCGATGGCATCATTGCGACGCGCAACGCGACCAATGATGCAAACGACACCGCATCGAAGGCACTATCGGCCAAGGGCATCCCGTCCGACATCAAATCGACCATAGCCGCCATGCTCGAGACCATGCCCCAGATCAGGAGGCAGATAGACGACCGCTCGATTACCGCCTCGGCCACGTTCAACACGATGGTACAGATATCGGACACGGTGATGGATCAGCTGGCTATGCTTGCCAGGACGGATGCAGCCGAAGCATCGCGACAGCTCGAGTCGCTGGTACTCTTCGAGAAGGCCAAAGAGAGTGCCAGCCGCGTCCAGTGTCTTGCCAGTTCCATCTATGCGCTCGATCAGGCGATCAATTATCAAGCTACCCTGGAACTGGTCGACACGAACGCCGGCATATCGGTGAACCTCAAGAATGGCTCGCCCAGCTTGAGCCAGGAAGGCCAGGTGGCACTGTCAGAGCTGGATATCAGCAGCGAATGGTATGCGATGCAGGCGGCCGTCATAGAAATCCTGAGCAAGTCGGATACCGGCAGCTACGGTCGCAATGGTGTCGCTTTCTACAAGCAGACTGCTGCCGTCGCCACGGGCATCCAGAAGATCATAGACATCGTTATCACTGAAACAGAGGCACTGTTCCAGGCGCGCACCGGCCAGCTTGGCCGTGACATTGTGCTCGTCGGCAGCATCATTGGTGTCCTCGTGCTGTTCGTCATCATCATGTCGTTCCTGATCCTGACCAATGTGATCAGCAGGCTAAGGCGCGTGTCGGAGGGCATGCGCGATGTCTCCTCTGGCGACGCCGATCTGACCAGATCGCTTGACGCGCGGACCAAGGATGAGCTCGGCGAGCTGGCGGGTCACTTCAATGGCTTTGTAAGCATGCTCGGCGGCCTTCTGGACCGCGTCAAGGCCGAGGTGCGGTCGCTGAAGGACGCGATGATACGGCTGTCCGCCAATACCGAGGAGACGGCGAGCGCCATCAGGCAGATCACGGCGAACATAGAGAGCCTCAAGCTGCAGGCGATAAACCAGAGCGCCTCGGTGACCGAATCGAGCGCCACGGTGGAACAGATATCAAAGAACATTGCCCAGCTCTATAAATTGATAGAGCGCCAGTCCGAGGGCGTCTCCACGTCGTCCAGCTCCATAGAGGAGATGGTCGCGAGCATACAATCGGTCACCGCGAACATAGAGCGGGTCGGCGAGTACTACGACAAGCTGCTGAAGAAGTCAGAGGCCGGACGCGACGCCATAGAGACGGTCGCACGGCAGGTACGTGATATCGATGCCCAGTCCGAAAACCTGCAGGAAGCCAACAGCCTGATCGCTGGCATCGCCGCCCAGACCAACCTGCTCGCGATGAACGCCGCGATCGAAGCGGCCCACGCCGGTGAGGCCGGCCAGGGCTTCGCCGTCGTGGCCGACGAGATACGCAAGCTGGCGGAGAACGCGGCGGGCCAATCCAAGACCATAGCGCAGAACATCAAGGGCATCCGCTCGGTCATCGAGGCCGTAGTTGCCAGCTCCGGCACGAGCGCCAGGACCTTCGAGGACATTCTGGAGCAGATACGGATCCTGTCGCGCCTGGAAGAAGAGATCAAGTACGCGATGCAGGAACAGAGTTCCGGCTCGTCCCAGATCCTTGATTCGCTGTCGACCATCAATGAAAGTACGAGCGACGTGCGACAGTCGGCAGAAGAAATGCAGAATGGCTCGGTTACCGTGCTTACCGAGATGCGCCGGCTGCTGCAACTTGCCAGCGAGCTGGAAAACGGCATGAACGAGATGGCGGCAGGCGCAGACGAGATACGCAGGGCCGCGCACGACACAAACGAGCTATCGGTCGCCGCCTCTCACAGCGTCGAATCGGTCTCCACCGAAATCGAGCAGTTCAAGACCTGATGTAATCCACAAGAGTCCCCGGAGGCCGCTCGTGTCCCTTTCGATCCGGAGCCGATTCTACCGCTCGATGCTGCGACTTCTGCTCCGTGACCGGACCCAGAGCCTCGCGCAGTTGCGCGCTGGCAGCGGCATGCCGGCGATGCCAGCGGCCATGCTGCCCAAAGGCACGACCATGGCACCGGTCGATGCCAACGGTGTCGCCGCTGAATGGGTTATGCCGGCATCGGCCATCGCGGGCGCGGCCGTCCTGCACCTGCATGGCGGTGGCTACGTGTCCGGCTCATACAGGCTGGAACGGCTCCTGACATCGGGTCTTGCTGATGCCGCGCGGGCCCGCATCCTCGTGCCGGACTACAGGCTCGCGCCGGATCATCCCTTTCCCGCCGCCCTCGACGATGCCCATGCGGCCTACCGCTTTCTGCTCGACGCGGGCTACCGGGCCGACAGGATGGTCGTATCCGGTGACTCTGCGGGTGGCGGGCTGGCAGTGGCGCTGGCACTCAGGCTCAGGGACGCCGGCGAGCCCTTGCCGGCCGCTATGGTCATGATGTCTCCGTGGGCAGACCTTGAGCTCAAGAATCCAAGCTGCACGACCAAGGCCGGTGTCGAATCGCTGCTCCGCATCGATATGCTGGAGCAATGGGCCGAATGGTATGCTGACGGAATCGACCGCGCCGACCCGTTCATGTCACCGGTCAACGGCAGGCTCGCAGGGCTTCCGCCCATGCTGATCCAGGTGGGCAGCGAGGAGATGCTGCTCGACGATGCACGGATTCTGGCAAGCAGGGCCACAGCGGCTGGCGTCGCCGTGACCCTGAGCGAATGGGATGGACTCTGGCACTGCTGGCAGATATTCGGCGCCCTGGTTCCCGAGAACACGGCAAGTTTCGCCGAAATACGCAGGTTCCTCGCGCCGCTGCTGTCTATTTCACCACGAAGTTGACCAGTTTGCCAGGAACGACGATGGTCTTGACCGTCTCCTTGCCTGCCATGTGTTCGATGACCCTGGGCAATGCATGCGCCAGGCGTTCGAGAACGTCCCTGGTCGCACCCTTCGCCGCCTTGAAGTCGCCGCGCAACTTGCCGTTCACCTGTACAATGATCGTATCCTCGTCATCCTCGCACAGAGCCGGATCGAATACGGGCCAGGCGGCCTTCGACACGCTGTCAACGTGCCCCATCTTCGACCACAGCTCCTCGGCCAGGTGCGGGGCATAGGGAGACACGAGGCGGACCAGTGTGGACCACAGGCTCCTCGGCAGCGCATCGAGCTTGGCCGCCTCGGTCGACAGCACCATCATCGCCGATATCGCCGTGTTGAAGTTGAGCGAACCCGTGTCGCCGTCCACCTTCTTGATCGTCCGATGCATCAGCTTGAGCATGTCCCCGGTTGGTTCCACGTCGGTCAGCGGCTTCTCGCCCATCGCATAGAGCCGCTCCAGGAACCGGCTGACACCGACGAGGCCAGAAGTCGCCCATGGCTTGCTGACCTCGAGCGGTCCCATGAACATCTCGTACAGCCGCAATGCATCAGCACCGAATTCCTTGACGATATCGTCCGGATTGACAACGTTGCCGCGGCTCTTCGACATCTTCTGGTTGTCTTCGCCCAGGATCATGCCCTGGTTTACAAGCCGCTGGAATGGTTCCGTCGTGTTGACCAGCCCCAGATCGAACAGTACCTTGTGCCAGAACCGGGCATACAGCAGGTGCAACACGGCGTGCTCCACGCCGCCCACATAGAGGTCCACCGGCATCCAGTAATCGATCTTGTCCCTGCCGACAAAGGCCTTGGTATTGGTGGGGTCAAGGTAGCGCAGGTAGTACCAGCATGAGCCAGCCCACTGCGGCATCGTGTTGGTCTCGCGCCTGGCCGGGCCACCGCAGACGGGGCACGTGGTCTTGACCCAGTCCTGGATGGTAGCCAGAGGGCTTTCACCGGTGCCGGAAGGCTCGTAGCTGGTGACCTCTGGCAGCGTCAGTGGCAACTGCGATTCGGGCACCGGCACAACGCCGCACTTCTGGCAGTGGACCACCGGTATCGGCTCACCCCAGTAGCGCTGGCGGCTGAACAGCCAGTCACGGAGCTTGTAGTTGATGGCCAGCTTGCCAAGGCCCTTCTGCTCCAGCCAGGCTATCATCGCCTTCTTGGCCGCCTCGGTGCCCAGTCCGTCCAGGAAGCCCGAGTTGACGGCCACGCCATCGGCGGCGGTGCACTCGGCAGGCTCGCCGGTACATGGTTTGGCGCCAGGCCTGGCGACCACCTCGATGATCGGCAGGCAGAAGGCCTTGGCAAAGTCCCAGTCGCGCTCGTCGTGGGCCGGCACGGCCATGATCGCGCCGGTGCCATAGGATGCCAGGACGTAGTCGGATATCCATATCGGTATGCGCTTGCCGTTGACAGGATTGATCGCATAGGCGCCGGTAAAGACGCCGGTCTTGTCCTTGGCCAGATCGGTGCGCTCCAGGTCGCTCTTCTTGGCAGCGCCATCGACATACGCGTCGACCGCTGCCTTCTGCGCCGCCGTCGTTATCTTCGAGACAAGCGTGTGTTCCGGCGCCAGCACCATGTACGTCGCGCCGAACAGTGTGTCCGGCCTCGTGGTAAACACTTCCAGCGCGTCACCGATGCCATCAACGGAGAATATGACGCTGGCGCCCTCGGAGCGGCCTATCCAGTTGCGCTGCATCGCCTTGACCGGCTCGGGCCAGTCAAGACCGTCCAGATCCTCGAGCAGCCGGTCGGCATAGGCGGTGATCTTCAGAATCCACTGTCGTATGCGCTTGCGCGTGACCTTGGTGCCGCAGCGATCGCAGGCGCCATCCTTGACTTCCTCGTTGGCCAGGCCTGTCTTGCATGACGGGCACCAGTTGATCGGCGCCTCTGACTCGTAGGCCAGCCCCTTGTTGTACAGCTGAATGAATATCCACTGCGTCCACTTGTAGTAATCGGCCTCGCATGTCGAAACCTCGCGGTCCCAGTCGTATGAAAAGCCAAGGCTCTTGATCTGCTCGCGAAAGCGGTCGATGTTCGCCCGCGTCGTTATGGCCGGATGCGTACCGGTCTGAATCGCATAGTTCTCCGCCGGCAATCCAAAGGAATCAAAGCCCATCGGATGCAGCACGTTGTAGCCGTTCATGCGCAGGTAGCGGCAGTAAATGTCGGTGGCGGTATAGCCTTCCGGATGTCCGACATGGAGGCCGGCGCCGGATGGGTACGGGAACATGTCCAGGACGTAGCGCCGCTTTTCCTTGGGAAACGATGCATCCTCGACGGCGCGGAACGTCTTCTGCGCACCCCAATACTGCTGCCATTTTGGTTCGATGTCGCTGAACGGATACTTGGCCATGAGAACTCCCTCGACGCTCGCTTCTGCGTACGGTTTTGGCGATGATAGCCGAGGGGACGCCGCAATTTCAAGCGAGGGAACCGGCATGACCGGTTCCCTCGGGACGGTGGGATCAGGGAGTTGGCAGCGGTTCCAGCGGAACCGCATCGGGGGATGTAAACTCGTTCTTGGATTCGGATTCCGATTCGCTTGGCGGAGCCACGTTGACCGGTACGAATACCTCGACTGCCGGTGCAACGCCGGCTATCAGTTTTGGAATGGAGACCAGCAGCATGTCCTCACCGAGCGGAAGCGTTATCGTGCGCTCGATACGGTTGCCGCCTGACATGTCCTCGATGGCGACGGTATGGGTCTGCCCCTTGACCGTCTCCATGATCCTGTCTCCGGGATACACCTCCGAGGCTTCCCGGCCGTCGATCGAGACCATGTTGCCGTCCATCGCTGCGGTCAGCGTGCCATCGGCCAGATCCTTGTTGTCTATGATCAGGCTGTGGCCCTTGCCAAGCACGAAGGTCAGCATCACAAGGCCCGCGTAGACCACCACAAGCGCCAGACGTATCAAGAGGCGCCTGATCGACGTCTTCTTATCGACGCTCTGTTTCATTTTGCACCTCCGGCGGCGCCGCCGCGCAGCGATTCACGCGCCCTGGCCGTATTCTGTCTGGCTTTCCAGGCGTACAGCACCAGGGTCAGCGCGATGACGCCGTAGCCGATGAACTGGCGGAAATATTCGCCTATCATTGCCGAGCCAAAGAGGTTCTGCCCCGCCCGCGGTGTGACCACGAACAGCACGTGCAAGAGGATTACGCCTATGAACACATTGGAAATCGCGGCCTTCTTGACCGATGCGCCACCGACGAGAATGGCGGCGACGGCGAAGAAGCTGGTCTGGTCATGGGCGTTATAGGTCGCCATGTTGCCCATATTCTGCAGGAATATGATCTGCCCGAAGTTGGCCAGCACGGTCGATATGATGATCGCTATGATGCGCGTTCTATCGACCGGGATGCCCGCGGCCTGCGCCACGGCCATGTCATGACCGACGGCGCGCATGTCCTGTCCGAGCTTGGTCTTCTTGAACCAGACCACGAACACGCAGAGGCCGGCGATAACGATGAACGTCGCGACCGGTATCATGTATGGCCCGAGCTTGAGCAGGAGCAGCGTATCCAGAGTCTGGCGCACGCCCTGCAGGTTCAGGGTATTCCTGATGCCGTAGCCGCGCGACAGCACGATGGCCGGGTTGCGTATCGGGAATATCGAGCCCATCATGTACAGCACCACAAACTGATACACACCATTGATGAAGAACGCCAGAATGTACCCGGTGACCATTTCGCGGCCTTTGGCCCGGTTGAGCACCGCACCTGCTATGTAGCCCATCATGATCGATATCGGTGTGCCTATCAGCGCGGCGAAGGCGAGGCCCTCGACGCCGGTGATGTTCCAGTTGATGGCGAGAATCAGGCCGATCTGCCCGGACATCGCGCCAAGCGTCATGCCGAAGTTGAGGCCCATGCCCGCATAGATGGGCAGAATCAGCGCCAGCACGAGGAAGGTATTCCTTCCAAGCCTGGTTATCATCTCCTGGATGATATACGGTATGGACAGACCGGACGGCGGAATGGCCGCCAGTGTGATGAGAACAAAAATGATGACGACCGCGTTCTCGCTGAAGAAGCGGCCCAGAGTCTTGTTGCCGCTCATTTTGCCACCTTCATTTTTCGAGTCAGCGCATAGATTATGATGCCGTTGGAGACGATGATGCGGATGACCTCCGAGATGTCGGTCTTGAGCGCCGAGTTGATCACGGATGGCGTCATCGTCAGCAAGCCCTGGAAGAGGAAGGCGCCGATCAGCACGTTGACCATGCTGGCCTTGTTCACCGACGCACCGCCAATCAGGATGGCCGCGACGGCCGCGAACGGCATCTGCAGCGGCGCCGTATACAGCTGTATGAAGCCATAGCTCTGCTGGAACACGACGATGCCGACAGCGCCCAGCACGGTCGATATGATGACCGACACGGTGCGCATCTTGTCAGAGCTGATGCCCGAGGCGCGTGCATAGTCCGGATTGGAGCCGACTGCCGTCAACGCCGTGCCGGTCTTGGTCCTCATGAAGAGCCAGACCAGGAATGCGCAGAAGGCGACAAACAGCAGCATGCCCGTCGGGAAGACGAACGAGGCGCAGAAGGCGACAAACAGCAGCATGCCCGTCGGGAAGACGAACGAGTCGCCGATCCTGATGGCCATGAACTCATTGAGCACCTGACGGTAGAAGCCTTCTATCGTTATCGTCGTACGCAAGCCCTTGCCTGCATAGCCCCAGACCATGGTCGGTGCGTTGTATGGCAATATCAGCCACATGATGCACATGAACATCACGCCGGCAAAGCCGACATACATCGCTATGGTCATCTCCTCACCCTTGACCTTGTTCAGCAGTATGCCGTAGAGCCAGCCAAAGATGATCGCAAACGGAATCGCAAACCCGACGGCCCCGAAGAAACCCAGGAACCCGGTCAGGCCAAACTGCACGGACATGGTCGAGCCGATGAGGCCCGCGATGATGCCAATGGACAGGCCGAAGTTCAGCCCGCAACCGGACTGGATCATCGGAACCATTGCGAGCACGAACAGCATGTTCTGTCCGAACCGGTTGAGCACGTCGGAAATCGAGGCATCGATCCTGACGCCGACGAATGGCGCGGCGATAAAGAGCGCCACGAGGAAGATGAATATGATGATGCGCGGCCAACCGAAGTCGGTCACGAACTGCTTGATCTTATCCACGATTGGCCCCCTGCGCTGCCGCTGTCTTCTCGCCGGACATCAATAGACCAAACTCCGCCATGTCGGCGGTCGGCGGCAGGATACCGGCTATGCGGCCCTCATCGACGATGGCTATCCGGTCACATATCGAGCGGAGTTCCTCAAGTTCGCTGGAGACCATCACGATGGTCATGCCGAACTCCCTGTTGTACTTGTGCAAGGTGTCGAGCACCAGCTTCTTGGCGCCCACATCGATGCCGCGCGTCGGCTCCGATACGAACAGCAGATCTGGCTGCACGGCAAAGGCCTTGGCCAGGCATATCTTCTGCTGGTTGCCGCC
>Ga0209467_1001916_pt1 | contig 16123 bp, 20 predicted proteins | sample Higcelwee11metaG_FD_187175 | JGI IMG/M metagenome (GOLD analysis project Ga0209467, IMG submission 187175) | Freshwater pond sediment microbial communities from the University of Edinburgh, under environmental carbon perturbations - High... | ecosystem: Environmental > Aquatic > Freshwater >...
CGATAAGTTCTGAAAGGAGGTCATTTTGTCATGACGATTCAGCTTATCTTTGGGCACGATGATAAAGACTGCCACAAAGATATTATCTTTTTTACTGCTGCTCCCTGTATGGATTTACCGGTTGTTTATTTCTCCCTGGACGCCGCCCTCATGCCGGCATGTTCCTACCTGCTCGCAGTATGCCATTGACGCCTTCAGGTTGCATGGCCCCGTCACCGGGATCATCATCTCTACCGGCCGTATCCTCAGGTGCAGGCCGGGAGGGACTCACGGATATGATCCAGTTCCGAAATTTATCTTCAAACGGTACAGTCCGGAAAAGAGCCTGTTTCGCTATGCACCCAGGTGCAACAGGCTGAAGAGGAAAGACTAGAAGCTGAGTTTCTCGCGCAGCATCTTATATCCTGCACGGCTCACCGGGATCTTCTCACCGGATTTCAGCACTGCCACGTAATTGTCCTTGCTGTATGGCTCGAGCCGGGTGATCTGTTCCACATTAACCATGTATGACCTGTGGACCCTTATGAAGAGGCCCGGGGGCAGGTGATCCTCATAATATTTCATTGTTTTGGGCTTCAGCGCTTTGCCTTCGCTGTAATAGATCATCACATAGTCATCTTCCGCGGCGAGGTATGAGACATTGTTCAGAGGGATGATCTTTATTCCGGCTCCTTTTCTGAATACGATTCTTGTCAGGTAACCCTCTGCTTCGGAGGCGGCGGCAACAAGCTTCTCAATCTTCTCCGGCTCGGGCTCATCTTTCTCAAGCCGGCTGACAGCCTTGCCCAGTGCATCGTCAAACCGTTCCTTTGAGAAGGGTTTAAGCAGGTAATCTACTGCATTCAGTTCAAAGGCTCTTATGGCATACTGGTCGAAGGCTGTTGTAAAAATCACCTCAGGCTTCTCATCAATGACTTCCAGAAGCTCAAATCCTGTAAGTTTTGGCATCTGTATGTCGAGGAAGATCAGGTCAGGATGCTTTTCCTTTATCTCCCGGGCCCCGCAGAATCCGTCGCCGCATTCGCCTATTACCTCAATCTCGGGGTGGTCCTTAAGCATGTACTTAACCAGTTCCCGGGCCGGGGCTTCATCCTCGATTATCAATGTTCTAATTGTTTTCATGCTCTTATGAATATTTTTCATGTCCTGCGAAAGGGGAACCTGACAGTTACATTGAAGCTCTCCTCGGTGCGGTTAACGGTGAGGTCTGCCGTATCGCCGAAGAACAGCTCCAGTCTGCTGCTTACATTTTTGAGTCCTATTCCGGCTCCTTTTCGGGTGACCACGGCATCAGTGTCAACATTGTTGGACACGGAGATCACCACTGTGTTGTTCTCAAGTCTTGCCGTTGTATTGATGATCACCTCCTCCGTTGATTCATAGACCCCGTGTTTGACGGCGTTTTCATAGAGTGGCTGCAGCAGCATCCCGGGCAGGAGGGCCGGCAGGCATTCTGGACTTATATCCTCCTGTATGACAAGGCGTTCACCGAATCTGACCTTCTCTATCTGCAGGTAAAGCCGGAGGCTTTCCATCTCATTCTGAAGGGATACCGGTTGCTCATTCCTGGAAGAGAGCGAATAGCGCATGAAATCGGAGAGTTTGACAATCATATCCCTGGCCCGGAGAGGGTCAGTTACGGTGAGTGAACTGACAGAGTTGAGGCTGTTAAACAGAAAATGCGGGTTTATCTGTGAACGCAGCATCTTCAGTTCCCCGTCGCGCACCTGCGCCTCCAGCTGTGCCTGGCGTGCAGCCTTCTCGGCCAGCCGGGTGGCACTGAGAAACAGGTAGTAGATAAGCACAATCATGAAGAATATCAGGATCCCCGCAGTGGCACGGAATACAAGGGATGAGTGCCAGAAGATGTCAAAGTCGATCTTCTCGGCCACAAAGGCCCTGACTATTATCCTGGGAATAATAAGCCAGATGATGATTGTAAGTGAGCCGGTAATTACTACATTGAAAATTGACGAGTAGAGTTCGCTGTCATCGCGCAGCATATATCTTACGGGAAACCAGACTGCCAGGCCCAGCAGTCCGAACAGCAGCATTGAGGCAGCTCCGTCGGCTATGGCAACATCAACATTGTTGCCATAGACAAAATGAATAAGCAGAGACTGGCCTGCTGCTAATATCAGCCAGACCAGCCACCATGTCAGCAATCTTGTTCTGTTTTCCAGTAACGGATGCTTCATAACCTATTTGTAACTCTTGATCTCACCTCCGCCAAAAATCACTGTTCCTCTCAAAATCAATGACCTTGTATTGTCCTTGATCACGTCACCTCTCATCTTTCTGCTGTCTGAGAACCCTCCCAGTACCGGGGTGACGTCAAGAATCACACTCCAGCTTTCCGGGACAATGATTGTTGTACCACCAAAGATACATGTAATTTCAATCACGTTCTCTCCCGGCGCAAGTGATGACCTGGTAAGGTCAACCTCGCCGCCCCCGAATATCGAGGTTATCTTTCCGCCCTGGAAGTTTTCAGTGATGAGCTGTCGCTCTGCGCCGCTGAAAATATTTACGTAATCGATGTAATCAGCCTTGTTTGTGGTCTTGAAGTCGAGGGTCTTTCCAAGCCTTTTGGAGTTCATGAGCAGGACCACTCCTATTACTATGAACAATGCAGGCCAGAAGAAATTGAACGACCTGAAGAAGTCGGTGAACAGCTCGGGTATCATGAAGAATCCGCCGACGGCCACCATCACGATACCGGGTGTCTTGTTGTCTGAGCTGATCAGGGTTATCACACCGATTACAACCAGCAGCATCTGCCAGCTGAAGATGATGTCATCAATGAAATGATCAAGCGGTTCCGGAAGTATTGTTGACTTCTTGACCATAAGAATCAGTCCCGCAACAATCAAAAGTACTCCTATCAGGAACCTGTTTGAGGTCTCAGACGATTTTGCCGGTTTGTTAAATTCGTTTTCCATTGCTTTTATTGTTATGTGTTTTTAAAATTTTCCTTTGTTTGTTATCGGCCTGATCATGTATGCCAGTCCTGCAGCAACCAGTACGGCGGGCCAGTAGATGTTCTTATATACCGGCGAGAGCTGTACGGTCAGGTCCGGCATCATGAACCAGAACCCGATGGCGAACAGTACCACGGCTGAGACCAGTTCCAGGCCCAGAAGTGAAAACACTCCAAAGAATATGAGCAGCATCTCCCACCGGAGATAATCTGATATCTCGCCCAGATTGAGCAGATCGAGCTTCGCTACAATCATCACCAGTCCCAGTGAGATCAGGAACTTTGCGATGCCTACGAACGGGTTGCCGTGTTTGTCTTTCATGTACGTAAAATTGATTTACGACTCAAAAATATTATGTATTACAATACCCTCCACAGACAATTCCGGCAGGGGACGGATATACATCGGTGAACAGCGAAGAAAACGGGCGGTGTTACTTTTTTGTTCATAATTTTTTTTATTGCCGGAGGATTTATAATTTTGCAGACCGAAAAAAAGGGATTATGCCCGGATTATATTCCATACCGCTTGCGGGATTAAAGGAGGCCAGATATACCTATGAATTCGAAATAGGGGATGACTTCTTTGAGGCCTGGGAGGGGTCTGAGATAAAGAGGGGAGAGTTCACTGCGGTAGTGGTGCTTGATAAATGTTCCACCCATTTTGAACTTAACATTGAGATCAATGGCCGTGCCGAGGTTGTATGTGACAGGTGCCTCGACAATTTTTATTTACCGGTATCATCTGCCAACAAGCTGTTTGTGAAGCAGGGCAGGGAGTGGGAGGAGGCCGATCCGGACCTGATTACAATGCCGCTGGATGAACATGAAATAGATCTGCGTCAATTTTTCTATGAATATATCCATTTGGCGTTACCTTTGAAGCGGATTCATCCTGATGACAGTAAGGGCCGCACAACGTGCAATCCCGAAATGATCAGGAAGCTTGAAGATCATCTGATGAGCGGTGAGGAAGACCCGGATCCGCGATGGGATGAGCTTAAGAAACTGACAGGAAATAATTAAATTAATTCATTACTGCGATGCCAAATCCAAAACACAGACACTCCGCCACCAGGAGGGACAAAAGGAGGACTCACTACAAGGCTGTGGCTCCCACTGTATCTGCATGCTCGAATTGCGGATCAGCTCATCTGTACCACAGGGTATGTCCTGAGTGCGGTTACTACAGGGGCAAACTTGCCATTGAGAAGAAAACGACAGCCTGACCGGTTTTCCGTTCAAAAAATCTGAACGATGAAAATAGGTCTTGATGCAATGGGGGGCGATTTTGCTCCTGATGCTACGGTTGAGGGAGCAGTTGATGCTCTCGGTAAACTTCCGGCAGGAGACCGCCTTGTGCTTATCGGCGATAACGGGCGCATAAGAGAGAAGCTCGCATCTATGAATGTGGAGCCGTCTCTGTTTGATATAGTCCCCACTTCACAGGTGATCGAGATGTCTGATCATCCTGCAAAGGCATTCTCACAGAAAAGGGACTCTTCCATAGCTGTTGGCTTCGGCATGCTTAAGAGCGGCCTGATTGACGGCTTTGCCAGTGCCGGTAACACAGGCGCCATGATGGTTGGCGCAAGCTATACAGTGAACGTCATCCCCGGCATCTTCAGACCTGCGCTGGTTGCGCTCATTCCGAACGTCAACGGAAAATCATCTATAATGCTCGATGTGGGTATCAATCCCGACAGCAAGCCGGATGTTCTCCTGCAGTACGGCATGCTTGGATCGGTATATGCAAAATATGTTCTTGGCATCCAAAACCCGGTGGTGGGGCTGCTTAATATAGGTGAGGAGGAATCAAAAGGCTCATCGGCCGTCAAGGCTGCCTTTGAACTCCTCAGGGAAAGCACAGATGTAAATTTCAAGGGCAACATCGAAGGACATCATCTCTTTACCGATGAGATGACCGACGTAATCGTCTGTGACGGTTTCGTAGGCAACGTGGTTTTGAAAATGGCTGAGAAGTTTTACGCTGTTATCAAGGCTAAAGGCATCAAAGACAGCTTCTTCGACAGACTCAACTTTGAGGTTGTCGGAGGTACCCCTGTAGTCGGCATCAACGAAAATGTCGTGGTTGGTCACGGCATCTCAAACCGGACAGCAATTATGAATATGATACTCCAGACACGTGATGTAGTGCATGCCGACCTTGCAGGAAAGATCAAGGAGGCAATCGGAGCATGACAAAAATAAGAGCAGCAGTCACAGGAATAAATGCGTGGGTGCCGGAATACCGCCTCACCAACCAGGAGCTCTCCACCATGGTGGATACTACCGACGAGTGGATAATGCAGCGCGTTGGTATCAAGGAAAGACGTATTCTGAAGGGCGAAGGCAAGGGCTCATCCGACCTTGGCGAGCAGGCGGTGAGAGGCCTGCTGGAGAAGACAAACACCTCCCCTGACGAGATCGATCTCCTGATCTGTGCCACAGTGACACCTGACATGCCGTTTCCGGCAACGGCAAATATCATCAGCGATAAGGTTGGTATTAAAAACGCCTTCAGCTTTGACATGAACGCTGCCTGCTCAGGATTCCTGTTTGCACTTCAGACAGGGGCTGCTTACGTGGAGACAGGACGATACAGGAAGGTCATCGTAGTAGGTGCAGACAAGATGTCATCAATCACCGACTATACCGACCGCACCACCTGCACCCTCTTTGGCGATGCCGCCGGTGCCGTACTGCTTGAACCAACAGAGGAAGAGTATGGCATAATGGATCATATCTTTAAGGTTGACGGATCAGGAAGGAAATACCTGCACATGAAGGCCGGAGGGTCAGTGAGGCCCTCATCTCATGAGACTGTGGGCGGACGCGAACACTTCGTCTACCAGGAGGGCCAGGCGGTCTTCAAGTTCGCCGTCTCAAACATGGCCGACGTGGCCGCGGAGATAATGGAGAAGAATAACCTCAGCCCTGATGACATTGCCTGGCTGGTGCCGCACCAGGCCAACCTGAGAATAATCGACGCCACCGGAAGAAGGATGGGACTGTCGTCCGAAAAGGTGATGATCAACATTCAGAATTACGGCAATACAACCGCAGCAACTATTCCTCTCTGTATCTGGGAGTTCGAGAACAGGCTCAAAAAAGGCGATAACCTTATTCTGGCAGCCTTTGGCGGAGGATTTACATGGGGAAGCATATGGCTGAAATGGGCCTATGACCCCCGTCCCAAAGAGTAAGTTTCAGGAGAGATTGCTATTTCTGCCTTCTTTTTTATCGCAAGGCACAATACTTTTTATATTTACGGGTTAATTTAATTCAGGGAAATAAAAGGGAACAAACAAATTTCACTATGGCAAAAATCATGGAGACAGACAACGGAACGGCAGTCAACCTTATAAGCCAGGGTACAGAGATTACAGGCGATATCAAATCAACCGGCGATGTCCGGATTGACGGTGTCCTTAACGGTAATATGGTCACCAAGGGAAAGGTTGTAATTGGCCCTACAGGTCGCGTCAAGGGCGAAGTGGAGTGCAAAAATTCAGAGATATCAGGGCTGATTGACGGCAAGATAACCGTTTCCCAGCTCCTTAACCTGAAGGCTTCTTCGAGGATCAACGGCACCATCATAACAGCCAAACTGTCTATTGAGCCCGGAGCTGTCTTTACAGGTAACTGCGCCATGAAAGAGGGTGAAAATGGAGGAGCAACAACAGTCAGATCCAAAGAAGGAGAAAAATAACGTTCAGGAGGGCCTTCCGGCCTATTCCCGCTACAGCACTATCGCCATACAGATGGCGATAATTATAGTTATTTGTTCCCTGGGCGGAGTTAAACTTGACAAGTGGGCAGGCACGGATCCGTGGCTGACCGTGATACTGTCACTGCTGGGTGTGGCCGCCGCCATGTGGCTCATAATCAAGGAGGCCCTTAAAAACAAATAGCATGTTTACCCCACAGGCCAAAAGACAATATTTCTTTCTTCTCATTCTCTTCCTGCTGATTTCCCTGCTTGTCATCGGATTCAACACAATCCGTCCCACCCTGATCAACCCCGTCAGTTCCCTGATGCTCACAGGCGGATTCGCTCTTACAGCCTTCATCTCGCTTTTAATCTTTTTTAACGGTCAGCAATCCGAACCGGAAAAAAGTGTGTTTATGACACTTATGGCGCTGGGAGTTAAGATGCTGCTCTCTTTTGTTCTCGCGCTGCTCTTCCTGGCAGTCTTTAAAAACACTCAGACCGGTTCAGTAATATTGTTTTTTATCCTATATTTGGCATTCACTGTTTTTGTATTTCTTACAATCTTCAGTGTCCTGAAAATGAGATCTGTTTAATGAAAATTAGCTTGAAAACCAGGTATTTATATGTTCTGCTCCTGATACTCGGACTAATGGCTGGAACTGTTCCGGCAATCGCAGCCGGCAGTGGGGAGGAGGAAAAGAAATCACACGGAAACGATGTTGAGTTTGATGCCAGTTCATTCATCATGGAACATGTGGCAGATTCACATGAGTGGCACATTCTCACGAAGAAGGACGGCAGCTCTGTGGCAATATATCTCCCTGTGATCATAATAGATAAGGAGTCAGGCCTTCACGTTTTTTCATCCCGTAAGCTGTCACACGGTCACAGCCACAATGGCTTCGCAATAGCCCATGAAGGCAAGTATGCCGGAAAGATTGTAAGAGTTGATGCTGAGGGGCATCCTGACGGCACGAAGCCTCCGCTCGATTTCTCAATTACAAAGGCCATCTTCGGAATGATTGTGGCTTCGGTGATCCTGCTCTGGCTTATGATCGCCACGGCCGCATCTTATAAAAAAAGCGGCATCAGTGCCCCGAAGGGGATGCAGGGCTTTTTTGAACCAATAATCATGTTCATCAGGGATGACATTGCCATCCCCAATATTGGTGACCATAAGTATTCGAAGTTCATGCCCTACCTGTTGACAGTGTTCTTCTTTATTCTTGTCAACAACCTTCTTGGCCTTATTCCCTTTTTTCCGTTTGGCGCCAATGTGACAGGCAACATCAACGTGACATTTGTTTTGGCACTATGTACCTTCCTGATCACTCAGCTCAGTGCCAACAGGACGCACTGGAGGCATGTCTTTGCAGCACCCGGCGTTCCGGTGTGGCTGTTACCTATCATGATACCCATTGAGATCATCGGCCTCTTTTCCAAGCCTTTTGCTCTCATGGTACGTCTCTTTGCCAACATCACCGCAGGGCATATAATCGTCCTGAGCCTGGTGTCCCTGATATTTATTTTCAAAACGGTGCTTGTAGCCCCGGTCTCCATCTTCTTCGTGCTTTTCATGTACTGCATTGAGCTGCTGGTGGCCTTCCTTCAGGCATACGTCTTTACACTGCTGTCGGCTCTCTTCATAGGCATGGCCACAGCTGAAGCGGAACATCATTAAGATCAATATATCAAATTGTTATTTTAAATTTTAGAATTATGGAAGAAGCACAAGCAGTAATTTCATTAGCAGCAGTAGGAGCAGGGCTTGCAGTAATTGGTGCAGGACTGGGTATCGGCCGCATCGGCGGCTCAGCCATGGACGCCATCGCACGTCAGCCCGAGGCTTACTCAAAAATCCAGCTTGCCATGATCATTTCGGCGGCACTCATCGAGGGAGCAGCCCTCTTTGCCATTGTTATTGCAATGATCAAGTAAGCAGAAAGCAAAGCCTGCAACGGTTGGTTGCAGGCTTTACAAATGAATCCAAAAAACTCAGAACAATATGTTACTACAAACCAGTCTCGCCAGTCCCGCCATCGGGACCGTTTTCTGGACAACCCTTATCTTCCTTATTCTGCTGGTTCTTTTGTGGAAATACGCATGGGGACCGATCATGAAGGCTGTCAACGCACGTGAAGACATGATTCACAATGCGCTTGAGTCGGCCGAGAAGGCGCGAGAGGAGATGAAGGTGCTGCAGTCTGACAATGAGATCATTCTGCGCAAGGCCCGTGAAGAGAGGGACAAGATACTCCGCGATGCCCGGGTAGCCTATGAAAGGATGATGACCGAGGCCAAGGAGAAGAGCCAGTCAGAATCGGATGCCATGGTCAGACGGGCCAGGGATCTCATTGAACGCGAAAAGGTCACCGCTATCACAGAGGTGAAGCGCGAGGTAGCCAGACTGGCCATTGAGGTAGCCTCTAAAGTTGTCGGAGAGACTCTTAAAAGCGATACCGAGCAGCAGAAGCTGATAGAAAGATACATTAAAGAGGTCGAATCAAACCGCAACTGACCTGATGAACTCGAGCAAGATAGCTGTAAGATATGCAAAGGCACTCTTCGACCTCGCACTGGAGCGTGGCGTCATTGACAGTGTCTACGGCGACATGAAGACCGTAGGTCATCTCTGTGCAATGGAGGAGGTGAAGGCTGTCATAAATAACCCGGTGATACCGCAGCAGAAGAGAAAGGAGATCATCCTGGCACTTGCGGGTGACGGGAGTGATCAGCTGACAGTCAGTTTTATTTCGCTTATGTTCAGCCAAGGCCGAGGCGATTACCTGTCGGCCGCTGCCAGGAACTTCATCGACCTGACACGCCGTCACCGCGGGATCCGCCAGGTCACAATCACCACCGCCGTGCCCGTGGAAGGCATGCTGAAGGAGGAGATGGCAGCTCTCGTAACAGGGAAGGAGAAAGGCAGCATCGAATTCATTGAAAAGGTAGACAGCTCCGTCATGGGAGGCTTCATTCTCAGGGTGGATGACACCTATATCGACGCCAGCGTCAGGAGCAGGCTTAACAGATTCAGAAAGGAATTTTCACTGGCACCGAATGCCGCAGAATAGTATATAAGATTCAGAGACATGACTAATATTAAACCTTCAGAGGTATCACAGATTTTAAGGCAACAGCTTGAGGGAGTAAAGACAGCCATTGACATTGAGGAAGTGGGCACCGTGCTGCAGGTCGGAGACGGCATTGCACACATTTACGGTCTCATGAACGTCGGATCCAATGAACTGATTGAGTTTGTTGAATCAGGGATAAAGGGTATTGTACTCAACCTCGAGGAGGACAACGTTGGTGCAGTTATCCTGGGTGCTTCTGAGAAGATAAAGGAGGGCGACATTGTCCGCCGAACAGGACGTATCTCATCGATTATGGTTGGTGAAGGTCTTCTCGGCAGGGTGATCACTACCACGGGCGCTCCCATTGACGGTCGTGGCCCCATTACGGGAGAGCTTTATGAGATGCCCTTCGAGAGAAAGGCGCCGGGGGTCATCTTCAGGCAGCCGGTGAAACAGCCCCTTCAGACAGGGCTGAAGGCCATCGATGCCATGATACCCATCGGCCGCGGACAGCGTGAGTTGATCATCGGAGACCGTCAGACGGGCAAGACAGCCATCGCCATAGACACAATACTGAACCAGAAGAGCGAGTTTGACAAGGGGAAGCCTGTCTACTGCATCTATGTTGCAATAGGACAGAAGGGCTCTAATGTTGCGAATATTGCCATGACCCTGGAGAGTTACGGTGCCATGGAATACACAGTCATTGTCAGCGCTACCGCTGCCGACTCCGCTGCCGCACAGTTCTATGCACCCTTTGCGGGTGCCGCCATTGGTGAGTTTTTCCGTGATACCGGCCGTGATGCCCTGATCATTTATGATGATCTCTCAAAACAGGCTGTATCATACCGTGAGGTGTCACTGCTGCTGCGCCGTCCTCCCGGCCGCGAAGCCTACCCGGGTGACGTCTTCTACCTCCATTCACGCCTCCTTGAGAGAGCAGCAAAGATCATAGAGTCAGACGAGGTAGCACAGAGCATGAATGATATTCCCGAACCCATCAGGCATCTGATTAAGGGAGGAGGATCACTGACCGCATTACCCATCATCGAGACACAGGCAGGTGACGTGTCAGCTTATATCCCCACCAACGTGATCTCCATCACTGACGGACAGATCTTTCTTGAGTCGAGCCTCTTCAATGCCGGTATCAGACCTGCCATAAACGTTGGCATCTCTGTCTCAAGGGTAGGGGGTAACGCCCAGATCAAGTCAATGAAAAAGGTGGCCGGTACACTCAAGGTTGACCAGGCACAGTACAGGGAACTGGAGGCCTTCTCCAAGTTCGGATCTGACCTTGACCCTTCCACTCTCGCCGTTATCGACAAGGGATCAAAGAACGTCGAGATACTTAAGCAAAACCTCCTGTCACCAATGAAGGTCGAGGATCAGGTTGCCATCATTTACTGCGGTACCCGTGGCCTCCTGAAGGATGTCCCCGTGCAGAAAGTGAAGCTCTTTGAGGACGACTTTCTGGCCTTCATGCGCGCCAACCACAGTGACGTGCTTGAGACAATCAAAACCGGAGTTATAAACAATGACGTTACGGCGGTGCTCGAGAGTGTAGCAGCTGAGATTGCCGGTCGTTACTCATCACGGTAGCTTGAAATCAGATAGGAGAAATGGCTAATCTAAAGGCAATAAGGGTCAGGCTCAGCTCGGTAAAATCAACCCGCCAGATCACTTCAGCTATGAAGATGGTTGCGGCAGCCAAGCTGCGCAAGGCACAGGATGCCATAGTGCAGCTCAGGCCTTATGCCGGTAAGCTCAATGAGATACAGGCAGGTCTGAGTGCTGCTCTGCGCGATACGGAGATCGATAATATCTATGCAGAGAGAAAGAAAATCAAGGGAAAGGTCCTGGTGGTGGTGGCAACATCCAACCGGGGACTGTGCGGAGCTTTCAACGCCAATGTAATAAGGGCTGCCAGGCGTATGATGGCCGATAAATACCTTGAAGAGGCGCAGCGTGGCGACCTCTGGTTTATGCCTGTTGGAAAGAAAGGCCATGACGTCCTCAGGAAGCTGAAGTGCAATATTCTTGAGGATCACAGTGACCTCTACAACGGGCTATCATTTGAGAGGGTGGCACAGGTCGCTGACAGGCTGACTGAACTGTTCCTGACCGGCGAGTTTGACACCATTGAGATTGTATACAACCAGTTCAAAAATGCAGCAGTGCAAAGACTTACCGAGGAGCTGTACCTGCCTGTTTCGGCGGCAGACACAGCCGTGGAGGGAGCAGTTTCCACTGACTACATCTATGAGCCCGACCAGGTAAGTATTGTCAGCGAGCTGATTCCCAAGACATTGCGCATAAAACTCTATAAGGCTCTGCTTGACTCATTTGCCGCCGAACACGGGGCGCGCATGACAGCCATGCATCAGGCTACAGACAATGCCACAGACCTCATCAGGGATCTTACTCTGCAGTACAACAAGGCCCGCCAGGCTGCAATCACCAATCAGCTGCTTGAAGTGGTCAGCGGCGCGGAAGCACTTAACGGTTAACGAAAGAAAAGAAAATGTTCACCAGCGATTATCTGAGAGAACTGTCAGACAAGGCCATCACAAGCCTGGGCGTATCAACCGAGGCTGACAAGCTCTTTGCCCCTGTGAGATACATCCTCTCCATAGGGGGAAAGAGGCTGAGACCGGTGATGTGCCTTCTGGCATGCAACCTCTTCAAGGATAAGATCGATGAGGCGGTGATGCCGGCAGCAGGCATTGAGGTGTTCCATAACTTCACCCTTATACACGACGATATAATCGACAAGGCTGATCTCCGCAGAGGCTCCCCTACGGTCCACTCTAAGTGGGGCCATGACCAGGCGATTCTCTCGGGTGACGTGATGGCTTTCGTGGCAGTGGAGTGTATCGGCCAGGCACCAGATAAGGCGCTGGCAAAGACTCTGAGGCTGTTCAACCGCACGGCAATAGAGGTATGCATCGGACAGCAGCTCGATCTTGATTATGAGAAGAAAGGCGTTGTATCGGAGACAGAATACCTCCGGATGATCGAGCTTAAAACGGCAGTTCTTGTAGCAGCGTCACTGAAGACCGGAGCTATAATCGGAGAGGCGTCGGAAAAAGATCAGGACCTGCTCTATGAGTTCGGGCGGTGTCTGGGAATAGCCTTCCAGATCCAGGATGATGTGCTTGATACTTATGGCGATACAAGGATGTTCGGCAAGAAAACGGGAAGCGATATCATTGCAAACAAGAAGACCTACCTGCTTGTCAAGGCTTTGGAGATGGCCGGAGGCGAGAAGCTCCGCCGGTTGAGAAAACTGCTTGAGGCAGGAGACCAGAATCCGGAGGAGAAGGTCCTGGCAGTGCGGGAATTGTATGATGAACTTGAGATACGACTCCACGCCGAAAACCTGGCTTACGACTACTTTAACAGGTCATTTCAGGCGCTCGACCAGGTGTCGGTAAATGCCGAACGGAAGAAGGAGATTAAACAGATGGCAGTGAACCTCATAGGGAGGGTAAAATAGACATGGCTGCGGCAACAGGCAGATAATAAGAAAGAATACTATCAAGAAACATTGAAACAGATTTAAGTCAGAGAGATGGCAAAGAATACAGGAGTGATAAGTCAGGTCATCGGACCGGTGGTTGACGTTACATTTGAGACGGCTGGGACAGAGATGCCCAACATACTTGATGCGCTTGAGATAACACGCCCCGACGGAACGATGCTCGTGGTTGAGTGCCAGCAGCACATAGGAGAAAAAACCGTGAGGGCAATAGCCATGGACTCTACCGACGGACTTCAGCGAGGGATGAAGGTTGTGGCAACAGGACTTCCGATAATCATGCCCGTGGGCGAACAGATACGCGGCCGTCTTATGAATGTAACCGGTATGCCTATCGACGGCCTGGGTGATCTTGACAAGAAGGGGGGGTACCCGATACACCGCAAGCCGCCTAAATATGAGGATCTCTCTACCGATAAGGAGGTGCTTTACACTGGTATTAAGGTCATTGACCTCATTGAGCCCTATTCGAAGGGAGGAAAAGTAGGCCTCTTCGGCGGTGCCGGCGTGGGAAAGACAGTTGTCATCCTCGAGCTTATAAATAACATTGCCAAAGCCTATTCCGGACTCTCCGTGTTTGCCGGCGTGGGTGAGCGCACCAGAGAGGGGAACGACCTTCTCCGTGAGATGCTTGAGGCCAATGTAATATCATACGGCAAGGAGTTTATGGAGAACATGGAGAAGGGCGGATGGAACCTTGACCTTGTTGATCATGAGGCGCTTAAGGAGTCAAAGCTGGCCCTTGTCTTCGGCCAGATGAATGAGCCTCCCGGTGCACGCGCACGCGTGGCCCTGTCGGGCCTCTCCGTAGCCGAATACTTCCGTGACGGTGAAGGCGAGGGAACGGGAAGGGATATACTCTTCTTCATGGACAACGTCTTCCGTTTCACCCAGGCAGGGTCAGAGGTGTCTGCACTGCTGGGACGAATGCCCTCAGCAGTGGGCTACCAACCTACCCTGGCCTCGGAGATGGGTGTGATGCAGGAGAGAATCACCTCCACCCGCCACGGGTCAATCACCTCGGTGCAGGCAGTCTATGTGCCGGCAGATGACCTTACCGACCCGGCACCTGCGACAACCTTTGCACACCTTGATGCCACTACGGTTCTCAGCCGCAAGATTTCCGAGCTCGGCATCTATCCAGCCGTTGACCCGCTTGACTCTACCTCAAGGATTCTCTCTCCGGAGATTGTTGGCGAGGAACACTACCGCTGCGCACAGAGAGTGAAGGAGATACTGCAGAGGTATAACGAGCTTCAGGATATAATCGCGATCCTAGGTATGGATGAACTCTCAGAGGATGACAAGCAGGTTGTACACCGCGCACGAAGGGTACAGAGATTCCTCTCACAGCCCTTCCACGTGGCCGAGCAGTTCACGAACATCCCCGGCAAGCTTGTCTCAATAGAAGACACTATCAGGGGATTCAACATGATTATTGACGGTGCCGTGGACCAGTATCCCGAGGCAGCATTCATGCTGGTGGGAACTATCGAAGAGGCAATAGAAAAGGGTGAGAAGCTGATAGCCGAGAGCAAGTAATGCCAAACAAGCCGAGACGTGAAGATTGAGATAATCACACCAGACAAAAGCATCTATTCGGGAGAGATTCGCTCCGTGAGAGTACCCGGCAGGAAGGGCTCCTTCCAGGTTCTGAAAGACCATGCTCCGATCATCTCAACCCTTGAAGCCGGCGTGGTTATCATCGCTGACGAACAGGGAAGCGAGCTGAAGTTTGACATCACCGGCGGCGTCATAGAGGTGAAGAAGAACAGGATTATCCTCCTGGCCGACTCCGCAGTTCAAAGCTGATTGTGATGGACAGTGACGAGTTTCGCAGACAGGGTCACGAGATTGTTGAATGGATCGCCCGTTATTTTGAGACGGTGGAACAATATCCTGTCCGGTCCCGCGTGGCTCCGGGCGAAGTAAAAAATGCCCTTCCAGGAATACCCCCCGCCGACAGTGAGTCATTCGATAAATTCCTGAAGGATTTTAATGAGATAATAATGCCGGGCATCACGCACTGGCAGAGTCCCAATTTCTTTGCCTATTTCCCCGCAAACAGCAGTCCACCCTCTGTCCTTGCCGAGATGCTCACAGCGGCCCTCGGGGCGCAGTGCATGATATGGGAGACCTCTCCCGCAGCAGCAGAGCTTGAGGAGAGGATGATGGAGTGGCTTCGTGACATGACAGGCCTTCCCTCATCATTTGAAGGGGTGATACATGACAGCGCCTCCACGGCAACGCTGGCGGCGCTGATCACCGCGCGTGAGAGGGTCACAGGGTACAGATCGAACAGGGAGGGCCTGAATGAAACGGGCAGGCTGCGCGTCTACGCCTCCACACAGGCTCACTCGTCAGTGGAGAAGGGTTGCGGTGTGGCAGGCTTCGGACGGGAAAACCTTGTGAGGGTAGCGGTCACAAAAGACTTTTCAATTGATACTGATGACCTCAGAAAAGCGATAGAATCGGACCTTTCAGCAGGCTATATCCCATGCTGCGTGGTTGTTACCCTGGGTACAACCGGCACCACTGCAATTGACAACCTGCGGGCCGCGGGTGAGATCTGCCGCGAGAAGAATATATGGCTGCATGTCGACGGGGCACTGGGAGGCACTGCACTTATCCTGCCCGAGATGAGATGGATGGCTGACGGCATTGAATACGTTGACTCTTTTGTCTTCAACCCGCATAAGTGGATGTTCACCAATTTCGACTGTTCGGCCTATTTTGTGCGTGATGCTGCGTCACTTATACGGACCTTCGAAATTTTGCCCGAGTATCTCAAGACCCGGACCAGGGGCATG
>Ga0209467_1001918_pt1 | contig 16111 bp, 18 predicted proteins | sample Higcelwee11metaG_FD_187175 | JGI IMG/M metagenome (GOLD analysis project Ga0209467, IMG submission 187175) | Freshwater pond sediment microbial communities from the University of Edinburgh, under environmental carbon perturbations - High... | ecosystem: Environmental > Aquatic > Freshwater >...
TAGGGAATCAGCTGATGAAAAACATATTCATCCGTCGAATTTGCGGCATGCGTTTGGGGAGTCCATTCCATAGAAAGGGAGATTAAACGGACTTGATGCGAAAGGCCAGCTTATCCTCCTGCACGCTTACGCAAATTGTCGAGTCCGGTGGAATGTGTCCGGCCAAGATTTCCTGCGCCAATTCGTTTTGGAGCAAACGTTGGATCACACGCTTCAATGGCCTTGCGCCATAAGCTGGGCTATAGCCCGCTTCGGCAAGGAAATGCAGGGCTTCCGGCGAAAGTTCGAGCTGCAAATCATGCGCTTTCAGCAGCTTGGCAAAGCGGGCGATCTGAACCGTGACGATCTCTTCCATGTCCGCACGGCTCAGGCGGCGGAAGATGAGAATTTCGTCGAGACGGTTGAGAAATTCAGGACGGAAATGGTGCTGGACAATGTCCATGACCTGTTCGCGTGTGGCCAGCGATAGCTCCGCGCCTTCCTGCCCAATCAAAACCTCAGAGCCGAGATTCGAAGTTAGAATGATCAGCGTATTTTTAAAATCGACCAGCCGACCCTGTCCATCCGTCAAACGGCCATCGTCGAGCACTTGGAGCAGAACGTTGAAAACATCCGGGTGCGCTTTTTCGACCTCGTCGAACAAAATGACCTGATAGGGCCTGCGCCGCACAGCTTCGGTCAGCTCGCCGCCTTGATCGTACCCGACATAACCCGGAGGCGCGCCGATCAAACGCGCGACCGCATGCTTTTCCATATATTCCGACATATCGATGCGCAGCATGGCTTGCTCGTCATCGAAAAGAAATTCGGCCAACGCCTTGGTCAGCTCCGTTTTGCCGACGCCCGTTGGGCCGAGGAACAGGAACGAGCCTGTGGGCCGTCCGGGATCTTGCAGCCCCGCACGCGCCCGGCGCACAGCGTTGGACACGGCGACAACCGCTTCATCTTGCCCGATGACGCGATGGCGCAAATAGGATTCCATGTTCAAAAGCTTTTCGCGCTCGCCTTGCATAAGCCGATCAACCGGCACGCCCGTCCAACGGCTGACGATCGAAGCGATGTCGCTTTCCTTCACAACCTCGTTCAGCATTGGGTTTTCGCCCTGTTGCTCGGCTTCTTTGAGACGCTTTTCCAGATCGGGGATGATGCTGTAGGTCAGCTCACCGGCGCGGGTGTAAAGGCCGCCGCGTTGCGCGGCTTCCAATTCAACGCGAGCTTGCTCAAGCTGTTCCTTAATCTTTTGCGCGCCTTGGATTTGCGTTTTTTCGCTCATCCAGCGGGCCGTTAGTGCGGCCGCTTCTTCTTCCAGCGTTTCAAGCTCCTCGCCCAAACGGACAAGGCGCTCTTGCGAGGCGGCATCAGGTTCTTTTTGCAGCGCGCCTTCTTCGATCTTGAGCTGCACGATGCGGCGATCAACCTCATCGATTTCTTCAGGTTTGCTGTCCACTTCCATGCGCAGACGTGCGGCGGCTTCGTCGATCAAGTCGATGGCTTTATCCGGCAGAAAGCGGTTGGTGATATAGCGGTTAGACAGCGTTGCAGCGGCGACAATCGCGTTATCGGTAATGCGCACGCCATGGTGAAGCTCGTATTTTTCTTTCAAGCCGCGCAGGATCGAAATCGTGTCTTCGACCGAAGGCTGACTGACATAAACGGATTGGAACCGCCGGGCCAGCGCCGCGTCTTTTTCGATATATTGGCGATATTCGTCAAGTGTGGTCGCGCCGACGCAATGCAGCTCGCCCCGCGCCAGCGCGGGCTTGAGCATGTTGGAGGCATCCATCGCGCCATCAGTTTTGCCAGCGCCGACCAACAGATGAAGCTCGTCGATGAAGATAATGATCTCGCCCGCGGCGGCGGAGATTTCTTGTAAAACGGCCTTAAGTCGTTCTTCAAACTCGCCGCGATATTTTGCGCCCGCGATGAGCGAGCCTAGATCAAGCGCAAGAACTTTTTTGTGTCGCAAGGTTTCGGGCACGTCGCCTTTGGCGATGCGCTGCGCGAGGCCTTCAATAATAGCGGTTTTGCCGACGCCCGGCTCGCCGATCAAAACGGGGTTGTTTTTTGTCCGCCGCGCCAAAACCTGAATCGTCCGGCGCACTTCCTCGTCACGGCCAATGACGGGATCAAGCTTGCCTGCGCGGGCCGCTTCCGTCAGATCGCGCGTATATTTCTTGAGCGCTTCATAATTGTCTTCAGCTGTGGCGCTGTTGGCTGCGCGGCCCTGCCGCAAAAGGCCGATGGCGTGGTTGAGCCGTTCAGCCGAAACGCCGCCGGAGGTCAGGATTTTCTGTGCCTGTGTGCCCGCAGCGAGCGAAAAAGCTTGGAGCAAACGTTCCGCCGTGACGAAGCTATCCCCCGCTTTTTGTGAAAGCTCTTCGGCTTGGCCTATAAGCCGTGCGAACTCGGAGCTCAAAATCAGCTGGTCAGCTGAGCCTGAGCCATAGACTTTAGCGACTTTTTGAAGCTCGGTTTCAACGGCATACAAAATCTGTTTGGGATCGCCGCCCGCCGCCGTGATAAGCCCTGCCGCCAGTCCTTGCTTGTCATCCAGCAGAACCTTGAGCAAATGCTCAGGCATAAGCCGTTGATGCTGCAACTTAATCGCAAGCATCTGGGCATTTTGTACAAAGCCTTGGGCGCGTTCGGTCAGTTTTGACAGGTCCATTGAATTCCTCCGTTACAGTAAGGAATCTAGGCTGCTTTCGTGGAATTACAAGGGGGAGGGTTTAGAAAGACGGATCTGTGGGTGCCGCTGCTTTCTTTTGGGCGGAAAGCAGTCTGGCTTCGATGCTTTTCCTGTTCCCAAGTTGCTCGTCATATTTGCTCATATAATTCAGTCCAGAAACTAAAGAGAAGGCCGTTACGACCGCATCAATGGAAAGCCATTCGAAATGATTGATGTTGGGCGGAAAGAGTAAGACAAGGCCAATCAAACAACCAGCGCCGCCGACAGCAAAGCATGCTTGCATGCGGTGCTTTGTTTGTAGAACTTCCTTTTGGATGGTGGCCCATTCGGCTTCATGCCTTTTGATGGCAAAGAGGGCGGCCATCTCGTCACCTTCTCGTTCGACATCATACAGCGTCATATCAGAATTCTTTCTTTTGCCTTTTTAAAAACACAAGAAGCCTCACGTGGTAAGGCGCTGGTCTTCTATAAAATGATGCGCTCAAACATGAGGTTAGATTTTTGGGCGCGGCGCCGCACTCTGGCTAACCTAGCGGTGCGTTTGACAAGGGCGCGTGGCGATAAAGCTTGCGGGGCCACGTCGAAGGGGTTTTGCGCCATAAGCCCCCGCGCGATTTCATAATAAGGTGTTGCCAAAGTGGTTTCCGGTATGCTCTTGGGGCCAAGCAAAGACTCGTAGTAAGCCAAAGACAGGCCGTGCAGTTCTTTCACAAAGCCACTGGTCAGAACGATCTTGAGGCGCGTGAACGCATCCGCCGTCTGTGCTAAGCGGGCGGCTGTTGCTTCTGGCGTGGCCCGTTGCTCGCGTTGCTTGGCAAAATAATTTTGCGAAACAGCATGACGAATAAAACGCTCTTCGTTGGAAAGGGCTTCGCCTGTGCTCATCTTTTCTTTGATGTCGTGAGGCAAAAGGGCCAGCCGCTTTTGGCGTGCGGCAAGAAGCTCGGCGCGATGAAGGGCAACGGCTTGGCCAATTTTAGCGAGTGTGGGAGAGTTAAGTTTCTTTATGACGTTTGAAATCTTCTGCGCTCTTTTGTAAAAAACTTTGGCGCGGCGCAGATTAGCAAAAGGCGCTTGCTTTCTTAAAAGCGCGGCGGCGGCCTTCTGGAATGTCAGCAAAACTGTGGTCGTGGTTTTATAGTCAAAACCCATAACGGAAAAGCTTGTTGTCATAAAGGCGTCCTTTGAAAAGCGAAACCGAAGGCCTAAGCCTAAAAAAGACGCTCGGTTAAGGCAAAGGAAAATGATGGTTAAGAACGCGGTTTATTGAAAACGAGCTTTTTAGAAGCGAAAAAGTTAAAAAACATGCCCGCTGCCGTGCCGCCCAAAAGACCTAAAACGGGCGTGGCGTAAACGAATGGAAGCGTGCTGACCATCAAGCTATAGGTGCCGCGGTTAAACACGATGCCGACAAGACAAACGGCGGCGAACTTAGCCCATTGCTTGGCCAAGGGCTCGTGTTCATGGTCGCGAAAAGTGAACAGGCGATTGCCGATCCATGTCACGGTCACGGCGAAGGGAAAGGCAAAAAACCCCGCCGCAATACGGCTGAGCCCAAGCGCGCCGATCCCCAAATAAAGGAAAGCCGTATCCACCCCAAACCCAACCACGCCAATAAGCCCGAACTTAAAAAACTGCACCAGCGTTCGGTTTTGAAGAATTTCCTTCCCCCTTTGCGTCATCCCGGCGAAGGCCGGGATCCAGCGGGCGTTTCCTTTAGGTACGATAGAGGTGTTCATGCGCGTTCTCTCAGTTTGATTTTATTGATGCGGTTCTTTGGCTCGTCAGCCTAGATTCCGGCCTTCGCCGGAATGACGCGAAGAGAGGGCGGGACAAAGGCCGCAAGCTTTCTTGTCTCGGGGCCCCTTATCCTCACACAACCGCGTCATCCCGGCGAAGGCCGGGATCCAGCGGGCGTTTCCTTTAGGGGCGATAGAGGTGTTCATGTGCGTTCTCTCAGTTTGATTTTATTCATGCGGTTCTTTGGCTCGTCAGCCTAGATTCCGGCCTTCCCCCTACGCCCCTACGGGGCTTCGGCGCGACAGGTCGCCGGAATGACGCGAAGAGAGGGCGGGACAAAGGCCGCAAGCTTTCTTGTCTTGGGGCTCCTTATCCTCACACAACCGCGTCATCCCGGCGAAGGCCGGGATCCAGCGGGCGTTTCCTTTAGGGGCGATAGAGGTGTTCATGCGCGTTCTCTCAGTTTGATTTTATTCATGCGGTTCTTTGGCTCGTCAGTCTGGATTCCGGCCTTCGCCGGAATGACGCTTGGGGGGATTATCCTGCAATCTCCTCAAAAAGATCATTCCAGTGAGGGTTCTTTTCTTCAATCAAGCGAATTTTCCACGCGCGTTTCCATTCTTTTATTTGCTTTTCACGCGTGATGGCCGCAGTGATTTCTTCGTGAACCTCGTAATAAACGAGTTTTTTGATCCCATATTTTTTCGAAAAGCCCCCATACTTTCCTTGTTTATGTTCACTCATCCGTTTTGCGAGCGCGGTCGTTACGCCAACATACACTGTTCCTGCCGTTTGGCTCGCGAGGATGTAAACGTAGCTTGGCATTTCACGCGCCACTGCTGGCTGAGGGTCTGTCTGGATTTCGGCCTTCGCCGGAATGACGCGAAGAGAGGGCAAGACAAAGGCCGCAAGCTTTCTTGTCTCGGGGCCCCTTATCCTCACACAACCACGTCATCCCGGCGAAGGCCGGGATCCAGGGTGTCTTTCCGTTTGAAGCGATGTCTGTGTTCATACGGGAGGTTGGGGGTTACGTTTTTAGGTCTTCGCTGACGAAGAAAAGAGGCCTCAGCGTTGCGTGGCCGGGATATTGAGGTAGCGCATGCGCTTCATCTCGCAGCGGCCGCGTGTGACCGTGTCTAAAATCAGGCCGCACGCGAAGCTGAGCGAGGAAAGAATCAACAAGCCCATCGACAAGAAAGCGGTTGGGAAGCGAGGCACAAGGCCTGTCTCAAAATATTCGATCAAAATCGGCGTCATAAGCGCCAGCGCGATCACGCCTAAGGCCAGCGCGATAAGCGAGAAGAATTTCATCGGACGTTCTTCTTTGACGAGCACGAGGATCATCCACAAAATGCGGAACCCATCGCGGAACGTGTTGAGTTTGCTCAGCGAGCCGACGGGGCGGTCTTTGTACGGCGTGGCGACTTCGTCGGTCGGCATGCGCAGCTCAAGCGCGTGCACGGTCAGCTCCGTCTCGGTTTCAAAGCCAACCGACAAAGCCGGGAAGCTTTTCACATAGCGGCGCGAAAAAACGCGGTAACCGGAGAGCATATCCGTAAAGCGATTGCCGAAAATCCAAGCCACGATGCCTGTGAGCATCGCATTGCCAAACCGGTGGCCGGGCCGATAGGCCTTTTCGATTTCCGTGACGCGCGCGCCGTTGACCATATCGAGTTGCCCATCAAGCAGCTTTTTGATCATCGTGGGCGCCGAGGCGGCGTCATAGGTCGCATCGCCATCGACGAGGACGTAAATGTCAGCTTCGACGTCCGCGAACATGCGGCGCACGACATTGCCTTTGCCTTGCAGCGTTTCGCTGCGCACAATCGCGCCCGCCGCGCGGGCGACTTCGATCGTGCGATCCTTGGAATTGTTGTCATAGACGTAAATCTGCGCTTCGGGCAGCACGCGACGGAAATCTTCAACCACTTGTGTGATCGCCGTTTCCTCGTTGTAGCAGGGAATGAGAACGGCAGTTTTTAAAGCTTCACTCATGGGGACACCAAAACGTTGGAACGTTGCACATCGCACAAAACAAGACGGCTCGGGAAAAGACGATCCGTCACAGCTTGGCATTTTTGTTCGGAAAAGGAGAGGCCTAAATCAGCCAACGCGCCACGCGCCATCGCAAAACTATATTCGGGGATCAACAAGCTAAGCTGGCCCTTATGCGCAAAAACGCGATGGCGGATCATCTCGTTAAAGCCACTTTTTTGATCGGGGCTCAAAAAGTTGCTCTGCACGCGGATAAAGGGGATCTCCGGCGGGAACGCTGGCAAGACATAGGAATAAGGTTCGATTCCGGCCATTAAAATCATCCGGGTTTCGGGGTCTTTGATCGGCGGCACGGTCACTTCGATGGGATGCGCCAGCCACGTTTCGCCGTGGCCCCAATCGCCCGGTTGGATGGTGAAGGTCACCGCCAAAAGCGCAAAAACGGCGAGCATCGTACGCGGCTGAAGCCGGACAGGCAGAAGGCCGATGGAGAGCACCAGTAAAAGCGGCGCAAGCATCTCAAGTGGCAGGGCATAACGGTAAATGGCAAACACCGCAATCCAAGCCGTATAGCTCACAACAGCGAACCACAGCAGATAGCGCGTGACGACAAAATCAGAGAACCGATCCGGCGAGCGTTTATTGCGTCCGAAAAGCAGCCGCAAGGCGACGGCAACGGGAAGCAAAACGTAAAGCAACGGCAAGCGTAAATCGCGCCAAAGAATCTCGCCGACCAAAGACGGATCACGCGTGAAGAGAAAGGGAAAAAGAAGCCGCGTTGACCAAGAGGTCGGCACGAACTTAACGTCACGGATCGTTGCGGGCGGATCAAGCGGCGCGGGAAACAGGCCGGTGAAATAGGGGAAAAGGGGGTTGCCGTAATGGGTGTAAAGGAAAAAGCCCCACGGGCCATAGCTGCAAGCAAGCCCGAGCAAAACACCAAGGCCAAAACCAAAGGCGATCCAGACGCGCCGCGTCAAAGGCCCCGTGACAAATAAAAGCGCGCCGCACAGACCAACACAAAACAGCGCCGACGGCAGCTTCAGGCCCATCATCAATCCGGCAGGCAGGCCGCACAGAAAGGCGAAGCCTAAAGCCTTGCCCCAAGAGGCTTCAAAAAAGCGCGGCCAAAACCGCAAGACGAGCAAAGCCGAGGCAAAGAACCCAAGACTCGTAATGTTGTCGTAAAAAGTCGTACCGATTTGCGCGATCCCGCCGCCGCCGAACATCCCCAACAAGGCGATCAAGGCGCAGGCCCAAACTTTTTGCCGCGCGTTCGGGATCAGTAGGGCCGCATGCGCGAGCAGGAAAAGCAAGACGACATTGAGCCCTTGAACAGAGCCCAAGATAAACGCCGCCAAACGAGCGCTGACATGGGTGGCTAAAAGATAATAGGGGAGATCGAGCGCCGGATTGTAAAAGCTTGGAACCTGCGACGGGACAAGGTCAAAGCCGATGCGTCCCGTTAAAAACGCATAGGCGTTGTACCAATGATAATTACGAAAATCCCAGTTTGCATCAGGCCCGAGTCCCAGCGCCAAAAGCCCAAAGAGGAAAGGGGCAAGGCTCAGAAATCCGACCGCCAAGCGCCTTGCCTTTAAACCCTTGGGCGGCAAAAAAAGGAAGGGCGAGGTCATGGCTGATGAAAAAGGTTTAGGGGTTCATGCTGAGTGGCATCACGGAATCCCGACGCGGGGAAGAGGCTGGCATGTCCTCCGCGCTCGGCAGGATAAAGCTGGCCATATGCTCACGCATCGATTTTTCGAGTTTGACGTTCAGCTCTTGCATCAGCGCGTTCAACACTGTGCTGTAAGCTGCATATTTTTCGTCAGACGAAGGATTTTCAGGTAAGGTCGCCGCATGCGTTGCATAGGCATTCGCCACGGCCACGGTGCCATTCGGCGACTGCGCTTCTAACGAAATCTCGACACGGCCAATGTACTTGGAAGCTTGCTGGCGATCGAAGAGATGGCTCAGCCCGCTCGCGATATTCATCGGCTGTTCGGTCATCGTGGCGTCTTTGATAATCATGGTCGCATGGCCCATGTGACCAGCAGCCTGCAAACGGTCGGCGGCAAAGCGGTTCAAGGCATCCATCATGCTCGGGCGGAACAAGTGGCCGACGTAAGGCGCCCATTGCGGCAGACCCTTGGTGCGGTCAACGATGCGCACATCCTGCGTATCGAGATAGACCTTTCCCATCGAGCTAAAATCAAGCTTGAGCTCCGGCTGCGGCTCAGACGAGCAGGCGGCCAGAAGCGCGACAAAAGCGAGGGCAAGGATCTTTTTCATGAGGATCACACAAGGGCTAGTGGTTTTCCCCACACTAAGCGCGAAGGGGTTTCCCTGTAAAGGGCTCAAATGGCTGAAAAGGAACGGTTAGGGGATAAAAAAGCGGGATTTCTCCCGCTTTAAAGCGGTCGCCTTTGCTTAATCTTTTAACCGGCTGGCGAACATGGCGACGCGTTCACCCAAAAGGGCGGCGGTCAGCTTGTCGGCTTCGGGCGGGGCCACATCGGCGCTTTGATCGCTGTTCGATTGGGCCATCGCGCCAGCAAAGCTGCCGAGGCGATTGATATCGTTTGCTGAGCCTGTGCTTGAATTATTGCCAGCCAGATGCCCAAGCCCGATCCAAATCATGCCGTGCTGCATAGCAAAGATCATCATTTGAACGAGCGTGTTCAGCTTATCGCCGCTTTGGCTGCTGGAATTGGTGAATCCCGCCGCGACCTTGTCTTTCCACAATTGATTCATCCAGATTTTGGAGGAGGCATCCATAAAACCCGCGAACGGGGCCGAGGCGCTGCCCATATAGGTTGGTGCGCCAAAAATAATGGCATCGGAGGTGTTGAGTGTTTCCCACTTCGCTTCGACGTCTTCGACCTTAATAAGCTCAACGCTCGTGCCGGGCACGCGCATCGCCCCGGATTTAACGGCGTCAGCAAGAACAGCCGTGTGGCCATAACCGGAATGATAAACGACAGCAATTTTGCTCATAAGAAACCTCGCGTGAGAAAAGCGGGAAAGAAGAAGAGGAGGAAAGCTTACGCCAAACGGACTTTTTCCGCAAACGAGATTGGCAGGCTGAGCCCTTTATGCTAGAGCAAACGCGCCCCCTTCAATCAAACGACTCGGCGCATTATGGATCAGTTGGACAAAGTTTTGGCGCTTGTTGATTCCTCCCATGAGGGCGAGGCGCTCGGCGCTTTGCGCATGGTGCGGCGGCTTTTGGCTAAAGATGGCCTGAGTTTCAAGGATTTGGCGCGCGCGGCGGGCGGCGTTTCAGGATTCTCGTTGCGCGATGCGTTCTTTTCCGGGGCGCAGGTTCAGCTTGAAGCCAAGATTGAACAATTGCAGGACGACCTATCCGCGCATGTCGAGCAGAACGCAAGTTTGACCGTGCAGATTGATTTCTGGCGTAAACGCGCCTTTGAACTTGAGCAAATGCTCAATTTAAATCAGGCCGAAACGGCGCGCTGGAAGGCGATGGCGCGCGAAACGGCGGAGCGGCTTTGGGATTTGGGCCAAATGGCTTGCGCTGAAGTGGCGATGACCGAAACGAAGGCTGCCGTCGGCGCGGCGGAAGAGGACGAGGCCGAACCAGAAAAAGTGAAAGCTGTTGGCTAATGACGTCTGACCTTGTCGTCCTTGCCGCTTTTCTCTCGCCTGTTTTTCCAAGCGCCTTATGGTTTGCCGCCCCGATTCTTTTGGCGCTGCTCGGTTATGCCGCGCTTCGCGATGCGTTTACGGGCCGTGTGCCTGACCTTCCTGTTTTATTTGCTTTGGGCCTAACCTTATTGTTTTCAGCCTATGCCGAAGGATGGGCGCTTACGCTTGAGCGTATCTTGCTGGCCGTGGGGGCGTTTGGGCTTTTACGTCTGACCAACGCGCTTTATTATTTTATCACGCGCCGCGATGCTTTCGGCATGGGCGATGTGAAATGGACGGCCGCTGCGGCCGCCGCGTTCGGCCTGCCCGCCGTGTTTTGGGCTTGGGTGTTTGGCGCTTGGATCGGCCTCATCTGGATGGGCGTTCGGTTTGTCGTTACTTTGGTCTGTCGTGGCGTTTGCGCGCGCGGCTATATTCACTTCGCGCCGTTCTTGATGATCGGCTTACTCTCGAAGCTGTACGGCTGGTCGCTGCTGGCGCGTTTGGGCGCTTGGTTTTAAACCGCCTTGGCTTTCTTTTGCGCGGTGGTATCGACCCGGCGCAGCGGCGGCATGTAAAGCAACAACGCGGCGGCGACATAGATCGACGAATAGGTGCCGATCACGATGCCCCATGTCAATGCGAGCGAGAAGGTAATCAAAGTCGGGCCGCCCATAAAGACGAGCGGCAAGAGCGCCAAAAGCGTCGTGCCCGAGGTCATGAGCGTGCGCGAAAGCGTTTGATTGACTGACAGGTTGATGAGTGCGCTTAAATCCTTGACCTTTTGCTTGCGCATCGTCTCGCGCAGGCGGTCGAACACGACGACCGTGTCGTTGATTGAATAACCGGCCAGCGTCAAAAGCGCCGCCACCGAGGTCAGGTTGAAATCAAGCTGCAAAACGGAGTAAAGGCCAGCCGTCACAAAAACGTCGTGCAAGGTGGCAACAAAGGCGGCCACGCCAAACTGCCATTCAAAACGAACGGCAACGTAAAGCGCAATGGCGCAGATTGCAAAGAACGTCGCGAGCAAACCGGCATGGAACAATTCTTCACCTACGGTCGGCCCAACGACTTCGACGCGGCGATAATCGTAGCCGGGGCCCATCTTTTCGCGCACCAGTTGAATGGCGTGCTGCTGGGCTTCCTCGCCGCCTTCCTGACGTTGGATGCGGATCAGAATATCGTCGGGCGAGCCAAATTCTTGCAACGCGACTTCGCCGAAATTGAGCGCCTCAAGATCTTTGCGCAGCGCGGCCAGATCGACTGCTTTTTCAGCCTTGGCCTCGACCAAGATACCGCCCTTAAAATCGATCCCGAGATTAAGGCCATTGACCGAAAGGGACACGACCGTGACCAGCATCAAAAACAAAGTCCAGCCGAAAGCGAACCAGCGCTTGGCGACAAAATCGATGGTGGTGTTGTGCGGAATAAAATTAAGCGGACGGAACTTCATGAACCGAGACTCCCATGGAACGCAAAAAAAGCCCCTTTGTACTAACGGAAGGCGAGGGAGGTGTCCAGAGCGTCCTTTAAAGAGGGTTAATGAGTCGCGCCGGGGGCCGGGGCTGCAGGTGCAGCCGGTCTGGATTGGGGCTTTTGGGCGGCAAGCCTTTTCTCCACTTGAAGCCTTTCTGCATTTCTGATGTCATAAAGCGGTTTTGCAATGGCGCAGATTTTACTGATATGGGCCATATCCTGTATGAGACGATTCCTTTCTTGTTTCCTGCGTTCCGTATCTTGTTTTTCATGGCTGCTTGTTGGTCTTGGCTCTCCGATTCTGTCGGCGTGAGGTACAAAAACAATAGTTTCGCCAGAGTAGGTCTGCGCACTTGTGAGCACCCATTTCCCTTTGGTTTTGTCAAAAAAATGGTTGGCAGAGGTTATGCCATCGCTACCATAAAACGAGAGGAGGAAAGAGCCTTCAGATTGTTCTGAGGGCATATTCGTATTATTTAAAATAACAAATTTGCCCTCAATCCGAACAGCTGTAACGGCATGGCCCTGATAATGGCCATCTTTATCTTTCTCCTTTGAGTCAAGGGAAAGAACGAAAAGATCTTTAGCGGGAACACCTGCGCGATGGAGAAGTTCCATTTTCATGTAAGCGACATCAGAGCAAATGCCGCCACCTTCTCTCAGGAGCGTTTGCGGGGTGTAAACTTGGCGTTGCCGAAAGTCCTCATCGACATGATTTGCTCTTTCGTGATCGTAAAACGTGATCGTATTTACAAGGCTGCTTATGGCAAGGCATTTAAGGGAAACAAGGTTTATTGCGCTTGCTTCGCGGAGCGCAGCGTTTATGCCATCGATGCGTTTTTGCGTTGAAGGGGGCGCATTTTTTTGTTGCAGAAAGGCATCAAAAGCTTTCCGGTGCTCTAAGTACAGGGATACAGTATCGTAATCCCCGCATGCTATGCGCGTGTTGCGGGATGCGACGTTGTAATGATCCAGAATATCCCGCTTATTTTGCAAAAGCGGTCTGAAGGGGCCAATGGGAGAAAAACGTGCTGCATTTTTCACATAATGGATACGTGTAAGTTCTGCATTGCATTGTTGGAACGCTGTTTCCTTTTTTTGTTCCACCGCGTTTTTCATAGAATAGCTTTGAAAAAGGCCAAAGCCTCCCAAGCTTAAGGCAAGGAGATCGACAGCCAAAAGCAGCGCAACCATACGGTTTTTGCGCTTTTCTGTAGAGGGCGCGCTCTTTGCGCTTTTCTGGAACCAGGGAAAGGACATCTCTGCGCTCAATATCAAAAATTTAAATATAAGATTCAATCTACCCAGACCGTAGCACAAAAAACTTAAGGTCTTTTTAAGAGAGAGGGGGAATCGGTTAACCAATTGGTAAAAAAGATATTTTTATAATGTCTCCTTGAACGAGGGTGAGCGGGATGTTGAAAAAAGTGAAGCAGCCGACAATTCAGGTTTGTCCTTCTGGAAGTGCGCTGGAAAAAGAACACCGCAAATGGTTGGCTCAGGCCAGCGAGGCTGCGCATCGCAATCCAAAACGCGGCGGCAGTCCGCATCCGACGGTAAAGGTCGGCGCGGTGCTCGTGGGGGCGAATGGTAAGGAAATCGCGCATGGCGCGAACCGGTTTGCCCATGGGCTCGATTGGAAAGACCCGGAGCGTTATATCGATGGCGAGCGCTCCATGTGGTTTAATTGCGCGGAACAAATGGTGATTGCCCACGCCCTGCGCGAAAAAATGGAAGTGGCCGGGGCGCGGCTTTATGTGACGCTTGAGCCATGTGCCGTGTGCGCTGGGCTGATTGTGGAATGCGGGATTAAAGAAGTCATTCTCCCGGCGCAAGCCGTGGGGGATTACCCGCGCTTAAAGCCCAAATGGCGGCGGAGCGTTGAAATTGGTCTTGGCAAATTGCTTGAAGCCGGGGTGAAGGTCACAACGGTTGAAACGGCGTAAGTTTGTGTGCGCCATGCGCCGTGCCCCACGCGCTTGGCGCGTAGGCCTGGATGCTTTCACCCATCGTCGCGCCGATGGCGTTGAAGAAGGCTAAAGGCCGGAACTCGCCGTCAATGACGCTCGACCACGTTTCCCGTTCATCGAGGACAGGCAAGGCCAAGCCGACCGCGACATCGTGCAGAATGTGGTTATGCGGTAAGCGGTTTAGAATTTCGAAAAAGGCTTGTTCGGCGCACCGTCTTCGGTCGGTGGCAAAAAGAGTCTTGGCTTCCAAGGCCAAGGCAACATGGGGTAAGTTTTCTTCATAGCGCCATGTGCCGTTTTTCAGTTGGGTGGCCGCACGAAGGCTTGCCTTTTGGCTGGGCTCGCTCAGGTAAAGATAAGGAATCAAATGTGCGATCTCGTCTTGGAGCCTGTGATCGAGAACGTAAAGGTCGTCAGGCGCATCTGGCCCCGTGTAAACGCCGAGGGAAAGCATCGTCAGCCGATACCCGCCCGCGCGTCGATAAAGCCACGACTCAAAGCCATCGTTGGCGTCGGCGGTATCAAGTTCAACGGCATCGTCGGGATCAACTTCGTGCACGAGCTCAAACTCACGGATGGCCGCCCATGCGATGCGATGGGGCAAAACGGAACGGGGGAGCCACAGGCGCGTTTGCGTCGTGCCCCCCATGCGATGAAGGCAGGAAAAACCGGCGAGAATTTGACGGCCAACGATAGGGGCGGAAAATAAAGGTGGGCAAAATGGCGCTTCGCGTAAGACGGAAGCAAGAACGGTTCGCATAAACGCTCACTTCTGGCGTCAACCAGAATAGTTCGTCGCGGCAAGGCTTCTTTTCAAGAAGGAGCGGGCCCGGCGAAAAGAAGGCTAGGACGAAAACGGATTTTGTAAAGAGGCTTGTGGCAAGGCCCGCGTTTCTCAGGCTGCGCAGGCCAGCGCGTGCTGCGCCTTGGCATGTGCGGGCGTAAGCCGGTCGCCGTGGCCGCGCATGTGCATATGAATCATCGTCCCCATCGTTGTGCCGAGCGCCCCGAAAAAGGCAGCGGCGCGATGCTCTTCTTTGGCAACATAGATCCAGTTCTTTTCTTTCGACGCTTCGGGCAACGTGAGGCCTACGGCGATGTCGTGTAGCACATGGGACGCTGGCAGGCGTTCCAGAATCTCGAAAAAGGTTTCTTCTGCGCGGGTCTGGGTATGCGGTTTGAACAAGTGGCGCTCACTCAACGCTTGCGCTAGATGCGGCACAGCTTCGCGGCAATGCCACGTGCCTGCATTCAGGGCGCTTTTTTGCACGGCGCTTTGCGCCTCACTGACTTCGCTGAGGTAAAGAAAATGGATTAGCCGCGTGATTTCTTCCTGAAGCTTTTGATCGAGGATATAAAGATCATCTGTCTCCGGTGTATCCACATAACGGCCCAGCGTGAGAACGGTCACGCTGTAGCCGCCTGCGCGCATTTTGCTCCACGCTTGAAAAGAACGTTTCAGTTCGCTGACTTCCAGATCGTCGATGGCGAGATTGCCCGCCTCTTGCAAAAGCTCGAATTGACGAACGGCGGCCCACTCAACGGTCTGCCCGTCAAGCTGCTCGGGAAAACACAGCCGCGTGCGCGCGCCCTTGCCGATGCGCTGCATATAGGAAAAACTCGCCAAAAGCCGACGGCCTGCGGCGGGCGCAGAGAAAAAAGATGGCGTTGAAGAAAACCGTTGCATGGTGTCGCTCTCCCTTCGCTGGCATAACCCAGATCAGGTTCAACGGGTCTAATCTCAGCCCCCAAGCAAGGGGGCACCCCGGTCAAAAGAGCTTAAGCGAAAAAAGCCGCACCGTCAAAAACGTTTATGAAGCGTAGGCTAGGGCTGGGGCGCGTAAGGTGCTTTTGTCGGCAACGATGCGTAAGGTGCGTCGGTCGGCAATGTCGTAGAGTGGGCGAAAAGAGTCCTCAATTAGATCAGCGGCGCTGGGTCTTGTTTCCTGAATCGCCTTCTTTGTGTTAAAAGCGTCGGTATAACAGAGGTTGGCGATCTTAATCGGTTGCTTCTGCGCAAGCCGTTCTAGGCCGTTGCTGTGGAAAAGAAAAAGCTTTTGGATGGTGACAGGGAAGGCGTCGGTGTAGAGAAACTCTGCCACTCTACGTTCGAAATGACTGAGCGCAAAAACAGCGTCTTGTTCGGGCGTGCCTTGATTAGCCAAAGCATCGGAAAGAGAAACCAACCGATCTTGCCAAGACGCAGAAAAAAGATTTTGAGCTTGGACGGCAAAGATTCGTGCCTGACTGTGGCCTTTCCTACGAATATCATCAAAGGCTAGAGCTAACCGGGGGGCGTCATCGTAGGGACAACCGAAAAAAGTTGGATTGCACATGGCGATGATCCTTACTCAAATTAAACAGCTAAGAAGAAGTCTGCCTATTCGAATATAGATGCGCAACAAGGATCTGTATTAAGGATAGTATTCTCTTCGTGCGTGTGATTTTTGACTCACGCGACTTAAGGTAGCGTAAAAAGCGGATAGCAATCTAGGGTTGTTGTTGGCTTTACCAAACCGGACTTCCGCCTGCGCGGAGGACATTCAACAAAAACACGTCATCGCGAGGCGCAAAGCGCCGTGGCGATCCAGAG
>Ga0209467_1001920_pt1 | contig 16092 bp, 11 predicted proteins | sample Higcelwee11metaG_FD_187175 | JGI IMG/M metagenome (GOLD analysis project Ga0209467, IMG submission 187175) | Freshwater pond sediment microbial communities from the University of Edinburgh, under environmental carbon perturbations - High... | ecosystem: Environmental > Aquatic > Freshwater >...
ACGCAATCGAAGATGATTGTCTTTATGCTCATGTTTCTCAATCCTGTCCAATGATATAGAGTGCGCGCTCAAAGGCCGTGTCGCATCCCTTTGCGTAATCGTCGAAGCTCTGCACGACGATATTTTCAGTCACTGGCTCCAGAACGCCCCGAGCTGGCCGAATGCCCGTCGTTTCATCATATTTCCAAAGTCGAGTCGATCGGCCGATTATAATGCCAGAATTGGGCAGGGTGAAACGGCGGATTTCCCCATAATGACGGAGTGGTTCTATGAGCGGCTCTCCCACGAGTATGGACGTTCCCGTCGATGCGCCGACCGCGCCGCAAGCCTTCATGATATCGGCGACATTCATCATGGCCGAGGAATATGTGGCTCCGCTCACGAGGATGATGACGCCGCCTTGGACTGCCGAAACTTTCTTGCCTGCCAGGCTTCGTGCGAAGTACATGCCCGGCCTCGAGTCGCCGCCTGAATTGTAGCGCAGATCCACTATAAGATGGGATGGGCTCGACGGTTCTTTGTCATCGTTCTTGTCAGGAAGGACAGCCAGAAGCTCATCCATGACAGGTCGGGCACTCGCCGAGCAGTCGTCGTATCGGAAGTAGACGATGTCTTCGCGGCCGGGTGGGCTGCCATGCCAAAAGCTGGTGCCGGGATGGCTTCTCGTGAAGGGAGTCTCTGTGATCGAATCGAGTACGCGTACCCATTGAGTCGGGCGCTCCCCCAGAGTGAAGGTGATCGTCGATGCGCTTTGTCCTTCCTCTTGGATGGTCATTTCCAGCGTTGTACCATTCGCCAGGCCGAGGAATCGCATGAGCCAGGGATCGGTGAGTGCGTCCATGATCTCAAGACGGACGGCGTGGTGGAATAGGCCCTGGGCGGGCGATACTCTAACGGCCGATTCAAGACTGAGATAGGCGGATATTGTCTCGACCGCCTCGGCAATGTTCTTATCCCCGATTTTTTTGACGATGGCGCCCAAATTCTCCTGATGGGCGGCATCGGTGGCGGCGATCCGCGCGCTCCAGCCCGATGAGGTTTCGATGTCGCTTCCACCCGGGGAAGGGTTGTCGGGGAAGAATTTCAGGATGACAGGGAACACCATCTGAGAGGAGGCATTGATCCGCGTATGACCGTCGCCTATTGCCGCCAGCGATTTTTGAATACCGGCGACAGCTATGTCGGCGAGCTCTTGAAGATCGCTGGTGGCGGCGGCACTGAGGTTTGCCTTTGTTTCGGCGATGGCGGCATTGAAGGCCGTGAACGTAACCGCATCGACGCCCAGTTTCGGGTGCTTTTGCATTTCGGTTTTCAGCGTGTCGAGATCCCCAAGCCATTTTTCGGCGCTGAGCCCATCGATATCAGGGGGAATGTCGCCCCATTGGAGCGGCATCGCGCAGGAGGCCGTCAGCGCGAATGACAGGAATACGGCGGCGAGAAGCGCAGGCCAAGAGCTAAGGTGGTCCGCGGGTGATTTATTGCTTTGGAACAAGGGCTTCATACAGATTTTTCCCCGCTTCCGGAATTTCCTTCGAGGTCCAGCGTCTTGCGCACAAGGCGGAAAAGGAGCTTGGGCAGCTCGATGAAGGAATATTCCTTGTGCACGCGTTCGCCGATCTGGTGATACTCACGGCCCCAGGGGCCGACGTTGATGACGGGACAATCGATCGATGCCCGGGATTCCTCACCTGAGCCGGGATCGGCGACGGGGGACTGGCGCTGGACGCAGGCTCTGTCGCCTGCCGAATCGGAGGGAGCGAGGAAGCTCATGTCCGAAATACCGGGGAAGTAGGGCCGTACCCTGATGCTTTTCCCAATCTCCCCCGAAAATGCCGAGAGTTCCGAGCGAAGCATGGCAATGAACGCGGCGTCTCTTTCCTGATCGATTTCGGCTCGGGAATAGTAAGGGGGGGCGAAGCCTATGATGGCCGCGGGGCCTTCCAGCCCGGAGAAGGGCAGGAGTTCCTGCACGATGAGAAGCGTCTGCTGGACCCTGTCGTCGGGCTGCTGGCTCGCCGCGTAGGCGCGCGCCTTTTCGAGGATGCCGGGGCTCAGGCGTTCGGCGAGGCGCGACAGTTCGTCGAAATCGAGAACGAGCGGCTGCTTCGCCGGCAGGGCGAAATGGCCCGATACCCTGCGGGAGAGCGTGGAGGCGCGCTCCCGCAGGGAGGAAATGGCGCGGTTCATGGAGTCGGCGGCTATCTTGCCCATGGCTTCGACGATTTCCTCGGGTCCCCTCGTATGGCTGAGGACATTGAGCGCGCAAAAAACGGCCGAAGGTGTCGTCACGTCGTAGGAGGTCCTCGATTCCCGGAAATAGAGAATGGTGGGCGGGGGAGCTTCCTCGCCGGGCGCTACCTGGCGTTCCTTGATAGTGTCGGGGTTGCACTCCACTTCCCTCGCGAACTCCGAGGCGAGGAGCACCGGGTTGATGCCGTCGAAGGGGGCGCCCGCGTGGGTGCATTTCCCCACGAAGTAGACGAAGGGAAGGGTTTTTCCGACTGAACCCGTGAAAACCGCCCGGCCCATCTCCCCGCTGTCCTGATCCACGGCCGAATCCAGGTTGAAGACGGCGGCGGCTTCCAGGCCGAGCTCGGCCAGGTAGTTCTTCAGCATGGCGGCAGCGGCTTTCATGCCGTGGCTCGAGCCTTCCTCGTCGGCTACCGAGAGGAAGAGGACGTTGCCCGCCCGCTCGAAGGGCGCCGAAAAGGCCGCCAGGACCGAAATGCCCGCGGCCAGGCCGCTCTTCATGTCGAGCAGGCCCCGTCCGGGGAGAAATTCTCCCGAAGCTAGGTCTTCTTTCAGCCGGGAGAGAGGATTGTCCTTGCCGCTGACCTCGGCGAGGGACTCGAGCATTTTGCGCGAAAGGGTTTCGGGATCGAAGGCCCAGGGTTCGAGGGATCCGTACATGGAGGTCTGCACGACATCGTAATGCCCCGTGAGGATGACGCATCGCCTGCCTGAACCTCTGACGAGGGCGAACACATTCGAGCGTTCCTTGGGATCGCCCGGAATGGGCAGGGCCGCGAGATTGCCGGGATTGTTTCGGAAATAGGGAATCTGTCCGAGTACGGAAAGGAGAAAAGCGGGGAAGGCCTTTTCTCCCGGCGAGTCGGTCACGCTGGCCGTCCTGGTGAGCAGTACGGACAATTCCTGGACGCTTTCGAAATTGGGGGATTTCTCCATGGGCAAAATATAGCGCAAAGGCTCATGGAGAGGTAAGGTGTCCGGACCTCGAGGGGGGGGGGCGCGGGACCGCGCCGGGACTGCCCGACATAGGGTTCCCGGCGCCCTCCCGCGGCCTTATAGGTTGAACAGCTTTTTAAGCGTGGCGATATTCCTGGGGTTGACCGTCGTCGAACCCTCGTGTTCGTAGGAATAATCGATCAGGTACCGGTATTCGGATTCGACCTTGCGGCGCACGAGCTTCATCGTCGAATTTATGGTGCCGTCTTCCTCGCTGAACTGCCTGTCGACGATCTGGAAGGTGACGGGCACCCAGCTGGGCTGGATGAGCGGCGCCCCGCCCTTGTCGTTGAAACGGTAGAATTCATCCTGGAGGACCTGGCACAGCGCCTCGGCCGTCTTTATCCGTTTTTCGGCGATGAGGGCCTTCGTTCTGGCTATGTCGAGGCTGACGAGGGCGCAGGGGTATTTTTTGTACAGGCACCAGGCCATCATCTGCTCGATGACGCCCGTCGAGCTCATGACCGCGTCCTCTATCGTTTCGGGGCTGTATTTATTGCCCGATTCTGAGACGAGCAGGGCGTTTGCGCGGCCTGTCACATTGATGAAGCCGTCCTCGTCCATGAAACCGAGATCGCCGGTCCAGAGTCGCCCGTCGCGCAGCACCTGGGCCGTCGCTTCGGGATTCTTGTAGTAGCCTTTCATGACGCTGTCGCCGGTGACGGTGATCTCCCCGACCTGCCCGGTGGGGACCTCGTTGCCGTTCCTGTCCAGTATGGCGCATTTCACCGACGGCATGATTATGCCCATGGTGCCGAATTTCCAGCGTTCGAGGGTGCTCGTCGAGATGACGGGAGCTGCCTCGGTGAGTCCGTAGCCGGGGAGAAGATAGACGCCGAGGGCGGTGAAGAATTTCTGCTGCTGGGGATCGAGCCTGGAGCCTCCGCTGATGCAGAAGACGATGGAACCGCCGAGGGCTTTCTTCCTGATCGCGCCGAAAAGGAGGGTTTTAGCCAGGAAATAGGGGAAGAAAGACGAAATCCTGTCGCCGAGCGGCGGTTTGTGGCAGCCATCGCCCATCCATTTGGCCGCGGCCTCGATGCCGTTCATGAAAATCTTCGCGGCGAGGGGGCCTTTCTGTTCCACGCCGGCTATGATCTTTTTCATGAAATTCACGGTGAGGGCGGGCACCGTAAAGAGGAAGGTGGGCTGGCATTCCTGGAGGTTCCCGGGAATGTTCCTCAGCATGGCGATGCCGCCGCCGCGCGCGTCCAGGAAATACAGGGCCACGCCGCTCCACAGGGCGGTGAATATCGCCGAGGTATGGATGAAGGAGTGATCGGTGGGGAGGATGAGGAGGGTCCTGAAGCGGGGGGTGATGAAGCGGATGCTCAGGTCGTGGCTGTTCGTCCAGAAATTGAGGTGGGTGAGCATGACGCCCTTGGGGTTGCCCGTCGTTCCCGACGTGTAGGAAATCGTCGCCACCGTATCTTCCGTCACGGCTTCCGCTATGGCGTCGAGCCTAGCCGGGAGATTGCCCGCCTGATCGGCGAGGGCCGAGCGTCCCGCCGCCAGGGCCTGGGAAAAGCCCACGAAAAGTCCGTCCTCTAGGCCGGCTTTCGCGGCCTGCGCCCTTCCCCAGTCGAGGTCTTCGTCCAGGTAAACGAGGGTGATGGGGGCGCCAGCGCGGCGCGTCAGCACGCCGAGTACGCCGGCGAGGTAGTTATGGGTGGTGAGGATGAGCCTGGCCTCGGAATGATCCAGGCGGAAGAGGATTTCGTCGGGTGTCAGCTTGACCGAGAGCGGTATCGATATGAGGCCGGCGTAGAAGCCTCCGAACTCGCCTTCGAGCCATTCGGGGCTGCCTTCGCTCAGGATGGCGATCTTGTCCCCGGGGCCGAAGCCCGAGGAAAGGAGCCATGAGGCGAAAGCCCTGGAGGCATCGCGAACCTCAGAAAAACTCGAGGGTTTGAAGCCCTCGTCGGTTTTCCTGAGGGCGTAGGGTTCGGCTGGCCAAGTTGCGGCCGCGTTGTCGATCATCGCGAGGACGGTTTTTTTCATAATTTTTTACTCCTTGCCGTGGCTTTCGCCATCCGGTTCATGAAAGTTTAAATAGAGTCTTCAGCGTCTCGATATTTCTTTCGTTGACCGTGAGGGATCCTTCCTTCGTGTAGGAATAATCCAGCAGGTCCTTGTAGACCTGGGATACCTTGAAGCGGACAATCTTCATGGTGGAGTTGACCGTGCCGTCCTTTTCTCCCAGCGCCGCGGGCAGTATCTGGAAGGCGGCGGGCACCCATGCCCTCTGCACTTTCTTGGCCCTGGGATCGTCCTGGAAGGCGTAGAATTCGGCGTTGAGCGATTCGCAGAGTTCCCTGGCGGTCTTGATGCCCTTATCCTTGATGAAGCGCTCGACTTTGGCCGCGTCGAGGGCGACGAGGGCGCAGGAGTACTTTCTGTGGTCGCACCAGACCATGACCTGATCGATGAGGTCGGTGGAGGTGATGACGGCTTCCTCGATTTCCTCCGGGCTGTATTTTTCGCCGTCCTCGAAGATGAGGAGGGCTTTTTCGCGCCCAACCACGACGAGGAAGTCGTCTTTGTCCATGTAGCCCAGGTCACCGGTCCACAGGCTGCCTTCGCGCAGGGCCTGGGCGCTGGCCTCCGGATTCTTGAAGTAGCCTTTCATGACGTTTTCGCCGGTGATGACGATTTCGCCCGTGGTGCCGCGGGGCGCCTCGGTTCCGTCGGCCAGCATTATGCGGCACTTGAGCGACGGCGCGAGGATGCCTGAGGAACCGAACTTGTGGCGGGATGGGACGTTGGCGGAGATGATGGGCGCGGCTTCCGTGAGGCCGTAGCCCTGGAAGACGGGGCAGCCCAGGGCGGCGAAGAATTCCTGCTGCTTCACGTCGAGAAGGGCGCCGCCGCCGACGCAGAAGAGGATCGAGTCGCCGAACACCGCTTTCTTGATCTTGTTGAAGACAAGGGCTTTCGCGAAGAAGTAGGGGATGAAGGCGCCGGCTCTCGTGCCGAAACCGGGCCTGGCGAAGCCGTCGCCGTTCCAGCGGATGCCCGCGGCGATGCCCGTCTTGAAGATTTTCTCTATGAGACCGCCCTTTTCCTCCATGGCCTGGATGATTTTCTTCATGAAGTTGCCGGACAGGGCCGGCACGGTGAAGAGGAAGGTGGGGTTCACTTCCTTGAGGTTGATGGGTATGTTGCGCAGGGTGGCGATGCCGCCGCCGCGGGAATCGACGAAATAGAGGGCGATGCCGCGCACGAGGGCGGTGTAGATGCCTACGGTATGGGCGAAGGAATGGTCGACGGGGAGGATGAGGAGGGTCCGGTAGTGGGGAGGAAGCTCGAACATCTCTATGGCGTCGTGGCAGTTGCTCCAGTAGTTGAGATGGGTGAGCATGATGCCCTTGGGGTTGCCGGTGGTGCCCGAGGTATAGGAAATCGTGATGACATCGTTCTCTTCGGTGCCGGCGTCGATGGCGTCGAGCCTGGCCGCCATGTCGGATCCCTTCGCTTCGATGAGCTTCCGCCCTTCTTCCTCGGCCTGGGTGAAGCCGATGAAGCGGTCGCCCTTTATGCCGTGTTTTTCGGTTTGAGCCCTACCCCAGTCGATATCTTCGTCGAGATAGACGAGCCTGATGGTCTTGCTGTCGGCCGAATCCAGGGCCGAGAGTACCTTTTCCAGCTGGTTATGGGTGGTGAGGAAGCCTTTGGCCTCGGAATGGTTGAGTCTGAAGGGGATTTCCTCGGCGAGCAGCTTGATGGAGAGAGGGACGGAAACGATGCTCGCGCACATGAGGCCGTACTCGCCGCAGATCCATTCGGGACTGCCTTCCCCCAGGATGGCCATGGTGTCGCCTTTTCCGTAGCCCTGAGAAATGAGCCAGGCGCCGAATCGGCGGGATCTATCGCGCGCCTGGGAGAAGGTGGTCGGCGCGTAGCCATTGTCGGTTTTTCTGAGCGCGTAAGGGTCGTTCGCCCATTCCTTGGCGGCTTCATCGAGCATGCGGAAAACTGTCCGTTTCATCTTTCTCTCCTGAATTGCCGCGCCGATAGAGATCCCCGGGATTATCGATCCGCGCGGTTCCTAAACGTAGCACGAAGAGGGAATACGGTAAAGCGCATAATGTCGTCGCCGCTGAAACACGAAAAATAACTGGCCTTTTTGGTTGACATGATTTGCCTTGTGATGGACAATCTTTGGAACTGATAAAGTACTGTAATGCGCCGAGCCATATCAGGGGCAGCGCCAAGCGCGCAGCCTGGAATTTCGGCGCAACGTAAGGAAGGTTTTATGAAACGAATTACACTCATCTGCGCTCTTTTCATCGCAGTTCTCGGTCCGGCTTTCGCTCAGCAGACCACGGCTTTCGCGGGCAAGCCCGCCGTACTCACGGCCATCGGCCAGAGCGCTGATTTCGAGATGGTCAAGGTGCTTCTCACGAGAAACAAGATTCCCTTCAAAGCCGACACCCTCGTCAAGGCCGAGAATCTCGATGCCTCGTCCCCGACCCTCATCCTCGTCGTCGGCGCCAGTTCCAAGGGACTCGGGGCCGCTGGCATCAGCGCGGAAGCCGAGCTCGTGAGGACCAAAGCGCTCCTGAAGCGAGCTAAAGAGCTCAAGATAAGCGTCATCACGGTCCACGTCGGCGGCGCGGCTCGCCGCGGCGCCCTGTCCGACAGCTTTATCGAGCCCTGCATGGCATCGTCAGACTACGCCATCGTCGTCGAATCGGGCAACCAGGACGGACTTTTCACGAAACTGGCGGCAAAAGCGAATATCGCCGTCACCTCCGTCGAACGCATATCGGCTATCGGCGCTCCTCTGGCCGCCGCGTTCAAATAAAGACCTGATTCTCGCAAGGAGACGTATACGATGAAACGTTTTACAATCGCCCTGATCGTCGCTTCGCTGTACCTCGCCGCAGTCGGCGCCCAGCCTTCGACGGCCCAGGACATACATGGCCGCTACCTCATCAATCACGATTACCGTCCTTCCGCGTCCCTGGTGAAAACGGGATGGCTGTCGGACTACTATTCCGAGCTGCTCGGCACTCCCGGCGACAGCAAAGTGTATTTCTTCGAAGGGAAGGCCCCCGGCGGCACCCTCTTTGTCGGCGGCGGAACCCATTCCAACGAAATCGCCGGCATCATGGCCGCTGTCACCATGATCGAGAATCTGAAGGTGGAGACCGGCAGGGTCATCGTGGTGCCCAACCTCAACAACTCGGGCGTGAGTCACCAGGACAAGGAACCCAGCATGCCCGCGTATACCTCCCGCGGTCCGTCCTGGATCGGCCTCGATACCCCAAGCGGCCGCAGGTACTTCAAGTACGGTTCCCGCGCCACCAACCAGGCTCATCAGGGCGTAGCCGACCCCGTGGGAGGCTACGTGCATCCCGACAGCAAGGAATCGCCCCTGGCGGCCTGGGAATTCAGGAACCTCAACCGCTCCTATCCCGGGCGTACCGATTCAGGCCTTACGCAGAAAATTGCCTATGCCATCATGATTCTTCTCAACAAGGAAAAGGTGGATGTGGCTTTCGACTACCACGAAGCCGATGTGGGCGGGCGCCTGGCCAACATGATGGTGGCCAACCCGAAGAACATCGATATCGCCGCCGCGGCCGTGCTCAACGTGGACCTGGACTATGGCCTCACGCTCAAGCTGGAACCTTCCAATATGGAGTTCCGCGGTCTTTCCCACAGGGAATGGGGAGCCGGATCCGGCGCCGCTTCCTTCCTTACCGAGACGCCCAACCCGGCCATGGCCCAGGATGCGACGGATAAGGTGGACGTCGTCAACGATCCGGCGAACCCGCTCAGCTCGAGAGTGGCCACGCATCTGGCCGCGACCGTGGCTGTCGTGAACGTATTCAACGAGACGCGTCCCGAAAGGAGCATCGTATTCTCGGGTCTCCCGAGCTACGAGCAGCTCATCAAGAACGGCGTAGGTCCCTACCTCAAATAGCGCTCAAGTCGCGGGCCGGTTTCTCTGGAACCGGCCGATAGGCGACGCATGGTTCGTCGCCAGTTTGTCTCAGGAGGAGTCCATATGAAGATGAAAAGAAGCTTTATTTCGATAGCGCTCATCGCGCTGCTGCTTTCGGGCAGCCTCGGAACGGCATTCGCCCAGAAAGCCGCCACCGTCATCCCCGAAGTGGTATCCAGCACGGGCATGGTCGCCGCCGCCCATCCTCTCGCCTCGCAGGCCGGCCTCGATATCCTCAAGGCCGGCGGCAACGCCGTCGACTCCGTCGTGGCCACAGCCTTCGCCAACGGCGTCGTCGAACCCAACGCCAACGGTATCGGCGGGGAAGGCTACATCGTCATTTATATGAAAGGAACCAACAAGGCTACTTCGATCGACTATCGCAGCCGGGCCTCGTTCAATAAGGCGGCTGAAGGCGAAAAATGGCCTGCAGCCGGACACAGGGGCGTCGCCGTTCCCGGGACGGTCGCGGGACTCGCCTCGGCCCTGGAGAAATACGGAACCATGAGCCTCGCCCAGGTTCTCGAACCGGCCATTAAACTGGCCGAGGAAGGTTTTGTCGTCAGCCCGACCCTCGCTGGCGTCATCTCCGACAACTTCAAGCGCGCGATGCCCAATAAATACCTGATGTCCATCATCGCCCCCGACGGCCTGCCCCTCGAAGCCGGCGATATCTACAAGAACCCCGACCTCGGCAAAAGTCTGAGACTTATCGCCAAGGAAGGCCCCGACGCTTTCTACAAGGGAGAAATCGCCAAGGCCATCGCCGCCGACATGAAGGCGAACAACGGACTCATCGATGAGAACGACCTGGCCCAGTACAAGGCCATCGAGCGCGAACCCGCCTCAGGCACCTACCGCGGCTACGATATCGTCTCGGCGCCGGCCCCCGTCGGAGGCTTCCTCCTCATCGAATCGCTGAACATGCTCGAAAACTACAACCTCAAGTTCCTGGGCTTCGATTCGGCCATGAAGCTCCACCTCTTCGCCGAGGTGCTGGCCAGGGCCTTTGACGACTACTACGACGTGCTCGGCGACCCCGACTATGTCGATGTTCCCATGAAAGCCCTGACCTCGAAGGGATACGCCAACGCCAAGGCCGCTTCCATCAAGCTGGACGCCATGACCACCAAGTACGACAAGATCAACCCCAACAGCGAGCATTGGAGCACCACCCACATGTCGGTGGTCGACAAAGACGGCAACGTGGTCGCCCTCACGCAGACCCTGTCCAGCTTCTTCGGCGCCGCCGTGGCCGTCCCCGGCACGGGCGTCATCCTCAACAACGAGATGGGCAACTTCAACGGCAAAAAAGGCACTTCGGCCTATATGCCGGGCAAGCGCATGAACACGACCATAGCCCCGACCCTCATCATGAAGGACGGCAAGTCCTTCGCGACCCTCGGAACCCCGGGAGCCATGAGGATCATCCCGACCCTGACCCAGATCGTCACCAACCTGATCGACTACGGCATGGGCATGCAGGAAGCCATCGAAGCCCCGCGCATGTACTGCACCTACCTCCAGGGCTCCGGCAAGACGACGATGGAACTGGAAGGCACGCTCTTCTCCGCCAAGACCTCGGCAGACCTTGCCCTCCTCGGGTACAAGGTGAAGAGCTACGATGGACGCGACCTCTACTTTGGCGGCGTGCAGGGCATCATCATTAAGGACGGCAAGCTCTACGGCGGAGCCGACCCCCGCAGAGACGGCGCCGTCTTCGGATACTGACCGCCCTCGGGTTTTTGATTCGTTTTACATCGAAGGGGCGGCCTTGAGGCCGCCCCTTTTATAGGAAGCTACCATACGTATGAAAATTAACTTTGTATGCCGAGCCATTGCTTGCCTCGTGCTGGCGGTCTTTACGGCCGCCCCGGCGGCCGCGCAGGCAGCCGCTGGAGCGGGGCAAGTCCCGCCCCGGAATCCCGCCTTCGACGCCGCCTTGGCCGAACAGAGGCCAGGATCGGCCCTCTCCAGGATAGGGGCGCTCTCCGATTACCTTCCCTCGCTCGCGGGCACGGCCATGGACAGCCCCGTCTATTTTCTCGAGCCCTCCGCGCCGAGCCCCGAGGCTTCGAGTCTCGGACTTCCCGCCATCCTCATCCTGGGCGGCACGCACGGCAACGAGCTGGCGGGCGTCGTGGCGGCCTCCCTCTTCGTCTCCTGGGCGCGGCCAGTTTCGGCACGGCTCATCGTCATCCCCAGGGCAAATGCCTCGGCCGCGACCTGGCCCGATCCCGACAGGCCTGGTCCCGCCTACGTCGCAATACCGGGAGCCTCGGGCGAGCGCCGTTTCCGATACGGCTCGCGCCTAACCAAGCCCGGAGACGAAATACTCCCCGATCCCCAGGCCTTTTTCCCCCTGGGAGCGGGCCCCGGACAGGGACTCGCCGGTCAGGAAGCGCGCAATCTCAACCGCGGCTATCCGGGCGATCCCTCGGGCTCTCTCACCTCCAGGGCGGCCGCTGCCATCTTTGCCCTCATCGGCAAGGAGAACGTCAAGGCGGCCTTCGATTTTCATGAGGCCGGTCCCTCCTCGGGCCTGGCATGGGATATCGTCGCCCACTCCAAGAATATCGGATACGCCGCCATGGGAATCCTCGCGGCGGGAGACAACGGCGTCAGCATGGTCTTGGATCAGTCGAGGGAGGTACATAGGGGGCTTTCCCATCGCGAATGGGGCGAGGGCACCCAGACGGCGGCCTACCTCATCGAAACCCTGAACATGGGGCAGGTCGCGGGCGGGAATCCCGGCTTCGACCACCTGGGCGACGCCAAGGCGCCTCTATGGAAAAGGGTGGGAATACAGATAGAGATCGTTCTCGCCATCCTCGAGGCTCATTCCGAGATGGACGAGTCCGCGGGCTGGGCCGCGATTGAGGGAATGCCCGGCATTAAGGCGCTACAGCATGACTTTTCTCGATACTTCTGAAACCTTAGCCAAAATCCTTGAAGCCTTACCCCCCGGGCACAGGCTCAAGGAAGCGGCTATGGGATTCACGGGATCAGCCGACGGGCTTCTCCGGGCCGCCAAAGACGCGACGAGGATGAAGGGCGCGCCGGGCTGGCCCGGCGAGTTCGGGGTCATGGCCGCTTCCAGAAATCAAGCCGATCGGTACCTTCTCTGGCTGGGCTCCAGGGCCGGAATGGAGGGCAGCCGACAGCTCGTTCTCTACCCTCCTCCAGGAAGGTACAGGATAGAATATTGGACGACAGGCGACGGCCGTCTTGAAGGCGTGGAGATAGGATCTTCCTCGCCTCTCGTGCTCGGCCCGCCGGGAAACGGACCCTACATCGTTCACATCCAAAGGCTGGCCTGAGGGAAGCTTTCCTTGCTCGTCAAGATTGACAAGAGCACCGAGGCGGTATAGATTGGAATTAACCAATCCATTCCTAAGGCGGCGATCCCATGAGTTATTCCGACCCAACGAAATTGGGCATTCTCGCTTGCCCCGGCGCCGAAGTGTTCACGGACCAAGTCGTCCGGAAACTGTCCGGGATTTACAAGCGACGATTCGACCGGAAAACACAGGCCCTGGCTTCGCGATATCATGTTAGCCAGGAACTGGCCATACGGAAGATCAACTTCTCCAACGACGCGAACTCCAGCCTTCTCTACATGCCCGGCCCCACAGACAAGTACAGGGCGCCTCGCTTCAAGATCAACGCCCAGCACACTTTTTTCGCCAACGGCGAAGTGAAGACGGAAATTCTCGAATCGGTACGCGGCAAGGACCTCTACATCTTCCAGGACATAGAGAACCACCAGCCGATTTCATTCAACGACGGTTCGGTGAGCCGCGTCATGTCGGTCAACGACCATATTTTCAATCTTTTCGTGGCCATCGACGCCGCGATGCAGGCGGGCGCCAACCGCATAAATCTCGTCCTGCCCATGTATCCCTATTCCCGCCAGCACAAGAAAAAGGGAAGGGAAGGGCTCACCGCCGCCCGCGTGGGCGCCATGCTCGAAAACCTCGGCGTATCCAGGATCATCACCCTGGACATCCACTCGAAGGAAATCGAAAACTGCTTCGACAAGCTGCGCCTCGAGAATCTCCACGCCTCCTTCCAGATCATCGAAAAACTGATGTCCATCATCGATATACAGACCGAAGACCTCGTCGTCCTCGCGCCCGACACCGGAGCGGTGGATCGCAACAAGTTCTACGCCAACGCCCTGCGGAGACCGCTCGCCCTCCTGTACAAAGAGCGCGACTACTCCAAGGTGAGCAAGGACGCGGCCTCCACCAACATCAAGGAAATGAGACTCCTGGGCAATGTCGAAGGCAAAACCGTCTTCATGGCGGACGACATGATCGGAACGGGCGGAACCCTCATCAAGGGAATGAAAAACCTGAAGGAACTGGGCGCCGCCAGGGTCATCTGCGCCGTTTCCCTGCCGCTGTTCAACGGCTCCGCCGTCGAGGATTTCGACGCCGCCTACAAGCAGGGCTATTTCTACAGGATAATAGGCACCAACGCCATCCATCACAAGGAACTTCTGCAGAAGGAATGGTACATACAGGCCGACGTCACCGGACTATTCGCGCAGATCATCAGCCTTCTCCATCACGACCGCTCCCTCTCCTCCCTGCTCGACAACAGGGACGTCGTGGCCAGGCTCATCAAGAAGCAGATGGACAAGGGCGAAGCGATACAGGGCAGCCTGGGTCTGACGACTCTCCCGGCGGCCGTCCAGACGCCCCCCGACGAAGTGATCCCCTACGGAGCCGCGGACAAGAAGTGATCGTCCGACGGCTTCCGGGCGACATTGCCGCCCTCATTTTCGATATGGACGGCACCCTCTATTCCCATGAGGCGTACGGCCGTTATCAGGAGACGTCCCAGGTGGCGCGCCTCGCCCTGCACCTGGGCATCCCTGAATTCGAGGCGGCCGCCCTGCTGCGAAAACAGCGCGAGGCGCGCCTCGCCGCGGGCCTTCCCAAAACAAGCATGGCCAATCTTTTTCTCGAACTCGGCCGCGCCCAGGGTTTCGCCATCGACATGGCCACCATCGTCCGCTGGCGCGTCGAGGAAATACGCCCCGCCGAATGGCTGACTCCCGACCCCCGCCTCGACGAAACCCTTGCCGCGCTAGCCCGGCGGTATCGCCTTGCCCTGCTCACCAACAATCCGCGGAGCGTCGGCGCCGCGAGCCTCGCCGCTCTCGGCGTTGCCTCCCGATTCGAGGCCGTCATAGGCCTCGACGACAGCTTCGAGTCCAAGCCCTCCCCGCTACCATTTCTTAAAACCTGCGAAATCCTCGATCTTCTCCCCGCCGCCTGCGTCTCCATCGGAGACCGCGTTGACGTGGACATGGAGCCGGCCCTGGCTTTGGGGATGGGGGGAATTCTCGTGGATGGCGTGGAAGATGTCTATCGCCTGCCCGAATTACTCAAACGCTGAAATGTCTCAGCTCCTCGGCTATGGCGAAGGCGCAGTCGCCCATCTTCTCCACGTGGCGAATGAGGTCGATATAAAGCAGCTCGGCCTTGACGTCGGCGCCCGCGCTCAGGCGTTTCCTGGCGAGCTTTTTCAGGTGTTTCTTGAAGGCGTCGATCTTGTCTTCCATTTCCGAAGCCATGCCCATCTCGATTTCCGTCATGCCGGTGTGCAGGCGGGCGGCCACGAAGCCCAGAAACTCGTCGACCATGTCTGAGAAGGGCTTTAGGGCTTCGAGCGACTCGGTTTCAAAACGAAGATGCTTGTTCCTTTTTTTCTTCAGGAGAAAAGCTATGCTCAGGCATTCGTCGGACATGCCTTCCAGCTCCGCGATGATGCGCAGCTTCATGCCCACGCGTCCGCGCGTCTTTTCCGAGAGATCGCTCTGCGTTATCTCGATGAGGAATTTCGAAAGTTCCTCGTGCATCATGTCCAGGTAGTTTTCCTTGGCGGTGAACCAGGCAATTTCCGCGTCGAAGTCGACAGCCTCGACCTTTATGTTTTTCCGTACCCTGTCGAACATGGTCCGGGAAATCGTGGCCATGTCGGCTATCTCCTTCCTGGCGTGGATGAGGGAAAGCTCGGGCGTGGCCTTCAGCGTCGTGGGAAGATAGATGGCGCGCATTTCGGCCTCTTCCGGCCTCTCTTTGATGAGCCGGTTGAGGAGGGTCGCGTACTGGTTGACGAAGGGCAGAAGGACAAGGGTATTGGCCGTGTTGAAAAGGGTATGGAGCATGGCGATATGCACTCCCATGCTCTGCGCCGTTACCGGACCGGGGACTACCCAATCGACAAGCCTCATGAAGGGATTGAAGACGACAATGACCCAGATCGTGCCCAGAATGTTGAAGAGAATATGGGCCCAGGCGGCCCGCTTGGCGTTAGCGCTCGCTCCCTTCGCTATCGAGGCGAGGAAGGCGTCGAAGGTGGTGCCTATATTGGCTCCCAGAGTTATGGCCGCGGCGATGTTGAAGTCGATGATGCCTTGGGAGGCCATGGCGATGACGATGGCGAGCGTAGCGCTCGACGCGTTAATGAGAATGGTGAAGACCATGCCGGCCAGGACGGCGAGAATAATGGCTAGATAGCCCATGTCCGAAAAATTCTGGAGGAAAAGGAGAATTTCACGCGAAGGCTCGGGGATGGCGTCGGCGATGAATCCCAAGCCGAGGAAAATGAACGCGAGCCCCATGAGCGAGCTTCCGTAGCTCTTGAAGGTATCGGAGCGCCGTTTCGTAATCGACATGAAGAATCCGGCGCCGAAGATCGGGACAGCGAGGGACGCGATGCTGAACTTCGCTATGCCCACGCCGGCGATGATCCAGCCAGTAAGCGTCGTGCCGATGTTGGCGCCCATGATGACGCCGATGCCCTGGGTGAGGGTCAGCAGGCCCGCGTTGACGAAGGTGATGAGCATGACCGTGGTGGCTGAAGAGGACTGGACAGCC
>Ga0209467_1001922_pt1 | contig 16082 bp, 13 predicted proteins | sample Higcelwee11metaG_FD_187175 | JGI IMG/M metagenome (GOLD analysis project Ga0209467, IMG submission 187175) | Freshwater pond sediment microbial communities from the University of Edinburgh, under environmental carbon perturbations - High... | ecosystem: Environmental > Aquatic > Freshwater >...
TGCAGAGCGAACCTTCCGTGCGGACAGGGTCATCCATGCCGAGCGCACCACACGAGCCTCGCCTGCGCACATACCACCACGTCACTACCCTGCCGCAGTCACGCCAGCGCCCGCAGCCTTCCATGCGGAGCCATCAGCAGGCCAGGGCGGCAAGATCCTGGCCATGATGATCGGCATCGCGATCGGTCTATCTGCGTTGCTCTCGTATGGCGCCACTACGCCAGGCGCGACACCGTCACCGTTTCAGCACAGCATGTCGGGCTCGGGAGCAGCAACAAAACCCGTTGTAAAGCCTTCGCCACCCCCAAAACCTGCCCTGGAAGAGACTACCATAGGCGGATACACCCTCAGAACCGTTCGCAGCGGCAGCCTGGAGCACTTCGAGGTACCTAAACTCGGGCTGGTCACCATGAGCAAGCTCGAAGCGGTATCTGCCATTCGCCTGCCGGCATTCATAAAGGTGATGGGCTTTTTCAACGCTGATCTTGCAGGCCGGTACCTCGATGCCGACCTCAACGGTTCAGGCAAGCTCTCCTTCGAAGAGCTGAAGGTATTCCAGGATAAGACATATCGCGAGTTCCGTTACCAGTCGAATGCCCTGGCCCTGCGGCCTGACGAGTTCCTTGCCGCCGGTGGTGGCGACTGCGAAGACTTTGCACTGTACACCGCAGGACTCCTCCGCTTCTGGGGCTGGGTACCATACATCGGTTCGTTCGCGGCCTCAAAGGGAAGCATCGGTCATGCGGTCTGCCTCTCCTTCGAAGAAGGTGCGTTTCCAAAGAACTTTGAATACTTCGATATCGATGCCTGGGAGACAGTGGATGGCTCGCCGCTCCCTGCGGGTCGGTACGTCCCCATCGACTACGACCACGTCGGAAGCCTTTCGAATGCAGTCGGATCTGGATGGAAACTGCGTTCGGTTTTCATCCCCGAAAGGATTTGGGGCCTGCCAATGTAACGATGGTTACGTAACCGCGGAACGGGAGTTACGAGCACAATATCGGCGCTCGTCGGTACGATGGGGCGTACGCTTCGCCTGCTCCTTGCACCTCGTCCTTCGCTATGCGCTCGGATCGGGGCACTCGGTTCGAATCTCCTGTTCTATAGATTGCGAAACAGGTTAATTACTTATCATACAATGAGATCGAGTAATATTGGGTATACTGTGACTGGAATTATTATCAGCTGACTAGCAACCAGTGACCTAGAATGACACTGAAAAGTACCATTTCGGGCTTAAAAAAGTCACATTTTAGTCACAGTTCGGGAATTTTCAATGCAACTCCGCCTCCGGACGACCACTTCTTGAGTTGCGCTGCAACAGGAGCCTCTCTCCCGGTCATACAAGCGCTTCGATGTGGCCACGAATCGTACCTTCCATGGAAAGGACCGCAGCCCCCTCCATTCCTACAGGCTCAGCGGAACAGCTGGAATGCTAGCCCGAACAAGGTGAATCTTACGATCTGGAACGGCCCCTCGATGGCCAGCAGGTGAAGCCGACGATACGCGCCATAATAATAATGACTGTTCTCTACAAATCCATAGCTGTTTCAGCGTATCCCCATTCAACATTCTGCCCCTTGCAAGCCAAGACCGATGCCGCATGAAAACCGGTGCAGTGACAAGGCCGCCATTCGTTGACTTCACATCTACCGGTCAAAGCTGCGACAACCCGCGGTATAAGTACTTCATCCTGATCAGCCAGATGCATCCCGCCAAAAACGTATGCAGAAGAATACTTTCCAAAAGTCAACAAGAATTATTACTACTGAAAATGCGATAGACCAACCCATTGGCTGAAATCTGGATTTGCCGAACATCAGAAAAATCATTGGCATGGCCACCAATCTGTCATTCCCATTGCACGGTTAGTATGGTCCCTTTGAGGCCCTTTGGCCTATCCAGATTGCATTGGTGAGCATCCCTATCATCCGGAATTGCACACCCATGTCAGAAGACATTCTGGTGACTGCACAAAATCGAACAATGCTTTCTTGCACACAAACATGAGAGAAGTTCAATACTCCATATGATGTGAGCAAACATGTGTTGACAGAGCGGCCCATAATATACTGAAAACCCTCCCATAGGCAGACACTAATAAGGAAACGAGCATATGTCCGTTTCCTTATTAGTGGATTATTTTGTATAGGTCAACGGCATTCGAATACCACCTATCTTAATCATCCATCCGTCCTGAGATACAAGCTCTTTCGCAATCTCGAACACGGCCACTTCTTCCACTGTGATCTTCGGATTCAAATTGCTCATGGTCTTGGAATTGATATTCCATGCACCTGCCAGCTGCGTGGTGGCGCCAATGTCCTGATCGTAGGTGGCGCCATTGGCTGAAACAAGTTGCATAGCACTCGGCAAACTGAATGAGTTTACTGGCACGCTACCTACATTGCGAAGTGACCATTTTACTGCAACAAATACGCCTCCTGCCGAAGGAGTCTTATCACTCCATAATATATTACCAGCGATAGAAGTGAGCTTTGCAACTTTCATTACGTTGATCTCAATGTCCTCAATAATAAAAGGTGTACCTACCGTATAGCTCCTAATATCGGTTGGCTGAACCGCTTTGCTTGCAGCGTTACCGTCATGGGCTGCCATGCTGATTCCAATGACAACAACGAAAACCGCAATCAACTTTCCAAGCAAGCCCCTGCCTTGTTTCGCACCGCAGCCAGGGCAAACTCTCGCGCTCTTTGCGATGGTAACCTTGCACGTTCTGCAGAGTTTCATTCCATCCATTTCCATACTCCTCCTTATTCTTTTTCCTGGCCATACGGTCAGGCACTAAAACCAATTGTTTTCTCTTCAGGTTTCCGGTGCTTCGCCTCCGCTATCAAAGCATCAATGATAATCACAGGAGAAAAATCTTCTGCGGGCAACGTGGCGCGAAGTCCCTGAACAACACTGAAATCGCCGGGGACATAGGGCCCCTGTGCTGAAAGGCACTTTAGGGCTTTTGAATCAAACGACAGTTCTGGAAAGAAACTTTTAAGGAGCTGCTCGGCACACTCCCGCCTGAGCGGCAGAAACTCTGTCTTTATCTGGAAGCGGCGGATGACAGCCTGATCCAGTGCAGCCAGGCGGTTTGTTGTGCAGATAAGCACACCCCGGAAATCCTCCATCCGCGTAAGGAATTCATTGACCTGGGTTACTTCCCAGGACTGACGGGCCTTTGCCCGGTCATAGAGAAAAGCGTCTGCCTCGTCTATAAGGAGGATATCACCTGATTCCTCTGCGTCGCTGAACATGGCGGCGATGTTTTTTTCCGCGATGCCGACGTATGGTGAAAGTATGTCTGAAGAGCGTCTGATATCGAGTTTTCTGCCGCTTTCCTGGGCAATGTAACGGGCGAACTCGGTCTTTCCAGTTCCCGGGATTCCATGGAACAGAATCCTCAAACCAGACTTTTCTTCTGCCTTCTCAACGTTGATGCCTACAGCGCGGATGATCCTTCCCGCTTCCATCGAAACGTTCAGGACGCCGACATCATACGCGGAGTTGACCTTGTTCGCCCTTGGTGCCTTGCCGCTTACCAGCTTGCTGTTTGCGGCAAACAAGGCGCTGACATACTCCATGAGCTGTCCTTCTTCCATGTTGCCGAGCGCAAGTCCCTCGAGGGTAGTACAGAGATTAGCAACCGCGGCGCCTGTCAATTCCCGAGACGAGGCCAGCGCAACTGCATGCTTCTTTACTCGATCACTGATGGGGATATGAGCGAGTGCTACCGCCACCCGGGCCGCGATGATAGCGGGCTTAAGCGGCTTGAATTCCACGGAGAATGCGAACCGCCGGAGCGTTGAAGCCTGGACTCCCTCGATTGAATTAACTATCCAGATGACAGGACATCGGGCTTGATCCATGAAGGTGTTTATCCTCGCCTTTTCTTCCTTGTCGCCCAGCATCAAGTCAGCAAGCCAGCGTCTTCCTCCATCCAGCATGGCATCCGCTTCATCGACGATGATGACCGAGTTTGCCCTGGGCAATGCAGCCTGGGCCAGGGTCAACTGAACCAGGTTCGTCACGCGGCTGTCTTCACTTCTGTCCAGTACATAGGGAGTCTTTCCGGAATCGAGTACCAGGGATTTGGCGAATTCAGTTTTGCCAGTTCCCTCGCTGCCGTGCAGCAGTATCTGGACAGGTGCGCTCCCGCTTAAAAGAGTCTGGCATAGCGCTCGTTCGCTCGCCCTTACCGGAAAACTGTTCAAAGTATAATTCGATATCCCCGCGGGTTTCAGATACCGCTCATAGAGGCTACCTGCTCCCGGTGCCGCCAGATATTCATTGAGTTCATCATACAGCGATATATCCAACGTGTTACGCATCGTGAACTCAACAAGATTATTGGATCGCAAACGGGATGTAGCGCTCAGGATTTCATGCATCCTGGATTCAGGTACCCCGATGCAGATACCCATGCCCCGAGGCTTCTCGTGGGAACTCCACCCACCAACCACGGATTCCAGGGTATCGTTGGTTCCAGCAAGAAAAAGAAAAAGAATCAGGTTCAGTTCATCTGCGTCCAGCGAAAATGCGCTGGCAACCGCCTTGAAGCGGTCTATGCTCCTAATGTCGTCCAGTGGCTCGGCTGCCAAACCACAGTGTTTTTCAAGCACCCTTACGGCTTCTTTGCGCAACCCGCATTTCTCAGCGCATACCAGCAGTGAGCTGATGATGTCTTTGGGCTCGCTTTCTATCTCGAGTTCATTGCTGAACCGTTCAGCACTTTCAAGGACATCCCCTGAAATTCCAGGCTTTTGAGCCAGGACTCCCAGTAGATCTACGGAAATGGACCGTAGCTGTTCCTCGCTGAAGTTTGAATACAGGAGGTCGAGGAAATCTTCCGTAAACCGGTGTTCCGGCAACAGGCGGCGAATATAAAGCTCGAACCAGGAAGTCAGGATTGACTCCGTTGTAGTCCGGTGCCGTAGTTTCTCTTCGGAATCCCGGTGGTTTGAAAAGGGATTATTTCGTCGGCGCATTCGCTACTCCTCTGTATACCCCAAGGGTAACAGGGAGCTATGACAGAAGACGTCGTATATTCAGCAGTCAGGACTGAAGCACGGGAACCGGAGCTAGCTTCTACCACATGCTTGCTTTTATAGCCATTGACTGCCATAATGGAAACTGTCATATTATGACAGTTTCCATTATGAACACACTAACACGGACACTCTTTGAAACCTTGGAATACCCTCTCTTCTCGGCGGCCGATTTACAGAATATCGAGCCTAACGCCAACATCCGGTATGGATTGGTAAAACGTGCCATGAAGGACGGGGACCTGGTGCAGCTCAAGCGGGGTCTGTATACACTCTGCCCTTCATTGCGGAAGCGCCCGCTGAATCGGCCCGCATTGGCAAACCGCCTCTATTTCCCGTCCTACGTGAGCTTCGAATACGCCTTGACCGCGCATGGCTGGATTCCAGAAGCGGTGGTATCAATCACCAGCGCAACCTCAAAAAACCAGGCTACCTTCGATACCCCGGAAGGACACTTCACCTACCGGAGGATTCCGCAAGCCCAGTTTTTCTGCGGTGTTGAAACTGTTTCATCAGAAGATGGCTCCTGGCTCCAGGCACGTCCGCTCAAAGCACTGGCCGATTATGTCTACCTGCACAGACTGGAATGGACTGACAGGAAACCGCTGATCGAGTCACTAAGAATCGACGAGGATGAACTTGAAACGCTTGACGCCGATGATTTTGATAGCATTCAAGGCAACTATCAGACAGCAGCCAATGTAGAATCATTCCTGTCTGGACTGCGGAAGGACCTGCATATATGAACACCAGGATCATCGAAGACCGACTGAAAAAGTATCCCCAAAGCTCACTCGAAGATGGTACACAAGCCCTCCGTGAAATAACCCAGGAACTGATTCTATTCTCGCTCTCAACCAGCGACTTCTTTTCTTATGCCGCGTTTCAGGGTGGAACCTGCCTGCGCATCGTTCACGGACTGAACCGATTTTCTGAGGATATGGATTTCATACTGAAGCAACGTGATCCAGGATTTATCTGGCAACCTTATCTATCGAGCATCGGCACTACCCTTGAACAGTATGGATACCACGTCGAACTTCAGGATAAATCCAAGGTCGACAGTACCGTAAAAAAGGCCTTCATCAAGGATGATTCGATCGGAAAGATCCTCCGCCTTTCGTATGCGAACCGTCAAGGTCTCCAAAAAAAGATCAAGATCAAATTGGAAATAGACACAAATCCACCCTGGAGCGGCACGTTCGAGACCCGGTATCTTGTATTCCCCGCTGTATCGAGCATCACCACGGAAACCTTGCCAACCTTGCTGGCAGGGAAAAGCCACGCGCTTCTATGTCGTGAATACGAGAAAGGGCGTGACTGGTATGACTTCCTCTGGTATATGGGGAACAATACCCCTTTGAACTATGCACGCCTGTCTGCCGCCCTGGATCAGACAGGTCCCTGGCAAGGGCTGGGCCTCAGTATTGATCGGAATTGGTATATCGGTGAGATGACGAGACGAATCAAAAAGATGGATTGGAACCGCGCTAAAAACGATGTAGCGCCTTTCATCTCCCAGGCCGAGCACCACGGCTTGAACCTGTGGAGCCCCGATTTATTCCTGTCAGCGTTACAACGATTGCCTTGAAAAGGCCTCGTCAGTTATAGAGTCTGTAAGCCTTGGACAATTCATCTTTCACCAAGCCGAGCAGCTCTTCCGAGCCCAGAACCTTTACTGCAGAGCCCAGGGTCAACACCCAGCTCTCGATCTCTTGCCTGCCGGCAGCGCTGAAACGAAGGATGGCGCTGCCATCAGACTGTTCCTCGAGCGTCTGGTTGTCGGCCCAGACCCGCTCCTTGATGTACGGCACCATCGTTGGAGCAATGCGCAACTCGACTGCTATAGGCTCTTCCATGAAGATGCCAAAACTTTCCGCCAGAAGTTTACCGGGGCTATACTCCGGTGGTGGCAAGAAATGTTCCGCCTTCGCCTGTAGCTCCTGGATTCGGTCAACAGCCAGAACACGGATGCTGCTGCCATGTTTGGGAATTGCCGCGAGCAGGTAAAGCCCGCTGTCGTGCTCCATGAACGTCAACGGATGAATATCGTAGGTCTTGGTAAGGCCAGTAGACAGCGCGCTGTACGTGACAGAACACACTTCCCGTTTTTCTACTGCCGTCATAATAATCCTAATTATTTTTTCTTTGCTTCCGTAGTCCTTGCGCCTTTTCAGATTGACGTGAAGATCGCTGGCCCGCTCCGCAGGGTGCAAGACACCGCGCTTGCCAAGCTTCCATTTAAGGCCCTCGATTTCTGTCTTCAAACTGCCAACCTCAAAAAGCTTGGTATTCTGTAAAGCCAGGGAGAGTATAAGGCGTTCTTTCCTGTCAAGTTGCACAAGAGCATCCCTGTCGTGTTCACCGACCTTGCCCAGAAGTCTCCATCGCTTCTGGTTGGTGGGCCCATAGACGTCGAGCTCGCTGTAGATCGGCACACCTTTGTCATCAAGTGTAGCAAGGACCCTGTACACGGTACGCTCGCTTTCGCATTCCAGAGCGTTCTGCAAGTCTTTTATAGTCGCTCCCTGCGGGCGTTCTATCAGCTCCAGGGCGGTCAGATATTTGACTGCAAAGTCTTTGCGCATGGATTACTCTCCACGGATACATTTTGAGCAGTATACTATCATGCTTCAAATGAAACAATGAAAGATTCGGAGGCGTGCCATGAAGATCCAAAAATATCTAAAATATCCGTAGGATTTGGAATCAGGGGAATATTATGACTATTGCACTAAAAACATGCTTCCGTGCATACAGATCAAGAAATCGGAATCTGCCATGGATTATCTGGTCATCGACTGTCTACCTGTCTTCAACCTAAGCTTGCCCTTTTCCATGGACTCCGCGGAATTGGCTGAAGAATTCATGAAATTCAGCACAGTCGAAAAACGCACGCCGAATCTCGTGAGTTCCTTGGTGCCGCTTTACAAGTTATATTCAAGTCTTTTCAGCATTCCGCAAATTTCATTTGAATGGAGCGGTGGCACCCAGAACTCAGGTCTACTGGTCCTGAAAGAGCATTCTGAAATGATAGCGGAGAATCTTCACGACTATTTTATGCAGATCAGGGATGACTTCTTCAAGAAAGAGGGATTCGACCTGTCAATAATAATAGTCCAGACGGAGTGGATATATGAATCACATCCAAACCGTTGATTCTAACACTCATATTGAACAGCAGAATATATTTCGAATTTTGCCATATTGTGCAACCAGGCTAATGAATGCAATTTTGATGAGACTACTCTGATTTTGAGCATTACATATAAGAAACGGGAGAAATAATGAAGTATTCATCTATCGATGTTAAGGAAAATGAGATCGAAGACTTGGTCAGACTCAACTCTCAATCTATCGAACAAGGACTGAAGTATGTTGATCATCAGAAAAGGACAGATAAAGGAAGAATGGATGTCTTGTTGGTCGATAGCGGTAAATCTTTGATTGTTGCAGAACTGAAGATCGTTGAAGATGATAATATGCTTTTCCAAGCATTGGACTATTTCGATTTTGTTTCTGAAAACATCGAGTCTTTCGCTAGGATTTACAAAAACGATAATATTGATCCCAATAAGCCAATCAGAATAATTCTGGTTGCTCCAAGTTTCTCGCAAGTCCTTATCAGCCGCACAAAATGGATAAATGCTCCCATCTCACTGTTCATATATAAATGTATCAAGCTGTCGGGTAGTGATGAAATAATCCCGGTTTTCAATGAGATAAGTATCCCTACACCAAAGGAAATATTGGAGGAAAAATATGATCTGTCAGACAGAATAAATTATGTTATCAACAATAGCGTCAGAACTGTCTTGTCTGAATTTATTCAATACATACAAGACCTTGATAGAGATCATATTCTCATAGAACCGATCAAATATTCCATTTCAATAAAAATCATGGGTAAGGTTTTTATGTATATTTCACCCAGGAGAGATAAATTTCTCATTGAGATGAATGATGCCAATATGAAGTGGACAGCATATCCAATCAACTCAAAAGAAGACATAAATGCTGTCATGGATACTATAATGTTCAATTACAATAGGACGAGCAAGAAGGATTAGAGAAGACATATGGATGATTGCTGTAGGCTGTCTTATGCTTGCTATCATCGGTGTCTGCTCCCGGAAGATACTTTCATGTCTAATTTCCAATACGCTTGATGCGGCGTTTTGTTTCGCGGCTCTTGAAGAAGCCATTGCTATGTACGGAGTACTGGTGCCCTACGACACGGATCAGGGTTGCCAATTTCTATCGGAGACCTTCCCAGAAGAAGCTCGATGGCTATTGCACATAGATAGGCACTCGGTAACTTCTAACGCATAATGTGTTAGGAGTTACCGAGTGCCTTGCCTAATCAGTCATATCTAAAGGGCCGATAGCCCGAAGCAGAACCACTGATGGGCTTGCCTTTCGGCTACAATAGTCCCATACTATTTATAACGCCGATTTACCTAACTTGCTGGGGCGTTTTACAAATACCCGCTAAATAAGGAGCGCATAATGTTCACCCCACCCCCATTCAGCTACTCTACGCAGGTTCGTGGCATCGAAATAACCGGGACTGTACTCTGGTGCTATGACAATGATGTTGAAGTGGAAATAACAAGCCCATATGCCGACATCAGGGCAGGCTTGCATGTTTCCGCGTTTGCTATGTATTTACCGAATAGAAATCTTAATAAAGAGAGGGAAATAAGTGAAAAGGGCTTCAGGACAATAGCCAGCTGCCTGATTACCGCATACGAGGAAGCCGATTTCCTATTCAACAACGGAGAGATTCTGCGTGCGCGGATCGTTGAAAGTGAACGCGAACGGATGCAATTGGTAGCAAAAATTGAAATTCTGAGAGCCGAATTCCCTGAGGAAAAGAGACAACAAAAATGTGAATATAGGCAGAATCGCTTATCTCAAACCCAATACACGCGGTTCCTAAAAGCCTATCAAGTCGAAATTGAAGCCCTGGAAACAAGAATCAGCGATTCATATAGGAATATCTTCTCTGGATTTCCAAGACATCATGTTCGTCATGGCTCCGAAAAGCAGGGCATACAATTCGTGATGAAGCATCATGCAAAGTAGCGCCATACCGCAAATTATGTATAAGGAAGCGGCAATCGAAACCAGATACAGGGCCTGTGGCATATTTTGCTCTATACACGAGATATTTTGCGGCCCCTAGTCCATTACCATCTCAGGTTCTATGGCATGGCCCCGGACTTGCCGCGCGAGCAGAATCAATAGTCAACTTCAACCGTAAGATATCTCCCCAATGCTCTTCCGAGAAATTGCCCGATTCTCTGATAGAACATACTACGCCTTCTCATGAAGAATACTCCCAGCAACCAGTCCCCACATAAATGTGCCCGCATAGGAAGAACAGAAGAATCAACAAAAGGGCGCTGCTCAATCCTTCTCCGTTCTCAAATGAAAGGGCTAAAGCAAGCATCCTTTCTAGCGGCGCTCAAGCTGTCTTTAATACCCCAAAAACAATCGGAATGATGTTGGTCTTAACACTCTTGCGATATGACTCCCCTTGGTCCGCAGTCATATGATAGTAGCGGTCCGTCATCTCAACTGACGAATGCCCCATTGCCTGCTGAAGAACCGAATCAGCAATATCTCCACGAATGGCTGAGTTACTGAAGTGCCGCCAAGAATGGAATGTCAATCCACGTCGTTTCTGCTCGTCAATACCGATACCAATAGCAACCAACGCATCCTGAAGGTGGTCCCTAAAATTATCCAGATTGATAGGCTCATCTGGTTTCTCGCTGTTCCAGAAGACAAAGCCATATGATGTGGATTTTGCTCATATATTGCTTTCAATGAATCCATAATTATCTTATCTGTATAAATAATCCTCTCATGTCCATTCTTTGTTGATTTTATTACCCTCAAGCGACGCTCCCAAGAACCTCGCACATGAATGATATTTGCCTCAAAATCCAAATCCTGGATGCATAGTGCGCCGATCTCCCCCGCTCGCAAACCATGACAGGCAGAAAGCTGTGAAGCAACCTTCGTTCGTTCATCGACCCATTTCATAGATAATACTCTATGTATTTCTTCAGGAGTCAAAATTCCTCGATTCGTGCCTGTAGAAGCGAGTCTTCTCATTTTTGGGGCTGGATTATCATTGATAATACCTAATCGCATAGCTTCTTCTAGCGCAGTGCCAACACATCCTGTAATTGCGTTGATCGATCTGGGCTTCAGGCCATTTGGATTTATCTCGGAGAATCGTGGGATGTAACTCTTGAACTGTTCAAGTAGGTTTGTTGTTATAGAGCGGATTCTTCTATCGCCAAAGAACGCAACAGCATAGTTTTCGATATATCTTCTATTTGCCCTGGAATATGTTTCCCCAATCCTTTGTCCACTATCGAGCTTGTCCTTTATGTATAGAGAGGAATCCCAATCCCAGAACTGAAGCAGATAATCTATAAAAATTGGATTATCAGCATTCATGTCTGAACCTGTCAGGATTAAGGATATGCTAGATAGTAGTTCATTGATACCAATGGATTGCTCCTCTTCGATTATGTGCCTATCTCTTATAAAGCTCGTCATATATGTTACCAGCTGCTCCTTGGAGATTTCTTGCTGCTTCTTCTCAATTTGAGGAAGACCGCCGAATTCAGATATCCAAGTCTGGCATATGAATTCGGCTTCCTTCAAAGTTGTTTTGCCAGTTGATCGGCCAGACGCATATGCATTCTGCACATCTGCCCAAAACTGAGCATAAATAGAGGGGGAATCTTTGCGTTTGTAGAGGCTGAAAAACTGATGGGTCTGATTTTTCATACTAATCTCCTGTGTTTCGACTCTTACAGTCGTTCTTACAGAGGATAGTTAAGGGTGGAAACAGGTTAATAATACTTAAATATAACCGCCGATAAATCCTTATATTAAAATGACTTATCGGCTATCAAGATGGAGAATAGGGGATTCGGCTTCCGGGGTTCGACTTCCTGTCTCGCTCCTCCAGCCCGCCTTCGTGCCTCTCGCCGCATCCTTGCGGCGAGCGCTTCGCTATCGCTCGCGACGGCACTCGGTTCGAATCCCCTGTTCTCTTATGAAAAAGCCGCCCTGAAGGCGGCTTTTTGGAGAATAGGGGATTCGAACCCCTGACCTATAGATTGCGAACCTATCGCTCTACCAACTGAGCTAATTCCCCGTACGACGGATGCACTATAAACTGAGTGGTAGCAGAAAATCAAGAGTGGCGGCGCACGAGGCCTCTGGGCAAGCGCTGTCGATGGAACACGACCTGATGGTTGACCGTTCGGGCTTTCGAAGACATACTCACTCCATCATTACTCACCGTATGAGCATATGATGTTATATCCTTGTTCCAACATGATGCGAATGAGAGAGCGGGGGCTGCCGGTGCGCGACGGATCCAGAACCAACACGACAACGATAGAGTTCTCGCTCCTTGGTTTGCTCGCCGACCATCCCATGCACGTCTATGACCTGCACAAGGAGCTGTCGAAGCCGACGGGGCTGGGGCTGATATGGAGCGTCAAACAGGCCAACTTGTATGCGATCGCGGACGACCTGGAATCCCGTGGTCTCCTCGGTTCAGACACAGACCGGCAGGGAAACCGACCGGCCAGGCGGGTTTTCCACCTCACAGACCAGGGCCATACGGCTTTCGACGCCTGGCTATCCTCTCCGGCCGACTGGAAGGATATGCGGCTGGATTTTCTTGCCAAGCTGTACTTCGCCAGGGCATCCGGGGCAACGGTCAGGGCGTTGCTGCGGTCCGAGCGCCAGGTGTGCGATACGCGGCTCGAGCGCTTGCGTGGGCAGCTGCGGGACACAGGACACGGCGGCTTTGATGCGCAGGTCCTGAAATACAGAATGGCGTTGATCGAGGCGACGATTGCCTGGATGGAAGAGTGTGGGACAAGGCTGCTGTCCGAAGGCCGGGGTGGCTGACATGATATATCTCGACAATGCGGCAACAAGCTTTCCAAAGGCTCCCGGTGTCGAAGAGGCCATGGTCACCTGTCTGCGTGAGGCGGGAGGCAACCCAGGCAGGGCGAGCCACCGCGGCTCACGGGCAGCCAGCGAGCTACTCTTTGATGCTCGCGAATGCGTGGCGGCCTTGCTGGAGGCCTCGCATCCGGAGCGCATCATATTTACCAAGAATGCCACCGAGGCTCTGAATCTGGCAATACTGGGAACGGTGTGTGACGGCGACACCGTTGCGGTCAGTTCACTCGAACACAACGCGGTGATGCGTCCGCTGCGCTGGCTGGAGTCCAGCCGTGATGTGCGCATACACGTGCTGCAGCTCGATGCGAACGGCTCTCCGGGGACCGGCGCCCTCGACGCGTTGGTGGCGGCCAGGCCACGGCTGCTCGTGCTGACAGCAGCGAGCAATGTGACCGGCGCCATGCCGCCGATCGAAGACATAGCCGCTCGCTGCAAAAGCGCAGGGATTCTGGTCGGCATAGACGCAAGCCAGGCATGCGGCCACCGGCCATTGTCGATGCAGGACGTTCCGGCCGACTTTATGTGCTTTCCGGGGCACAAGGGCCTCCTTGGCCCGACGGGTACGGGCGTCATGTACGCTGCTCCCGGATTCGATCCGCAGCCCTTGATCAGAGGCGGTACCGGGAGCGTTTCGGAGTCCGAGGACATGCCCGGTTTTCTGCCCGACTGCTACGACGCGGGCACGGCCAATACGGTTGGACTGGCAGGTCTACGTGCTGCCGCGACGTTCATCGAACAGCAGGGCATGGAGGCAATAGCCAGGCGTGAAAACGCGCTGACCACACGGTTACTGGATGGGCTTTCGCGGTTGCCAGGGGTCAGGCTGCATGGGCCGGCCAAGGGCGCAGACCGCGCTCCGGTGGTCAGCATGACGATTGACTCGCTGAGCGTTGCAGATATCGCCCTTGAGCTTGACCGCAGGGACATAGCCATCCGCGCCGGCCTGCACTGCGCACCGGCCGCGCATCGCTCCACAGGCACATTCGAAGGCGGTGGTACGATCCGGTTCTCTCCCGGCTACTTTACCACCGACGAGGAGATCGACGCGGCCATCACGGCGGTTGAGGAGATTGCTGCAACATACGGGACATGGAAAGGAAAAGGACTTCATGGCCGATCAAGCTAGTGAACCAGACAGGGGCCTGACCACATACACCAAATTCTCGGGATGCGGCGCCAAGCTCGGCCCGGGCACACTCGAAAAGGCTCTGTGCGGGCTCAAGCAGCCGCACTACCCGGGCATGATTGCCGACTTCAACGGATATGAGGATGCCGGTGTCTTCAGCATCGATGAAAGACGAGCTCTGGTGCAGACCGTCGACTTCTTCCCGCCCATTGTAGACGATCCGTTCCTCTTCGGCAGAATCGCGGCGGCCAACGCCCTGTCCGATGTCTACGCGATGGGTGGCAAGCCGCTGACCGCGCTGGCGATAGTATGCTTTCCAATAAAGTCGCTCGGGCTCGATGCGCTTGGCCGGATGATGGAGGGAGGCCTCGATGCGCTGATAGAGGCGGGATGCGCGCTCGTCGGAGGGCACAGCATCGACGATCCGGAGCCCAAACTTGGATATTCGATCACCGGGCTTGTTGATCCGGGTTCGATGTGGCGCAACAACGCCATTCGGCCCGGCCTGGTGCTGATTCTGACCAAGCCTATCGGCACGGGACTCGTGAACATGGCCCTGAGGGCTGGCATGGCCGAGCCGGAGTCGATCCGTGCCTCAGAGCAATCGATGGCACGGCTCAACAGACGCGCGGCCGGGATTCTTGCCGGCTTTGGCGTCGAAGCCTGTACCGACGTGACCGGCTTCGGGCTGGCCGGGCATGCGGCGGAGATGGCCGACGGGACCGTCTGCGGCGTGCGCCTGTCTGCGGAAGCAGTGCCTTTATTGCCCGGCGCGTTGGAGTATGCGGAGAATGGGCTTGTGCCGGAAGGCACCTGGCGCAACAAGGAGGGCCGCATGAAGGCGATGCGCGGACAAAAGGCGCTCGATCCGGCCACCGTCGATGTGTTGTTCGATCCACAGACTTCCGGCGGGCTGCTCGCAGCCGTGCCCCCTGGCAATGCCGCCGCCGCGCTCGCTGCGCTCAGGGCGGATGGCATCGACGCGGCGATCATAGGCGAGTGCGGCGGCCCGGCCGGGACGGTCGAGCTTGGCCGGTGATGTATCCGCGCTCATTATTACCTTTGAATCCAGCCACATGGCCATACGGGCGGAGCGCGCTCTTAAGGTCCTGGGCATCGCCGTGGATCTGATACCGGTACCGCGCGAAATCTCCAGCGCCTGCGGCTTCTGCCTCCGCGTGCCATCGGCGGCTATCATGGCACGGGGCATCGATCCAATTCGCGCGCAGACCGCGCCGGGCCGCGAATCGCTCTGGTCCGTAGCCGAGCATCGCATGGCCGCTGGGACCAGAAAGGAACGACACTATGAACGAATCCAGTAGAACAATAGACGCGCGGAGCCAGGCATGCCCTGGCCCGGTCATCCTCCTCAAGAAGGCGCTCGAGGCGGGCACGGCAGGCCTCATCGACATCATCGTTGACAATGAGGCCGCGCGGGAGAATGTAACGCGTTTCGCGGGCAAGAAGGGCTGCGCGATAGTTGCCTCGACAGGGGCCGCGCCCGAGATACTCGTCACCGTGTCGACGTCTGCCGCACGCGGCGCGGAAGCCGGCGAAGCCGCATCGATCAGGGCCGTGGCTCCGGTGAAGGCGTCACCGTCGAGAGCCGTCGATCTGCCACTGGTGGTGCTTATCGAGTCGGACCGCATGGGCAACGGCAACGATGAGCTCGGTGCATTGCTTGTCCGCGGCTTTCTGTATGCTCTGGCCGAGCGTGATGAACAGCCCGATGCGGTCATTCTGATGAATCACGGCGTGTTGCTCGCGATAGAAGGTTCCGATTCGCTGGGCAACCTCAGGCGCCTTGCCGATATGGGCGTGGAGCTGCTGGCCTGCGGCACCTGCCTTGAATTCCTGGGCGTCAAGAACAGACTGGCGGCGGG
>Ga0209467_1001926_pt1 | contig 16074 bp, 17 predicted proteins | sample Higcelwee11metaG_FD_187175 | JGI IMG/M metagenome (GOLD analysis project Ga0209467, IMG submission 187175) | Freshwater pond sediment microbial communities from the University of Edinburgh, under environmental carbon perturbations - High... | ecosystem: Environmental > Aquatic > Freshwater >...
GCGCCACCACCGGGGCCATCAAGAAGGCCTACCGCATCATCTTCCGCTCCGGGCTGATGCGCGAGGAGGCCCTCGCCAAGGCGCTGGCCGAGCTGCCGGACGTGCCCGAGGTGGCCCGCCTGGTGGAGTTCGTCAAGACCACCGTGCGCGGCATCACCGCCGACGCCGGGCGCAACTCCTCGGGCGGCGAGGACTAGAGCGCCGGGGGCGGACATGGACGCGCATCCCCCGCAGGCACACGGCCCGCAAGTCATCGGGCTCATCGCCGGGGGACGGCAGTTTCCGGTGCTGGTGGCGCGCGGGGTCAAGGCCGCGGGCCATCGCCTGGTGGTGGCCGGTTTCGCCGGGCACACCAACCCGGAAGTCTACCCCCTGGCCGACGCCTCCCGCGAGCTGAAGCTGGGCCAGCTGGCCAAGCTCCTCGATTTCTTCAAGGAAAACAACGTCGAGCAGGCCGTCATGGCCGGCAGCATCAACAAGCCCGGCGTGCTGGACATCCGCCACTTCGACGCCCGCGCGGTCAAGATCATCTTCTCCCTCAAGGGCAAGGGCGACGACGCCATCCTGCGCGCCTTCACGACGCTGCTTGAGAGCGAGGGCATCGGGCTTCTGCCGCCGCAACGCTTTGCCCAGGGGCTGCTGGCCCCGGCGGGCGTGTTGACCAGGCGCGCCCCGGACGAGCGCGAGTGGGCCGACCTGCGCGCCGGCGCGCGGCTCGCGCGCGAGCTGGGCCGGCTGGACATCGGCCAGTGCGTGGTCCTGCGCGAGGGCATCGTGGCCGCCGTGGAGGCCCTGGAGGGCACGGACGCGGCCATCCGCCGCGGCTGCGAGCTGGGCGGTCCGGGCTGCGTGGTGGTGAAGGTCTTGAAGCCCGGCCAGGAGGAGCGCGTGGACCTGCCCAGCGTGGGCCTGGACACCGTGCGCGTCATGGCCAAGGGCGGCGGCGTCTGCCTGGGGGTGGAGGCGGGCAAAAGCCTGTTCTTCGACCTGGAGGACACGGTGGCCGCGGCCGAGCGGGCCGGCATCGCCATCGTGGGCCTGGGCCAGGACGACCTGGAGCACTGATTTCTCGTTGAAACCGCCGCGCGTCGCCTGCTGATCGCGGCCCCCGCGTCCTTGCCGGTCCGGCGCAAAACGGCTATGCCGTGGGCGAAGCGGGCCGCGCCCCTGATTGCCCAGAACCGTGGCGGCGCCCCCGCGCGAGGCCCATGCGCAAGAAACTGCTCCTCATCCTCCTCTGTTGCCTGTGCGGCGTTTCCGCCGCCGTGGGCGGCGCCGTGTGGTGGGCCTCCAGCCACATGCGCTCGCCGGAGTTCCACGTCGAGTTCGTGCGCATGCTGCGCGAGGCCACGGGCCGCGAGGTGGGCATCCAGGGCGCGCTTGAGGTCAGCGTGTTCCCCTGGTTCGGGCTCACGGCGCGCGGCTTCAGCCTGGGCAACGACCCGGACTTCGGCCCCGAGCCCCTGCTCACGGCCAGCGCGCTCTCCGCGCACATCAAGGTGCTGCCGCTGTTCCAGCGCCGCCTGGTGTTCGACACCGTGGACCTGGAGGGCGCGCGGCTGGCGCTGGTCCTGGACCAGGACAAGCGCGGCAACTGGGACGGGCTGGTGGAGCGTCTGCGCGCCGAGGAGAACGCCACCGGCTCGGAGCGCGATTTCTTCCGCAAGGTCACGGTGCGCGGCCTGCGCATCAGCGGCGGCGCGGCCAACCTGGACGACCAGCGCCACGGCTTCACCTTCAGCGCCACGGACGTGGCCCTGCGCACCGGCCGCATCGAGTCCGGCCGGGCCCTGCCCTTCACGGTGTCCTGCGCCTTCGACTGGCCGCAGCCAGGGCTGGTCAGCCGCCTGGAGGCCACGGGCCGGCTCAACTGGAGCGGCAGGCCCGGCGCCCCGCTCTTGGAGGAGACAACCGCCCAGGGCGAGATCGGCGGCGCCTTCATGCCCAAGGACTCACCCCGCGCGGTCCTCTCCACGGCCATCAGCCTGGAGGACGGCAACCGGCATTTGAGGCTTTCGGGCGCGCGGCTCAAGGTTCTGGGCGCGGAGTTCTCGGGCCAGGTCATCTTCTTCGACGTCACCGAGGGCTTCCGCATGGAGGCCCGGCTGGCCGCCCAGCCCTTCAACCCGCGCGCCGTGGTCAACGCCTACTGGCCGGGCGCGGTGGCCCTGGAGCACAAGGACGCCCTGCACACGGCGGAGGGGCCGCTGAACCTTCTGGGCAACGAGGACGAACTGGTGTTCGAGAGCCCGGGCCTCAAGCTGGACGGCTCCACGCTGCGCGGCCGGGTGCGCCTGGGCTTCGGCGACAGGCCGGGCCTGGACTTCGAGCTTTCCGCCGACCGGCTGGACGCCGACGCCTACGCCACGGCCTTCGCCGCCAATTCCACCACGCCGCCGCTGGTGGTGGACGACCTGCCCATGCGCTTCCTGCGCCGCGTGGAGGGCAAGGGCCTGCTGCGCGTCGAGCACCTCAGGCTGGCCGGCGTGGCGGTGCAGGGGGCGGAGCTCTCCTGGCAGGCCGGCGGCGGCCAGCACCGCGCGCAGCTCAAGCCGGGCAAGTCCCAGGGCGGCAGGGTCTCCGGAGACGTCTCGGCCAGCTTCGCGGGCGGACCGCCGGACCCGGCGGCCCCGGACGCCAAGGCCGCGCCCGTCAGCCTGGGCTTTTCCGGCGCGCTGCACATGGACGACGTGGACGCGCGCCAGGTCTCCTGGCTGAACCGGCCGGGGGTGAGCAGCAGCGGCGAGCTGGACCTGCGCGCCAACGCCGAGGCGGCCAGGGCCGTCCTGCCGGGTGCGCTCAAGCTCTCGCAGGTGCTGCGCCGCGCCACGGTGTCCTTCAACGCCAACCTGAACCCGGCCACCCTGGAGTTCGCGCCCGACGCGCAGCAGGCCAAGGCCGGCAAGGCGCCGCTGCGCATGAGCTTCAGCAGCATCCAGGCCCAGGCCAGGCTTGCGCCGCCCAAGGCCGCGCCCCCGGCCCAGGGCGACTGGACCGTGCAGGCCGACGGCTCGTTTTCGGCCGTGGGCGTGAAGCCGCAGCTGAACCTCGACGCCAGGCTGACGGGACAGCTGCGCTCGGGTGCGCGCGGCGGCACGGTCCTGAGCGCCGCCACGGCCACGGGCCGGCTGCGCGGCTGGTTTCTGCCCCGGCGCGAGAACGAGGCCTCCTTCTCCTTCCGCGGCCAGCTCGACTTCCCGGCCCAGAGCCTGAGCATCGCTTCCCTGGCGGTGCAGACCTGCGGCCTGAACCTCGTGGGCGCGTTTTCCGGCGCGCAGGTCTTTGGCCGCGACGCCGCCCTGAGCGGGCGCATCCGCTGCCAGGACGGCGACCCCAAGCGTCTGCTGAACGCGCTGGAGGTGCGCATCCCCAAATCCGCCGACCGCCGCGCGTTCACGCGCATGTCCGGCGAGGCCGACCTGACGCTGAACTCCAAGGGCCTGAGCCTGGCCAACCTTTCCGCGCAGCTGGACGACATGCCGGTGCGCGGCAGCTACGCCGTGCAGGGCTTCAGCGCGCCGCGCCAGGTCTTCGCGCTCTCCGCCGGAAACCTGGACCTGGACCGCTATCTGGCCGCGCCGGAGCCCGTGCGCCGCGGCGCGCCGCAGGACAGGCCCGCGCCCGAGACCCTGCCCGTGGACACCGTTCGCGAACTCTCGGCCGAGGGCTCGCTCGCCTTCCGCAGCTTCAAGCTCCACGGCCTGACCACGCGCGAGCTCAAGCTGTCGCTCTCGGCCAAGGACGGCTCCCTCACGGTCAAGCCCATCGCCGGCAGCTTCTACGGCGGCAGCCTCTCGGGCGAATTCTCGGCCCAGGCCACCCCTGGCGGGCTGTCCACGCGGCTGGCGCTGGCCGCCAAGGACTTCCAGGCCGGGCCGTTCATGATCGCCTGGGCCGGCAAGGAGTATGTCACCGGCCACGCGGACCTGTTTTTCGACCTGGGCGGCGCCGGGGCCACGGACCAGGAGGTGCTGCGCACCCTGGAGGGCCTGGGCGAGTTCCGCATCACCGACGGCTCCTATGCGCTCTCCGGGGCGGCGGACCAGTCGTCCGCCCCGTCCGCGCCGGCCTCTGCGCCACGCCGCCCGCCAGGGGCCACGGGCGAGCGCTACAGCACCCCGTCGCAGCCCACGCCGGCCAGGCGGCCGGGCACGCCCTTCCGCCAGGCCGGGGCCAGGCTCAAGGTCCACAAGGGCGTGTTCGCCAGCGACGACTTCCGTCTGGACGGGCCGAACATCCAGGTCACGGGCAAGGGCCGCTTCTCCGTGGCCGAGGATTCCATCGCCGTGACCCTCTCGGCGGCCATGCCCGGTTTCCCGGACGTGCCCCTGCGGGTGCATGGCCGGCTCAAGGATCCGGAGATGGAGGTGCCCACGGGCGCGTTCATCAACAACACCATCAAGGAGCTGCTGGGCCTGCCGTTCAAGCCCATCAAGTTCTTCAAGGACCTGCTGTTCTGAGCGCAGGGCCGGCAAGGGGGAGGGAGCGATGCTGGGCAAGGGCCTCAAGGGCGTCAGGGGCAGTCTGGAGCGCCATTTCCGGCAGGACATCTGGGCCAAGGACGCGGAGCCCCGCGACGGTTCGGGCGTCCGTGGGGGCGCGCGCCGCCGCGTCTTCGCCTTCTCGCGCATGGTCTACATGGTGGCCACGGGCTTTCTGGCCGACCACTGCATCATCCGCGCCTCGGCCTTGACCTTCACCACCATCCTGTCCATCGTGCCGCTTCTGGCCGTGGCCTTCTCCATCGCCAAGGGCTTCGGCCTGCAGAACGCGGACTTCATCCGCAACTTCCTCATGGGCGTGACCGCCGGGCGCACCGAGGTGGTGGACAAGATCCTGCAGTACATCGGCAACACCAACGTCAAGACCCTGGGCTGGATCGGCGTGGGCACGCTGCTCGTCACGGTGTTCACCACCGTGGGCAACGTGGAGCGGGCCTTCAACACCATCTGGGGCGTGAAGCGCGGCCGCGGCAGCTGGCGCAAGTTCACGGACTTCTTCTCGATCATCGTCATCTGCCCGATCATCGCCCTGGCGGCCACCAGCTTCACGGTGATGGTGCAGAAGCTGGAGCTGGTGCACGACTTCATGCGCGATCCCGGCTATGACGGCCTGGAGAAGCTCCTGCTCAAGCTGGTCTCGCTGGCCCTGGTCTGGGTGGGCTTCACCTTCGCCTATTCCTTCGTGCCCAACACGCGCGTCAGGCTGCGCGCGGCCGTGGCCGGCGGGGTGGTGGCGGGCAGCATGTGGCAGGCGGCGCAGTGGCTCTACATCCACTGGCAGATCGGCTTCACCAAGTACAACGCCATCTACGGCAGCTTCGCGCAGCTGCCGCTGTTTCTGGTCTGGCTGTACATCAGCTGGATCATCGTGCTGCTCGGCGCTGAGGTGTCCTATGCCGCGCAGCACCTGCACGCCTTCGTGCGCCGCGGCCTGTCCGAGTCCCTGAGCCCGCTCTCGCGGCAGAAGGTGGCCGTGGCGGCGCTGCGGCGCATCGCCGCGCGCTTCGCGGCGGGCCTGGCCCCGGAAACCGTGGCCGAGGCGGCGCTGGCCCTGTCCCTGTCCGAGGACGCGGTGCTGGAGGCGCTCGGCGCCCTGGCCGAGGCCGGCATGGTGGCGCCCGTGGGCGGGGAGGACGAGCCCGGTTATGTGCTGGCGGTGGCCGCGGAGAACATCCGCCTGGCGGACGTGGTGCTGGCGGTGCAGAACTGCGGCGACGACGCGAACCGCGGGCTGGTGCTCGGGCAGGACGCGGGCGTGGAGGAGCTGTTCACGGAGCTGACGCGGGCGCTGCGTTTGAGCCCGGCCAACGCCAGCCTGGAGGAGTTCGCCCGGCCGCTGGCCGGGGCGTTGCGCGGGGAGCCGGCCGCCCAGGCCCCGGCTCAGTAGGAGAAGGGGTACTTGCGGCCGTCCTTTTCGTAGGACTTGCTCTTGTCGAAGTCGAAGTCCAGCAGCTCCATGTCGTGCTGCTTGCGCGGCCTGCGGGCCAGCCGGCAGGCCACGAGGCCGAGCACGAGCACGGCGCCCAGAACCCAGAGTGAAAGTTCAAGCATCGGCGGACCATCCTGTTGCGGCGCGGTTGGCGCGCGCACAGCAGTACACCCCAGGCGCGGGGGCCTGTCAATACGTGAGAGGGCGGTGTGCGGCGGCCTGCGCGGATTGACAGCGCGGCGACCTGTCCCTATGGGATTTGAATGCGCCCCAAGAAAAATTCTTCAGCCAAGCCCACCCCGCACGAGGCCTTCACCGCGTACCTGGTGGAGCACCGCCTGAAGATCACCCCGCAGCGCAGACTCATCCTGGACATCTTCCTGCTCGAGCCCGGGCACGTGTCCTCCGAGGAACTCTACGCCAAGGTCAAGCGCCGCGACGGCTCCATCGGCCAGGCCACGGTGTACCGCACGCTCAAGCTGCTGGCCGGCTGCGGCCTGGCCCAGGCGGTCAGCTTCGCCGACGGCATCACCCGCTACGAGCCGCATTTCGGCGTGGACCACCACGACCACCTCATCTGCGAGGTCTGCGGCCTCACCATCGAGATCATGGACCCGGTCATCGAGACCCGGCAGGAGGAGCTGGCGGGCAAGTATGGCTTCGTCCTGGTCCGGCACAAGATGGACCTCTACGGCGTCTGCCCCGACTGCCGGAAAGGCTCCGACACACCCTCGGCCTAGCCTCAGTTCAGCCCCGCCTGCGAGCGGAACGGCGTGCCCAGGCAGTGGAACACGAGCTTCGCCGTCTCGATCACCACCGCCGCGGCCGAGCCCTGGTGCGTCCACCACTTCACGTCGAAGCGCTCGTAGGGCGTGGGCGTCATGCTGATCCCGTGGCCGCGGAGGATGGGGGAGAGGATGAGCTTGGCCCGGCGGCAGTGGTAGGGCGAGGTCACCACGATGAGCCGCCGCCTCTCCGGCCCCAGCTCCGCGCGCAGGGCCTCGGCCTCCTCCACCGTGCTCATGAGATCCCGGCCGTACACGCGCACGGCCGAGGCCGGCACGCCCTTGCGCTCCAGCACCTCCAGCATCAGATCCTCCTGGCGCGGGCAGGGGAAGCCCAGGTCGCACAGGGCCTGCGGCGGTTCGAAGCGCGGCCGGCTGACATAGATCGCCGGGGCCAGGCCCCGGTGATACAGGTCCGCGGCGAAGATGGCCCGGCGCGGCTCACCGGCCAGGATCACGATGGCGTCCGCCGGTTCCAGCTCGTCATGCACCGGCAGCCACAGCCCGGCCGTGAGCACGAGCCCAGCGCCCAGCGCGAAGCCCAGGAGCGTGAGCGCGCCGAGCGCCTGCAGGAAGAGCCGCAACGCCTTGGCCATGCCTAGCCCCTCCCGGAAGTGAACACCTCGGCGTAGCGCGCCTTGAGCTGGGCGAAGCGGCCCTGCCCGATGGCCGCCCGGGCCTGGCTCGCCAGCTTGAGGAAGAAGGTGATGTTGTGCAGGGAGTGCAGCCGGTACGAAAGCAGCTCCTGGGCCACGTGGAGGTGGCGCAGGTACGCCTTGCTGAAGGTGCGGCAGGTGTAGCAGGAGCAGTCCGGGTCCAGCGGCGAGTCGTCCTCGCGGAACTCGGCCCGGCGGATGTTCACCTTGCCGCGTGAGGTGAACAGCGTGCCGTTGCGCGCGTTGCGCGTGGGCAGCACGCAGTCGAACATGTCCACCCCGGCCTCGATGCCGGTCAAGATGTCCATGGGCGTGCCCACGCCCATGAGGTAGCGCGGCTTCTCGGCCGGAAGCTGCGGCGTGATGTGCCCGAGCATGTCGTACATCTCCGGGATGCTCTCGCCCACCGAGAGGCCGCCGATGGCCATGCCGTCGAAGTCGATCTCCGAGAGCTGCGCCAGGCTGCGCTCCCGCAGATCCTTGCAGAAGCCGCCCTGATTGATGCCGAAGAGCAACTGGCCGTTCTTGCCTTTCGGGTGCGCCTCGCGGCAGCGCCGCGCCCAGCGCGTGGTCAGCTCCAGGGACTTGGCCGTGTACTCGCGGTCCGCGCCGTAGGCCACGCACTCGTCGAGCACCATCATGATGTCCGAGCCGATGTTCGCCTGGATCGCCATGACCTTCTCGGGCGAGAAGAAGTGCTTGGAGCCGTCGAGGTGCGAGCGGAACTCCACGCCCTCCTCGCTGATCTTGCGGATCTCCTTCAGGCTGAACACCTGGAACCCGCCGGAATCGGTGAGGATGGGCCGGTCCCAGGCCGCGAAGCGGTGCAGGCCGCCGCGCCGGGCCAGCAGTTCGTCGCCCGGGCGCAGGTACAGGTGGTAGGTGTTGCCCAGGATGATCTGGGCGCCGGCGTCGCGCAGATCCTGCGGGCAGAGGCTCTTGACGCTGCCCTGGGTGCCCACGGGCATGAAGATGGGCGTCTCGACCTCGCCGTGGGCCGTGACAAGACTGCCGCGCCTCGCCTCGCCGTCGCGCGCGTGGATGGTGAACCGGCCGATGGTCTCGGGCGCGGGGCGGGTCATTTGAGCCCCTTGCGCGGGCAGAGCTGCGCCAGCGGGCATTCGGGGCACCTGGGCTTGCGCGCGTCGCAGACCTCGCGGCCGAAGTACACGAGGTAGTGGTTGATGTCCGCCCACTGCGACCGCTCGAACAGCGGCATGAGGTCGCGCTCGATGACCTTGGGGTCGGCGCTCTCCGTGAGCCCCAGGCGGAAGGCCAGGCGCGTCACGTGGGTGTCCACGGCGATGCCCTCGTTGATGTGAAACGCGCTGCCGAGCACGATGTTGGCGGTCTTGCGGGCGACCCCCGGCAGGGTGGTCAGCTCGGCCATGCTGCGCGGCACCGCGCCGCCGTAGACCTCCATGATCCGCGCGGCAGCGGCCTTGAGGTTCCTGGCCTTGTTGCGGAAGAAGCCCGTGGAGCGGATCACGGTCTCGATGTCGGAGACGTCCGCCGCGGCGAGGTCCGCGATGCCCGGCCAGCGGCGGAACAGCTCCGGCGTGACCTGGTTCACCCGGGCGTCCGTGCACTGGGCGGCCAGCACCGTGGCCGCCAGCAGGCCCCAGGCGTCCGCATAGTCCAGGGCGGGCCTGGGATCGGGATAGCGCCGGGCCAGCAGGGCGAAGATCTGCTGGGCGCGGTCGCGGTTCTTTGGCTGCGGGGCGGGCATGGCGCGGGCTCCTTGCACGGCGGTTTCCGGCGTGGGTAGCATCCGGCGGCGGTGGAGGCAAGCGCGCGCATTTCGTGTTGCCAGCGGCGCGGAGATGTGGTTCAAATCCGTACGCGGCGCGGTTCGCCCGCGTGCGAACCGCAGCGTTGATTGGCGGAAAATGCCATGAAAAGATTGATGATTTTTGTCGTCTGCTCCTACGCGCTCCTGATGCTGGCCTCGCTCGTCTTCGCCCAGGCCAGCGCGGGCAAGCTCGCGGCCGGGCAGTGCTCGACCTGCCACGGCACGGCGCGCATCTGCGAGAAGCTGGGCAACCGCGCGCCCGAGGTCTGGCGGCAGACCGTGGCGCGCATGAAGGGCAACGGCGCCCAGATCAGCGAGGCCGACGTGGCGGCCATCGCCGAGTATCTGGCCGCGGCCGGGCCGGGCGACAAGCGGCTCTGCCAGCCCGCGGGCAAGTAGGCCGGCCGTGGCCGCCGTGCTCGTCTACGTCACCGCGCCGAGCCTGGAGGAGGCGGAAAGCCTGGCCCGGCTGGCCGTGGAGTCCCGCCTGGCCGCCTGCGCCAACATCCTGCCCGGCATGCGCTCCCTGTACTGGTGGCGGGGCAAGCTCGAACGCGGCGACGAGACCGTGCTCCTGCTCAAGACCACCGAGGCCCTGGCCCCGGCGCTCACCGAGGCGTTGATGGCGGCGCACAGCTACGACTGCCCCTGCGTGGTCACGCTGCCCGTCACGGGCGGCAACCCGGACTTTCTCCGCTGGATCAACGACGAAACACGCGGCGGCCAGCCCGCCTAGAACCCTTCCTGGAGGCCCTTCGTGCAGCTCTACATCTCCGGCTCGCTCGCCCTGGACCGCATCATGAATTTTCCCGGCAAGTTCGCGGACCACATCCTGCCGGACAAAATCCATATTTTGAACGTCTGCTTCCTGGTGGACGGCATGAGCGAGTATTTCGGCGGCACGGCCGGGAACATCGCCTACACCCTGGCGCTCCTGGGCGAAAAGCCCCTGGTGCTGGGCTGCGCGGGCAAGGACTTCGCGCCCTACGCCGAGCGCCTGGAGGGCCTGGGCCTGCCGCTTGCCGGCATCCGCAGCGTGCCCGACCAGTTCACCGCGGGCGCGTACATCACCACCGACGAGGCCGACAACCAGATCACCGGCTTCAACCCCGGGGCCATGCGCGAGCGCTGCGGCTACCGGTTCCCGGACAGGCACGACGGCCCGGTCATGGCCATCATCTCCCCGGGCAACGTGTCGGACATGGTGGAGCTGCCGGACACCTTCAAGAAGGCCGGCATCCCGTACATCTTCGACCCGGGCCAGCAGATCACCGCGCTTTCCGGCGCGGACATGGCCCGGGCCATCGACGGGGCCTTCGCCCTGTGCACCAACGACTACGAGCTGGAGCTCATCATGAAGGCCACGGGCCTCTCGCGGGGGCAGCTTCTGGAACGCACGGGCGCGCTCATCACCACCCTGGGCGAGCAGGGCTCGGTCGTCGCGCGAAACGGCTCGGAGACGCGCGTGCCGGCGCTCAAGGTCCAGAAGGCCCTGGACCCCACGGGCGCGGGCGACGCCTACCGCGCCGGGCTCCTCAAGGGCCTGTGCCTGGGCTGGGACCTGGCCGAGGCGGCCGGCCTGGGCGCGGTCTGCGCGGCCTACTGCGTGGAGAAGAAGGGCACCCAGGAGCACGGCTTCAGCCTGGCCGAGTTCAACGTCCGGCTCAAGGAGCACTGCGGCAGGACAATCTGACGCCCGGCCCGGGCGGGCTCCCGGAGGGCAGGGGAGGGCGCGATGATCGACCTCAAGCCGGAGAGCGTGGCCGAGTACCTGCGCCAGGCCTTCGGGCCGTCCGCGCGCCTGCTCGACCTCGGCGCCATCGGCAGCCTGGACAAGCAGGGCATCAAGCGCTTCGGCTACGGCAAGCCGCTGCTCGTCCGCTTCGAGGTGGACGGGCAGCCGCGCGAGGGCGTGCTGTCGGTCATGCGCGGCGACAAGTACGGCCACCAGTTCTACTGGGACCGCGCGGCCATCCTGCTGTTCCAGTTCGAGACATCCGCCCGGCTGCCGGGGCACGTGCGGCCGCTGGGCCTGGGCTACGTGGACGCCGACAGCCGGCTGGCGCCCGTCAGCCGTCCGCAGGAATTCTTCATCCTCAACGAGAAGCTGGACGGCTACGACTACTTCCTGGACCTGGACCGCATCCGCAAGGGGGACTTCCGTCCGTCGGATGTGGACATGGCCCGCGCCCTGGCCCGCTGGCTGGCCGGGGTCCACGCGCAGAAGAAGGACGACCGCGACCTCTACTACCGCCACGTGCGCAACCTGCTGGGCGCCAGCGAGTGCATCATGGGCCTCATCGACGAGGCCTTTCCGCACCCCTGTGAATTCATCGGCGACGCGGAGTTCATGGCGCTCGAAAAGCGGCTCATCGACTGGCGCTGGACCCTGCGCGGCTATGCCCACAGGCTCTCCGCGCACCACGGCGACTTCCACCCCTGGAACATCCTGGTGGACGGCAAGGGAGGTTTCCGGGTGCTGGACCGCAGCCGGGGCGAGTGGGGCGAGCCGGCCGGGGACGTGGCCACCCTGGCCATGAACTACCTGCTGTTCGGCTTGCTTACGAACCCCGAAGGGGGCGAAGGGGGCGAAGGGGCGAGGCTGGAGGGGCCCTTCGCCGCGCTGTTCCAGGCCTTTTTCGAGGAGTACCTGGAGCGCACGGACGACCACGAGGCGCTCAAGGTCATGGCCCCGCACCTGGTGTTCCGCGCCCTGGTCATCGCCTCGCCGGAGTGGTATCCGGACCATCCCCCGGCCGTGCGGCGCGCGCTGGCGCGCTTCCTCTCGCGCGTGCTGGAGGACCGCGCCTTCGACTGGCGCGGGGTCAACAGCTACCTGGAGTCGGCATGAGCATGCGGCAGGGCGGCTGGGCGCTGTGGTTCACGGGCCTGCCCGGCTGCGGCAAGAGCACCATCGCCCGGGCCGTGCGCACGGAGCTTCTGGGCCGGGGCCTGGACGTGGCGCTGCTCAGCATGGACGAGCGGCGGCGGGCCTATTTCCCCAAGCCGGCGTACACGGCCGAGGAGCGCGCGCGGGCCTATGAGTTCTTCGCCCACGAGGCGGCCGACCTGGTCGCCCAGGGCCGCGCGGTGATCCTCGACGCCACGGCGCACCGCCTGGCCATGCGCGAGCAGGCCCGGGCGCTCATCCCGCGCTTCGCCGAGGTGCTGGTGCGCTGCCCCTTGCCGGAGGCCATGCGCCGCGAGGCCATGCGCGAGCAGGGCCACCACAAGGGCTACGTCATGCCCGGCATGTACCAGAAGGCCCTCATGCGCCGCCGCACGGGCCAGCCCGTGCCCGGCCTGGGCGAGGTGGTGGGCGTGGACGTGGCCTACGAGGAGAACCCGGCGGCCGAGTGCGTGCTCGACGCGCTCAAGCCCGTGGCCGAGAACGCCGGCCGCGTGCTGGAGTTCCTTGAGGCCTGGCTCGGGGACGGCGGGGAGGCTGCGTGAGCCCGGCGGTGTCCCTGGCCGTGGCCCTGACCCCGGAGGACTGGGCCGACGCGGGCTACGCCCTTGGCCTGTGGTGCGGCTGGGGGCTCGTGCACAGCATCCTCGCCGCGCGCCGGGTCAAGGCGGCCTTCGAGCTCGTGCTCGGCCCCGCGCGCTACGCCCTGTACCCCTTCGGCTACACGGTGGTCAGCATCTGGACCTTCTGGCTGGTGCTGGAAAAGCGGCCGGATCTGCCGCAACCCGTGTGGGACGCGCCCTTGCTGCTCGCGCTGCCGCTCCACGCGCTGCAGCTCGCCGGGCTGGCGCTGCTGGCCTGGGCCGCGCTGTCCGTGGGCGGGCTCAAGATGCTCGGCCTGCGCCAGCTGGCCGACACCCTGCGCGGCCGCGCGGCCGACGCGGCGGACATGGCCCGCGATTTCAGCACCGCCGGGGCCTACGGCTTCGTGCGCCACCCCATGCACGCCGGCGGCATCCTCCTCCTCGCCTGCGCGCCCCGGCAGAGCCTGGGCGGCCTGGTTTTCGCAGGCTTCGCCTGTCTTTATATGCTTCTCGGCACGCTTCTGGAGGAGCGCCGCCTGGCCCTGGAGCTGGGCGAACGCTGGGCGGCCTACGCCGCGCGCGTGCCCATGCTCGTGCCGCGCCTGGGGCGAGGCCCCGGACATTGACCAAAGCCCCGAAGGGGCTTATTTCGCCGCCCGGGGGCGAAAACCGCCCCAACGGAGTGCGTTTGGACAAGACCTTCCACATCATCACCTTCGGTTGCCAGATGAACGTGGGCGACTCGGACTGGCTGGCCCGGGCGCTCGCCGCGCGCGGCTGGCGGCAGACGTCCGAGGAGGACGCCTGGCTCTTCGTGGTCAACACCTGCAGCGTGCGCGAGAAGCCCGAGCAGAAGGTCTACAGCGAGCTGGGGCGCATCGCCGCGCACCGGCGCGGGAAGCCCGGCCTCACCGCGGCCGTGGGCGGCTGCGTGGCCCAGCAGATCGGCGCGGGCTTCTTCGAGCGCTTTCCCTTCGTGCGCCTGGTGTTCGGCTCCGACGGCATCGCGGCCGCGCCCGACGCCCTGGACAGGCTCGCCGACGACCCGGCCGCGCGCGTGGCCCTGCTGGATTTCCTCCCCGCCTATCCGGAGCGCGAGAACGTGCTGGCCCAGGCCGTGGCGCCCGCGCCCCTGCCCGCGTTCGACGCCGACGCGGGCGAGCCGGACGCCGGCCCGGCGCAGGCTTTTGTGAACATCATGCAGGGCTGCGACAACTTCTGCGCCTACTGCATCGTGCCCTACACGCGCGGCCGCCAGAAGTCGCGCGCGCCCGCCGCCGTGCTGGAGGAGTGCCGCCTGCGCGTGGAGCAGGGCGCGCGCGAGATCACGCTGCTCGGCCAGAACGTCAACAGCTTTGGCCTTGATCCGGGCGGCGCGGGCGTTGGCTTCGCGGAGCTGCTGCGCCAGGTGGCGGCCATTCCCGGATTGATGCGCCTGCGCTTCACCACCTCGCACCCCAAGGACATCGACCCTGCGGTCATCCGCGCCTTCGGCGAGCTGGAAAACCTCTGCCCGGCCCTGCACCTGCCCCTGCAGTCCGGCTCGGACGCCATCCTGAAGCGCATGGGCCGGAAGTACGACCGCGCGCGCTACCTTTCCCTCGTGGCGGACCTGCGTGCGGCCAGGCCGGACATCGCGCTGACCACGGACCTCATCGTGGGCTTCCCCGGCGAGGGCGAGGAGGATTTTTTGCGGACGCTGGACATGATGGAGCGCGTGGGCTTCGAGTCCAGCTTCTTCTTCCGCTACTCCGACCGGCCTGGCGTGGCCAGCGTGCGCATGTCGCCCAAGGTTCCGGACGAGGTGGGACAGGAACGGCTGTTGCGCTTGCAGTCTTTGCAAAATGGCATTACTAAACAAAGTCTAAAAAGGCTGGAAGGGTGCGAAGCCGTGGTGCTGCTTGAGTCCATGAGCCGCCGGCAGGACGCCGGAGAGCCCTTCTGGCGCGGGCGCGACGCCGGCGGACGCGTGGTCAACGTGCGTCTTCCCCGACGGGAGGACGGCGCGGGCCGCATGGTCCGCGTGCTGCTCCGCGAGGCCAAGAACCACTCCCTGGTTGGGGAAAGGGTGGGCCAGCCGTGGTAGAGATGAAGATCTTCGGACTCGCCGTGGACGAGAAGGCGCAGTCCCCTGTGCTCGTGCTGAAGGACGAGTCCAGGGACTTGGCCCTGCCCATCTGGATCGGTCCGGTGGAGGCCATGGCCATCTCGCTGGCCCTCAATTCCGTGGAGACCCCCCGGCCCATGACCCACGACCTGCTGGGACGGCTCATCACCGCCCTGGGCGGCACGCTTGCGGCCGTGGAGGTGGTTTCCCTGCGCGAGGGCACCTTCTACGCCGAGATCGTGGTGGCCACGCAAGCCGGCGAGAAGCGCATCGACGCGCGGCCGTCGGACGCCATCGCGCTGGCCGCGCGCGCCGGCGCGCCCATTCGCGTGGCCGAAAGCGTGCTCGCCGAGGCCGGCACCCGCTCCATCGAGGGGGCCAAGGCCGAGTTCGGCGGCACGGACCGCGACAAGTGGACCGAGGAGCTGGAGAAGCTTTCCGAGGACGAGACCAAGTACAAGATGTGAGGGCCCATGATCGACCTGCACACCCACACGACCTTCAGCGACGGCGAGCTGATCCCGGCGGAGCTCATCCGGCGCGCCAAGGTGGCCGGGTACAGGGCCATCGCCATCACCGACCACGCCGACGCCTCGAACATCGAGTTCCTGGTGAAGAACGTGCGCCGCTTGACCGACGCCTACGCGCACTACTTCGACGTGGAGGTGCTGGCCGGCGTTGAGCTGACCCACGTGCCGCCCGCGCTCATGGCCGGCTTCGCCGACCTGGCCCGCGAGGCCGGGGCGCAGATCATCGTGGCCCACGGCGAGACGGTCGTGGAGCCCGTGGCCCAGGGCACGAACCTGGCGGCCATCGAGGCGCGCGTGGACGTGCTGGCGCATCCGGGGCTCATCACCGAGATCGAGGTCAGGCTCGCGGCGGAGTACGGCGTGGCCCTGGAGATCACCACCCGGCGCGGCCACAGCTACGCCAACGGGCACGTGGCGGCCCTGGCCAGGCGGCTGGGCGCGAAGCTGGTCATCGACAACGACGCCCACGCCCCCGGCGACCTGGTCTCGCGCGAGCTGCGGAGCAGGGTGGGCCTGGGGGCCGGGCTTTCGCAGGACGACATCGCCCAGGCCGCGCTCAACGCCTGGGAGATCGTGGAGCGCTGCCGCGGCAGGCGCTAGGGGACGGGCCCCCGGCGGGGCGGAACAGGATTTTCGGCGGCGCGCCCCGACGGCGGGCCGCACGCGAGGAGGCACACGCGCATGATTCCCGAGAGCGGATTTTTGGGCATGATCCTGGGGGCGACCCTGGGCGTGCAGATCGTCTTGCTGTTCCTGGCCCTCATGAGCCTGTGGAGCTGGA
>Ga0209467_1001927_pt1 | contig 16060 bp, 13 predicted proteins | sample Higcelwee11metaG_FD_187175 | JGI IMG/M metagenome (GOLD analysis project Ga0209467, IMG submission 187175) | Freshwater pond sediment microbial communities from the University of Edinburgh, under environmental carbon perturbations - High... | ecosystem: Environmental > Aquatic > Freshwater >...
CGCCGCCGGTGTCGGCGTATTTCACGATGCCCTTGCAGATGTTGTTGGCGGCGTACATGGCCATCATCTCGCCGGAACAGACGATGTAGATTTCCTCGGCCTTGCCGTCGCGAATCGGCATGGCGAAACCGCCGCACACCACGTCGCCCAGGACGTCGTAAAAGGCGTAGTCGAGCTTTTTGTCTTCCTCGTAGGCCCCGAGCTGTTCGAGCATGTTGATGGAGGTGATGATGCCCCGGCCCGCACAGCCGACGCCTGGCTCGGGACCGCCGGATTCGGTGCACATGATGCCGCCGAAGCCTTCCTTGAGGATGTCGTCGAGCTCCACGTCCTCGCCTTCCTCGCGCAGGGAGTCGAGGACCGACTTCTGGGCCAACCCGTGCAGGAGCAGACGGGTGGAATCAGCCTTGGGGTCGCAACCCACAACCATGACCTTCTTTCCCATCTCGGCCAGCCCGGCCACCGTGTTCTGTGTGGTGGTGGATTTGCCGATGCCGCCCTTGCCGTAAATCGCTATCTTGCGCATTGGAGTACCTCCCGTCGCGGTGTGAGTGATGCGCCTTTGGGGCAAGAGGCGTGCCAAGGCCTTCGGTTTCTTGTGAAATCGATTAATAACAAGATGTTAGGTGAGATTTTGGGCGGACTTCGGCGGTCCCGGACCGAGGGTGCGGCTACAATTCTGTAGGGCTTGTGCTGACAATAATGTAGGGTTTGGCCCCGATACGGCGAGGTTCCGGAGCGGAAAGCAGCCCCCTGGGGAACGGGGCGGGGAGGGAATGCGTCTTTTTCCCCGAAATAAGCGGCGAAGGCGGTTGCCGAACCGGCAATGCGGAGTTATTTCCCGTACGATGCCCTGGCGTCGCGGCGGCGGACAGGGGGGCGTGGCCTGATTTTTGCGCGTGGACAGACCCATTCCGCCCGTGATACGCTGAAAAATGCTCTACGCGGCATCCGTATCCCGCACCCAACCCCGGATCATGAAATCCCCTGGAGGATCACGGTTTGAATAGTTTCGCGAAAAACATCATGCTTTGGGCGGCCATCTCCCTGGTCATGGTCGTCCTGTTCAATCTTTTCAACCAGCCGCAGTCGCCCAGCGCCAAGTTCTCCTATTCCGAGTTCGTTCAGAAGGTGACGGCCGGCGAGGTGGTGTCGGTCAAGATTCAGGGCCGCAAGATCAGCGGCGTGACCTCCGACGGCAGCAAGTTCATGACCTACACCCCCGAGGATCCGGGCATGGTGGGCATGCTCATGCAGAACAAGGTGCAGGTCATGGCCGAGCCCGAGGAGGAGTCGCCCTGGTACATGACGCTGCTCATCTCCTGGTTCCCCATGCTGCTTCTGGTCGGGGTGTGGATCTTTTTCATGCGACAGATGCAAAACGGCAGCGGGAGGGCCATGTCCTTCGGGCGTTCGCGGGCCAGAATGATCTCCCAGGAGTCGACCAAGATCACCTTCGACGACGTGGCCGGGGTGGACGAGGCCAAGGAAGAGTTGTCCGAGGTGGTGCAGTTTTTGTCCGATCCCAAACGGTTCACCCGCCTGGGCGGGCGCATCCCCAAGGGCGTGCTCCTGGTGGGCTCTCCGGGCACGGGCAAGACGCTTCTGGCCCGGGCCGTGGCCGGTGAGGCCGGGGTGCCGTTTTTCTCCATTTCGGGTTCCGACTTTGTGGAGATGTTTGTGGGCGTGGGCGCGGCCCGGGTGCGCGACCTGTTTCTGCAGGGCAAAAAAAGCGCCCCCTGTCTTATCTTCATCGACGAAATCGACGCCGTGGGCCGCCAGCGTGGGGCAGGCCTGGGCGGCGGGCACGACGAGCGCGAACAGACCTTAAATCAGCTTTTGGTGGAGATGGACGGCTTCGAGTCCAACGAGGGGGTCATCCTCATCGCCGCCACCAACCGCCCCGACGTCCTGGACCCGGCCCTGTTGCGCCCGGGACGTTTCGACCGCCAGGTGGTGGTGCCCACTCCGGACGTGCGCGGCAGAAAGCGCATCCTTGAGGTCCACACCCGCAAGACCCCGCTCAATTCCGGCGTGGATCTGGAGGTTCTGGCCCGGGGGACGCCGGGCTTTTCCGGCGCGGACCTGGAGAATCTGGTCAACGAGGCGGCGCTTCAGGCCGCCAAGGTGGGCAAGGACCACGTGGCCATGGAGGATTTCGAGCACGCCAAGGACAAGGTGCTCATGGGCAAGGAGCGCAGGAGCCTCATCCTCTCCGACGAGGAGAAGCGCACCACGGCCTATCACGAGGCCGGCCACGCCCTGGTGGCCAGGGTGCTGCCCGGAACCGACCCCATCCACAAGGTGTCCATCATCCCGCGCGGCATGGCCCTGGGCGTCACCATGCAGTTGCCCACGGACGACCGCCACAATTATTCCAAGGACCACCTGGACAAGACCCTGTGCGTGCTCATGGGCGGCCGGGTGGCCGAGGAACTGGTGCTTAACCAGGTCACCACCGGGGCCGGGAACGACATCGAACGGGCCACCAACATGGCCCGCAAGATGGTGTGCAAGTGGGGCATGAGCAAGGAGCTCGGGCCCCTGTCCTATGGCGAACGCGACGACGAGATCTTTTTGGGCAAGGACTTGGTGCATCACAAAAACTTCAGCGACGAGACCTCCCGGCGCATTGACGCCGAGGTCAGAAAGATCGTGGAGGACGCCTACAATCGCGCCCAGACCATCTTGACGGAAAACCAGGATATGCTGCACGCCATCGCGGCGGCCCTGCTGGAGCGCGAGACCATCTCCGGGGCGGACATCGACCTGCTCATGCGCGGCGAACCCCTGCCGCCCCAGGACAATCCGGCCCCCAAAAACGGCCAGTCCGGTTCGGCCGCCGGTCAGCCCGGTCAGCCCGCTTCAGGCGCCGCCGCGCCCCAGGCCGCAACCGCTGCCCAGGCCGGTTCCGAGCCCGGCTCCGGGCCCGGCTCCGGGACGGAAGAGTTCTCCCTGGAACCAGGGGACGACGCTACAGGCGATGCCGGAAACCATGCTGCAAAACCCCGCGATCCCTCGTGAGGCCGCCCCGGGCTTTGCCGTGATGGCCGCTGGCCCTTCCAGCCCGGCCTCCTGGCATCCCGGGGCCCCCGCCCAGCGCAGCCCTGAAACGGCGGCGGCCGATGCATCGGCCGCCGCCTCACGCTTTGGCCCAGCCCCCATGTGGCGCGTGGGCGGCCCGCAGGGGGGGCGAACCCTTGCCCCCGACCCGTTTTTGGTGGCGGGCATCGTCAACGTCACCCCGGATTCCTTCTACGACGGCGGCGCCCACGCCACCTGCGAGGCCGCTGTGGCCCACGGCATACGTCTTGCCCGGGACGGCGCCGACCTGGTGGACGTGGGCGGCGAGTCCACCCGGCCCGGGAGCGATCCCGTTCCCGAGGCGGCGGAGCTGGCCCGGGTGGTTCCGGTGGTCCGGGAGCTGGTCCGGGCCGTCGCGGACCCGGCCTTTGCCGTCGACCCGGCCTGCGCCCAGGGCCTTTTTCCGCCGTCGGCCGCCCGGCCCCTGGTGTCCGTGGACACCACCCGGGCCGCCTGCGCCGCCGCCTGTCTGGAATCCGGGGCGGCGATCATCAACGACGTCTCGGCGTGTTCCGTGGACCCCGGGCTGGTGGACGTTCTGGTCCAGTACCGGCCGGGATACGTGCTCATGCACAGCCAGGGGACGCCCAAGACCATGCAGGCGGCCCCGGCCTACGGCGACGTGGTGGACGAGGTGCTGGCCTTTTTCGAGCGCGGGCTGGCCCGCCTAGTCGCCGCCGGGCTTCCCGAGGAGCATGTGGCCCTGGACCCGGGCATCGGGTTCGGCAAGCTTGCCACGCACAACCTGGAGCTTTTGCGCGGCCTGCCGCGTTTTGCCGCCCTGGGGCGGCCGATCTATCTAGGGCTTTCCAACAAGTCCCTTTTCCAGGGGCTTTTCGGGCTGGACGTGGCGGCGCGCGGCCCGATGACCATGACCGCCACGGCGCTGTGCGGGGTGCGGGGGGCGCATGTCCACCGGGTGCATGACGTGACGGCGGCCAGGCAGGGCCTGGCCCTGGCCCGGGAGCTTTTTTTTCACCGCGCCTGCGCCGACGGGGCCGGAAGGGGTGCGCCGTGAACTTTCTCCAGTGGTGGGAAAACCTGCATTTCACGTGGCGGGAGCTTCTGGACATCGCCATCGTGACCTTCATCTTTTATCGGGGCATGCTGCTGGTCAAAGGCACCCGGGCCGTGTCCATCGTCCACGGTTTTTTGCTGATCATCATCATCTATTACGTCTCCGGCGAATTCGGCCTGAACACCCTGCACTGGCTGCTCACCAATTTCCTGGGCTCCATCTTCCTGGTGGTCATCATCCTGTTCCAGGCCGACATCCGGCGCGCCCTGTCCACCATGGGCACGGGGCTTTTTTGGAAACGGACCCGGCGTTCGGAGATGGCCGAAACCCTGGTGCGCGAGGTGGTGCTGGCGGTCTTTCGCATGGCCAAGTCCAGGACCGGGGCGCTCATCGTCATCGAGCGGGATATCCTTTTGGGCGACGTGGTCCAGCGGGGCGTGGAGTTGTCGGCCACAGTCAGCAAGGAGCTTTTGTTGTCCATTTTCTACGTCGGCACCCCCCTGCATGACGGGGCCGTGGTCATCAGCCGCGACCGCATCGCCGCCGCCGGATGCATCCTTCCCCTGGCGGGTGCGGCGGGGCTCGATTCGGACTACGGCACCCGGCACCGGGCGGCCCTGGGCATCACCGAGGAGTCCGACGCCCTGGCCGTGGTGGTTTCCGAAGAGCGCGGGGTGGTGTCTTTGGCCGAAAACGGCGAGATCATGTCCTGCCTGGACGAGGCGGCCCTCAAGGAAAAATTGTGGGACGTGTGGGGGCGGCGGATATGAAATCCAACTGGCAGCAGCTCCTGTTGGCCTTCGTGTTGGCCGTTTTTTGCTGGTACCTGGTCACGGGACGGGAGAAGGTGGACAGTTGGGTGCCCATGAAGGTGGAGATGGCCGGAATGCCCGATGGGCTGTTCATCAAGGGCGGCATGCTCGGCTCCGTGGAGGTGCTGGTGCGCGGCCCGCGCGGCATGGTGCGCAAGATTGAAGAGAGCCAGCTGGTCTACCCCCTGAATTTGAGCGGCATCACCCCGGGCAAGAACATGGTCGGGCTGGATCCGGTCAACATTCCCATCTCCAAGGTCTTCGACGTGGTGGAGATTCGCCCCTCGCGCATCGAACTCGATGTGGAGCGCCGCGTGTCCCGGGATATTCCGATCAAGCCCGTGCTTGGCTCGTCGGTGCCCGAGGGCTATGTTTTGGCCGGAACCCGGGTGCGGCCCGAGACCGCCCGGGTGACGGGAGCGGAAAAGGTCGTCGCCGCCATCCAGGATATCCGCACCAACCCCCTGACGTTCGGTACCAACCCCGGAGCCATGGTCGAGGAGCGGGTCGGCCTGGACATCCCCGAGGGCCTGGAGGCCTCGCCGCTGTCGGCCATGGTCACCCTGCATTTCGCCCCGCGCCTGGGCGAGGCCACGGTGCGGGTGCCGGTGCGGGCCTTCCCCCCGGAACGGGCGGACATCGGGCAAAAGACCGTGACGCTGCGCATCAAGGGACCGGTGCAGCTTTTAAACGACAAGGGATTCGAGGATCTGGTGGAGGCCCGGGTGGACATCAAGCCCGGCGCCGAGGTGGGACGGCACGACATGCCCTATCAGGTCAAGATGCCCCAGGGGTGCGAACTCCTGGAGGCCCGCCCGGACAAGGTTTCCGTGACCGTGAGATAGGCAGCGCGAGGTTTTCCATGAGGACATGCACCGTTGGCGGGGTGAGCTATCGCTTTCCCGATCTGGCCGGGCTTCTGGCCAAGGCCACGCCACATCGGTCGGGGGACGCCCTGGCCGGGCTTGCCGCCGAAACCGAGGCCGAGCGCGTGGCGGCCCGGTTCGTCCTGGCCGACACGCCGCTTTCCGACTTCCTGGAAAATCCCCTGATTCCCCCCGAGATCGACGAGGTCACCCGGCTGATCCTTGAGACCCACGACCGGGACGCCTTTTCCCCGGTGTCCGGGATGAGCGTGGGGCAGTTTAGGGACTGGCTGTTGTCCGAGGCCGCCGACGCCGCGACCCTGTCCGCCCTGGCCCCGGGCCTGACCCCGGAGATGGCGGCGGCCGTGTCCAAGATCATGCGCAACCAGGATCTGATCCTGGTTGCCGCGAAAATCCACAATGTGACCGCCTTTCGCACCACCATCGGCCTGCCCGGCCGGATAGCCACCCGTCTCCAGCCCAACCACCCCACGGACGACCCCTCGGGAATCCTGGCCTCGGCCATCGACGGCCTGGCCCTGGGCAGCGGCGACGCCTGCATCGGCATCAATCCCGCCACGGACAGCCCGGCCAACATATTGCGCCTCTTGCACATGCTCGACGAATTGCGCCAGCGCTACGCCATCCCCGCCCAGAGCTGCGTGCTGACCCATGTCACGACCACCCTGGAACTGGTGCGCCAGGGCGCACCGGTGGATCTGGTCTTCCAATCCATCGGCGGCACCGAGGCCGTCAACAGCAGTTTCGGGGTGAACCTGGCCCTTTTGGCCGAGGCCCGGGACGCGGCCCTGTCGCTTCATCGCGGAACCGTGGGCCAAAACGTCATGTATTTCGAGACCGGCCAGGGTTCGGCCCTGTCCGCAGGCGCCCATCACGGCGTGGACCAGCAGACCCTGGAGGCCCGGGCCTACGCCGTGGCCAGGGCGTTTTCGCCCCTTTTGGTGAACACCGTGGTGGGGTTCATCGGGCCGGAATACCTCTACGACGGCAGGCAGATCATCCGGGCCGGACTTGAGGACGTCTTTTGCGGCAAACTCCTGGGCCTGCCCATGGGGGCGGACGTGTGCTACACCAATCACGCCGAGGCCGACCAGGACGATATGGACGTGCTCTTGACCCTGCTTGGCGTGGCCGGATGCGCCTTCGTCATCGGCGTGCCCGGGGCCGACGACATCATGCTCAATTACCAGAGCACCTCGTTCCATGACGCCCTGTACCTGCGCCGGGTGCTGGGACTTTCGCCCGCGCCGGAGTTTGCGGCCTGGCTTGCGGCCATGGGCCTTTTCGACGACCAGGGGCGGCCCCGGGGCGTCGGTCCCGGACACCCGTTGCTGGAGTTGCCCCATGATCTGCGCTGATTCGCCCGGAGGCGTCCCGTCCGCCGAAAGCGCCGCGAAAACGTCCGCCCTTGCGCCCGAAACCGCCGGACAGGGTGCGTCGGCCGGGACGCCTGGCCAGCGCCTGGACCTGACCCGGTTCACCGCCGCCCGGGTGGCCGTGGGCCTGACCGGGGTAAGTCTGCCCACCGCCGCGCACCTGGCCTTTTTGGCCGACCATGCCATGGCCCGGGACGCGGTGCATCTGCCCGTGGACGTGCCCAGGCTGTTGCGCGAGCTTGTGGAGGCGGGGCTGCCGTCCCTGTCGCTTCGCAGCCGGGCCGGGGATCGCCGGGAATACCTGCTTCGGCCGGATCTGGGGCGCAGGCTGGACAACGAGTCGGCGGCCATGGTGGTGCGCGCCGCCCGCGAGGGGGCGCTTGCCGGGTCGGAGCATCCCGATCTGGCCCTGGTGGTGGCCGACGGGCTGTCCGCCCCGGCGGTGATGCGCCAGGCCGTGCCGTTTTTGCGGGAATTTTTGCCGCGCTGCCGCAGCCGGGGCCTGTCCCTGGCCATGGGAAGCTACGTCAGCCTTGGCCGGGTGGCCGTGGCCGACGAGATTGGCGAGCTGTGCCGGGCCCGGGCCACGGTCATCCTCATCGGTGAGCGCCCGGGGCTGACCTCGCCGGACAGCCTGGGCGTCTACCTGACGTTTGGCCCCAAGGTGGGCAATACGGACGAGCGGCGCAACTGCATCTCCAACGTCCGGCCCGAGGGCCTGCCCCACGCCGAGGCCGCCGCCACCCTGGACCATCTGCTGCATCTGGCCCTGACCCGGGAGCTGACCGGGGTCATGCTCAAAGACGACCGCCCCCTGGCCGTGGCGGGCGCGACCGCGAGCGTGCCGGGCGTGGCCGCAGGAAAGGGGGAGCGCCGGGGGGACGGGGTGTCTTGAAGCGTCCGGCCATGCGCCACTAAAAAAGCCGGGATCACTCCCGGCCGACGATGCCGTCTCCGTCCCGATCCGCATTCCAGGCCGACTGGCGCGCCATGCGGATGGCTCAGGCCACGCAGTCAAGAATCGTCATGAGATTTAAACGGTCGATGCCCTGCCGCCGTCGACCGCGCCTATTCGTAGCGGATCTCTTCTTCTTTGATGATCTGGAAGGCCTTGTTGGACTTGACCTGGCCCGGGATGCCCTGGAACTTGCGCACGCCCTGGATCTCGGCCGCCAAAAGGTCGTCCTCGTCGTTACGGAGCATCAAAATGTCTCCGGGTTTCAGGCTCAAAAGCTGGCGGCCGGTGATCTGGGTCTCGCCGAAGCGGATGACCATCTCCACCGGCGTCTCCATGAGCCGCTCCTTGAAACGCGAGATCCAGGCGTGGTCCACCTCCAGACGTTCGGTCTGGAACGAGGCGTAGAGTTTGGAGCGGATGGGCTCGATGGTGGCGTAGGGCAGGCACACGATCAGCGACCCGATGGCGTTTTCCAACTCCACCTCGTAGGTCACCACCACCACCACGTCGCTTGGCGGCACGATGGCCGCAAACTGGGGGTTGACCTCCGAGCGCACCAGTTCGATATGCACCTCGTGCACCGGGGCCCAGGACTCCTCCATGTTCTCCAGGGCGATGCGCACCACCTTGCCGATGATGGCCTGCTCGATGGGGGTGAAATCCCGGCCCTCGATCTTGGGCTGGCTTCCCGCCCCCCCGAAAAAACTCTCCACCATGGCGAACACCAGCCTGGAGTCCACCACCAGGATGGCGTTGCCGCGCAGCGGGTCGAGTTTGAAGATGTTGATGGAGGTGGGCACGGGCAGGGAACGCATGAAGTCCCCGAATTTGGACATGTCGATGGAGATGGGGTTGACGTCGGCGCGCTTGCGCATGGCGTTGGCCAGGGCGTTGGAGGCCAGGCGGGCGAAGCGGTCGTTGATGATCTCAAGGACCGGCATCCGGCCCCGGATGATGCGGTCCTGGTTGGACAGGTCGAAGACCACCACCCCGGTGTCGTCCTCCAGGATGTCCGACTCGGCCTCGATTTCGCCTCCGGAGAGACCGCGCAACAGCGCATCGACCTCGTCCTGGTCCAGTATCTTGCTCATGGTCCGCTGTCCTTGGCTGTCATGATCCGCCCTTCTTCCATCACGCCGCATCGTGCGCCGGGCTGTGCGGCAGGCGCCCGGGCGATCTGTGAAACGCTACATTCGGCGAAAAAAAAAGTCCACCCGCATGGCTGCGGCCGGACTTTTTCCATGACCGGCCGGTGGCCGGGTCAAAATGTGATATTGAGGCCCAGGTTGCCGCCCAGGGCGCTCAGGCCGTTTTTATTAAAAGCGCCGATGTGCTGGTAGCGTCCGGCCAGCTTGATGTTGAAGCCTTCGGTCAGCTTGACGGTCGCGCCCAGTTCGGCCTGCTCGGTGACGCTGTACTGCATGCCCCGATAGGGAACCTTGCGGTCGGCCCACAGTCCGCCTGCCCCGGCCCCCACGAAAAAGGAGGCCTGGTCCGTGGCGGCCATGTGCCAGCGGGCCATGAGGCTGCCGCCAAACGCCGTGGCGGCGTCTTTTTTGGCGGCCATTCCGGCTGTGGTGGCGTCGATTTTCTGCTGGTCGATGTAGTAGCCCAGGCCCTCGGCCTCAAGGGACAGGTTGTCCACGATGAAATAGCCCAGGGCGCCGCCGTAGGTGGCGATTACCTCCACATGGTCGTCGAAGGTGCCGTAGACGCCCCCCCGGGGCTCGAAATAGGCGGTTCCGGATTTGAACTCCTGGGCCGCCACATAGGCGGCGGACATGCAAAGGACAAGACCGATGACCGCCAAGAAAACAAGTGTTTTGCGCAGACGCCGTTCCATCTCTCCCCCCCTCCTTGCATGAGATTCGAGCCGTGGCATGAATTGAGATGCGTTCCATCAATAATGCAAAATAAATACCAGTTATGTGTTCGTCGAAATTAAATCGTATCACTCTGTATTTGCGTATGTTTTTATCTGGTGGCGGTTGGGGGAAGGGTGCTTGGGCGGGGAGGGGATGGAAAAAACGGCCCATTGGTTAAGAAAGTGAAAGATGCCTGGGGACTGTGAAAGAGGCGGGACGGGCGCCGGGTGGACGAAGCCGGATCAGGGGAGGCCGTAGCGGGAAACGACCGGCGTGGAAAATTTCATGTGTCGAGACTGGGACATGATTTCAAAAGTCCCTCCGGACGCGGATTCCCGGCCTTCCGCAGCCTCCTTTTGGGTTGTCTTTCCCGTGGGGTTGTCATAAAAGTCCGACACCCCGTGAGTGATATAGGCGGTTTTTCTCAAACGTCGCGGCGGCGTGATCCGACCAATCCTTTTATTCAATACGCCTTGGAGAAGATGATGATTATTGGAATTCCAAAAGAAATCAAGACCTTGGAGAGCCGGGTATCCATGACCCCGGGCGCGGTGGAAACCTTGATCCGGCGTGGACACACCGTGTTGGTGGAGTCCGATGCGGGCAAGGGCAGCGGGCTTCCCGACGAACAGTATGCGGCCGCCGGGGCCAAACTGACCGACGCCGCCGGGGCCTGGGGCGCGGAAATGGTCATCAAGGTCAAGGAACCCATTGCGGCGGAATACCAGTATCTGCGCAAGGGACTGCTGCTTTTCACCTATCTGCATCTGGCTGCGGACAAGCCTCTGACCGAGGTGCTGCTCACATCCGGAACCATCGGCATCGCCTATGAGACCGTGCAGCTGCCCGGCGGCGGGCTGCCCCTGCTTCTGCCCATGAGCGAAGTGGCCGGACGCATGGCCCCCCAGGTGGGCGCGCACCACCTGGAGAAATCCGAAGGCGGCCGGGGACTTCTGCTGGGCGGCGTTCCCGGCGTGCCCCAGGCCTCGGTGGTCATCCTGGGTGCGGGCGTGGTGGGCACCAACGCGGCCAAGATCGCCATGGGCATGGGCGCCCAGGTCACCGTGCTCGACGTCAACCATTCCCGCCTGCAGTATCTCGACGACATCTACCAGGGCCGCATCGTCACCGTGTCCTCCAACGAGCCCAACATCCGCAAGGCCGTGACCTACGCCGACCTTTTGATCGGCGCGGTGCTCATCACCGGGGCCAAGGCCCCCCGCCTGGTGACCCGGGACATGATCGGGACCATGAAGGAAGGCTCGGTCATCGTGGACGTGGCCGTGGACCAGGGCGGTTGCGTGGAGACCATCAAGGCCACCACCCATGCCGCCCCCACCTATCTGGTGGACGGGGTGGTGCATTACGGCGTGGCCAACATGCCGGGCGCGGTGCCGCGCACCTCCACCTACGCCCTGTGCAACCAGACCCTGCCCTACGCCATGAAGCTGGCCCAGAAGGGCGTGAAGGCCCTGCACGAGGACCGCTCCCTGGCCCTGGGCCTGAACACCTACCTGGGCGAACTGACCTACGGGGCCGTGGGCGAGGCCTTCGGCATGTCCTCGACCACGGTGGAAAAGGTTCTGGGCCTGGCCTAGACAGTGCATACCGGCCGGGCATGGGGGGAGGCGTCTTCCCCCATGCCTGGTCGGCAGACGCCCGAACCATGAAATGGCGGTCTGAATTTTACAAAATTGTTTTTTGTGACGAACGAGGGATTTCCTTCCAAGGGAAGTTAGGGTATAGGCTGGTCTCGGTGCGGAGTTGTTAACTCTTTGAAATGAAGCGAGAACAGGAGGTTTGCATGAAAAAGTCCCTGCTTGGCGCCCTGGCGCTGGTCCTTCTGACGGCATTGCCCGCGTTTGCCGCCGACAGCCTCAAGCTCGGGTTCAACATCCCGATGACCGGCGACATCCCGGATGTGGGCGAATCGTCCAAGAATTCGGCCGAGATGCTCAAGAAAAAGATCAATGACGCCGGCGGTATCGACATCGGCGGCAAGAAGTACACCCTGGAGTTCGTGTACGAGGACAACGAGTCCAAGGCCGAGTCGGCCCTGTCCGCCGCCCGCAAGCTCATCACCCAGGACAAGGTTCTGGGCATCATCGGACCCCAGTCCAGCAAGCAGGCCGTTCCCGCTGGCGAGGCGTCCAACGAACTGAAGGCCCCCATGATCTCCCCCTGGTCCACCAACCCCAACACCACCAAGGGCCGTCCCTTCGTCTTCCGGGGCTGCTTTTTGGACACCTTCCAGGGCCCCGTGGCCGCCAAGTTCGCCACCGAGGAATTCGGCGCGAAAAAGGCCGCCGTGCTCTACGACATCGCCAGCGACTATCCCAAGGGTCTGGCCGAGGATTTCAAGGCCGCCTTCGAGAAGATCAACGGCCCCGGCTCCGTGGTGGCCTTTGAGACCTTCACCACCAAAGACGTGGATTTTTCCGCCCAGTTGACCAACATCGCCAAGTCCGGCGCCGACGTGCTGTTCACCCCGCAGTATTACAATGAAGTGCCGCTGATCGTGAAGCAGGCCAAGTCCATGGGCTTCAACAAGCCGGTCCTTGGCAGCGACTCCTGGGGCAGCGGCGACCTGATGGGCCTGTGCGGCGACGACTGCAAGGGCCTTTTCTTCGTCACCCACTACGCCGCCGCCGGCGCCAAGGGCAAGACCAAGGAATTCATCGACGAGTACACCAAGCTCTACAACAAGACCCCCGACGACGTGGCCGCCCTGACCTGGGACTCCATCAACCTGATGCTCGACGGCGTCAAGCGCATGGGCCCCATCACCGGCGACATGGAGAAGGACCGCGACGCCCTGCGCAAGGCCATGACCTCCACCAAGGACTTCGACGGCATCACCGGCCAGATGTCCTTTAATCCCGAGGGCGATCACGACCCGGTCAAGTGCGCCGTGGTGGTCAAGATCGATGACGCGGGCAAGTTCGGCTTCTACAAGTCGGTGTGCCCGAACTAACTCACCATGTCACTGTCCTGGCCCGGGAATCCGTTTCCCGGGCCGGGGCGTGACGTTTATCCCATCGCCGGGGGGGCAGGCCGTTGCTTCAATCGTTTATCCAAAATATCTTCAATGCCCTGCAGTGGGGGAGCTTTTATTCCCTCATCGCCCTGGGCTACTGTCTCGTCTACGGCGTGCTGCTCCTGATCAACTTCGCCCACGGCGACATCTTCATGGTCGGGGCGTACATCGCCTTTTACGTGTGCATGCTTTTTCTGGGCAAGTTCGGGATCATCCCCGGCATGCCCGGCTGGCTGGTCCTGGCCCTGGCCGTGCCGCTGACCATGATGCTCACCGCCGTGGTTGGCGTCACCCTGGAGCGGGTGGCCTACCGGCCGCTTCGCCGCAAGGGCGTCAACCGCCTCTATGTGGTCATCACGGCGCTGATGTGCGGGCTCATCCTCGAGCACGCCAACCTGGCCCTTCTGGGCGCCAGCCGCCGCAGTTTTCCCACGCTCATCCCCACGACGGTCTACAACATCGCCGGGGTCAACATCACCAACATCAAGATGGGCGTCATCCTGGTGGCCATCCTGGCCTTTTTCTTCCTGCGCTTCGTGGTGGTCAAGACCAAGATCGGCATGGCCATGCGGGCCATCTCCTACGACCGGTTCGCCGTGCCGCTCATGGGCATCCCGGCCGACAGCGTCATCGTCTTCACCTTCGTTTTGGGCTCCGGATTTGCGGGTCTGGCCGGGCTTTTGTTCGCCGTGACCTATCCGGTGCTCGACCCCTACATGGGGGCGCTTATCGGCTGGAAGGCGTTTATTGCGGCAGTGGTGGGCGGCATCGGCTCCATTCGCGGGGCCTTTGCCGGAGGCTTTTTGCTGGGGTTCGTGGAGATCATGGTGGTGGCCTTTTTCCCCTCCACCCTGCGTGACCTCATCGCGTTCACCATTTTGCTCCTCATTTTGTCGGTCAAGCCCACCGGACTCTTCGGCGTGGCGCGACGGACCAAGATTTAGCCTTTTGGCCGGGTAACGATGAAACAGTATACCATTCCCGCGCTCCTCGCCCTGCTTCTGGCGGTTCTCGTGTTCGTGTCCATGACCGGGGCCATGAACGTCTACTGGCAGTCGGTTCTCATGTTCATGGGCATCAACATCATCCTGTCGTCGAGCCTAAACATCATCAACGGCAACATGGGCGAGTTCTCCTGCGGCCATGCCGGGTTCATGGCCGTCGGGGCCTACGTGTCCTCGGTCCTGTCCGTCCTGCTCTTCGCCGAGGGCTCCGTGTTCGGCCAGGCCCTTTTGCCCCCGCATCTGGCCGTGTTCCTGTTCCCCTTCGTCCTGGTCGCGGGCGGGGTGGCCGCCGCCTTGGTGGGCCTTCTGGTGGCCGTGCCGTCGTTTCGCACCCGGGGCGATTATCTGGCCATCATCACCATCGCCGCCGCCTACATCGTCAAAAGCACCATCGAGAACATCAACGCCATCGGCGGGGCCAGGGGATTCATGGGCATGAGTAAGGTCACCGCCGCCATGAACACCACGGCGGAACTGCCCTGGATGGTCATCTGGGTCTTTTTGGGCACGGTGTTCTCCGTCTGGCTCATCCGCCGCTTCATCTTCTCCACCCTGGGCAATGGGGTCAACGCCGTGTGCCAGGACGAGATCGCGGCCGAGATCATGAGCGTGAACACCAACCAGGTGAAGATGACCGCGTTTATGGTCTCCTGCGGGCTGGCGGGCATCGCCGGGGCGCTGTTCGCCCACGTGCTGGGCTACGTGAACCCGGGATCGTTCACCATCCTCAAATCCACCGAGGTCATGGTCATGGTCTATCTGGGGGGCATGGGGTCGCTGTCGGGCTCGGTGCTCTCGGCCATCCTGATCACCCTGCTCATGGAGGCGCTTCGGCCCTTGCAGATCATCAAGTGGATCGTCATACCGCTTCTTTTGGTGCTTCTCATGCAGTTTCGTCCCGAGGGAATCATGGGCAACCGCGAGTTGTCCGACATCTTCCCCGGCTTGAAAAAATTCTACAGACTGAAGGGGTAGGGCTCGTGGCGCTTTTGGAAGTCAAGGACATGACCCAGTACTTCGGCGGCCTGTGTGCGGTCACCGATTTCAGCGTCACCTTTGCGGGCGGCGAACTCATGGGGCTTATCGGCCCAAACGGCGCGGGAAAGACCACGGTCTTCAACCTGATCAGCGGATTTTACCAGCCTTCCTGCGGCGACATCGTCTTCAAGGGCACAAACACCCGGGGGCTGAAACCCAACAAGGTCACGGGCCTGGGCATCGCCCGGACCTTCCAGAACATCCGGCTGTGGTTCGACATGAGCGTCCTCGACAACATCCTGGTGTCCCAGTACTACCATCTGGGCTACAGCCTCTGGGACTGCTTTGCGCGCTCCAAGCGGTACCTGCGCCGCGAGGCTGAGATGCGCGCCTGGGCCATGGAGATCCTCGAGGCCCTGGACCTGGCGCAATTCGCCGATGAGCTGCCGGGCAACCTGCCCTACGGCATCCAGCGCCGGGTGGAGATCGCCCGGGCCCTGTCCACCAAGCCCGATCTGCTCATGCTCGACGAGCCCGCCGCCGGACTTAACTCCTCCGACGTGGAGGGCTTAATCAAGCTCATCGCTTGGATTCACAAGGAATTCAAGCTGTCCATCTGGATGATCGAGCATCAGATGGACGTGGTCATGAGCCTGTGCACCTGGATCAAGGTCATCGACTTCGGGGCCACCATCGCCGAGGGCACGCCCAAGGAGATTCGGGAAAACCCCGTGGTCATCAAGGCCTATCTGGGAGACGACGCCATCTAGCGTCGCGTGTCATGAGGATGGCCGCAGCTTCATGTCGCGCGCCAGAGGCGGACGCCGCACGCGGCCGGGATCGTCGGCCCCGGACAGGCGGCTGCCGGGCCGGGAACTTTGCCTCCATCACTCAAGCTGGAAATCGCGCCGCACAGTCAGACGGCGCGCCACGGGACCACAGCATGCTTCTTTCCGTTGAAAATCTGCACGTCAAATACGGCAACATCGAGGCCCTGCACGGCATCACCTTCCACGTCAACCGGGGTGAGATCGTCACGCT
>Ga0209467_1001929_pt1 | contig 16042 bp, 11 predicted proteins | sample Higcelwee11metaG_FD_187175 | JGI IMG/M metagenome (GOLD analysis project Ga0209467, IMG submission 187175) | Freshwater pond sediment microbial communities from the University of Edinburgh, under environmental carbon perturbations - High... | ecosystem: Environmental > Aquatic > Freshwater >...
GTTGTGGGGGTGGGTTGTGGGGAGGCCTCCGGCGGCCAAAGGGGGCCGCGCCCCCTTTGGAATCCCGTAACAGGACAGCCTCTTGCGGTTCGCCGCGACAGGCCATGCCCTCCAAGACGGGCGAGGGGGTTGCGCACGGCGCGAGCCCGGCAGGCGGAAGCGAAGCGACGCATGGCCTGCCGGGAGCGCCGTGTCGCAGGCCCCGAGACCGGCTGCCCGCCATGTCAATCTGGAGGACGGCAAAACCAGCATGGGTGCCTTCTTCTTTAACTGATGAAATTCGAATGCTTAGCTTATTAGATATACGGAGCGCGGGGTCATCCCGCGCTCCGTTGAGCAGCAACTAGCAGGCAGACTGAAAACTAATACACAGTCGTGTACCGGTCGCTTCGGCAAATCTCTTAAGAGTTTCCCGACTGGGGTTGCCTTTGCCAGACTCCAGTCTTGCCACGGTAGACTGCGAAGTGTTCATACGCTCAGCGACTTCACTTTGGGTCAATCCGGCACGGCTCCGTGCCACAATCATTTCTTTGGCTAACCGGAACTCCTCTTCCAAAGCATAGTATGCTTCCCTAAATTGGGGATTTGCCATTAACTCTGATTTCTTCTGTTCCATCATTTTTCCAGACATAATTTTAGCCCTATATCCATATATACAAGAAATCAACCTATTTACCAATCTACAAACCTACCATTTTACAAATCTTCATATCCAATTATTCCACAGGCGATGTCGTGCAACATTATTCAATGTCATTCATTCTCGATTTCGCTATCATAATTTCACGGCGTGGTGTTTTATTAGATTTTTTCTTGAAACACCTAAGAATAATAACCCGCCTACCATGTGCCGTACAATAGAGGGAACGCCCCCATCCATCCTTTCCTTCGGCCCTAATCTCCCATATTTTATCTTCAAGCTGCTCGACGTAAGGTTTCCCTACATGTGGGAGACCGACCTCCACGATCAAATTCTGAATCCAAATCGTTTTCGCCTGCACTTCCGGTGAAAATTCATCGAATTCGCTCTCGGGCCGATCATCAAGGAACTCAACTGTCCACTTACTTTTCAACAATTCATTGAATTTACTTGCCTTTTTTGCGGGCACCTTTTCCCCCTCTGCCCTGCCGCGTTGCCAAGCAATATATATCTCATATATGAGATATCGGTCAATACCCAGACAACCAATTTTCCCTTTCGCCAAAGAAAGGTGGAGGCCAAACATCCAAGGCAGTTAATCCAACGGGGTACTTACTGTTACGCGTTCCCGGCAGGCGGAAGCGAAGCGACGCGATGCATGGCCTGCCGGGTGCGCCGTGTCGCAGGCCCCGAGACCGGCCCGCCAGCGGGCGCACAGCGGCCGGGCCTCAACCGAACCCGGGCTGGGCGGGAACAGGCCGCCGGGCTCCCCCAAGCCCGCCATGGCCCTCGCTCGGGCCGCCCCACTTTCAGACAGTGGCCTTTCCGCCGAAATCCGGATAGGGGAGGAAAAGTCCATTCACCCCGGAGAACCTCCATGATCGAAACCGTGGTCGCCGCGCCCCTGGCGCTTTCCATCCACTGGGACGGAGAAAAAATCCGCGAGCTCACCCTGCGCTGGGCCGACGGATCATCCCCTGAAACCGGGCCGGTGGAAGCGGCCGCGCCGCAGGCCGCCGCGAAGATCCCGGCCGCGCCCCATGTGGTCACGGAGACCGGTCGGGCCATGCAGGAAGCGCTTTCCCGCTACGTGGCCGGAGAGGACGTGCGCTGGCCGGAGCTCCCCCTGGATTTTTCCCGACTCACCCCGTTTCATCAGGAGGCCCTGGACGCCCTGTACCGGGTTGCCCACGGGACCGTGATCACCTATTCGGAGCTTGCAGCCATGACCGGACGTCCCACGGCGGCCCGGGCCGCCGGACGGGCCATGGCCACGAACCCCTTTCCCCTGGTCCTGCCCTGCCACCGGGTGGTGGGCAAAAAGGGGGCCCTGACCGGCTTTGGGCCGGGGCTGCCCATGAAACGCTGGCTCTTGGTCCTGGAAGGGGTGCTTTCGGCCTGAGCCCCCGCCCGTGGCCGCCTAACCGTATTTGAAGGATCACCGCATGTTCACCGGACTGGTCATGGGATGTGGGCGGGTGGCCGCCATGTCCCGCATGGGGCGCGAGACGCGCCTGTCCCTCGCCGCCCTTTTTCCCCTGCCGGACATCGTTCCCGGCGAGTCCATCGCCGTCAACGGGGCCTGCCTGACCGTGGAGACGGCGGGGAAAAACGAATTCTCCGCCTACGCCTCGGCCGAGACCCTCTCCTGCACCAGCCTGGGAGGGCTCAAGACCGGAAGCACGGTCAACCTGGAACGGGCGCTTCGCCTGGGCGACCGCCTGGGCGGGCACCTGGTGTCGGGGCATGTGGACTGCCTGGCCGAGGTGGAGTCCATCGTCGCCGCCGGACAGTCGCGCCTCTATCGGCTGAAATTTCCGGCCGAGCACGGGGAGATGGTGGTCGCCAAGGGCTCCGTGGCCCTGGACGGCATAAGCCTGACGATCAACGACTGCGGCCCGGATTTTCTGACCGTGAACATCATCCCTGAAACGCAAAAGGCCACCACCATCTCCGGCTGGAAACCGGGCACGGCCGTGAACATGGAGACGGACCTCATCGGCAAATACGTGCGGCGCATGCTCGGCCCCTTCCTGCCCGGGGACGGGACGAAGGCCGCGTCGGCCGGTGCGGCCGCAGGCGGCCTGACCGAGGCCTTTTTGCGCGGCAACGGATTCTGACCGGCCCCGGGAAACGCCCCGGGCGGCCCTTGCCTTGCCCCCGGGCCTCCTTTACAGTATTGCCCCTTCCGATCCGGCGCACGCTAGGCGGAGGCGGATTTTCGTCCTTGCTGGCCAGGCGCCGGAATTTCGAGACGAATATGTTGGAATATTTCTTTTTTCTTAAAAAATGCCGACGCATTTCTTAAGAGCCGCACCAGAAAGAACGCCAGGGGTTCCCGGACCCGTCCGGGACCGCCCCGCAGAGGGAAGCATATGCCACTTTGCAGCACCGAAGAAGCCATTGCGGAGATCCGCCAGGGTCGCATGGTCATCCTGGTCGACGACGAGGACCGGGAGAATGAGGGCGACCTGACCATCGCCGCCGAGAAGGTGACCCCCGAGATCATCAATTTCATGGCCACCCACGGCCGGGGGCTGATCTGCCTGCCCATGTCCGGCGAACTCATCGACCGCCTGGGCCTGCCCATGATGACCGACCAGAACAAATCGCCGTTCGGCACCGGATTCACCGTATCCATCGAGGCCAAGCTTGGCGTGACCACCGGCATTTCGGCCTTCGACCGGGCCACCACCGTGCTTACCGCCGTCTCCGAAGGCGTGGGGCCCGACGACATCGTGGTCCCGGGCCACATCTTCCCGCTTCGGGCCAAGGAAGGCGGCGTGCTGGTGCGGGCCGGGCAGACCGAGGGCGGCGTGGATCTGGCCAAGCTGGCGGGGTTTAAGGCCGCCGCCGTGATCTGCGAGATCATGCGCGACGACGGCAACATGGCCCGCATGCCGGATCTGATCGAATTCGCCAAAACGCATGGCCTCAAAATCGCCAGCGTGGCCGACCTCATCCGCTACCGCATGAAGTTCGGGCACCTGTCCGTGAGCAAGGCCGCCGAGGCCGACCTGCCCACCTGCTACGGCCATTTCCGCACTGTGGCCTTTTGCGCGGACACCGATTCCCGGGCCCATCTGGCCTTGGTCAAGGGGGACATCACCCCGGACGAGCCCACCCTGGTGCGGGTGCACAGCGAATGCCTGACCGGCGACGTGTTCGGCTCCATGCGCTGCGACTGCGGCAACCAGCTGCAACGGGCCTTGCGCATGATCGAGGCCGAGGGCAAGGGCGTCCTTTTGTACATGCGCCAGGAAGGCCGGGGCATCGGCCTGGCCAACAAGATCCGGGCCTACTGCCTGCAGGACCAGGGGTTGGACACGGTGGACGCCAACGTCAAGCTCGGGTTCAAGGCTGATCTGCGCGACTACGGCGTCGGGGCCCAGATCCTGGTGGCCCTGGGCGTCTCCAAGATGCGGCTGATGACCAACAACCCCAAAAAGATCGTGGGGCTTGAGGGTTACGGCCTGGAGGTGGTGGAGCGGGTGCCCATCGAGGTCGATCCCGTGGAGGAAAACGCCTGCTACCTGCGCACCAAAAAAGAAAAGATGGGGCACATCCTGCATCTGGACGAAACCGGCGGCCGGAAATAAGCCGCCGCATCCTCTACATACACACAAGGAACCGCACGCCATGCAACACATCCGCACCGTGGAAGGCAAACTCCAGGCCGAGGGACTCAAATTCGCCATCGTGGCCGGGCGCTTTAACGACTTCATCACCGAAAAGCTGGTGGGCGGGGCCGTGGACTACCTGACCCGCCACGGGGCCAGACGCGAAGACATGCTCATCGTGCGGGTGCCCGGGGCCTTCGAGATTCCCCTGGCGGCCAAAAAACTTGCGGCCAGCGCCGAATACGACGCCGTGGTCTGCGTGGGCGCGGTCATTCGCGGGGCCACGCCGCACTTCGATTTCGTGGCCGGGGAATGCGCCAAGGGGCTGGCCATGGTCTCCCTGGAATCCGGCGTGCCCGTGGGATTTGGCGTGCTGACCGTGGACACCCTGGAGCAGGCCGTGGAACGCGCCGGCAGCAAGGGCGGCAACAAGGGCGTGGAGGCGGCGGCCGCCGCCCTGGAGATGGTGCGCGTGCTGCAACAGTTGTAGCGCCGCGCCCGGAGCCCCCCGGCCCCGGACTTTTTTCCCAAACCCGATCTCAAATCTGCGGGAACCGGCCATCCGGTTCATCCGCTCCGAGTTTGCAACACATGGTTGACTCCCCCACGACGGACCCGTCCGCTCCCGAAGGGTCCAAAGGCGGCCGCCGCAAGGCCCGCAAACGGGCCTTCGAGATCCTCTACGGCCTGCATTTCGAGCCCCCGGCCGATGAAAAGTCCCTGGCCCGGCGTTTTGCGGCCTGCCCCCGGGACGACGAAGTCCCGGCCAAACCGGAAAACCGCGACTTCGCCTGGGAACTGGTGCTCGGGGCCTGGACCTGCCAACGGGAACTCGACGAGGTGGTGATCCGCTTCTCCAAGAACTGGAAGATCGCCCGCATCGCCAAGGTGGAGCTGACCATCCTGCGGCTGGCCATGCACGAGATCCTGCACCGCCAGGACATTCCGCTGCGGGTTGCCATCAACGAGGCCGTGGAGCTGGCCAAGACCTACGGCGACGACAATTCCCCGACCTTCATCAACGGCATCCTCGACGCCGTGGCCAGGGCCGTGGACAATGGCGAATTCACCATCCGCAAGGGCCTGTGACCCCTCCCGGACGCCGGAGACGATCATGCCCACGCCGCTTGCCCTCCTGACGCTTTTTCTGGCCTCGGTCCTGGCCCTGGCCGCCGTGCCCGCCGCCCGGGGCGCGGAACAGGCGACGACGGCCGACACGGCGGTCGTCCTGGAGGGCCTGGACGCCTTCGTCGATCAGGCCCTCGGGGACTGGCAGGTTCCCGGCGCGGCCGTGGCCGTGGTCAAGGACGGCGCGACCGTCTACGCCAAGGGCTTCGGCCTGCGCGACGTGGACAAAAAGCTGCCCGTCACCCCGGACACCGTGTTCGCCATCGGCTCCTGCACCAAGGCCTTCACCGCCGCCGCCCTGGCCCTGCTCACGGACCAGGGAACCTTAAGCCTGGACGCCCCGGTGCGGGACATCCTGCCCGGCTTCCGCATGTACGACGACTACGCCACGGCCCACGTCACCACCCGGGACATGCTCCTGCACCGCACTGGGCTGCCCCGCTACGACGCCCTTTTGGCCATGCGCCCGGACGTCAGCCGCGAGGAGGCCGTGGCCCTGTTGCGGCACCTGCCGCCCAACAAGGAACTGCGGGCCGGTTTCGAATACAGCAACCTCATGTACGTGGCCGCCGGACGGCTGGCGGAGGTCGTCTCCGGGCAGTCCTGGGAGACGCTGGTGGCGCAGCGGCTGCTGGCCCCCCTTCGCATGACCGCCACCTCCTTTTCGCCCCAGGCGGCGCAGGCCTCGCCGGATTTCGCCAGGCCCTACGTCCTGCGCCGGGGCAGATTCGCGGAGATTCCCTTCGCGGACATCACCCCCTTCGGCCCGGCCGGGTCCATGTTCGCCTCGGCCACGGACATGGCCCGCTGGCTGGCCTTTCATCTCCAGGACGGCCGGGTCGGCGACGAGGCCCTGATCACCAAGACGGCCATGACCGAGATGCACACCCCCCAGATCATCACCCCCCGGGGCCAGCCCAACCCGGAGATTCCCTTCGGCGGCTACGGCCTGGGCTGGGGCGTGAGCGCCTATCGGGGCCATCTTTTGGTGCTGCACGACGGCGAGATCGACGGGTTCAAGGCCCTGGCCTCCTTCATGCCGGACGACGGCATCGGCGTGGTGGTCCTGACCAACCGCATGGGGGCGCCCCTGCCGGAGATCGTGGCCTTTCAGATTTATGACCGGCTGCTCGGCCTGTCTCCCTTCCCCTGGGCCGAACGGGCCAAGGCCGACCGCGCCCAGGCCGCAAAGGTCCGCACGGCCAAGGCGGCGGCGACGCTGGCCGCCCCGGAGCATCCCGCGCCGCCCACGCATGAGCTTTCGGCCTATGTCGGCCTCTACCGCCATCCGGCCTTCGGCGAGGCGCGCATCGAACTCCGGGACGCCGGGCTGGCGGCCCTGTGCGGCGGCGAGACCCTGCCCCTGGTCCACGTCACCTATGACGTCTTCCGCACGGGCCCGGCCGACGCGGCCGACGCCCCGGGAAGGACCGGCGACGCCGAACCCGCCGGGGACTCCCCGTCCGGCCTGACCGCCACCTTCCACATGGACCACTCCGGGGCCATCACCCGGCTGGACATCCCCCTGGAACCAAACGCCGCTGACATCGTTTTCACCAAAGTCGCCGCCGATTCCGGCCCGCCCGATCAGGCCGCCAAACCCGGCGACGCGCCCCAAGGAGCCACACGCCCATGAGCAAGTACGCGCCCCAAGAAGTCGAACGCAAATGGCAGGGAATCTGGGAAAAAACCGGAACCTTCCATGTGGAGGCCGACCCCTCGCGGCCCAAATACTACGTCCTGGAGATGTTTCCCTATCCCTCCGGACGCATCCACATGGGGCATGTGCGCAACTATTCCATCGGCGACGTGGTGGCCCGGTTCAAACGCATGGAGGGCTTTAACGTCCTGCATCCCATGGGCTGGGACGCCTTCGGGATGCCCGCCGAGAATGCAGCCATCAAGCATGGCGTGCATCCGGCCGCCTGGACCTTCGAGAACATCGACACCATGCGCGTGCAGTTAAGGCGCCTGGGCTATTCCTACGACTGGCGGCGCGAGCTGGCCACCTGCCACCCCGGCTATTACGCCCACGAGCAGAAGTTCTTCCTGGACTTTCTGAGGCGCGGCCTGGCCTATCGCAAAAAATCCCCGCAAAACTGGTGCGAGACCTGCCACACGGTGCTGGCCAACGAGCAGGTCATCGAGGGCTGTTGCTGGCGGTGCGACAACCCCGTGGTGCAAAAGGATCTGGAACAGTGGTTTCTGCGCATCACGGCCTATGCCGACGAGCTTTTAGACGACCTGAAGCTGCTTGAGGGCGGCTGGCCCGAGCGCGTTTTGACCATGCAGCGCAACTGGATCGGCAAGAGCGTGGGGGCCCAGATCGACTTCCCCCTGGAGACGCCCACGGCCTCGGGCCAAAAGGCCGTGACGGTCTTCACCACCCGTCAGGACACGGTCTATGGGGCCACGTTCATGAGCCTGGCCGCCGAGCATCCCCTGGTGGCGGAGCTGATCGAGGGGTCGCCGGAGAAGGAGAAGGTGCTGGCCTTCGTGGACAAGGTGCGCAACATGGACCGCATCGTGCGCACGGCCGACGACCTGGAAAAAGAGGGCGTTTTTACCGGGGCCTTCTGCATAAACCCCTTCACCGGGACAAAAATGCCCATCCATGTGGCCAATTTCGTGCTCATGGGCTACGGCACCGGCGCGGTCATGGCCGTTCCGGCCCACGACCAGCGCGACTTCGAATTCGCCCAAAAATACGGCCTGCCCATGCAGGTGGTCATCACCCCGCCGGGCGAGACCCTGGACGCCGCCTCCATGTCCGAGGCCTACACCGACCCGGGCGTCCTGACGGTCTCGGGCGAGTTCACGGGGCTTGACAACGAGACGGCCAAGGCCCGCATCGCGGACTTTCTGGAAGAAAAAGGCATGGGCCGCCGCAGCGTCCACTACCGCCTGCGCGACTGGAACGTATCCCGGCAGCGGTACTGGGGCGCGCCCATCCCGGTCATCTACTGCCCGACCTGCGGCGTGGTTCCGGTCCCCGAGGCCGACCTGCCGGTTTTATTGCCGCGCGAGGTCAAAACCCGCCCCGACGGCCGCTCGCCCCTTCCCGAGACCCCGGAGTTCGTGAACACCGTGTGCCCGGTGTGCGGCCAGGCCGCCCGGCGCGAGACCGACACCTTCGACACCTTTTTCGAGTCGTCCTGGTATTTCGCCCGCTACGCCTCGGCCCGCAAGGCCGACGCCCCGTTCGATCCGGCCGAGGTGGGCTACTGGCTGCCCGTGGACCAGTACATCGGCGGCATCGAGCACGCCATCCTGCACCTTCTCTACTCCCGGTTTTTCGTCAAGGCCCTGCGCGACGCGGGCTATGTGGCCTTTGACGAGCCCTTCTCGCACCTTTTGACCCAGGGCATGGTCATCAAGGACGGCTCCAAGATGAGCAAGTCCAAGGGCAACGTGGTGGACCCGGACGTGATGATCACAAAGTACGGCGCGGACACGGTGCGCCTTTTCGCGCTGTTCGCCGCGCCGCCGGAAAAGGATCTGGACTGGAGCGACACGGGCATCGACGGCGCGGCCCGGTTTCTGTCGCGCCTGTGGCGCTTGGCCACGGAGGAGTTGGCCGGGCTTTTGAGCGCCGCTTCGCCGTGCGCGGCCTTCTCCGACGCCGAGCTGACCGCCCTGCCCCCGATTTTCAAGGAACTGCGCCGCCGCGAGCATCTCCTGGCCCACAAGGCCGGCAGCGACATCCGGGAACGCTTCCAGTTCAACACGGCCATCGCCGCCGCCATGGAGGCCGTGAATTTCCTGTTCGCCAACGTGGCGGCCCTGCGGGCCGAGCCCAAGGGGGCCAGGGTGGTGTCCTCGGCCATGGCCACGATTTTGACGGTGCTCTCGCCCATGGCCCCGCACATCTGCGAGGAGCTGTGGCAGGCCATGGGGCATGGGGACAGCCTGTCCGGACGGCCCTGGCCGGTGCACGACGACGCGGCCCTTCTGACCGACGAGGTGGAGGTGGTGATCCAGGTCAACGGCAAGCTGCGCGGCAAGATTAGCGTGGGCCGCGACACCCCCAAGGCCGAGGTGGAGACGCTGGCCCTGGCCGAGCCGAATGTGGCCAAACACCTGGACGGCAAGACCATCCGCAAGGTGGTGGTGATCCCCGGCAAGCTGGTCAACGTGGTGGCGGGATAGGCCACGCCCGGGCCGAAGGGGATGGATTGCTCTTCGCCCTCCCCGGCGCGGGCTATTCGATGACCGAATTGACCACCACGGGCGGGCCGTCGCCCAGATAGAAGATGCCCGGATAGCCCGCCGTCTCGAAGCCGTCGCTTGGGTTTTGGCGCAGGACCGAGTCTTCGATGCGCAGGGTTCCGGTTCGGTCGTTGCTGACGAAAAAAATCGCCCCGCCGCCCTCCCGGGCGGCATTGTCCTCGATGCGCGTGCCGCACAGGTGAAGGGTGAAGGCGTTCCCGTCGTTGTAGATGGCCCCGCCGCTGCCGCCGCCCGGGGTGTCCGGACGGGCCGGGTTGGCCCCGTAGCCCACGGCCCGGTTGTGGGTAAAAAGGCTGTTTCGCACCGTCCAGGACACCCCGATGCTGCTGAGCCCCCCGCCGTTGGACCCCGTATTGCCGTAGCCCGCCCCGCCGCCGAAGGTGCTTCCGGTCACGTACAGGGGCAAGTCCTGGGACTGGTCGAAGGCCCGCACGGCCGCGCCGCCCACGTCCGGGCCGGTTAGCGCGCAGGCGTTGCGGAAAAACCGGCAGTTGACGATTTTGAGCCGCCCGCCCCGGGCGAAGATGGCCCCGCCGCCGTCCTCCTCGCCCGTGGCGTCGCCGTCCACGAAGGTCAGGTTCTGCACCGTGAGCCGGGGATGGTCCTGGTCGTCGCAATGGGGCGTGGTCCAGACCTGGGCTTGGTCGCAGGTGTTCATGTACAGGATGCGCCGCACCCCGCCGCCGCTTAAGGTCACCGTGCCGCCGCCGTCGATGACGATGCGCGGCCCGGTGTCGTTGACGATCTTGGCGGTCTGGGACAGCACGATGGTCACCGGGGCCGGGCCGCAGTCGAAGACCATGACCCCGCCCCGGGCCACGGCCTCGACCACGGCCTGGCTGGTGCAGCTTTGCGGCGTGCCGTCACCGATGATCCGATCCGGCGCGGACACGTCTTCGAGCCCCGCCTCGGCCGGAACCGCGCAATTCCCGTCCGGGTTTCCGGCCCCGGGGGACGCGGCGGCGGTGATGGCGGGCAGAAAAAGGGGCCAGGGATCGTCCTGGGCGAAAGCCGGGGTGGAGGCAAGGCCGCCTGCGGTCGCCGCACAGGCCATCAGGGCCGCAAGGCCCGCGACAAAACAAAGGCCGCGCATCGCGTTTCTCCCAGTTCTTGATTGTGACCGACGTAGCCCGGCCCGGGCCGGATGTCCACCCGCCGCGTCAGGCCCTTCAGGCCCCTCAGGCCGGACGGCCCCACGGCGTCCCGGCCGTCGGGCCATGGCCCCAGGCCGTCGGCCCATACATGATAATCATTTTCATCTTGACGATTATGTTAATAACGAATATTTTTTGCACGCGCCCAACCCTTTCCCGGATTTCCCTCGCCCTTCCCGGAGTGATGAGAAAACCAATAGGATTTTAAGGGATTTTATTGCATGCTGGCCATAACGGAAACTTTTTCGGCAGCCCTTGACGACGGAAACATGTGCCTTGCAGCATATGCAGCAAAATTGTCGTGCTGCTGTCGCGCGGCGGACAACACAAGAAGGCTAGGACTCATCCATCAGGCGTTTTGCATTCCCAGGGATGGGGAACGGCCCTGTGCGGCCAGGCCGTTTCGCCGACTTCGCGCTCCTTTTGTACGCCGTTGGACGCGCCAAAGTCGGACGCCCGGGCCGGGTCGGGAGAACGTGATCCTGACGGCATCGGTGCGCAGATTCCCGTATTCTTGTTCCGGCGTGATCATGAGAGGCTTTCCCCGTGGACAAAAATCTGGTGAAAAAACACGAAAAAACCCTGCTCTCGGCCATGACGTCCGTGGCCCAATGCCAAAACGTGCTCACCCGCCTGGACCGGCAATGGACCCGGGCCACCCTGACCGGCAAGATCAATTGCAGCCGCATCGCCCAGACGCTGATCGACTTCATCATCACCACCCAGGATAATTTCGCCTCCCTGCAAACCACCCTGTTGGACACCCTGGTCCTGGAGAGCACCCAAAAGGTGGTCCTGGAGATGTCCGCCGTGGCCCAGGTGGCCATCGACATTCTCAAGCGCAACCTCTTTGAACGCACCGCCGACGTGGGGTTTCTGGCCACGGACGACGATCTGGTGCGCTTCCTCCTCGACGGGCGGGACCACTCGGAGGCTGCGGAGATCATCGAGGACCGGCTGCGCGAATACCGGGACAAGTACACGGTCTACGACGAAATCATCGTCCTGGACGACCAGGGCCGGGTGCGGGCCCATCTGGACCACGAAAACCGCATCACCCGCACCGCCGATCCGCTTTTCAAGGAGACCCTGGCCGCCGATTCCTATGTGGAGACCTACCGGGAATCCGACCTGGCCCCGGGGCGCGGCGACGTGCTCATCTATTCCCAGGCCATCCGCCATCCCGACTCGGGCGCGCCGCTTGGCGTGTTGTGCCTGGTCTTCGATTTCGCCGGGGAGATGGCCGGCATCTTCGAAAACCTCGCCCAGTCTTCCGAAGACATCATCATCATGATCCTCGACGAGTCCGGCAGGGCCATCGCCACAAGCGACCAGGGCAAGGCCCCGGCCGGGCGAACCTACGGCATGGCCCGAAGAGACGACTTCCACATGGTGCAGATCGCCGGGGAGCCCTATCTGGCCAAGACCCTGGCCACCAACGGCTATCAGGGCTTTTTCGGCCTGCCCTGGTACGGGCATGTGGCCAAGCGGGTGACCACGGCCTTTCGCAACGGATCAAACGGCCACGGCCTGGACGAAGGCGCCATCCGCCAAAACGCCATCTTTTCCGGCCGCCTGGTCCAGGTGGAGGAGGCCTCGGAAAACGTGCTGTCCGACCTGGAGCTGGTGGTGCAAAACGGCGAGATCATGGCCGCCAAGAAATCCCTTCAGGCCGATCTCTCGGAGCGGGTGGAGGCCCAGGCCCTGCCCTACGTCTTAAACGAGGTCAAAAAGATCGGCGACCAGGTGCAGCACGTCTTCCAGACCTCCACCGACGGCCTGCTCAAGCTGGTGACCTCCTCGCGCCTGCATGACGTGCGCTTCCTGGCCCAACTGGCCATCGACATCATGGACCGCAACCTCTACGAGCGGGCCAACGACTGCCGCTGGTGGGCGCTGACCTCGGACTTCCGGCGCTTCCTGGACAAACCGGTCCTTGAGCCCGACGAGCGCGACCGCATGCGCGAGATCCTGGCCTACATCAACAGCCTCTACACCGTGTACGCCAACCTCTTCGTCTACGACACGGGCGGCACGATCCTGGCCTGCTCCAACCCGGACGAGGACCATCACGTAGGCCGCGTCCTCCAGGCCGAATTCGTCTCCCGGACCCTGCGCATCATCGATTCCCAACACTACTGCGTCTCGGATTTCGAGCCGTCTGACCTCTACGCCCAGGATGGCGCGCCCCGGCACACGTACATCTACAACGCCTCCATCACCTCCCTGGCCGATCACGGGACCGTGCTCGGCGGCATCGGCATCGTGTTCGATTCCGAGCCGCAGTTTGTGTCCATGCTGCGCGACTGCCTGCCCCGGGACGGGCAGGGCGACATTCTGGACGGATCGGAGGGCATGTTCGTGACGCCCGGGGGCCGGGTCATCGCCTCCACCAACCCGGACATCGCGCCCGGCGACGTGGTGGACGTGTCCCAGCTCTTTTGCCAGCTCACCTGCGGCCAGTTCACCTCGCATCTGGTGGCCGAGGGCGACCGGCTCTACGCCGTGGGCTGCGCCCACAGCGCCGGATACCGCGAATACAAGCGCGACGGCGTCTATGCCAACGACCTTTTGAGCGTCATCCGGGTGCGCATCTGAGGCCAGGGGGAGGCGGCCCGGCCGCCGGGCCGTCAGGTACGGGGAGGCCCGGGACGCCGGGGCGGCAGGACAGGGGGATTTCTTCCCTGCTCCAGGCGGATGTTTTCCGGGACGCGGCAGGCGCCCGGCAGGCCCTCAGGCCGGGTTCTCGGGGCGATGGCCGTCGAAGAGCCCGTGTTCCAGGCTGGCGGCCAGCCCCAGGGCGCACAGGGCCACGAGGAAAAGCAGGGCCACGGCCGCCCAAAACCCCCACATGTCGCGGGCCAGCCCCGGCAAAAAGGAGCCCAGCACCCCGCCGCCGTAATAAAACGCCAGGTACAACCCATTGACCACGCCCCTTTGTCGAGGCGCGGCCGCGTTGAGGACTCCCGGGGCGGCGGCATGGGTCAGAAACATCCCCCCACACAGGACCACCACGGAGAAAAAGATGGCCCAGGCCGCAGGCACGGCGAAAACCAGCACGGATGCGGCCTCCACGGCCAACCCCACAGCCAAAACGGCCTTGCGCCCGCCCAGGGGCCGCGCCGCCCGGGGCGACCACAGGGACGCGGCGATGCCCACCAGATAGCCCAGGTACATGACGCCGATGCGGGCCGAGGAGACCTGCCCCTCTATTTCCGTCAGGCGGAAAGGCAGGATGTTGAGCATGCCCGTGAAGACAAAAAAGAGGCAGGCGGCCATGAGGTAGGCCTTGAGAAATCCGGGACGGGCCAACACCTGCCCGATGACCCCGGGCGACGGCTTGGCGAACGTGGTGCGCGCGTCGGCCGACAGCGTCCGGGCCAGGGCCAGACACCCGCACAAAAGCGCGGCCAGCACGGCGAAGGGCGCCCGACGTCCCCACTGGGCCGCCGCCAGTCCCGAAAAAAAGCGTCCGGAAAATCCTCCCAGGGTGGTCACCGCGATGTAGGTGGCCATGACCGTATGGACCCGATCCGACGTGGCCGAGGCCGCGACGTGGGTCATAAGCGCGGTCAGAAGCGCCGGGACGGCCATGCCCTGGACGAACCGCAGGGCCAGAAACACCCCGAAGGAATCGCAAAGGGCCAGCCCGGCCTGGGTGGCGGCCAGGATCGCCAGGGAGAGCACCATGGTCTTTTTGGTGGAGACCGATTCCAACAGGTAGCCGTACAGAAGCGGTCCGGCGGCCAGGGGCGCAAGCGTGGCCGTCACGGCCAGGGCGGCCGTGGCCAGTCCCAGGTGGAACTCCCCGGCTAGAAGCGGCAAAAGCGGCTGGGGGGCGTAGATGGTGGCGATGGCCGTCAGGGTCATGGCCATGGGCACGAGCAGATCGGCCCTGTTCCAGGTACAGCGGGGCATGATGCGGGCAATCTCCCTTGGGGTCGCACGGCGGCGGCGCCCGGACTACGCAAAATCCCGGGAGCGCCCAGGCCGGGCCGCCTGCCCGACGCCCCTTCTTCCTGTCATGGCCGCCCGCGTCCGGACAACCCTTTTTTTCCGACCTCCGCCCAACCCGCCCGGAATTTTTCGTCTCGCAATTTTTTTCACAAATAAAACGTTGTATTTCTGTTCGTTGACAATTTGAAAACAATTCGGCTCTTGTCATGTCCCCTTATATAGGATAAATCATGTCCTACTTATCCGCGTTAGATAAGTGTTTGAACTTTCTAGAAACTTGAATCGCAAGGAGGTTCAGCATGGCGCTTCTCGAATGGTCCGACCGTCTTTCGGTGAATATCCGGGAAATCGACGACCAGCACAAAAAGCTGGTGGACATGGTCAATCGCCTGCACACGGCCATGAAGGAGGGCAAGGCCGACACGATCGCCATGCCGATCGTCGCCGAGATGAAAAAATACGCCGCCAGCCATTTCGCCACGGAGGAGCGGCTCATGAAGACCCACAGCTATCCGGACTACCCGGCGCACAAAAACGAGCACGACAAGTTCGTGGCCAAAGTCGTCGCCGTGGAAAAAGACCTCAAGAGCGGAAAGTGTGCCATGTCCATGGATATCTTGAACTTTCTCTCCAACTGGCTGGTGAACCACATCAAGGGCACCGACAAAAAATACAGCCCCTTCTTCAACAAAGCCGGCGTCGTCTGATTGGCCATGGAACACGGACTCTCCCTCACTGCGGCTATCGCCGCCGTCATCCTGGCCATAACGGCTGGCGTGGCGGGATTTCTCGACGGGCTCTGGGGCAAAGCGGTCCCGGTCTTGGCCATGATCTGCGTCGCGGCCATCGTGACCAGTTGGGCCGTCGGCCGCCGGGCCATGTCCACCCTTAAGGGGAGGCTCCGGGCGCTTTTGCCCGCTGGAGAACTCCCCGTCGAGGCCGAAACCGAACAACTGATACAAAACCTGGACAGGCGCCTGGACACAGCCCGCCGGGAGCGCCTTCAAGCCATGGATCTCCTGGCCCGCCTGCCGCTGCCGTGCATGACGGTCGTCTGCTCAGGCCAACTGAAGTGGCGCAACGAATCCATGGCCGCCCTCATGGGCGCGGGTCGCGGAATGCCGGGCCAGGACACGATGGCTGCCTTCTGCGCCCGGACCAGCGCAAAGACCTGGGACAACCTGCGATCCGGAAACTATGACGGATCGCTTTTACGCGTCGTTCGTCCTTTGGGCGAAGAATCCCTCTACCGGGTGGATCTGCTTGAAATCGACAAGGCCGAGGGCTGTTGGCTGTGCCTCTTCCAGGACATG
>Ga0209467_1001931_pt1 | contig 16031 bp, 13 predicted proteins | sample Higcelwee11metaG_FD_187175 | JGI IMG/M metagenome (GOLD analysis project Ga0209467, IMG submission 187175) | Freshwater pond sediment microbial communities from the University of Edinburgh, under environmental carbon perturbations - High... | ecosystem: Environmental > Aquatic > Freshwater >...
GTAATCATTATAATCGGGCGAAAAAGCCGGACGCGGCACCGCGCGATAGGCCATGCGCGGATCGGCAAAACGGGAGATGAGCGATTCAAGCCCTTCTTTCGCTTTGGTCTGCTGCGCAGCGAGATCGGCTTTAAGATCCGTTGTCTTGGCTGGCTCTTCGCCACCTTGAAGCTTCCAATAGCTCAATGCGCCTGCTTCATAAGCCGCTAGACCAGCAAACCCGCCCGCGCTGGCCATCAAGGCCAAAAGCGGCAATTGCGGTTCATACCCTGCCATGACTTTCTTCTCAGACGGCGCATTGCCTGTTTTATAGTCGATAATTTGCACGCGCCCATCTGGCAAAAGATCAATGCGATCCACGCGACCGCGTAACGTAAACGCGCCATGGCCTAAGGCAAGCGTTCCCTCAGCCTCGACAGCTAACGGCTTGATCCCCTCGGCGCGGCGGCGTTCTTCTTCCGCTACAAACCAAACCGCGATCCGCTCAAAGCGCGGCCCCCAAAAAGCTTTGACTTGCGGGCGATCTTGAAACGCCGCAAACGCCCTGCGCCCTTCTTCCAAAAGCAACGCAAGCGGATCGGCGGGCCAAACCTGTTTTGTTTTTTGAATAAAAATTTCCAACGCTTCATGGATGGCGCTGCCATGATCGGCGGCAGAAACGTCGGCATCGAGCGGATCAAGCTTTTGCAAACGCAAAATGCGCTTGGCATAAATCGCATAAGGATTGCACAGCCATGTGCCGATTTCCGTAACGGAAAGCGTGCGCGGCCGCGCCGCAAGCGGTGGGCAAGGTTCGGGCTTGGCCATCGGTTTAAACGCCGCGCTGGCGTCAAGCGCCTTAGCCCAAGCCCGCCACGGCTGCGTGGGCGCAAGCGGTTCGCTTTGTCCAGCGGCGCGTAAAACCGTTTCCAATTGCAGCACAAAGCGCGACGGCACAGCCTCGGCGCCACCCACACGGCGGGCGCGGGTCATAAGCACTTCGCCAGCACTTGCCAATTGCACAAAATCATGCGCGGAAAGACCGACGCGATGCTCTGGCGACGGCAAACCGAATTTCTTTTTCATGGGCCGCGAGAGCCACGGATCAACCGCAGCGGCGGGCGGCCATGTGCCTTCGTTCAAGCCGCCAAGAATAACAAGATCATGATGCAACAACCGCGCTTCAAGCGGCCCAAGCAAGCTCAAACGCGGATGCTGCCCATGGACAGGCCGCACCGTTACGCTTTGCATCAAGCTGGGGATCAACCGCGCATAGGCGGCAGCGGTCAGCGCCGGAAACCCAACACTTGCGCTGCGCACTTCATCAAACCAAGCCGAAGCCGCCTGTCCATCGTCGCCTCGCCACAAGATTTCATCGCCGGGCGTATCTGCGCTGGTCGCAAGAGTCTCGGCTAAAACGGCATGGGCAGTCAACCAAACAGGCAAAGGCTGCGCTTCATCCCAATGCGCTGTGAATGGGGCAAAGGCCTCCGCCAAACGCAACAGCCACGCCGCAAGCGCCGGGTCTTGCCCTTCAAGCGCCTGTGCCGCGCCGGACAATCCGCCAGCGAGCCGCACGCCGCGCCACGCTCCCATCTCAACGCGCCGCGCATAAAGGCGGCAGGTTTCCGGCGCAAGCCCCGCAGCGGCAAGCGGATGTTTCAACAAAGCCAAGCTCGCCACAGGTGACGCCTTTGGTGCGGCTGCTTGCAAGACATCGCATAAAAAACGACCGACAGGCCACGACGGCAACGGCGAGCCCGCCGAGTCATCAGCCACAATACCCCAGCGCCCCAAAGCCGCCGCCACACGCGCCGCAAGCGTGCGATCCGGCGTGATGAGCGCAGCGGTGCGGCCTTCAATCGTCAAAGCCGCGCGAAGCCGAAGCGCAATCACGTCGGCTTCCTCACGCTGATGATCGAGATCAAGGCGCTCCAGACCCGCTGAAGCTTCTGGCGGTATATCTGCGGGCGTCAGGCTCCGCCAACGATCCGTCACAGAAGCCGGAGCCAACGCCTCGCGAAGCAGCCGCGCACGCGGCGCGTTGACCGAAGCAAAACCCTCCCAACAGATGACGTCTTGACGCTTCGCCTTGGCCATTTGCTCAAGCCAGTGTTTCATGGTCGCTTGCGGATGCGTTTCATCAATCGCCTGCCACGCCTCTTCCTCAAGCGCCAAATCAAGCCCCGGCAAAATCACCTCGCCCAGCGGCAGCTGCGCAATCGCCGCCATCAAGCGACCCACCGCAGGTACCGAGCCTGTTGATCCCGCTGCAATCAGCGGCGCGCTCGGCGGGTGCGCCAACCAGTGCGCGGCCTGCGCATCCAAAACCGCATCGCGCCGCGCCGCCGGATCAAGACACCCTTCGAGCGCCAAAAGAGGCGGCCAGATAGCGGTCACAATATCAAGAAAACGAAGCGTTTCCTTCCAATGCTCGGCATATTCTTCCGGCGCAAGCGAAGCTAACGCCGCAAAACTTAGCCCTTCGCTTTGCGTTTGATCGATGAGGTTTGCAAGCGAGGCTGCGAGCGAGGCCGCTTGGTCGAGCGGAATGCCGGGCTCTTTTTTCATCACCAGCTGCGTCAAAAGCAACTGCCTGCGCAAAGGCGGCAAGGCGGGTGGCAAGGTTTCAAACGCTTGATCTTCGGCAAAATCTAAATCCAGCTCATCACTATCGCCCAACGGTTGCAAGCGCGGCAGTAAAGCGGCCTTGCCCCCCGTCACGCGCAAAAACGCATCGCGCAGCGCGCGGCAAGAACGGCGCGTGGGCAAAAAAACGGTATAAGAAGCCAGCGCAAGCGGATCGGCCTTCACGCGTTGCCACAACCCTTCCGCCAGCGTGGTCACAAAACACAAATCGGACGGAATGGTGAAGACGCCGCTCATCCCCAGCCCACCCCCGTTTGGCATAGGCGGTTCGCCTCAGCCAAATCTTCGGGCGTGCCCACATGAAAACAGGTGCCGTCGTGAATAAGGCCAAACAGGCGGCCTTGATCTTCAGCGCGATTGAAAATCACATTATTCGAAAAAACCGTTTCCGAAATTTCATAATACAGCGCGGGCTTCACGATCATCACCGAAAGCCAAACATAAGGTTTTTCGGCCGCCGCGCCTTTGCGCCATGTGCGCCCATCGGGCTCGCACATAAAATCGCCAGCGCCATGAAACCCTTTGGCCCTTTCGCGAGGGCAAAGCAGCAAGAGCACATCCATCCGCGCTTCATCCCACGCTTGCGCCATACGCTCAAGCGCGGGGACCGCGCCGTTCGTCCATGGCAAATCGGCGCTCATCACGAAAAAGGGCTTGTCGCCAAAGTGAGCCAAAGCGTTCTTCACGCCGCCGCCCGTATCGAGAATCTCCGCCTCGGAAGAAAGAATAAACGTCCCTTCATTGCGAGCGCAGTGAAGCAATCCAGAGTCAGAACACGACAAAGGTTGGTTTTGATAACTCTGGATTGCCACGGCGCTTTCAGCGTCTTGCAATGACGGGTTGTCTAGCGTGGATCGCGCCGCCACATGCGCCTTAATCTGGTCGCCAAGATAATGCGCGTTCACAACAACGCGGGCGATGCCCGCCGCTTGCAAATGATCGATGGCCCGATCCAGCATCGTGCGTCCGCCAACTTCAAAAAGCGGCTTCGGCTTTTCAAGCGTCAGGGGCCGCATACGCGTGCCAAACCCCGCAGCCAAAACCATGGCCGTATTGGAAAAATATGCAAGGAGGGCATCTGTCATCATAAGGCGAGGTTACACCTTGAGAACCAACGGGAAACAGGCTCCAGTTTTTCATCTTTCAGCAAAAGCTTCAAGCCCTCTAATGCGCCCGGAATAAGGGCCTCACGATGCAGGCGTACCCAAATACCCAAAACGCGCGTATGGCGCTGCGCCAAAAGCGCGCGCGCACAGGAAAGCAACGTGGCGCGATCAACCATCGCATAATGCGCATGATACACATCAATCATCGCCTCAAGCTGCGCAAGCCCGCCCGGACGGCGCACTGTCTCACACCACGACGCAATATCATACGTCACAGGCCCGATGCCCGCATCTTGGAAATCGAGAACGCCAAAAGATGAACCGCAAACAGGCTGCGCAAGCAGCATCGCATTATCCGGCATAAAATCGCGGAGTAAAAGTGAACGCGGCAAAGCATCAGTGAAGGAAAGCGCTTCGCGCCAAGCTGCTATAAAGCCTTCGCGTTCGGAAGGCGTCACCGTCCGCCCAAAAGCGTAAGGCACATAATAATCAAGAAACAATCCTGCTTGCTCAGCAAAAAGCGCGGCATCATAGGATAGCACGTCCAGCGAGCCCAGCTGCTCGGGTTTAAATCCACGATGCAGCTGCGCGAGCGCTTGCGCGGCCTGCGCATCGAACGGCGTGCGGTCTTCGCCTTGATCGATAAGTTTACCAAAGGTCACATCGCCGAAATCTTCGAGCAGCGCCAACCCACGCGGCGCATCGCTAGCATAAACCTCAGGCGCGGCAAGCCCGAGCTGCCGCAACAGCGGCGCAAGGGCAATAAAGGCTTCCGTTTTTTGATCGACGCCAGCCATCATCAAGATCGCTGTTGCGCCCGAGGCGTTGGTCAGTCGTGCATAACGACGCGGTGAGGCATCACCCGTAAGCGCCACCCGCATCGCACCAGCCCAACCAGATTGCTGTAAAAACGATTCGACTTCTTCGTTCATCGCGCCCTCAAAGAGTAAGTCGTTTTGCCCACGCTTCGCCGCCGTCAAGCGTTACAAACCGCGCGCCGGTTTCATCCATGCCGAAAGCCAAACGCAACGCGCCGCGAGGCATGAATGCCAAGGCTTTTTCCGGCCACTCAACCAGCGTCACCCCATCGGCCAGCGCATCGTCAAACCCGATTTCTTCAATTTCTTCAGGAATTTTGAGACGGTAGAGATCAAAATGAGCGACGGGAAACAAAGGCGTGTCATACGTCTGCACCAGCGTGAACGTTGGGCTAGGCACCTCACCCGCCACGCCCAGCGCACGCAGAAGCGCCCGCGCAAACGTTGTTTTTCCAACGCCCAAATCGCCAGAGAGCAAAAGCACATCGCCGGTTTTGAGAAACGAAGCTATCCGCGCCGCTAAAGCTTCACTCGCTGCGAGATCGGCAAGCGGCCAAAGCAAAGGCGCGGCCAACGGACTTAACCTTCTTGCGGGGCCACCTCAGCAGAGGTCGCCTCAAATTGAGCAGGAGCATTTTGTGGTAGGAAACAACTGACACGCGTGCCATCGGTTTCATCGCTCAAGATCTCAACGCGCCCACCGTGAAGCTCGACAAAGCTTTTGACAAGACTTAGACCAAGACCCGCGCCGCCTTGACGCAGATGTCTGTTGGCTTTTTCGAACTTGCCAAACACGCGTTCACGGTCTTCCTGAGGTATGCCGACGCCGGTATCCAAAACGCTAATCACAATCCACGGATCTTGCTTCCATGCGGCCAGCGCAATATGCCCACCCGCTGGCGTATATTTAATAGCGTTGGAGATCAGGTTAAACAAAACCTGCTTCATGCGATGTTCATCCACATCAAACGAGCCTATATCCGACGCGCATTCAATCAAAATCTCAAGCGACTGCTGCCGCGCCCATTCCGCCGTCATTTGCTTGGCATTGTTGAGCAGATCGGCCACGACGACCGTTTGGCGATCAAGGGTCATGCGGCCCGCTTCGATGGTGGCCAGATCGAGCACATCATTGATCAAGCGCGACAGCTTTTCGCTCTCGCTCTTAATTGTGGTTGAGTATTCAAGCTGCCTGTCGTTGAGCTTGCCAAAATATTGTTCGTTCAGAATCTCGGCAAAGCCAGTGATGGTATTAAGCGGCGTCCGCAACTGATACGACACATTGGCCACAAAATCGGATTTCAAACGATCCGCCTCGGCCAAGGCCGCATTGCTGGCGCGCAGGGCCTGCTCGACATGAATCGTATCCGTCACATCGAGATAGCTATCGAGCACCGAGCCATCCGGCAACGGCACGGTCAGATATTCGACGATGACCTTATCTGTACGATCGATCCGTCCGTGGCGCGTATTGCGATCCAACATATAGCTGACGAGCGATGTTTTGTGCGTCTCCCAATTTCCGCCATTATCGAGCAACGGGCGAACGCTTTCGATAACGTCAGACACGTGGGGTTCACTCGCCATAAGCTCATGCGGCAAGCCCCAAAGCTCACCAAGCGCGGCATTGAACAAACGCAACTTGCCATCGGGGCCAAACACAGCGATGCCTTCGGACAAATTGTCAATTGTTTCGCGCTGCACGGCCATCAGCGTGTTGTACGAGGTCTCAAGCGCCAGCTGATCCGTGACGTTTTCGTGCACAAACATCAAACCACCCAGCGGATGCGGCGCAATCAAGATGCGCAAGCTAATGCCATCTGGCAAATACATCACATCTTCACGCGGCTCAAGCAGCGAGGTGAAAAGCGCCAAACGCTCCTTTTTATATTTCTGGAAATCGGCTTGTTCCGGAACCCGTCTGCGCGCACGCAAATCTTCCAAAATCTCGCTAAAGGTCGGCTTCGTATCAAGGAAGCTTTCTTCGGCATCCCACAATTGCTGATAGGCGCGATTATAAAACTCCAAACGCGTATCGCGCCCATAAACGGCAATCGCGGCGCCCAAATGCTCAAGCACTTCGTGATGCGCAGCCAAATGGCGGCGCAATTCCGTTTCTTTTTCTTCCTCTTCCGTCACGTCGAGCGCAAAGCCCAAAAGCGCAAGCCCCGTCCCCACCGTTCCCGTTTTTTCGGGAATGGCAATTTCCGTGACTTCCAACAAGCGCCGCTGGCCATTAACGACCACATGCTCGCGTTCCGTCTGCGCTTCGCCTTTTTTCAAGGCCGCTTTGGCAAGGGTACGCCCGTCTCCGCCCTTAGTGAGCGAGGAAACAATTTCATGCTGCCCCTTCACCACATCCGCGGCAGAAAGCGCAACCGCTTTGCAATAAGCCTCGTTGCACAAAACAATATTGAGATCCGCCGAACGCGCCCAAACAGGGAACGAGAAGAGATCAAACACCGGCGCGCACGATTCCGCCTTGGCCAGCAACGTCTGCGCCACCGAAGGCGTGGCGGCCAGCACCGGAGCAGGCGCGGGCTTGGCCACCGGCGGCTCTTTAACGGCAGCAGGCTTGTTCACGGCAGGCTTGGCTGCAGGCGCAGGCTTTTCAGCTGGCGCAACCAAGACCGGAAGTTCAGGGGCCTTCGCTTCAGCGTGCGCTCTCATCTCAACCGCAGGTGAATCCGACAACGACGAGATAAAGCTGCGATCATAAAACCAAAGCACATCCACATGCGGGCCTTCGCGGCCAATGCGAAAACGACGGCCAATCACCGGCAAGATTTTATCGCCCTGCACGGCGTGCACATCCATCGTGAACGGCTCACCCGTTAATTGCAGTTTGCGAAAGACGCCCAAAAGTTCGGGGCCTTCCTTAACCGCGCCGATCAAATCATCGAGATGCGAAAGCTTATCAATGCCAAGTTCTTCCGTCACGCCATGTTCTTCACGCAACAAGCCCTGCGGCGTGAACAAACAATAGCCGCACGGCGCGCTACGCACCAAAGACTGAAACCGGTCGGCAATAAACCGAATATGACGCAGATGTTTATCGGTCTGCGAGCGTTGCCGCACCGAAAGCCAAAGCAGCCACGCTTCAGCGCCCGCAAAAAGGCTCGTCGATAAAGCGAGCAGAAGAGGCCAATCAAGCCCCATCCCAGCGCCAGCGACGATGATGAACAAGATCACCGCTCCAAGAACGGCAATAAGAGGTGCTTTTGTGAGCAGATTTTGCAACATGCGGCAATCAGTAACCAATTGGGGATTAAGAAAAAGAATCGCCCTTCTTGATTAAGCCAGAATCGCCTTCAAGGAAACAGGTTTCAAAGCCCAAAGCCTCAAACAGCTTAATATCTGTACATCTCGGGCTTATAGGGCCCTGCGCTTGAAACGCCGATATAAGAAGCCTGCTTGTCCGTCAACGTGGTTAACGTTGCGCCCAGCTTGTCCAAATGAAGCCGTGCGACCTTCTCATCAAGGATTTTGGGCAACGTATAGACCTTTTTCTCGTACTTGCCGGGATTGGCCCACAGCTCGATTTGCGCCAGCGTCTGATTCGTAAACGACGCGCTCATCACAAAGCTTGGATGCCCCGTTGCGCAGCCCAGATTGACAAGGCGGCCCTTGGCCAAAACGATTAAGCGTTTGCCATCGGGGAAAACAACCTCGTCAACTTGAGGCTTAATCTCGTTCCACACCAAGTTTTGCAGCTCGTTAATCTGAATCTCGGCATCGAAATGACCAATATTACACACAATCGCGTAATCCTTCATCGCGCGCATATGCGCAAGCGTAATAACGTCCACATTGCCCGTGGCCGTCACGAAAATATCGCCGAGCGGCGCGGCCTGTTCCATCGTCACAACCTGCAGCCCCGCCATCAGCGCTTGCAACGCGTTGATCGGATCGACCTCGGTGACCAAAACGCGAGCGCCCGCGCTGCGCAAGCTCGCCGCCGAGCCTTTGCCCACATCGCCATAACCGCACACAACCGCGACCTTGCCCGAGAGCATCACATCCGTCGCACGGCGAATACCGTCAACAAGACTTTCACGGCAGCCATACAGATTATCGAATTTCGATTTCGTAACGCTATCGTTCACATTAAAGGCCGGAATCTTCAATTTGCCGTCGCGCATCATTTCATACAGACGATGCACGCCTGTCGTTGTTTCTTCCGAAACGCCGCGCACATCGGCCAGCATATCCGGATGCTTTTCGTGCATGACTTGCGTTAAATCGCCGCCATCATCGAGAAGCATGTTGGGGGTCCATCCATCGGGGCCATGCAAGGTCTGATCAATGCACGCCCAATACTCTTCTTCCGTTTCGCCTTTCCACGCAAAAACGGGGATGCCCTTTTCGGCCAACGCCGCTGCCGCATGATCTTGCGTCGAGAAAATATTGCACGACGACCAACGCACACTGGCCCCCAAAGCGATCAAGGTTTCAATCAGCACCGCCGTTTGAATGGTCATGTGGATGCAGCCGCAAATCCGTGCGCCCTTCAACGGTTGACTTGCGCCATATTCGGCCCGAAGCGCCATTAATCCCGGCATTTCCGTCTCGGCGATTACGATTTCCTTACGCCCCCAAGCGGCAAGCGAAGGATCTTTAATTTTGCAATCGGTAAAGGCGGATAACATGAGGACAACTCCATGAAACGAGGGGAAAGGCAAAATCCGCGGCAACCTATCACGCGCAGCCGGGCAACAAAAGGGAGAACTCAGACAGGCTTCTTACGTTTAGCAACGACTGGGGAGGAAAGCGGCGGAGCCCCCTTGACCAAACGAGCAAGGATCTCAGCTTCATCGCTCTGACGCAACACATCTTGCGCAAACTGCGCAGCCTGGGCCATAGAAAGACCACGGATTTCTTGTTTGACTTGTAACACGCGGCTCGGTGACATTGAAAACTCGCGCAAGCCAAGACCCAGCAAAAGCGCTGTCGCCTTAGGGTTCGCGGCCAATTCGCCGCACAAGCTCACCGGAATATTCGCCCGCCACGCCGCTGCAATTGTAAACTGAATCAAACGCAGCACAGCTGGATGATACGGATTATAAAGATCCGCCACACGATCATCGCCACGATCAATCGCCAGCGTATATTGCGTGAGATCGTTACTGCCAATGGCGAAGAAATCGCACACGCGCGTGAGCGCATCAGCAGCCAAAGCCGCACCCGGAATCTCAATCATCGCGCCCAAAGGTGGCAAAGCGGGTGGCGTTTTAATTCCACGCTTATGAAGCTTGCGCTCCACTTGCACCAAATGCTCGCGCACCTGCCGCATCTGCAAAGGCGAAGACACCATCGGCACCAAAATGCGCACCGGCCCATAAGCCGAGGCCCGCAAAATAGCGCCCAACTGCGCATCCAAAATCTTGGGCTCTTTAAGGCCAAGCCGGATCGCACGCAAACCAAGCGCCGGATTAACGCTTTCCCCCATGGCATCGCCCAAAGCCGTCGCCAGCTTTTCACCACCAACATCGAGCGTGCGCACCGTGAGCGGCTTGCCATTTAGCTTTTTGACCAAATCGCGCAAAATCTCAAACTGCTCTTCTTCAGAAGGCAGATCGGGCCGGTTCATAAAATGAAATTCCGTGCGCAACAACCCCACGCCAAGCGCGCCGGATTCCAAGGCCGATTCCACTTCACGCGGCAATTCTAAATTGGCTTCAATCCGCACGATGGTGCCATCTGTCGTAATGGCCGGTTCGTCGCGCAGCGCCCTCAGCTTGCGCAATTCACGCGCTTGCCGCGTAGATTCTTGCTTGTACTGGGTAAGTGTCTCAGCCGTTGGGTTGAGAATAATCTGACCGGCATCGCCATCAATGATAACGAAATCACCTGTTGAAAGACCGCCAATCAACGCCGTGACACCCAAAACCGCAGGCAATCCTAGCGCACGCGCCATGATCGAGGCATGCCCTTCCGCGCCGCCCAACACAGCGGCAAACCCGGAAACACGCGCCGGATCCATCAGCGCCGTATCGGCTGGCGTAATTTCCTCGGCAAACAAAATGCTGCCCGGGGGCGCATCGGCAAACGGGTTATAATGCTGCTGCATTAAATTACGCAAAAGACGCGCGCCCACTTCACGCACATCTTGCGCGCGCGCCGCCAGATAATCATCTTGCATGGCCGCAAAATCTGCAGCGATAGACGTAATCTTGCGATGCACAGCACATTCGGCATTCAACCGTTCGTCAATAATCAAGCTTTCCACGCCGCGCAAAAGACGCGAGCTTGAAACCATGCCGCGATAAGCCTCAAGCAAAAGCCCCACTTCTTCGCTCGCGCCGGATGGCAAAGATTCCGCTTTTTGCTTCACCTGCCCAAGCTGCTTTTGCGTTTTAGTCACAGCCGCATGGAAGCGCTTAATTTCTTTTTCGATGAGCCCCACAGGAATAGTGATCTCAGGCACAGAAATACCATGCTCGTCGATCACGTAAGCCGGGCCAATGGCGATGCCGCTGGAAACACCGATTCCACGCAGGATCCGCTCTTCTTGTGCTGGAGGCTGGGTTTTGCGACTATTCTTCATCGAAACCTCGACTGATTAGATCCACAAGAGCCGTGAGCGCATCAGCGGCCTCAAGCCCCGAAGCGCAAAGTTTAAGACGTGTCCCACGCGGCGCTGCAAGCATCATCAGCCCCATGATCGAATTGGCTGGCACGCGCATATCGCCGCGCACCACATGAATATCGGCACGAAACATCGTGGCCGTACGCACAAACTTCGCCGCCGCGCGCGCGTGAAGGCCCTTTTGGTTGACCAACACAGCCATATCACACAATTCTTCGGCCAACAGGCCGGACGTTTCCATCATAACGCGCTCAATCCGAAGACGGTGTTAAATTCTCTGTGACCAGTTGAATGTACTTGCGGCCTGAAGCCGCAGCTTCGCTCACCGCATCCAAAACCGTTGCGCTCTCGCGCATGGCCGCCAGCTTGACCAGCATCGGCAGATTCATCCCCGCCAACACAACCGCATTGGTTTTGGGCATGACCGACAAAGCCAAATTGCTCGGCGTACCGCCAAACATATCCGTCAAAATCACAACGCCATCCCCTGTATTGACCTTTGCAATGGAGGTCAAAATAGCGGTACGACACGCGTCCATATCGTCATCAGCAGCGATGGAGATCGCTTGCGCCTGCGTCTGCGGCCCCACAATCTGGTGCAGCGCGCCGAGCATTTCCGCGCCAATTGCGCCGTGGCTGACAAGAACAATCCCAAACATTAACCCCTCCTGACAAAGAGCAAGCCACGAACGGCAAGCTCACCCTTTTGCGTTTTGCCGATCCATATCCCGATGGCCAATCCCGACAATATAGCCCTTTCCGGCAAGAAAAGTCCCACATTCTTCCGCCACAAAGACCGAGCGATGCCGCCCACCGGTGCAGCCAATGGCAATCGTCAAATAGCTTTTGCCTTCCTGCTGATACCGCGGCAAAAGCGGCAAAATAAACGCGGCCATATTATCTATAAACGACTGATAATCTTTGTCTTTTTTAATATAAGCCGCCACAGCCTCATCCTGGCCTGTCAGGCTGCGGAGCGCGGGGTCCCAATAGGGGTTAGCTAAAAACCGCACATCGAAAACAAGATCAGCTTCACGCGGCAAGCCTTGGCGATAGGAAAAAGACGTTACAAAGATCGACAGGCCGAGATCATGGTCAAACCGGTAATCGCCCCCAATGATTCGGCGCAAATCATGCATGGAAAGCATCGAGGTATCGATCACCTGATCCGCTTCATCGCGCAAAAGCCAAAGCATCTCACGCTCACGCCGAATGCCATCCGTGACAGGCCGATCCGTCGCAAGCGGATGCCGCCGCCGCGTTTCCGTAAAGCGCCGTTGCAACGTCTCATCCGAACATTCCAAAAAAAGAAGCCGCGCGTGAAGCTCTTCCTTGCCGCGCAGCTCGTGATAAATGCTTAGGACTTCGGGAATTGAGAAATTGGCGTTGCGCGTATCAATAGCCACAGCCAAAGGCCGCCCACCACGCGAAACCTCGACAAGCTCGCGCACCATGCCGAGCCGGAGATTATCAACGGACTCATAGCCCAAATCTTCAAATTCCTTCATCGCCGTCGAAAGCCCGGCCCCCGACATGCCCGTCAACAAAACAACCGGTCGCCTTTGGTTTTCTTTGGCTTTGTCGGGTGCATCCTCAGACATCTTCGAACACTCCGGTTAAGGCGGCGCGAATCTTGGCCGGGGTCGATGCCGCAAAACCAGGTAAAATGAGTTTTTTGATTTGCTGCCCACAAAGGGTGACCTGCGCCGCCTCAGGCAAGCGATCAATCGGCATATCCACGGAAACAAGCTCAACATAAAGCGCAACTTGCGCCTCGCACCACGAGCCCAAGCGCATCAACCCAACGCCGCGCACTTCGATCAACCCAGCCAAAACTTCAGGTGGCGAAGCCACAACCGAAGCGCCCGCGATGCGAATTTCCGTTTGATCGTCGCTGACCAGCTCAGCCCCGCCCTCGATTAAACGCAAAGCAACATCAGATTTGCCAACACCCGAAGGCCCGACAAGCAAAACACCGCGCCCTTCAAGGGCAACGCAGGAAGCATGAAGACGATCTCGTGCCGCTTGTCCCATCACATCGCCATATGAAGATTAAGGCCCTGCAGACCATCGGCCAAAATCTGCACCGCGCGCGAAGCCAGCAGAATGCCTAAAATCCGCGTGATAAGATTCATGCCGCTCGGCCCGAGAAAAAGCTGAAGCCGCCGCGCCGCACGCAGGCAAAACCACGTCACCACCATGACGCAGATAATCGCGGCAATAATAATGAGACTTTCAGCGCTCGATTCCGTCTTTGACATCATGATGACTGTCAGCGAAATACAGCCCGGCCCGGCAATCAACGGGATACCAAGCGGAAAGACGGCAACATCCTTACGATCTGAAAAAGACCGTTGATCGTCTTTCAAAATCTCAGGCGTGTGATTGCCGAATAACATGCGGTACGCGATCGTGAACAGCAACACGCCGCCCGCAACACGAAAAGCCGGAAGCGTAATGCCAAATTTGACCAAAATCGCTTCGCCAAAAAGGCCGAACAGCAGCAAAGTTCCGCCCGCCACCAACACAGCCTTCAGCGCCGAGGCCCGAATTTCCTTGGCGCTTGCATAGGCCATAAGCCCCAAAAACATCGCCGCCGCCCCGAGTGGGTTGGCTGTAATGAAAAAGGACATGAAGGCTTTGAGAAACAATTCGTGAAGCATGGGCGAATCATGAAAACAGCTGCGGGAACGTCCCGCCCAGACTCGCGCAGATAGAAGCCCTTGTCAAAGGGGCAAAACAGCAGGCTCAGGTAATCACAATTGCCGTTTGACACAATCCGAAACAACGCGCTGCCCGATAGGAAGCACAAATTTTGGATCAGAATGGCCGAAATCAAGCTGCGTGACCAAAGGTAAATCAACCAAACCACACTCATCGTGCACGACTTCTTGCAAAACAAGATCATAGCCGCGCATCATCGGCGAATCCGGCAAACACATGGGCCGTCCGAAAAGAACGGCCTTCACGCGTTGCAAAACCCCCATTGAAGCGTAGCCTCGAATCCAACGCCGAAAGAAATCGACCGGCGGATTTTCTTCTGATACCTCAAGAAACAGAACGCTACCGTCCCAAACCTCTGGCGCAGGCCAAAGCGGCGTGGCGCGGAGCATTTCCAAAACTTCGATGCAGCCGCCCAACAAGGAGCCTTCAACAACGCCCTCACCTTGTAAAAGCTGAGGCCCCAAGGGAGAAAATGTTTTGCGTTTCATTTTGGCGTTTCCCGGCCTGTCCCAGGCTAACCCTTGGCCCGTCCAGCGCTCACGCTCCGGCTCAATCACACCAAGCGGCGTTGAAGAAAACAAGGTGCGCCGCACAGACTCGATAGTGTAGGCAAAGCATTCCACATTCTCTGCGAACTCGGCCAAAATGGACGGTCCACAAAACGAGGAAAGCCCTGCCTTCAAACATAGAAAATGCGAGGCCGTTGTATCCGAATATCCCATAAAAACTTTAGGATTCGCCTGCAAAACGTTCAAATCGACAAAAGGCTCCAACCGCACGGAATCATTGCCGCCAATAATGCTGAAAATCCCTTTGATCGATGGATCAGCAAACGCCTCCATCAAATCATCCGCTCGCGCCTTCGGATTCGCAGCAAGCCACGCCGGATTGCGCAGAAGCCCAAAAAAACGACCTTTATGCCCCCACTTTTAGCGGGTGAATTGCTGCAACAGGCGAGAAAGCTTTTTCGTTCGGACGGCAAGCCGGCTCTTCAATAAGGTTCGCACTATTCAGCTTGGAAACCAACCCACCCAAAGTTGAGCGCAAATCAAACGATGGCGGATTTCCTGTCCCATAAAGCATAGCCTCGTTGATCCGTTCAACAAAGGAAACAGGGACAGCGATATCCTGCGGCTTTGTTTCAGCAGGCAACCCCCAAGAATTGGGGATCACAGACTGCATCGTCCGAACTATAGTCTGATATTCATTCCAATCGAAGCCGTGTCCACTGAACAACACAGAAAGATGATCTTCAAGAATCTCAGGCAGCGCGGCCTTTTTGTGAGCTACCGCCGCGCACAGGATCTTCCCAGCAAATTTAGCAGAAAGCGAAAAATAGGAATCCTGCGCATGATAGCCGGAGATCAAAAAAGCCCGCGTTTGATCCGCAGCATTGCTTGTTATAGCTTTCGGAATGACATCATTCAGCCTTAACAGGTGAAGAATAACATTGTTCGAATACCACAACCCTTTTTTATCTAAAGAAAAGCCTAACTGTGAAGCCAATAAGTCCCACAATAAGCTTTGTTGAGATGCGGGCATACGCGTAAGGCCCAAACGACATTCCTTCTCATAACAAGCACAGACCTCTGACGAAGCCGTCGTCATCTCCTTCACAACATCATACGCCTGAAGAACCGAAAAAGCGGCGCCCTCTTTAAGAATTTGTCCTCTCAATTTTTGAAAAGCAGATGAGTCAAAGCTTGATAGCCGCGTCTTTGCCATAGCCATTTTCTGCAACGCTTCTTGCAAAGTTTGGGGCGTATCGCCAAGAGGCTTCATAGGGTGCAAATCATCAAGGGAACCTGCGATGGAAACCATAGCCAAACCTCTAAAAAAGAAGAAAGAAACAAACCATAATAAGAAAAAGGAACGTGTATATCAAAGCTAATTGATGGTTAATACCAGGCAAAAGGACAAAAAAAACTCCCGTTTTGCAGAAGGCTTTTTGAAGAATGTAAAATAGGATTTGAAAAACTTTCTGCCCTCGAAGACCTGGCAGCGACCACCTCTCCCGTGACTTAAGTCAAAGGGACCATTGGCGCAAGGTCGGCGTGGTTGTTTTCACGGACTTTAGGGACAACAAAAAACCTCCCGCATAACGGAAGGTTTTTTGAAGAGTGCAAAATATGGTTTGATGTGTTTTTCTGTCTAGAAGACCTGGCA
>Ga0209467_1001933_pt1 | contig 16021 bp, 9 predicted proteins | sample Higcelwee11metaG_FD_187175 | JGI IMG/M metagenome (GOLD analysis project Ga0209467, IMG submission 187175) | Freshwater pond sediment microbial communities from the University of Edinburgh, under environmental carbon perturbations - High... | ecosystem: Environmental > Aquatic > Freshwater > Pond...
CACTGGTCATGCCAATGGGCTTCAACTTCTTGGGGATTATATCGCGTTTCCATAATGGTCGCAAAAGTAGAAAATAGGGTGCGGAATGGCTCGGAATGTACGGCTTTTGTATCCTTCTTTTTCTATTTTGCTGAATGTGAAATTTCTCTTCTCTTTTATCCTTTTCAGTGTGAGCCTTTTGTGGGCGGGTTCTGTTGTAGATGACAGCCAGACTCGTTTTGTCTATTCTGATGAAGTGCGCGATACTTCAACGTATCTCTGTGACAAAGGGGGCGTTCGCTTAATTCCTGAAAGAATGTCCCTTGTGGAAAACTCCGATCTGCCTTATCGTGAATATCGAGTGGCCGTGCCTTCGAATGCGCGCCCTAGTGTTTCTGTGAAGGATACAAAGACTGAAATTCTTACCATAGACTGGTGCCGTGAAGATACGCTCATTTCTAAGGGAACTGTGATTTCTTCTCCCATTTTGAGGGACGGTCTTTGGGTCGTGGATATTCGAATCCCACTACTTCTAAAGTCTGGTTCTCGTTGGGTGTTGCGCAAAAATTTTGAATTGCAAGTAAATTTTTCTGGCTCTCCTCAGGGTAAAAATCCAGGGAAACGAATACTTGCCTCTGTTATGAATCCCAAGGCCGCTGCGCGTTTTGGAACGAATGAGGGCAATGTCGCAAGAGTGATGCGTAAAGCGTCTTCTTCGGATCTTTCTCAGATGACTTGGCTTGCTCGTTTGCTGGTAGGTGATAGAGACAATGGGGGAATTTCTGAAGACGGTATGTATGCGGTCAGTTTTAAGACGATTCGCTCTGCAATGCAGGAACAAGGCCGTCAGAATGAATTAGATGGCATTGATGTCGATAAGATCAGACTTTACGGAGCGTCTCCTGATACGCTTAGCGATGTATTTCATAGTTCCGCTGAGATAGTTCCTGCCCAACTTTTTGAAATTCCTATCGAGGTACGAGATCACAATGGGAGTGATTCTCAAGGGAATGGTATTTTTGATAATGGGGATTCCATTATTTTTGTGGGTTATGGAACTTCTCTATGGAAACGCATTGACTTTGAGAACAATACCTCTACCATGGGAGAGATGGACTACTACTATTCCTCTTCGCCCTATAGTTTTTATCAATATTTTCAATTAGGATGGAGCTCCTCGGGTAAAGGAAAACGCCTGACGATGGGGACTCGTCCCAGTGGTACTGCTGCTGAGATCAATTGGCTCCGGTATTTGCGCGTAGAAAAGGACGTTCTTTTGCGTGATGCTTATTTTCTCGAGGGTGGTGGCAGTTTGGATGAGTCCACGGGAAAAGAATGGTTCTGGTTCTGGAATGCCCTTGCTGATTCCACTGAAATACCCGCAAGTAGTCTTTACTCTGAGAAAACGGCTAATTTATTGGGACGTGTGAACGGGGGTCGTGAATATGTCTCTTTTTCCTACATGCCACGTCGTTCCAAGACGACATTGACTCAGTCTTATGAAACGCGCATGGGGGGTATTAAGTTTTCAGCAACGGTGAATGGGAAAACTTTTACTTCTTATGATCGGTTGATTCCCGGTGGTAATTTCCAAATTTCAAATCCTGGGTTGAAAAATTCGGGGAATACTTATTCACTTAAAATGCTTCCCAATGGGAATTTTTTTGATCGCTTTGACGGCATGTCCGTAGCTTATCAATGGACTCCCTCTCTTTCTGATTCTGCGGAATGGCTTTTGCCGGGGCGCGTCGCTCGCCTTATTCGGATTCCTGTGGGAACGAGTTCTGATTTACGGGTTCTCAAATTCAAAAACTTTGAACCGATCGGTTTATTGCCTGTGGTGAATGGGGTCGCCATCGATAGTGTTGATCCTGCTGCTGATTACCGTTATCTCTTATACCGCACAGAAAAGTGGAAATCCGTGGCTTCTATTGAAGGAATCCCCAATAAGGTTTCAGGGGTACTTACCGATATTGCTCGGATTTCTTCGAAAACAGAATATGTTATTGTGGCTCCCGAAGCTTTTCAGGCACCAGCGGTGGAACTTGCAAATTTTCGTTCCGGGGGAGAGGCTGTCACAAAATTCAATACCGCTGTCGTTTTAGCGGAAGATATTTACCGAGCCTATAATGGCGGAGTGATGAACCCTGTGGCTATTCGAAATTATTTGGCTTATGTGCGTAGTGTGTGCCCCGATTTCAGGTATGTATTGCTTGCGGGGAATGGGCATTTTGATTACCGGGGTTTCCATAGTGGCTACAAGCCGAATCGTTTACCCCCCTTTGAAAAAGAGGATGCCGCTTCCGATGATTTCTTTGCCGCACTTGATTCCGGGGAGGCGATTCTTTATGGAACCTATGATATGGATGTGGGTGTGGGACGTTTACCGATCAGTTCGGTTGCCGACTTCCAGGCTTATAATGAAAAGGCGATGGCGCATGAAAAGTTAGGGACGATGGATAACGGAGAATGGCGCAATACTTTGTTATTCACTGCTGATGATGCTTGGACGGGGTTTGATACAGACGGTATGGGGCATTCTCAGCAACAGGAAAATATGTCTCGAATGTTGTATAACTTCGCTGCAGCTGATAATTATCGTTTTGATATGGAAAAAGTATTTTTATTAAACTACACCGCGGATGCTTCGGGGCAAAAGCTTGATGCGGCGACGGATTTAATCAATCAAATGAATCAAGGGGCTCTATTTACTTTGTATTTTGGTCACGGTTCCCCGACAGCGTGGGCCTATGAAGGTTTGTTGAAGGCCTCTTATATAAGTGACATTTCTAACGAGGGCCGTTACACGATTCTATGTTCATTCTCTTGTTCTGTGGGTCGTTTTGATAAGGGAGATGCGGTTTCCCTTTCTGAAACGTTCATTCAGGCAAAGAATAAAGGGGCCATTGTCTCCATCGGTGCAACCCGTGAGACATATTCGGGGGGTAATGGACGTCTAGCGAACTCCCTTCTTTCTTATGCGCTTTTCACGGATGGGAACACTATTGGCAATGCTTTCCGCTATGCCAAAGGGATTACCAAGACTTCTTATTCTTTCGATCGGTATGTTTACGAACGCTATGTCCTTTTGGGCGAACCGGTGATTTCACTTCCTAGAATGCATTTGGGGATTACTCTTGATCAGCAGGTGGATACCATTCAGGCTTTGGACAATATGAAGCTTTCTGGGACTGTATCTGGTATGGATAATGGAAAGGTCCGTTTAAGTATTTTGGAAGGTAGCTACGAAAAAAATCTGAGTCAAGCCCCTTCAAATGATACTGACTTAGTGGTATTGTACGATGGAAATCTCATTTTTAGCGAAGACATAGATGTTAAAGACGGTCACTTTAGCACGGAATTTATTACGCCTCGTAAAATTGCTTTTGGCGATACGGCGGCGGAAATTCGTTTATGGGCATACGGAGATGGTATTGCTCCTATTGGACGGGGGCTAGTGTCTGGTATTACCATTGCGGGAACATCCTCTTATGCCGATTCTTTGCATGATGTAACGCCTCCCACGATTCAAATCCAATCTTGTCTTTCTCCTTCTTCGGGGACTTCATTCTCGGATGGGGAACATGTAAAATTGGCTTCTCCCGCTTGTTTGCAAATAGTGTTGGAAGATTCCACATCGCTTGACTTTAGAGAGGAAGCGGATGAGGGAATTACATTTGAACTCGTGGGTGTAGAAGAGCCGTTTCATCCTTGGCCATTTTTAGAGCAAGGAAGTCGGTCGGCGACAGTGCGTATGACTTTTGCTGCAAGCAAATACCCCACGGGTACTTATCAGTTTAAAGTGCGTGCGATGGACATCTTGGGAAATGAATCCACTAAGAGTGTGTATGTCGAAATTACAGACGCACTTTCGACGGGATTGATGGATGTGTTTAACGCCCCCAATCCTATGGGCCGCAAGGGAACGACATTTTATTTCAAAAATTTAGCGGTGAATAGAACTTCTACGGTTTCTATTCGCATCTATAATCAAAATGGGCGCCTGGTGCAGAGAATCAATAATGCTAAATCAGGGGTCACGACGTGGGATGGCCGCGATTTTTATGGACGCAAACTTGCCAATGGCCTTTATCATTATGTGGTGACTTCTGAAGTGGAAGCGGATGATACGGCCAAACGGCAGGTGTTTAGCAAAAAACAAAAACTGGTGATTTCTAGGTAGAGGTAGTGTATGGATTTGCGTGATAAATCAAGTAAACGGCAACGTTTTGTGGAATTATTGCTCCGTTTTCGATTGATTCCTTTGTTCGGTTGGCTTGTCGGCTATTTCTTTTTTGCTCCTGACTTTGATGATTTTGTTTCTTATATCCTGACCGCAACAGAACGATTTGCGATCGCGGTTTCTGGTCTTTTTGACAAAGGAATATCGGGGGCGATAGATCAGGTGATTCCAGTGGTTATTGCGGCAGCCATTATTTTTGTGGTACGATTGGTTTTCGGTGGAATTCGAAGTGCTGTGACTTTTGCTATTGCTTTAGCTTGTTTTCTTATGCTGATTTTTGGTTTGGATGGTTCTGAAGAAGTTATTCTCTATATCTGGGGTGTTGTGGGTGTTCTCTCTTTTATCCTACTTCTTTTGGTGAGGCACGCTTACGCTTGTACGTTTTTTCCCCTCTTTCTTTTGACATTTATTTTTACGAATTTCTGTGTGGTGGCCAATGTGCCAGAAATGACATGGGGCGCCTTTATGATTCTAATTTTTACGGATGCTTTTGTGCTTGCTCTTTCGGCGGGTAATGAACTTGCTTTGGGGACCCCTGTGGTGGGGGCTATTACCAAGAGTTTCAAGAAACAATTTTTGCCGATGGTATTTTCTGCAGTAGCAGTAGCCGTCGTAATGGCATTCTATGAAATGCCCGGGTTAAAAAATTTCCCCATGGAACTCACTTTGCGATTTAGAGACGCATTTGCCTTTGGCTTTTTGATTTGTTTTGGATTAGTGCCTTTGCTTTCTTTGGCTCCGCTGAATCGCCTGCGCGCCAAGGGAAGACGGATGAAAATATAATCGAATGGAACTGGTTAAAATTAGTGCCCTTAGTTAACCTCTGGAATGTTTGAGTCTCTCGTTAATTTGTATATCTTTCTAATGGACTCAATAAGAGGAGGTTTGGTGTGTTTGTTCACAAACTGATTTTGGGTGGCTTTATTTGTTCGCTATGTGTTTCGTGCGGTGACGATAAAGGAACGGAAGTTCATGAGAATTTATTGTCTTCTTCAGAGGCCATTTCTGTATTGAGCAGCAGTTCTTCACTTCATGAAAATTATTCTTCTAGTTTGGAACCGCCTTTTTCAAGTGGGAGTATTGAATATCTCAGTAGTGGAGAAATTTCAAGTAGCAGTTCAATTGATGAATTATCGAGTAGTAGCTATTTTGCCGAAATTTTGAGTAGTGGCTTACTTACTTTATCATCAAGTAGCAATGGATCAGAGTTGCTTTCAAGTAGTAGCTTTTCATTATCAAGTAGCACCGAGTTTTCATCTTCCAGTTTTATAGTTTATCAAAAGGGGGATTACATCCTGGGGGCCGATATATCCAAATTTCAGGAATATGAAAGCCGGGGTGTTAAACTTTATGATACCGATGGTGTGGAAAAATCGATTTTCGATATTTTGAAAAATCACGGTTTTAATTACGTGCGTCTTAAAACGTTTGTGAGTCCGTCAGCAACCTATGGCTATGCTGCAAGCGGTTGTGGCGAAACCTCCACAGAGGCTTTTGGTGATAAAACACATGTCATTGCTTATGCTCAAAAGGTGAAAGCTGCAGGAATGGGATTTTCTTTAGATATCCATTACAGTGATAATTGGGCGGATCCTTCGAAGCAAATTATTCCAGAGCGTTGGCGTTCGGTGACTACGATAGAGGCATTGGCGGATTCTGTCTATGCATACACCTATGATTTGGTTCTCGCTTTGAAAAATGCCGGAGCTTTGCCTGATATGGTTCAAATAGGGAATGAAATTACCAACGGGATGTTGTATAGTTTGCCTACGACATCTACGAATTGCTGGGGCGATAATGTTCAAGAGGCGTCTCCCACAGTGAGTGGAAAATTAAGTTTGTATCCTGCTCATTTGGCAAAATTATTGAAGGCGGGCGTTAAAGCGGTGAATGATGTAAGTGCCTCTATTCAAACTGTGATGCACATTGAGAGTGCTGTTAAAAATGGCTCTTGGTGGATGAGTGAGGTCGTGACCAAACAGGGCGTTGATTTTGATATTATGGCATTTTCAGCCTACACGGCCTATGGTCATGGGACTCCGACAGATTGGAGTAATTTCATTTCTACGCAAATGGCAAAATTTCCTCAGTTCAAGTATATGATTGCCGAATATAATGGGGCTTCAACTTCGACTTCCTATACTTCGGGGGCTCGTGCAGAGACGAATACGAAATTGAAAAGTTTATCGGGCACGTTGGGGTCTTTTTATTGGGAACCCGCATTGACTGGTGCATGGGGTACTTCGATGTTTACTTGGAGTAGAAACAATTTGTACGCTGATGACTCTGATTTTGAAGAATTTGATCATATACTTTCTTCACTGGGTTTAGAAAAGCATTAGGTTTTACTGCGGGCCGCCAATGGCTGGCTTAAAAGGCCTCGCTTCACTTCGTGAGTCCTCCTCTTTCTTTTAGTCAAAAGAAACCCCACAGGGGTTTGGTGTTCTATAGCTATGCAGTATAATGGCAGCGGACGAAAACGCGTTACTCCGTTCGGTCTGCGACCTCGCTTTGCTCGACTCACTTCGTAGCCGCGTTTCCGCCCGCCGCCACCATTCTCAGACAAATTTTCAGAAACGGGTCTGTTGCAATAGTGCAGGAATGCCCGTCAATGTCTTTCCGGACTCGCGGGTCTTTGTCACGAGACCTCCAGTGTCACGTTGTTCCACTTTCGCCCTGTGGGCCGCCTATGGCGGGCTTAAAAGTCCTCGCTTCACTTCGTTTCGAGTCCTTTTAATCGCCCTCACTTCGTGAGTTCTCCTCTTTCTTTGATTCCGTTTAAAACAAAAACACCACCGGAGGGTGGTGTTTTACTTTTATCGGAATAGCGAGATTCGAACTCACGACCTCTTGCTCCCGAAGCAAGCGCTCTACCAGACTGAGCTATATTCCGTTATGAATGCTCCCAATTTTAGTTAATTCTGGACTTTTTCTCAATGGAAAAAATACGGAAATCGGGTTTATTTCTTTTTTTTACGGGGGATAACAGCGGCTTGAGGGGCATTGCCCAATTTCAATATGCTGGAGCCTGCGTTGTCGGGCTCGGTTCTGTAAAAGATAATGCGATTTTTCCAGAGGGTGCGGCAACTGCGGTCGATGATGTGTTTGACGTTGCCGTAGCCTGGGTTTCCACCGCCGTGGATGATTCTGAGTATGTGGAGACCCGCTTTTTCCATGCCGTCCATGAGGTTCTCTACGGCGGCGACAGCTTCGCCCGAGACATAACCGTGGAGGTCGATTTCTTCTTCAGGGAGGGGAAATTCCCAGGCGGAGGGGCTGCGGCGCATGTGTTTGCCGCGGGAGCCTTTGAGGGCGCGTTTCGGGGTTGCGTCCGCTGCTTTTAATTCCTGATCTTTATCTTGGATCGGGTGATTCTTAAGCCATTCCCACTGGATTTTTTCAGCTTCTGAGAGGGGTTCGTTCATGCTTTTAAAATAGCCTTATTGCGTGGGGGGAGGAACGAAATTACCGTGATAATTCCATGTCCATTGTTCAGGGTGTTCTAAAATCCAGGTGTTGACTTCGGCGCTGATTTCTTTTGTGATTTTGGACTCTTCGGTGTGGGGCGCGTACAGGCGTTCAAATCGTATGGTGTGCCCTTTTTCGGTGCGGAACGTGCGGAAGGTGACGATGGCTGCTCCCATTTGGTTGACGCGGAGGGGGAGTTTTAAAAAGAGCGTGGCGGGTTGCCCTAGGAGCGTGACGAGGTTGCCGTGAGCGTTTTGGGCTTGGTCAACGACGAGGGCGAGGATTCCTTTGTTACAAAAAAAGGCTTTGATGACGGCGGCGACTTCTGTGGTGTTGTGTTCTTCGAGATGGGGATCCGCGCGGAGCGTGCGGAGGTTTTGGGTGAGTGCTTTGTCGGGGAAGGTGTGGGTGAAGAGATGGACATGAGAAGAATAACGGCAGAGACTGCGGTGGAGCATTTCAAAGGCCCCTTGGTGAATACTTAGGGCGACGACAGGGATTCCTTGGGCGAGGGTGTCCCTCAGGAGATTTTCGTTTTCGTAGGTGACGCTTTGGCAAATTCGGGGCGAGCGGGCGAGGTAGCGCACGGAATCGATGTAGTTCCAGTAGAGATTGCTGAATACTGCGCGCGGTGTGGTACGAGTGCACAATCCTGTTTTTATTAAATGTTTTTGGACGCGGCCCCAGGCGCGTTTGGTGTGGAGCCTTTTGTAGAGCGGGTAGGCGAGGCAGAAGAGGACGCTTAAGAGGGCATTCGGCGCGTGAACGAAGAATCGGATGGCACCTTGGTAGAGTAAAGACATGACCTGGGAACCCCTGGTTTGCCTAGACTTTGAATTCCAGAATGCCTTTGCCCCGTTCGCGGTCAAAGACGCGCTGGGAAAGGTTTTCGCCCGCGTAAGAGAGGCTGGGGGCGATTTCGTAGAGGGTTTGGGGGGCGAGTGCGACGCCCGCTTTGTGGAGCCATTCGCGGTGGAGGAGGCCGAGCATTTGGCGCGCGGTGGCGGGGGAATCCGCTCCGGTAGCGTTTTTGACGGGTGCGAATTCATCTTCGCGTTCGACACCGAAGGCGGTCATGGTGCCGAGTAGGGGAAAGGCGTCAAAGACGAATTGTTCGAATTTCCAAGCATCGGGACAGTCGAGGACTTTTTTGCGTGCGGCGTGCCACGGGAGCGGCGTGCTTTGGAGTTTGCGGAGGGCTTCGATGCGGAAGAGATGAATGGCGATGTTGCCGCCATCGTAGGCGAGAGAGCCGTCGGGGAGCGTTTGGGTGCGGAGATTTTCGGCGAGATCGCTGTATTCGATGACGGTGGGGAGTTTGCCTTTGAGGGCGAAGATGCCGACTTTTTCTTCGGCATTTCGTTTGTGTACCACTTTGGAGGAGGCTTGGGCCTGGCCGTTGCTCGCGAGGGCGCCCACGAAGGTGGGGTCGCAGATTTTGACGAGGATGTTGTCTACGTTGTAGAGAAATACGAATCGGATTCCTTTTTCGATGAGCCAGGCGAGAGTGCCGCTTGCGGCAAGAGCGCGGAAGCAGCCACCGTTGCCATCGGGGACGAGGGCTAAGTGCCCAGGGGCGCTTTTGAGGGCTTTGCCGTTCGCATCAAGGGCCGAGATCATGCCTTGCGAGAAGAATCGAATGTAGGAGCGATCATAACCGAAGTAGTGGTGCGCTTCAAAGTGGGCGAGGGTGTCTTCATGATTGAGGGGACTTGTCATGATGCACCAGGGGATGGCGTGACCTGCCTGAGAAGCGAGGTTGAGGAGGCGTTCGGCCTGAATGGCGAAGATGCTTTTGTGGCTGGGAAGGCCGATGTCGAAGGCGCCTTTGGGGCCTTCGAAGCCGAGGCGCGAGCCTTGGCCGCCAGCGACGAGGAATGCGGCGACGGCTCCCTGTGCAAGAAGAAGTTTGCCGGTTTCTTCCCACATTTCGTGGCGGTGATCTTCTTCGGCGATTGTGAAGGGCATGGGCGCGGTGACGTCTGGGGTGGCGTCTTTTAGGAGTGTGTCTGAAGTCGCTTCCTGATGGAGCGTTTTAAGGAGCGCAAAATCCTGGGATTTAATTTCGCGGAGGAGCGTTTTCTGATCTTCTGGAGAAAGACTGTCGAAACCCTCCAGCAAGTGTCCTTGTCCTAAGGCTTCGAGTTCATTTTTGAGAGACTGCATATAAGACCTTAACGCGTAGAAGATTTACCGAATACCAAAGAAAATCACCATGCTCATGATGAGGGCGAAGATAGAAACCAAATGCATACGCCATACAATTTTGGAGTTGAGAAGCGGCTTGGACGCAAATTTGCCTTCCCATTTTTTTTGGTAATGGTGGTGGAGCGGGGCGCAAAGAAAGATGCGTTTTCCTGTGCCTAGTTTTGCTTTGGTGATTTTAAACCAACTGATTTGGAGGAGTACCGAACAGGCTTCCGCGATGATGATGATGCACACTAAGGGGAGGAATAAACCCGCTTGTACCAAGATGAACATGATACCGATGGCAGCACCAAAACCGACCGAGCCCGCGTCACCCATGTAGATTTCGGCGGGCGGACTATTGAACCAGAGGTAAGCGAGGAGTGCTCCTGCAATGGCCATCGCTAAGGGGAAAAGTTCATCGCAACCAGGGAGGAAAGGCACGTGAAGGTAGGCACTGAAAATGAAGTTCCCGCTTACATAGGCGACGAAGCCTACAAAAATCATACTGGTAAGGATCGGTACGGAAACGAGGCTGTCGAGGCCATCGGTGAAATTGGTGCCGTTCGCAGTCGCTGCGATGACGAATGTCATGAATCCTATGAATATCCAGTTGGGAAGATGTATCTGGAAAACGGAGATGGGGCATAGCGGAACGGTGAGGTTCCCGCGCAGATCTGGGATGAATTTGTAGCAGAAAATAGCGACAATAAAACTGAATAAGAAATAGAGCCCGAGGCGGACCGTGCTCGAAATGCCATCGGCCTTGTCCATGTAGTCTGCGGCAGTGAGTTTTCCTTGAGCGATGAGTCGTTTGGCCTTAATTTTTGCGATGTCATCAATGGCACCGACTGAGGAAAACGCCGCAAGGACAATTAAAGTGGAGATCGTGTAGCTATTCAATTTGCAAAAGAGGAGGGACACGAATTCGACAACGGCAACGAGGAGAAGACCGCCCATGATTGGGGGTGATTTTATTTTTTGATTTTTATCAAAATCAGCGGTGGCGTCCATGCTTTGGAGTAATCGAATATATCGAGGCATCAGTGTGAGGACGAGTATAATGGCGAGAAGGGCGGCGGTTCCTGCGCGGAAAAGACGACCATCAAAAAGGGAAATATCGGTGAGGTGGTAAAGCCATTGGCAGAGCATAGAAAAACCAGTTGAAAAAAAATGACAAACTTGTCTAGGTGGGGAGAAAAATTAGCAAAAATGGAATGTGGACTATCTTGAAATTCTTCTTTTGAGGAGCTGGAAACGGCTTTTTTATTTTAAGGGGGGAGATTCTGGGATGGTGGTGGGCAAAGGGCATGAAAGATCATCCCTGGCTCAGCCTCGTGGTGATTACCGCATAGCACTCCTTCTGGTGGGATTTTTGCGGATATTTCAAATTTGCTTTTAAATTGGCAGAAAAGTGTAGGTGAAAAATGAATCTGATGCAGATGAGACAGCGATGAGTGTCGGTGCATTGCTGTCATGGAAGTGGAGTCACTTTTCTAGGAATTTTTCTTACACCTATCGCCGGGATTGCTGCGGATCATTGGGGAAGAAAAACGGTTCTAGTGCCTTCTCTTTTTCTTTTTGCTTTTGCTGGATTTTCCCTGTTTTATGCGGCGGCGCTCTCGGCGGTTTTCGGGCTCGTCATATTGTTCACAGTGGTATGCAGAAATTAATTTTAAAGATTTCTATTTTTTAGAGTGTTTTTCCAAAGGATTTTTATGGATTCTGGCACTTTTGAAACATCTTCTTTTATGACTCTGAATAGGGCGCGGGGTATTTTCTGGGTGGGGACCAATTATCGTCCTATGGGGGAATTGTATGATAATGGTTTTTTGACGGTGTCCCGATTGCGCTGGGGAATGGAAAGGGCTTATGATTCCAATATCCGGGCTGCAAGTAAGGTGCTCCTAAAACAGAAAGAAGCGGAATTAAATTCTCTGGTAAGAAAAGGAGCCATTCCAAAGACTCTGGATGAAGCGCGGGCGGTGATATGGCCATTTAAAACAAGGGAAATAGAATCCGGCCATTCTATGGGTGAGTTAATCGATTCCCGAGAACTTTTCAAAAAGGACTTTGGTTTTGCCATTGACTTTGCTAGGGATGAATGTGTGCGTTCCGCCGCGCGGATTCTGCTGTCTGATATGCTCCGGGTGGAGAACGAGAAAGCGCAGGCGCCCGCTGGCGTGCTGAAAGTTTTTTCCAACCGGAATTACATGGCTAGGGAACGGGAATATATTTCGTTAAGGAAAGGAATGTTTCTTGGAGCTTTTCTTGTCATTGCTCTTCTGATACTGGGTGTGGATGTGTTGTGGTATATGCCAAAGGCAAATTGGAGCGTTTTTTTTGAAGTATTGGCGTCTCTGTTTTGTCATCCGTTATCAGCCATTATTACGGTTCTTTTTCTAGGTATTATGGCGGGGCTTTATTTTTTACTGGTGACGGTTCTTTATAAAGGGCTGAATAAGTGGGTGGATCGCTATGATTCGCGGATTGAGAATTTCAGGAAGGGTGAGGAGGGTGAGGATCGTGCCGTGGAAGCCATGCGTGAGGCCTTGGACGGCTCATGTTGTCTTTTCCGCAATCTGGTGCTGCCTGGAGGAAAACAGTCCGATATTGATCTTGTTTTAGTGGGTGCTTGCGGGGTATTTGTGTTCGAGGTCAAAAATTGGAACGGAATATTTGAAAATGAGGGCACGAAATGGTTCGCGCAGAGGGAAAGGAAAAGGAAACGGCGACTGCTTGCGAAGAGCCCTTCTGTCCAGGGTCTTGGAAATGCGGCTAGGCTTGCCGATTTTCTAGCTCCTGATTTTAATCGTAATGGGGATACCAAATGGGTAGAGCCGATTGTGGTGATGGCGAATCCCGATGTTGTTTTTTACGAAGAAAATCCTAAGGTGAAAATATGGCGGGTAGAGCATCTATCGGAAGAACTCGGAAATCTTCAGTGTCGTTGTGCTATTTCAGAAAAAACACAGCAGGATATTTGCGGGAGACTGAAGAAGTTCTACGAGGACAACAGCCCACTTTCCCATTAGATGTGTGGCTTAATAGAGCCGGTTTCGTTGAGTTTGCTGAAGGAGATTCTCGCTGGGGGAGAAAAATCCCGATTGTTCTGAATGTATGTTTATGCGTTTGCGTGAGGGGACGTCACACGGATGTGCCGGGACTTTTCGCTCAGGTCTGAAGTGCGCAAAAGGCCCGGGGAGCTCGGCGCGATTGAGATGCCAATGAGGGTGATGCTGAATTGCGGAATGAGAAGCGTTCGCGACAGGCGAGTAGCACCCGACCGGCTGAAAGCCGGACACGCCCCAGATTTTATTCCACTTGCGTGACTTGATATCCGGCGTCTATGACGGCTTTTTTGAGCTGTTGGGGGTCGAGAGCTTCGCCGCTGACGGTCGCCTTTTTTTCTGCAAGGTTTACCTGTGCTTCCTGAACTCCTTTGACGCCTTTGAGTGCTTTTTCCACAAGGGCTGAACAGTGGGAACAAGTCATGCCTTCAATGTGAAGTGTGATTGATTTCATATTCTGTGGACTCCTTGAAAAAGATTGTGTGAAATTCGGTTGAACTAGGGAATCGGCTTTTTTATTAATTAGTTTGTATGTATTATTTTCATTGGTCGTGGAGAACCGCATTTGTCGTAAGCGGAGCGCATTGAGTACGACGGTCACGGAGCTGAAGCTCATGGCAAGAGCGGCGATCATGGGGCTCAAAAGCCACCCAGAGGAAAGGTAGAATACGCCTGCGGCAAGGGGAATTCCAAGGACATTGTAGAAGAACGCCCAGAAGAGATTCTGTCGTATGTTGCGGACGACTTGATGACTTAATTGAAAGAGTGAGAGGACGGTTCTTAAATCGTTGCGCATGAGGACCACATCGGCGGATTCTAGCGCAATGTCCGAGCCGCCTCCCATGGCGATCCCTACATCGGCTCTCGCGAGAGCGGGGGCGTCGTTGATGCCATCACCTACCATGGCGACGATTTCTCCCTGGGCTTTGCGGGTGGCAACAAAGGCTTCTTTGTCTTGGGGGAGTAAGCCCGCTTGGACTTCTTCGATGCCTGCTTCCTGAGCGATGGCGCGGGCTGTTTTTTCGTTATCCCCTGTGAGGAGGATGACGCGGAATCCCTCTGCTTTCATTTGCTGTACGGCTTCTCTGGCATCGGGTTTTAGCGCGTCCGCGACGGCGAGGAGCCCGAGTAGTTTTCCGTTTCTTGCAATGAATAGCGGTGTTTTCCCGTTGGCGGCGAGGGTTTCGGTTTCGTTTTCCGCTTCCGAGATGCCTTCGATGGCGTTGGCTTTTAAAAATTCCGAGTTTCCCACGAGGCAGCGCTGTCCTTGAATCATTCCCTCCACGCCTTTGCCGAGGATCGCTGCGAATTGCGTGACGGGTTCGAGTGTGAGGTTGCGCTTTGCGGCGGTTTCCAACACTGCTTTTCCCAGAGGATGTTCGGATTGCTTTTCCAGCGAGGCTCCCGTGCGCAGTAAATCCTCTTCGGTGGCGTTTCCAAAAGTGACAATATTTGTCACTGATGGTTTCCCGGTGGTGAGCGTTCCTGTTTTATCGAGGAGAATTGTGTTTACTTGATGGGCTTGTTCCAGAGCCGCTGCCGATTTGAAGAGAATGCCTTGTTCCGCGCCTTTGCCGGTGCCCACCATAATGGCCACGGGGGTGGCGAGGCCGAGTGCGCAGGGGCAGGAAATGACAAGTACGGCGATACCTGTGGTGAGCGCAAAATCAAAAGGATAACCTAGGAGGAGCCAGGTGAGAGTGGTGATAAAGGCGATGAGGAGTACCACGGGCACAAAGACGCTGCTGATTTTATCGGCGAGCCTTGAGAGGGGCGCTTTGGAGGCGGAGGCTGTTTCCATGAGGCGGATGATTTGGGCGAGGGTGGCGTCATCGCCCACGCGAACGGCTTGGAACGTGAAATAGCCCGTTTGGTTCACCGTCGCGGAGAGTACGGAACTACCGGGCGCTTTGAGGACGGGCATGCTTTCTCCGGTGAGGGCCGATTCATCTACATAGGATTTTCCGGTGAGTACGGTGCCGTCTACGGGAATGGATTGTCCGGGCTTTACGATGACTTCATCGCCGGGGCGCACGGCTTCTACGGGGACTTCGACTTCGGTGCCGTTCTGGAGAAGCAGGGCCTTTTTGGGGGCGAGATCCATTAGTTTGGTAATGGCGGAGGAGGTTTTTCTTTTGGCGCGGGCTTCCAAGTATTTGCCAAGAGTGACTAGGGTAAGTATGGTTGCCGCGGATTCAAAGAATAGTTTCTGCGTGTAAGTTGTTGCGGTAGTTAATGCTCCCTTCTCGTAGGCGAATCCTATGCGGTAGAGGGTGTAAATTCCATAGACGAAAGCAGCGGTGGCGCCTAGGGCAACGAGGGAATCCATGGTGGGGGAGCGTTGCAGAAGTGCCCGGAAACCCCGGAAGAAAAAAGGCCGATTCAGGAATAGAATGGGAAGGGTGAGAAGAAGTTGTGTGAAAGCAGAAGAAAATCCATGCTGTGCGGTGTTAAAAATCGCAGGCAAGGGGACGCCGATCATAGAGCCCATGGCGATGTACAAAAGCGGAATGAGAAAAATCAAAGATCCCAGGAATCGGATTTTCAGAAGCTGGGCCTCTGTGGTGGCGATATCGGTGACGGGCGATGCCGCCGAAGTCCTACTTGCCGCCGTGCCGCGGACTTTGGCCCCATAACCCGCCTTTTGAACGGAATTTTCAATGGCCGGAATTTGTATCAGATTTTCGTCGTACTTCACCGTCATGCTGTTGGTGAGTAACTGCACATCCACGGATTGTACGCCCTGGAGTTTCTGGACACTTTTTTCCACATGCACCACGCAGGCGGCGCAGCTCATCCCCGAGACATCAAAACGATCTGTTTTCATGAGAATAATTATACAAAGCCTAGACACGATAGAATAGGAACCTAGAGAAAAAACAGCGATGACCGAGGATATTGATGTTGCTTTTTGGGATGGAATTGAATGTGGGGGTGTTTTGCAACGGCGCACATAAATTTCTAAAACGAAAAACGGTCTGCATCGTCTGCAAGCCGTTTTTAATACAAAGTAATTGAATGGTTATTTCCGAACGGAGATCGCTTTCACAATGGCCCCTTGCTTTACCATATA